>AGTN01199207.1_pt1 | contig 52496 bp, 39 predicted proteins | sample 314218 | NCBI WGS metagenome assembly AGTN01 (sample SAMN02954264, study PRJNA73603) | bioreactor metagenome | biome: terrestrial; feature: non-aerated bioreactor; material: poplar woody material; isolation source: poplar biomass | place: USA | collected 2006-12 | reverse complement strand
GGCCAGTTTTACGGAAAAATAATATTCCGATATCGATTTCATATGTTCGGCAGGTTCAATACTCATTATCACTCGTATTTAGACATTTTCAAAAATTAAATTTTTCAGACTCTTTCACGTGATAACACATTCTGTAAAATCAGACGTTACGTCGTAATGGCATACTCCCGGGGAGCATGGTTGCGCTTATATAACGAAGAAAACTATTTTATTTCCAGGCTTCTTAACGTACCTGTTTTTCCAGCTCTGCCGTTTCTTTTTCTTCCCTGTATTCCCCCAACACTTTCAACCCGCTGATTAACGGCATAATCGCATCAATGGATTGCCGGTAGCGGTTGTAATCTTCAAACGTCAGGTCAATGTAAAACTGATACTCCCACTCTCTGCCGATAATAGGGAGCGATTGAATACGAGTGAGATTGATGTCGTAAAACGACAACACCGAAAGTACTCTCGAGAGGCTTCCTTCGCTGTGAGGCAATACAAAAACAAGCGACGACTTGTTGATATGATTCTCTTTCTGAACTTCACGTAACGTCTCTTCACGTGCCAGGATAAGAAAGCGGGTAAAATTTCTTTTGTTCGTTTCAATTCCGCGGGCAAGCACTTCCAAGCCGTACATTTCGGCTGCCAGTGTACTGCAAATTGCCCCTGCCGTATCCATTTTTTTATCGCGGATATCTTTTGCCGCCAAAGCCGTGTCCTCGTGTTCCACCACTTTAATACCGGGAAGCGTGTCGAGAAAATCTTCACATTGCATGAGCGCAATGCGGTGCGACATCACCTCTTGTATGTCGTGTACTGATCTCCCGGGAAGCGCCGCCAATGAATGCGAAATGCGCAGTTTGTGTTCACCGGCGATTTGCAAATCATTTATTTTCAATAGATCGTGATTTTGTAAAAGGCTTCCCGCGATGGTGTTCTCAATGGCCATAACGCCAATAAGCATCGGATCTTTTTTCGCCTCAACAAAAATATCGCGAAACGTGCCGCACGGTACAATCTCCAGTTCTTCACCCTTGAAATAATCGCGCGCCGCAATCTCGTGATATGCGCCTAATCCTCCTTGAATGGCTACTCGTTTCATATATTTTTTCTTCTTTTCAACCCTTGAAATTATGCAGAAAGATTGAATTTTATGCTACAAAAAAAATCCTGTCGTGTTAGCGACAGGATTCTATTTATTCTGATATGACTTTTTTTTCATTTTGCATATAAAATCCTGCCTCTACCTACTAAAGTAAAAGTAAAACCAGAAAGAAAATGCAAAAACTGAATTGTTCACTTTGATCTTTTTTTGTGAATTATGAGTGCAAATGTACTACTTTTTTCATTTATACAAACAAAAAGAAGAAAAAAATTGGCCTTATACGTTTCAATCATAAAAAATGTTTCCTTTTTTACAAAAAGCATCCGTACTTATTGTAAAAATATTTCTATATTTGCACATCTCACACCGAAAGCTAATATTTCACAACTATAAAATAGATTTAAAATGTTCAAAAATCATCCTAAAGGATTGCTCGCCGCCTCATTGGCGAACATGGGGGAGCGTTTTGGTTTTTACACCATGATGGCAATCCTCGCCCTCTTTTTAATGACAAAGTTCGGCCTGGACGAAACAACTACCGGAGTTATCTACTCTATTTTCTATGCATCCATTTATCTGTTGGCACTTGTAGGAGGCCTTATTGCAGACAAGACCCGTAACTACAAAGGCACCATCTTGGTTGGATTGCTTTTGATGGCATTAGGGTATTTAATTATTGCTATACCTACAGCCACACCCGTGCCCGCGGATAAATTCGCACTTTTACTCACACTTACCTGCCTGGGGCTTTTCGTAATTGCATTTGGCAACGGGCTATTTAAAGGAAACCTGCAGGCGTTGGTGGGACAGATGTACGACCATCCCCGGTACAGCAAAATGCGCGACTCCGGATTCCAGTTATTCTACATGTTTATCAACGTCGGCGCTATTTTTGCCCCCTTCATTGCTGTAGGCGTGAGAAACTGGTGGGTAGAAAAGAACGGGTTCCTTTATAATGCCGACCTTCCTACGCTTGCACACCAGCATTTAGGCAACACCATTACTCCCGAAGGAGCAACCCGCTTACAAAGCCTGGCTTCCGAGGCAGGATTCACCGGAACGGACCTTACCGTATTCAGCAGCGAATACCTCAATGTGTTTACCACCGGGTTCCACTACGCCTTTGGAGTGGCTATTTTTGCCATGCTCATCTCACTGGTGATATACCTCACCAACAAGAACAGATTCCCCAACCCGGGAGCAGCCAAAGCAGATACGGATGAGAACGGCGCTCCGGTGGCAGAGATGGACATCAAAGAGGTGAAACAACGCCTTTACGCTCTGTTTGCAGTTTTTGCCGTTGTTATTTTCTTCTGGTTCTCCTTCCACCAGAACGGGCTCACCCTTACTTACTTTGCCAAAGACTATACCGACCTGAGCCAGATAAAGATCAACTTAGGTTTCGCCACGTTGCAGGGAGCCGAGATATTCCAGTCCATTAATCCGTTCTTTGTGGTGTTCCTCACCCCTGTTATCGTAGGTTTTTTCGGATGGCTGAGAGCAAAGGGCAAAGAACCCTCCACTCCCCGGAAAATCGCTATCGGTATGGGTATCGCCGCATTGGCTTATGTGGTAATGGCGCTCGGATCTATCGGATTGCCATACAAAGCTGAAGTAGACGCGATAGGCGGGCTTCCCGATGCCGCACGTGTTACCCCCTGGCTGCTTATCGGCACCTATTTTATTCTCACCGTTGCCGAGCTGTTCATCAGTCCTTTGGGTATTTCTTTCGTATCGAAGGTAGCACCTCCAAAGCTTCAGGGAATTATGCAGGGATGCTGGCTGGGAGCCACCGCTGTAGGCAACAGCCTACTGTTCATCGGCGCCATCTTCTATACCAGTATTTCTATGACAGCCACATGGATGGTGTTTGTGACGGCATGCTTCATATCCATGTTCACGATGCTTGCCATGCTCAAATGGCTCGAAAGAGTAGCAAAATAAAACTACCTATACTTATCTGTAAAAGCCGGTGGGGTTCCCTATCGGTTTTTTTGCTACCCCAAAATCCTCTTACTTTGATAGATAAGAACAGGCGTTAATAACTTCTTCCTATATACGGAAAAAACCTGCTTAATTTTAAGTATATTTGCCGTGCTCAGATACTGAGAAAATTATATTCAATACAGCAGCATGCAACCATTTGTACATTTACACGTTCACTCACAATATTCCCTTCTCGACGGACAGGCAAGCATTCAACGGCTGATAGACAAAGCCTCCGGAGACGGTATGAAAGCCATTGCACTGACCGACCACGGAGCGATGTACGGGATTAAAGAGTTCCTGAACTATGCTTTGAGGAAAAATGCGCCGGTAAACGCGGAGATCAGAAAACTAAAGAAAGAGATCGAGGTCATGGAGAAGGACGGGGAAACGGTCGAAAAAATCGAACAAGCCCGCGCTACACTGGCTGAGACGGAGAAAAAACTCTTTAAGCCGATTGTCGGGTGTGAATGTTATCTGGCGCGTCGTGACCGGTTTTCACAATCGGAAAAAATTGACGGGAGCGGATGGCATCTGCTCGTTCTTGCAAAAAACCTGCAGGGCTATAAAAACCTCATAAAGATTGTTTCCAAAAGCTGGACGGAAGGATTTTATTATCGTCCGCGCATCGATAAAGAGTTGTTGGAACAATATCATGAAGGATTGATTGTTTCATCGGCATGCCTTGGCGGAGAAATATCAAGAAAAGTGGATGACGGCCAAATAAATGAAGCCGAAGAGGCGGTGAGATGGTACAAAAGTATCTTCGGCGACGATTATTACCTGGAATTGCAACGCCACAAAACAGATCGCACCGATGCCGACCAAACCACGTATCCCAAACAGGAAAGAGTGAACAAGGAGCTGATCCGCATCGCGAAAAAATATGATGTAAAACTCATTGCGACCAACGATGTCCATTTTGTAAACGAAGAAGATGCCGATGCGCACGATCGGCTTATCTGCCTGAGCACGGGGAAGGATTTTGACGATCCGAACCGTATGCATTATACCAAACAGGAATGGCTCAAAACCACCGGGGAGATGAACCGGATTTTCGCCGACATACCGGAGGCGTTGGCCAATACGTTGGAAATTGCCGATAAGGTGGAGTTTTACTCCATTGATAATCCCGCGTTGATGCCTTTTTATCCTATCGATCCAGAATTCGGGACAGAAGAACGGTACAAACAAAAATATTCGGAAGCAACCCTCATCAATGAATTCGGCGCGGAGACCTTTCACCGGCTGGGTGGTTACGAGAAAGTGATCCGGGCTAAACTGGAAGCCGACTACCTGGATCACCTCACAAAAATAGGCGCACGAAAACGGTATGGAGAAGAGCTGACCGAAGAGATCGAGGAGCGGCTTGCTTTTGAGTTGAACACCATCAAGAACATGGGGTTCCCCGGCTATTTCCTTATTGTGCAGGATTTCATCAGTGCCGCCAGAGAAATGGATGTAGCCGTCGGCCCTGGGCGCGGATCGGCGGCGGGGTCGGCCGTAGCCTACTGTCTGGGGATTACCGATATCGATCCGCTGAAATACAATCTGCTGTTCGAGCGCTTCCTCAATCCCGACCGTATCTCGATGCCTGATATCGATATTGATTTCGATGACGAAGGACGGGGCAAAGTGCTTCGCTGGGTGACCGAAAAATATGGCAGCGAAAAAGTGGCGCACATCATTACCTACGGAACGATGGCCACTAAATCGTCTATCCGCGATGTGGCACGCGTGCACAAACTGCCTCTCTCGGAATCGAACAGGCTGGCAAAACTTGTTCCGGACAGGATCCCGAACGTGAAGAAAATCAGCCTGAAAACGGCCATCGAACATGTTCCCGAACTGCAGGAAGCAGCCAACAGCAACGATTCTCTGGTGAGAGACACGCTCAAATATGCCGGAATGCTCGAAGGGAACGTACGAAGCACCGGCGTACATGCCTGCGGCGTCATTATCGGACAATCGGATATCTCCGATATCGTTCCCATCAGTACGGCGGAGGACAAGGAGACGAAAGAAAAACTGCTGGTAACGCAATACGAAGGGTCTGTGATCGAGGAGACAGGACTGATAAAGATGGACTTCCTCGGGCTAAAGACTCTATCCATCATCAAAGACGCGCTCTCCAACATCGAGGCAAATCGTGGCATAAAGGTGAATATTGACACTATTGATATGAACGATGAAGCCACTTACCGTCTTTATTGCAACGGACAAACCACCGGAACCTTCCAGTTTGAATCGGCCGGGATGCAGAAATACCTCAAAGATCTGCAACCGAGCAAATTTGAAGACCTCATCGCCATGAACGCGCTCTACCGCCCCGGCCCGATGGATTATATTCCTTCGTTTATTGCCCGAAAGCAAGGCAGGGAAGAGATAAAGTACGACCTGCCCATCATGGAGAATTATCTGAGTGAAACGTACGGAATCACCGTATATCAGGAGCAGGTCATGTTGCTCTCCCGCCTGTTGGCCGGGTTCACACGAGGCCAGTCGGATGAATTGCGCAAGGCGATGGGCAAAAAGATGATAGACAAGATGACCGCGCTGAAGGAAAAATTTCTGAGCGGGGGAAAGAAAAACGGCTATGACGAAAAAATCCTCAACAAGATATGGGCCGATTGGGAAAAATTCGCCTCCTACGCTTTCAATAAATCGCATGCTACGTGCTACTCGTGGATTGCCTACCAGACAGCCTGGTTAAAAGCCAACTACCCTTCGGAATATATGGCCGCGGTGCTCTCCAACAACCTGAACAACATCACGGAGATTACGAAGTTTATGGACGAATGTAAGTCTATGGGCATCAACGTATTATGCCCGGATGTAAATGAATCGTTCCTGAAATTCTCCGTCAACAAAGAAGGAGATGTGCGTTTCGGTCTGGCCGCCATTAAGAGCGTAGGCCATGGAGCTGCAGCGGACATCATTGAGGAGCGGACAAAAAACGGTACCTTCAGGGATATTTTCGATTTCGTGGAGCGGGTGAATCTCTCCTCCTGTAATAAGAAAAACATTGAAGCGCTGGCGCTTGCCGGAGCTTTTGACTCGCTTCAGGGTATTAAACGCGAACAATTCCTCGCGACAAACAGCAGGGGGGAAGAGTTTCTGGAAACGCTTATCCGTTACGGGAATAAATACCAGCAGGATAAAATGGAATCGATGGTCTCACTCTTCGGAGACGACACTTCGTTCCAGATTGCCCGTCCGGAGATTCCCCAGGCAACACGCTGGTCGGATCTGGAAAAACTAAACAAAGAAAGGGAACTCATCGGCATCTATCTGTCCGCGCACCCATTAGACGACTATGAATTCATCCTGAAATATGTATGCAACACCAATACCCTTACACTGCAAGATCTCGACTCGCTCAACGGAAAGGAAATCACTTTCGGAGGAATGGTTACTGCGGTGCGGGAAGGGCAGACCAAAAGAGGTTCGCCGTATACCATTTTCAAGATTGAAGATTATTCGGGGAGTTATGAAATTGCTCTTTTCAGTGAAGACAGCGTAAATTACGGGCGATACGCGCGTATGGGATTATCGGTATACATAGAAGGACGCGTGCAACCCAAACGCTACCGCCAGGAAGAGCTGGAAGTGAAAATAACATCCATCGGATTGCTGTCGGAGATGAAAGATAAACTGGTTTCGAAGATCACACTTCAAATTCCTCTTACCGAATTAGATGACACCACCGTAGCGGAATTATCGGCGCTGGTGAAAAACAATTCCGGAAATTCATTGTTATATTTCCAGATAATCGGAGAGGAGTCCCACATGAATATCCAGCTTTTTTCACGGCCTACGAAGATTCAGGTGAACAAGCGTTTCATCGATTATTTAAGGGATAACTTATATATCGATTTCAAAATCAATTAATAATACATCAATAAATAGACTAATATGGCTTTACAAATCACAGACACAACACTGGGTGAAGTGTTGCAAACCGACAAACTGGTCATTATCGACTTTTGGGCTGAATGGTGCGGTCCTTGCAAAATGGTCGGTCCTATCATCGAACAAATCAGTGAAGAATATAAAGATAAAGTGGTTGTCGGAAAATTGGATGTCGATAATAACGATGAAGCAACATCCAAATACGGCATCCGTAATATCCCCACCGTCCTTTTCATTAAAAACGGGCAAGTGGTGGATAAAGTGGTCGGCGCAAGTTCTAAAAACGTGTTCACCGACAAAATAGAGAAACTACTCTAAAGAGTGGCCACAGGAACAGAAAAAAACATCCCGATTTTTACAATCGGGATGTTTTTTTTAGATGCCCGCTTTCACTATTGAAGTTTAATCTACCAGGGAGAATAACAAGGTCAATATCGAAAAAATAAAATAATCGTATGAAGAACAAAGAATTTTTATTACGTTTGTGATGGAAACAATCAACGATCTGATGAACAACTTTCTTTTGTAAAGTCTATCTATCCATCGGATAATGAGAATTTAACAGCATTTTGTAACCTGATCCGTGATAAAATTGTTCTGCATAAAGATTGAATCAATGAAGAGATTATTTCGTTTTATTTTAATCTCTCATATTCTCCTTTGTTGTTCCCCCCTTCTTCAGGGACAATCGTCGTATCTTTTTAAACAACTGGAAGTTCGCGACGGGCTTTCTCACAACCAAATTAATCATATTTTCAAAGACAGTAAAGGTTTTATGTGGTTCTCAACCGCATCAGGATTAAACAGATACGACGGGTATCAATTTAAAGTGTTTTTTCACAACCCGAATGATGAGTATTCATTACCGGATAATTGGGTCGGGAATGTACAGGAAGATATAGATGGACGGCTTTGGGTTCATACAGCCGACGGATATGTAGTATTCAATCCCGACAAAGAAAAATTCGAAAGAAGTCAGGATCTGTTAGATGAGATGGGTATAACGCGTCCGGTCGATCTCATTTTTATCGACAGGGATAAAAATATGTGGTGTTATGCAAATTCATTCGGATTTTACAAGTATCAGCCGGATACCCATAAATCGGTTTTCTTCCCTCAAAAAGGGCAAGCAGGACAATTAGGCAACGGGAGTATTACCGACATAAAAGAATCGGAAAGCAATTATGTTTTTGTTTTTCAATCCGGACTTATTCAATACATGGATAAAAACACTTTACGGATCAATTATACGGATAGCTATCTTCTGAATCAACAGAAGGGTAATACTCTGAATTTTCAGGTTTTTGTCGATGCAGACAACGACTTATGGATTTATTCCGATATTCCGCTTGGAACCTGGCTATACGATTCCCGGCAAAAGGAATGGAAACATATGGGATCGAAAAAAAGTGATTTTCCCTTTTTATTGTCAAGTGACATGATCCAGGACATCATTCAGGATTCCAACGGACTGATCTGGATGGCTACCGACCATGGGGGAATTGATATTATCGATAAAAAAACAAACGCGCTGACAAATTTGCGGAATCAACCTTACAATGAACGAAGCATTGCGCACAACAGCATTAATTGTATTTATACCGATCATACAGATATGATCTGGATAGGTACATATAAAAACGGAATATCTTACTACAGCGAGAGTATTTACAAATTCGGAATTGAACATTTAAATTATTTCAACAAGATTGATAACTTTAAACCTGATGTAAATTCCATCATTAAAGATAACGACGGAAATATCTGGATTGGTACAAACGGAAGCGGATTGGTTCGTTTGGATACGAATACCGAATCTTATCATATTTACAGCCATAATCCGTCCGACAACTCCTCTTTGACCAATAATGTAATCGTTAGCCTGTGTGCTGCAAAAAACGGAAAGTTATGGATCGGCACCTATCTGTCGGGGATGGATGGTTTCGACGGTGAAAAGTTTATTCATTATCGCCATCATCCAAACGACCCGAACAGTCTTGCTAACGATAATGTCTGGTCAATTGTAGAAGACAAATCAGGAATGATCTGGATTGGGACATTAGGAAGCGGATTACAGAAATTCAATCCGGATAACGGACAATTTACCACATTTAATAACAGCGCGAAGCAACAGCTATCATCGGAATACATTTCATCGCTTTTTTGGGGCAAAAACGATCAATTAATTCTCGGAACCGCCATTGGAATTACTATTTACGATATAAAAACCGAACGTTTCGAGATCTTACAAGGCAATCGGAAAGGAGATCAGTCTTTCACCAATATGAATGTGAATCAGGTGTATGAAGATAGCCGCGGACTTATTTGGGTCGGAACCCGGGACGGATTGAATATCTGGGACCCGAAACAAGACAAAGTCACCCAATTGTACAAAAACGACGGCCTTACCGATAATGTAATTTCAGGAATCATCGAAGATAATCAGCATAATATGTGGATCACTACTTCCAATGGCGTATCGAATATTATTATACATACACATTCAAAAACCAACGAATATCATTTTTCTTTTGTGAATTACAGTGAAATGGATGGTCTGCAAAGTCACGAATTCAATTTACGTTCGGTATTCAAATCTTCCGATGGGGAAATTCTGCTTGGAGGAACCAAAGGATTCAACATCTTTCATCCGGAAAACATCCGCTACAATAGATCGCAACCTAAAGTTCTTTTTACCGGACTGAAACTGTTCAATGAAGACGTTGAGGTCGGAGCTGAATATAACGGGAATAAAATTCTGTCATCGGAGCTGAATCGGGTAAAAGAAGTCACGTTCAAATACGGACAAAATGTATTTTCGGTTGAGTTTTCGGCCATGAATTATGTGCTTCCCGAAAAAGCCACTTATGCCTATATCCTCGAAGGATTTAATACGGATTGGTTAATAGCCGACAATGGCGTCCACAGTGTCACTTACACGAATCTTGCTCCCGGAAAATATGTTCTTAGAGTGAAGGCTGCAAACAGTGATGGCTTTTGGAGCGAAGAATCAACGGCTCTGCAAATTCGTATAAAACCACCCTTCTGGTTATCTCCCGGTGCTTATATCTTCTATGCTTTTCTTCTGATATCGATACTCTTATTGGCTCGGTATATGATCATAAGAAACGAACAACAAAAGTTCAAAATGAAACAAATAGAACTGGAAGCACAACGGAAACATGAAATTGATGAAATAAAACTTCGTTTCTTTACCAATGTCAGTCATGAATTGCGCACGCCTTTGACATTGATCATATCACCGTTGGAAAATATGATGAAGTCCGTTGTAGATGATCATCAAAAACATCAACTTTCTTTGATCCACAAAAATGCCATACGGCTATTGAATATGGTGAATCAATTACTGGATTTCAGAAAAAGCGATGTGAATGAACACTCCCTGAGTTTATCATATGGAGACATGATCTCATTCCTGAAAAATTCTTGTAACCATTTTACCGAATATGCAGAAAAGAAGAATATCCGATTGACTTTTTTCTCATCTGTGGATGAATTGAGAATGGTATTCGATGAAGACAAAATGGGGAAAATAATGATGAATCTTCTCTCCAATGCGATAAAATTTACCGAAAAAAACGGAACCGTTGATGTGTTGGTAAAACTTTTACCTAAAAGTATTGGGAACGATCCGGAACAAATAGAAATCAGAATAATAGACTCAGGTATAGGGATAAAAGACGATGAAAAAAAGCGGATTTTTGAACGTTTTTATCAGGGAAAAACAAAAAACGAAGATTTTCCCGGAAGTGGTATCGGGTTGCATATCGTAAAAGAATTCGTTTCGCTTTGTAAAGGAACCATTAACGTATACGACAACGTGCCCGAAGGAAGTGTATTTGTCCTTCATTTTCCGGTTGACAGGCTGAAATATATTGTTTCACAACCGGAGGAAACGGAAAATGAACGGGAAAGGGACCCTGATGATATTTTAAGTGCCGGAGAAAACGATGAAGCGCAGGAAGGAAATGAAACACGTATCCTTTTAGTGGACGATAACGATGATTTTCGTTATTTCATGAAAGACACGCTGAAAAAGGAATTTTCGCTACTGGACGCTTCGAACGGGAAAGAAGCATGGGAAAAAATCCTTGAATTTTCTCCCGACATCATCATTAGTGATGTCATGATGCCCGAAATGGATGGATACGAACTGTGTGAAAAAGTAAAGAACGACGTTCGCACATCGCACATTCCCCTTATTTTACTCACGGCGCACACAGCAGAAGAGCAAGAACTCCGTGGACTTGAAACCGGGGCCGATGATTATATTACAAAACCGTTTAATTTCGATATTTTATTGCTTCGAATTCATAAAATGCTGGAATTAAGGTCTTATCGTCAAAATACATTCAAGAATCAAATAAAAATTGAACCTGCTGAAATAACCATTACACCGTTAGATGAGAAATTAATTAAAAATGCAATAAAATGTGTTGAGGATAATATGGGCGACAGCGAATTTTCCGTGGAAAGGTTAAGCAAAGAGCTGGGGATAAGCAGAGTGCATCTGTATAAGAAAATGATATCCATAACGGGCAAAAGTCCGATTGAGTTTATTCGCATTATTCGTCTTAAACGTGCGGCTCAATTATTAAGAGAAAGCCAGTTAAATATTTCCGAAATAGCTTATCAGGTTGGTTTTAACAATCCTAAAAATTTCAGCAAATACTTCAAAGAAGAGTTTGATGTTTTACCGTCTCAATATCAGCATAACTCGTCTTTACACTCCGATAACAAACCCGAAACACCTTTGTAAAACATTTAACATCCCTTACGGAAACAAAACAGCCCCCTGTGTTATCAAAAGCAACAGCGAGCGGTAACATAGAAGAAATGCCGGCATGTAAATCATGATTATTTTTACAAAAAAATCAATAATACATGGAGCGCATTTTTTTTATATTATTCAGTACCCTCTTTTTTATCTCCTGCACAACAGCCGGTTTAGAACAGACACAAAACGGAATTATCGTCCGATTTAAACAGGAAAACAGTTCGGATGTGAAAACACTCCGGTTGAATGTAATCAACGAAAACATTATTCATGTATCGGCAACGCCGGAAAAGAAATTTTCAAACGAGAAAAGTCTGATCATCAAACCCGGATTAAAAATGTCGGACAAGTTCAACGTGGAAGAGAAAGAGGATACGATAATTCTTTCCACCGATTCTTTAGAGGTAACCATTCACAAAATTACGGGTGAAATAGCATTTCTGAATAAAAAAGGAGAATATATTCTTCGGGAAAATAAAGGTGGCGGTAAAACATTTACACCTATGGAAGTAGAAAAAACGAAAGGTTATACTGTCCATCAGTTGTTTGAATCGCCCGACGATGAAGCCTTTTACGGTTTGGGACAGCATCAGGCCGACGACTTTAATTATAAAGGAAAAAACGAATCGCTGTTCCAATATAACACCAAAGTATCCGTACCATTTGTAATTTCCAATAAAAACTATGGAATAGTATGGGATAATTATTCCCTGAGTAAATTCGGGGATGTGCGCGATTATGCAGAACTGGATCAGTTCAAGCTTTACGGAACCGACGGATCGGAAGGAGGACTCACGGCTGTTTATTCGAAAAAGGACGATCCGACAAAAACAATTGTGCGTAAAGAAAACAGACTTAATTATCAGTTTCTGTCTTTACTGGAAAATTTTCCCGAAAATTTTAATCTGAATCATTCTAACGTTGTTTGGAGTGGCGAAATTGAAGCTCCTGAAAGCGGATTGTACCGGTTCTTCCTTCATTATGCCGGTTACATCAAGGTATATTTGAACAATGAACCGGTGGTGGAAGAGCGCTGGCGCACCGCGTGGAACCCGAACAGTTATAAATTCGAATATAATCTGTCGGAAGGTAAAAGAGTTCCTATACGTATAGAATGGGAACCCGATGGCGGGGTATCCTATATCGCGTTAAAAGCGTTAAGCCCTGTTTCCGGTAAAGAACAAAACAAACTTTCGCTCTGGAGTGAGATGGGAAATGGCATCGATTACTATTTTGTAGCGGGGAACAGTATGGATGATGTCATCAGCGGATACAGAACCCTTACCGGGAAATCGCAGATAATGCCTAAATGGGCTATGGGATTCTGGCAAAGTAGGGAACGTTACAAAACGCAGGACGAATTATTGGAAACCCTTGTCGAATTCAGAAAACGAGACATACCGATCGATAACATCGTACAAGACTGGAACTATTGGCCGGAACCGGAATGGGGCAGCCACAGGTTCGATAAGGAACGATTCCCCGACCCTAAAGGGATGATTGATAAAATACACGAAATGAATGCACGGATAATGATCTCCGTATGGCCGAAATTTTATGTAACCACCGACCATTACAAAGAATTCGATAAAAACGGGTGGATGTATCAGCAAGCGGTAAAAGACAGTATCCGCGATTGGATCGGGGAAGGTTATATCGGCTCATTTTATGACGCCTATGCCGAAGGTGCGCGTAAGCTCTTCTGGAAACAGCTGGAAGAAAATTTATATTCATTGGGCATCGATGCCTGGTGGATGGATGCTTCCGAACCGAATATCCAGGATAATACGGACATGGATTACCGGAAAAAACTGTGTGGTCCCACTGCTCTCGGCCCATCCACAAAATACTTTAATGCCTATTCGCTTGTAAATGCCGAAGCAATTTATGACGGACAACGAAGTGTAAACCCGGATAACCGTGTATTCTTGTTGACCCGTTCGGGCTTTGCCGGCATTCAACGCTATTCAACAGCGGTTTGGAGTGGGGATATCGGTACCCGGTGGGAAGATATGAAAGCGCAGATCTCGGCCGGTCTCAATTTTGCACTATCCGGGATACCTTACTGGACAATGGATATCGGAGGGTTTTGTGTGGAAAAAAGATATGAGCATGCACAGTATTACTTTGATGCCACCGGAATTGAAAATGAAGATTTAAAAGAATGGCGCGAATTAAATACCCGGTGGGCGCAATTCGGGACATTTGTTCCATTGTTCCGTTCCCACGGACAGTTTCCGTACAGAGAGGTATTCCATATTGCTCCTGAGAATCATCCGGCCTATCAATCCATAGTCTATTATAATAAACTCCGTTATCGTTTGATGCCGTATATCTATTCAATGGCCGGAATGACGCATTTCAACGATTACACCATCATGCGTGCCCTGGTAATGGATTTCGGCAAAGACTCGAAAGTGAATGATATCGGCGACCAGTATATGTTTGGGAATGCGCTGATGGTTTGTCCCGTATATGAATATCAGGCAACCGATCGGGCTGTTTATTTCCCTGCAACGACCGGTTGGTACGATTTCTATACCGGAAAATTCATTGAAGGCGGACAAACACAACCGGTGGATGCTCCGTATAGCCGTATACCGCTATTCGTGAAAGAAGGGGCAATTATTCCGTTCGGTCCTGAAATTCAGTATTCCGATGAAAAAAAGCCTGAACATATAACCTTATATGTATTCGCAGGTAAAAACGGGGCCTTTTCGCTGTATGAAGACGAAGGAGTGAATTACAATTATGAAAAAGGAGCGTATGCAACCATCGGTTTTAATTACGATGATGCATCCAAAACGCTCGTAATAAGTGATAGGGAAGGATCGTTCGAAGGTATGCTGCAAGAACGCAGGTTCAATGTAGTCTATGTGGATAAACACGCACCTCAGGCCGTAAATCCTGACGCAAAAGGTATTGAAGTAGTTTATACGGGGCTGGCGCAAAAGATACCATTAGGAAAATGAAAAACGCTATCGCTGTCATATTATTGCTCGGCATTGTTTTTATCGGATTCAATGCCTGCCGGAATAACGACCGGAAACCTCGTAAAATCGAAAGTTTCAACGAGGGTTGGCGTTTTTGTCCGGGAGATATTCCTGAAGCAAGCAATACGGTATTCGATGATAAAGGTTGGAGGGAATTGGAGCTACCTCACGATTGGGCCATTGAGGGTGATTTCAGTGAGGATCATCCGTCGGGAAGCGGCGGTGGAGCCCTGCCTGGGGGGATCGGTTGGTATCGGAAATCGTTTTTCCTCGATCAATCCTATGAAAGGAAAAAGATATTTGTTGATTTCGATGGTGTGTATATGAATTCCGATGTATGGATCAACGGCATCCATCTCGGACATCGGCCATTTGGCTACATATCGTTCCGGTATGACCTCACCCCCCATTTGAAATTTGATATGGACAATGTCATATCGGTTCGGGTAGATAACAGTGAACAACCCAATTCTCGTTGGTATTCAGGGTGCGGTATTTATAGAAATGTATGGCTGACAAGCGTGGATCCGGTGTATGTCGATTTGTGGGGAGTATATGTAACTACCCCGGAGATCACAGAGGATAACGCTGTTGTAACGGTAGAAACAACCGTTAAAAACGAAACACCGCAAGAGGTTAACATAAGAACAGAGACATCAATAACGGACGGATCAGGTAAACAGATCGTTTCGGCTTCGGTTTCCGGTACACTGGCTGCCGGTTCTTCAAAAGAGATCGAACAAGACATTTCTGTGCGCCAACCGATATTGTGGAAACTCGAAAACCCCTATTTGTACGAGGTGGTCACCCGGATTTTCGTGGGCGACAAACAAACCGATGAATATGTTACTCCGCTCGGGATCCGTTATTTCACGTTCGATGCGCAAAAAGGCTTTTTCCTCAACGGAGAATCGACGAAAATAAAAGGAGTCTGCATGCATCACGATTTAGGTTGCCTCGGTGCGGCCGTCAATACAAGAGCCATGGAGCGGCAACTCGAGATACTGAAAGAAATGGGTGTAAACGGCATACGTACGGCCCATAATCCCCCTGCACCGGAACTGCTCCGGTTGTGCGACCGAATGGGTTTTATCGTCATGAATGAAACGTTCGATATGTGGCGTAAACGAAAAACCACATACGATTACTCACGTTACTTTAACGAATGGCACGAAAAAGATTTAACAGACCACATTGTCCGCGACCGTAACCATCCTTCCATATTTATGTGGAGTATCGGGAACGAAGTGCTTGAACAATGGACCCATGCCGAAGCCGATACACTCGATATCCGTCAGGCAAATCTTCTGTTGAATCTCAAACGCGATGAAAAGGCGCTTGCGGGAATGAACGGGGAGGCGATGAGTGTGAATGCACTTCTGACGAAAAAACTGGCGGATATCGTAAAAAGATTGGACCCGACCCGACCTGTGACAGCCGGAAACAATGAAACAAATCCAGCCAATCATCTCTTTCAATCAGGGGCGCTTGATCTGATCGGATTTAATTATCATGGAGATGATTATCAGAATGTTCCGGACAACTTCCCGGAAAAACCGTTTATTGCAACCGAAACCACTTCGGGACTGATGACCCGCGGTTATTACCGGATGCCCGGTGACTCCATGTATATCTGGCCTGTGCGCTGGGATATCCCGTTTACCGACCCGTCGTACTCCTGTTCTTCCTACGATAATTGCCACGTTCCCTGGGGCTGTACGCACGAACAGGCATGGAACGACGTGAAAAACAGCGATTTCATCAGTGGAATGTATATCTGGACAGGATTTGATTACCTCGGCGAACCAACGCCATTTTGGTTTCCCGCACGAAGTTCTTATTTTGGAATTGTGGATCTGGCCGGTTTTCCGAAAGATGTCTATTACATGTATCAATCGGAATGGACCGATAAAGAGGTGCTGCATGTATTTCCGCACTGGAACTGGCAACTGGGAGAAATTGTCGACGTTTGGGCATATTACAACCAGGCCGACGAGGTTGAGTTATTTCTCAACAACGTTTCCCAGGGCATAAAAAGAAAAGAAGGCGATAAACACCATGTTTTTTGGCGATTGACGTACGAACCCGGTACAATAAAAGTGATTTCCCGGAAAAATGGCAAAGAAGGATTATCGAGGGAAATAAAAACGGCCCGAGAACCGTCACAGATCCGCTTAACGTCCGATAGGAGTACGATCAAGGCCGATGGACAAGACCTGAGTTTTATTACCGTTGAAGTATTGGATAAAGAGGGTAATTTTTGCCCTCATGCAGAAAACCTGATTCGTTTCAATGTATCGGGTAACGGAAGAATAGTCGGTGTGGATAATGGTAACCCGACAAGTATGGAACGCTTCAAAGCATCGGAGCGGAAAGCATTTTATGGAAAATGTTTGGTTGTTGTGAAAGGTGAAAAGAGTAAAGGAGTTATTCATCTGACTGCCGAATCGGATGGATTAATGAAAGACGCGATTGAAATACAGGTAATGAAGTAGAGCCGGAAAACAACCGGTCGCAGTCTAATACGTATATATCTACCTAATACAATGAACTATTTCGTTAAGCCAAATGAGCAGAGTCAAGCTTGCTTGAACTATTCCGTTAAGCGAGAGCAGAACGAGTTTACTCGTTTTGCCGAACGCAGGAATAGTCTAACTCGTTGAACTATGCCATGGCGAGAAATAGTCTAATGCAATGAATGTTAAACTATTAATTATGAAAGTATGATAAACATGCATCTTAAACGAAGTATAAATAGTCGTTATTTATACTGTTTTTTAATCGGGATGTCACTGATTCTGTGGATACCAGTGACCGTAAGTGCAGAACCTTTACAAAATAATACCGTTACGGGAAAAGTTGTTTCGGCAACCGATGGTGAACCTCTAATCGGGGTCAGTATTTTTGTGAAAGGGACAGATAAGGGTACAGTAACAGATATGGATGGAAACTATTCGATCAACGCAAATCCGGGACAAACTCTTGCTTTTTCTTATATGGGATTTGTTTCTCATGAAGTCATTGTACGAGAGAATGTGATTAACGTAAACCTAACGGAAGACAACGAAATTCTCGATGAATTAATTGTGATAGGTTATGGTGTACAACCAAAGAAATTATCCACCGGAGCAACCATACAGGTAAAAGGCGAGAATATCGCCAGGTTGAATACTACCAATCCCCTACAAGCTATGCAAGGACAAACTCCGGGTGTGAGCATTATTTCCACTTCCGGTCAGCCGGGTAGTGATATGAAAGTAAATATCCGCGGTTTGGGTACGGTCGGAAACTCCAGTCCACTCTACCTGATTGACGGTATTGGTGGTGATATCTCGACCTTGAACCCTGCCGACATCGAGAGCATCGACGTTTTGAAAGATGCAGCTTCAGCCGCTATTTACGGTGCGCAGGCTGCCAACGGTGTAGTGCTTATTACCACGAAAAGCGGTAAAGAAGGTAAAGCACAGGTCAACTTCGATGCTTATTATGGAGTTCAGAATGTAACTCGTAAAGCAAATATGTTGAATACGACCCAGTATATGACTATCATGGATGAACAGGCATTGAACAGTGGCAATGCGGCTTACGACTGGAGTCGTTTCCAATCTATTTATGATGCAAACGGCAATGTATATGACACCGATTGGGTGGGTACGATGTTTAAAGACAATGCCAGGACCGAAAGTTATACACTGGGTATTACCGGGGGGTCGGCGACTTCCACATACGCCATCTCATTGGGAACCATGAATCAGGAAGGTGTGGTAGGTGGTGCTGATGTTTCCAACTATGAACGTTATAACTTCCGTATCAACTCCGAGCATAAACTGTTTAACGGCTTCCTGAAGGTTGGCGAACAGGTAAGTTTCGTGTATAAGAAAAATAATGGTATCAGCGTAGGTAACCAGTATAACAATACGTTAAGAGGCGCTTTTGGCGTATCACCGTTAACCCCTGTCTATAGTGGCAATAATACGTATGATTCTCCATACAATGACACGAGCAACAGCGATTGGTATAACGGAGACGGTAATCCTTATGGTCTTATGATGACCAACACCAATAACGAAGACAAGGCAGCTACACTCAACGGTAATCTGTATGCCGAGATTGAACCGATAAAGAGGTTGAAATTGCGCACCGTATTTGGCGCCGTTTACAATTCGGGTGAATACCGCAGTTTTACACCACTCTATCATTTCAGTATTTATAGCTACAACGATACCCGTACTGGTGTATCCCAGAATATGAACCATGGACTCGGCATGACCTGGACAAATACGGCTACTTACGATTGGACGATGAATGACCATGCCTTCAACGCATTATTGGGTATGGAAGCTTATCGTTACGAAGGCACTTACCTGGGAGCCGGCAATGGCATATTGAAAGAAGGTTTCGATACATGGAAGTATGCATATGTCGATAATGGAACTGCTTCTTCCAGCACGGATGGATTAAGTGCGTCAGGTAACCCTCATGATGAAGTGCGTAGTATTTCTTATTTCGGCCGTTTGGGTTGGAACTGGAAAGAAACCTACATGGTAAATGCTACATTGCGCGCCGATGTTTCTTCCCGCTTTGCCAGGGGCAACCGTTTCGGATATTTTCCCTCCGTCTCTGCCGGTTGGACGCTTACCAACGAAGCATTTATGGAAAACACCCCATCGTGGCTCAATTTCCTGAAGGTACGTATCAGTTGGGGACAAGTAGGCAACCAAAACATAGCCAACTACCAGTATCTGGCTCCGATGAAAAATACCAATACGCACTATTTGTTTGGAACGGGCGGATATAACGATGCCGAGGCCGCGAAACAATTGGCAACCAATTGGGGTGCATATCCTAACCGCTTAGCCAATGAAGAGGTAACGTGGGAAACCTCCGAGCAAACCAATATCGGTATGGACGCCTATTTACTCAACACTCGACTTGGGGTGAATCTCGATCTCTATATGAAAGAAACCAAGGATTGGCTGGTGCAGGCGCCTATTTTGGCTACAGTAGGTGCTGGAGCTCCTTATATCAACGGCGGTAGCGTAAAGAATACCGGGATTGAACTGGCATTGACCTGGAATGACCGTATAAACAAAGACTTCAGTTATAATATTGGTGTGAACGGCGCCTATAATAAAAATAAAGTAGGAAACATCCCTACCGAAGACGGTATCATTCACGGACAAACCAACCAGTTATATGACAATACACCCGAATTTTATCGTGCGGAAAATGGTAAACCGATTGGGTACTTCTGGGGATACAAGACAAACGGCCTGTTCCAAAATGAGCGGGAAATCGCAGAGTGGATAGCTGCCGGTAACGGCGTACTCCAAAATGATGTGAAACCCGGTGATGTGAAATACATTGACGTAAATCATGATGGTGTAATCAACGATAACGACAAGGTGAACCTGGGTAATGGGATGCCCGACTTCACATTCGGTTTCAATCTCGGTTTCGAGTACAAAGGTTTTGACCTTTCTGTTCAGGCAAGTGGTGCCGCAGGTCAGCAGATTGTACAGTCTTACCGGTCGCACACAAATCCGTATGCCAACTATACAACGGCTATTCTTAGCCGTTGGACAGGCGAAGGCACAAGCAATAAAATTCCCCGTGTGACACAACAGAACATCAACTGGCAATTCTCCGACCTTTTTATTCAGGACGGCGACTATCTACGTATCAATAACATCACCATGGGTTATGACTTTTCCGGATTTATCAAATATAAGTTCATCAGTCAGGTGCGTATTTATGCCCAGGTGCAAAACGCCTTCACGTTTACAAAGTATGACGGCATGGATCCGGAAATCGGTTATGGTATTGATGGTTGGGTATCGGGCATTGATGTAGGATATTATCCTCGTCCCCGAACTATTCTTTTCGGTGTAAATCTTACATTCTAACGAACTAATGCATAAGAAACGAGCATGATAACTGTTCTCACACAAAAACATGATTATAGCGAGTTCAAATAAATTTAGACTATTTCTACGCTCGGCATAATTCAAGCAAGCTTGACTTCTGCTCTCGCTTATCGAAATAGTTCCATACACCAAAATAAAAAAATAAAATAATCGTATGAAAATGAACAAGATGAAATACAATATATTAGTAGCAGGCGTCCTGTGTTTGATTCTGGGGGTGACTTCCTGTGCCGAAAGTTTTCTGGACGTAGAATCCAAAACGGAATCTACCACAGGTACTTCTTATAAGAACGAAAGCGATGCCTGGCGCGCGTTGATCGGTTGTTACGACGGATGGCGTCAAACCTCCTCGGCCATGCAGGTAGGTTTCTATTTGGGTGCTGAAACCATGGGCTATGAGTGCTTTGGGGCAACCGGCAATGCTGACGCGCGTAACTACCAGGCGATTGACCGTTTCGATATCTCACAATCGCCTGCCGATCTGAATATCTACGAAAACGACTGGGAGAACTATTATGCTGCGGTTTATCGCTGCAATGAATTGATTTCCCGCGAAGACCAAATTAGCTGGAATCAGACAATGAGTAAGCGTGGCATGTATATGGGCGAGTGCCGCACCATCCGTGCCCTGCTCTATTTTGACATGATTCGCTTATGGGGTAATATTCCCCTGTTTGACGAACCGGTGAATGAAAACCGCCCGCAAGCCGATCCCTCGGAAGTGTTTGCGCTTATCTTTGAAGATTTGAAGTATGCCATGCAGAACATTCCCGCAGATGCTTATCCCAAGACAAACGCTCCGAGCAACGACGGCCACATCACGAAGTATGCTGCTGCAGCGCTTTTTGCACGCGCGTATCTTTATTATACAGGTTATTACGGTACCGAGCCGGTAGGCGCTACGAAAGCGGAAGCCCTGGCTGCACTGGAAGACATTATTTCTTCCAATGAATACAGCCTGGTAAGCGAATTTAAGAACTTATGGCCTGCCGCTTCGGCCGGTGTGGCCGAAATCGGCGATATGGAAACCTTGCTGGGGACTTATGCCGGTGACGGTAACAGCGAAACAATTCTTGCCATGAAGTTTACCAGTTCGCAAGACTACAATGGGAACAACGATGGCAACCGATGGCAGGTAATGGCAGGTATGCGCAGTCTTAATGCTCCTCCTTATGGAAAAGGCTGGGGAGGTTTGACTGTGAATCCCGCATTCGTAAGTGAATTCAAAACCGGCGATACGCGCCGTAGCGCTTCCATCATCGACATGGCAAGCGAAGGCATTACCGGACTTGCCGACTTTGAAGCCAGCTATAAAGACCAACGTGAATATAGCGGTTATGCCGTAAAAAAATATTCCCCGCTGTGCTTTGCCGATGGGACTTCCGCTTCGAAAGAAGATGGTTCGGGCGATTTCCAGATCTCCAACCACCAGGACTATGTAATTATCCGCTATGCCGATGTATTGCTGATGGCGGCCGAACTGGGGAGCTCCAACGCACAGGCTTATTTTGACTCTGTTCGTAAGCGTGCTTATACCTCCGACGGTGTACTTTCTTCCAATTACTCGGCACTTCCTGTAACGAAAGAGAATATTATACAGGAACGCCGTTTAGAATTTGCATTCGAAAGCATCAACTATTGGGATTTGCTCCGCCAGGGAATAGACTATGCGGCCAATAAACTTGCCAGTGAGGTCTCCGTTTATAGTGGCGGGTCTCCGGATGTAGTCACTATCAGGGGCGACCGTATACGCGCGACGAAAGGCCTTAGTCAGATTCCTTACAATCAAATAACGCTGGCTAACGGCATGTTGGTACAAAACCCGGGGTGGTAATCGCCAATATTTAATAATTAATACAGGAAAGATTATGAAATTAAAATCATCTATATACCTATTTATTGCAAGCGTACTCATGCTTTTTTCCGCTTGCACGCCCGAACAATATGATTTGGGTGCGATGGATGTAACGCCAGACGACCTGGTGGAAGGTTTGGCATATGCCATTACTCACGATTCCGATAATCCCAATATTGTTTACCTGGAAAGTAAAATGGGAGATCGCTATACCGCTCTTTGGGAACATCCCCAAGGACGGAGCCAGGCGAAGAAAGTGACGTTAAAGATTCCGTTTGATGGAGTTTATTCAGTTAGGTTTGGTGTGCAGACCCGTGGCGGAGTGGTTTACGGTGAGCCGACAACATTTACGATTCATGATTTCTATGCCGGTTTTGTCACCCATGAGCTTTGGACTTTATTGACGGGCGGTGTAGGTGTTTCCAAAACATGGATCCCGGACAATGGACAGTATGGCCTGGCTTCCGGAGAAATCTCTTATGCCGACCCGAGCGGAACAGTCGAATGGAATAATTGGTCTCCGAATTGGGATCCGGGTGCAGGCTATACCGTGGAAGACGGAGAAAATCCTATCTGGGAAAGTTCAATGACTTTCGACCTTATCAATGGCGCGAATGTATTGGTAGACGATCGTTCTTCCGGAGGATCGGGTGAAACAAATGGTACTTTTATGCTGAATACGGACGAACATACCCTAACTTTTACCGATGTGGATTTATTACATACTGCCGGATGGAGCAAGATGACCAGCAATTGGAGAAGAAACCTGAAGATATTGACCCTGACGGAAAACCAGTTGAGAATCGGTATCCTGCGTGAAAAAGAGACTTCCGGCGAAGATCCCTGGTGGATTATCTGGAACTATGTTTATAAAGAATATGCGGACAACTACGAAGCGCCGGCACAGGAAATTTTTCCGACATTACCCGAAGATTGGAGAGATTATGTAGAACCCAAGACCAACTTGGTTACCACCTACAAACTCTCTGACGATACTCCTTTTGACTGGTGTAACTTCGACGGTTCTCTTAAGGGAATTAATACTATATCTGCCCGGAGTGGTGTAGAAGATGTGACGCTTGTACTCAATAGTGGAACAGGCGATTACACCATTACAGATATTACCGGTGACGAATACAAAGGAAAATATACATTGAGTAATGATGGTATTTACACCTTCAGTGAAGCGTTTCCTGAGATTGTACTTTCTACTGACGGCAGAGCTGTATTCAAAACCAACGCCGACCGCACACTGCGTATTATGTCGTATGAGACCAGTGATTATACCGGCGGACTGACTGATCTGTGGTTAGGAAGCAAGGAACTTGATGATCAGGGTACTCTTTATCAGTACATGGGTTATCACTTTGTTTCTCAGACTGCAGGTGCGACCAATTCTTACAAGGCAATGCTGAGTTTCTTTGATACGGATTGGGTATTTATCGAAAGTGAAGCTGTCTTTATTTCCGGGGATGGAGATTACACTTTCACGATAGAGGGAGCCAATGATTCGCCTTATGGATTGTATCTGGATATTCAGAAAATATTGAAAGACAATCCGAATATGGACGTGGTAATCAAAGATATCAAGGTAGACGGTACAAATATCGCCTTTGATGACTCTGCTATCGACCGTGGAACAGGGGATGAAAGTACTACCGCCCGTCGTTATATCCTCAATCCTTGGGGAGCTACCGCCGGTGATGCACCCAAGTATGTGTTCAATTCAAGTATAACAGTTACTATAACTATTAAGATGGATAACGGCACTCCTTTCATTCCTGAATGACCGGATGGAAATGGCTGTTTAGATGATAATTTTAAAAGAACAAGAATATGAATCGTATGAAAATCAGATATTTATCAGGTATTCTTTTGCTGGCAGCAGCTTTGTTTGTTACTTCATGTGATGAGGAAGATGTTTATTCCATCAGAACCGGTGAAATTATTTCTGAAATCACCACAGGAACTGCCAGTGTGACTGCGATCTCTGCCGAAGTTTCAGGTACGGTAAAGGACCTTACTTTGGTGTCGCCCAGTTCTTATGAAGTAGGCGCTTTCTATGGAACCTCTGCCGATCCTACGACTACAGGCAGTAAAAAAAGCGGTAGTGTTGATGAAAATGGTAATGTAGTAACTACTATTACCGGGCTTACCACAGGTACATCCTATTATTATGCCACGTATGTTACCCTTCAGAATAAAGTTACCAAATTCGGCGACATCAAGTCGTTTGTAGCAACCAATACGGAAGTTACGACAAGAGATGCAACGGATATCACAAGTAGTAAAGCAGTTTTTTCAGCCGATATAACAGGTACCGATGGTCTTGAATCATTTGAAACGGGCGTAAAATTGTCTTTCTCTGCCGACAATATCACTTCCGGTATAAGTCGCGAACTTTCTACCGTTGGTAGATTATTGCCGGGAACGACCTACTATTATGCAGCATTTGCAAAGATCGGCGATGGATATATTTATGGGGAAACCAAGACACTTACAACCGCTACGCAGAACATGGAGTATGTCGATTTAGGATTGAGCGTAATGTGGGCCAGGAACAATATCGGTGCGGATACGGAAAGTGAAGCCGGAACACTCTTCGGTTATGGCGACCGGACTGCTATGCTGACTTCTACAAAACCGGAAGACTACCTCTCTTCCGATATCGCAGGGAGTGTCAATGATATCATTTACAACCTGGATCTGGATGCAGATTCTCCCATGAAAAGCCAGATGCCTACCAATGCCCAAATAGCGGAACTGGTTAATAATACCACACACGAATGGGCAACGGTTGACGGTGTGGAAGGTATGCGATTTACGGCAAAGAACGGGAACAGCATTTTCCTTCCGGCGGCCGGTTATCGTGATGGTGAAGCAATTATCCCCGACGCTGCGGGTTATTATTGGAGTGGAAATGTAAGTTCTGTTCATAATGATTATGCCAATACATTGACATTCAACAACTCATCAGCAAAAACCGGTTTCTCTAAACGCAGTCTCGGGCTTTCACTCCGTTCCGTTCGGGCTTATGCGGAAGTGAATCCTGAATCCGGTAAACTTGTCTTTGGAGATATAGAAGGCAATGGCCGGCTACGCATTGAAATTTATAACGAATACGGTGCTACTGCAAGCAATCCGCCTATTGATCCTACTTCCATCAAGTTCGCTAAGAACATGGTTGTTTCATTCACGCTTACAGGCATTACAGGCAATCTGAAAAATGATGCGGCAGGTTCATACGTAGGAGGTCTTGAATACTCCGACCCAAGCTGGGGAGTGAGCTATTGGTCCGACCTCACGATGGGTACTTATGAAGCCATGGTAACAGGCGACGGTACCTATACTGTTTGGATGGAAGTTTCGGCCCAGGCCAATGGCGCCATCGTATTTTGTGTGGACATTGCTAATCTGGGCGCTGATATTGAAGATTGGTCGAAGGTAGGCGTAGAAGTAAACGCTATCAAACTGGATGCCGATGTAGAACAGGCTATCAATCATTCTATTGTAAACTTCAACAACAAAGACGGAAACGGAGTGGATGGCCGTATTGAGATTTACAATGAGTATAGCACTTCCGGCGCTACAGCTCCGGGCGCCTATAACAGTAGTATGAAATTCAATGGCATGATGCTTGTTGAATTTACCATCGCCGGTATAGACGGAAATCTTGTGGATGGTGCATCTAAGAACTACCATGCCGAACTGAGCTATGCAGATGCGAGTTGGGATCCAAGTTATTGGGGCGGTGCAAACTATGGAAGCGCCACCGTTACCGGTAATGGAACATACCAGGTTTATACCTATCTGAATGGGAATTGTGAAGGCGCGGTGGTTTGGACTATCGAACTATACAATCTTTGGGCGGATCTTGCAGATACATCCAAGGTCGGTATAACCATTAATAAGGTAGTTACCCCGGGAAAGTATTAACTTTGTAATCACTGACATTTCTGTAAAAACATAATGAAACGAGCACGAGAATTGCTCACACACAAGAACATGATTAAAAGCGAGTGCCATATGATACCTTTGAACTATTTGCGTTAAGCCAGACGAGCATAAGACAAGCAAGCTTGTCTTATGCCGTGGCGAGCAAATATCTAACTTTAGTGAAAATAAATAGTTTTAATCATATGAAAAATTTCATTAAACAAATCAACTATTCTGTTAAGCCAGATGAACAGAGCCAAGCTTGCTTGAACTATGTCATGGCGAAGAATAGTCTAATTTTTATGAACTATTTCGTTAAGCGAGTGCAGAGCAAATTTATTTGCTTTGCCGAGCACAGAAATAGTCTAAATTTATTGAACGTTTTCGTTAAGCTAAATGAGCAAAGTCAAACTTGTTTGAACTTTGCCATAGCGAGAAAACGACTAATTTTAATGAACATTTCTTTGCTGCTGGCGCTTTTCTCTTGTATGACAGCCTGCTCCGGTGATGATGATCCGGTAACACCGGAAATCATCCCGGCCAAGTCGGAAATGACTTTCTCCAAAACAGGAGGAACCGAGACGCTGTCTGTCAAATCAAATGTAGCATTGGACGTAAAAAGTAATGACGAAAGCTGGTGCCGGGTGGCACCAGCTTCCTCTACTTCGGATGCCGTTTATAAATATACCGTTACGGTAGATGCCAATCCGAATACCAATGACCGTTCGACTACGATAACAGTAAAAGGAGGCAATATTACCGAAACCGTAAGCGTGACCCAAACCGCTGCTGATGGATTGAGTATAGCGCAAACTATTTTCAATGATGTGTCCGGAGAGGGCGCCCAAATTGAAATTAAGTGGACGGCAAATGGTGCGGTTACCGTTACCTGCAACGATAGCTGGATTACCGAAGTAACCGCTCGTGCTGTTATGACGGAACAAACCATGATTTTCCACGTGGCTGCCAATTATGGCGACCCTCGCACGGGAAGCATCACTTTCACTTTGGGAAGCCTTACGGAAACCGTAACCGTAAATCAGCTTGCCGGCAGTATCCCGAACGTTGGAATGGAGAGCGACGCCCTGATATTGGCGGCTAAAATGTATGCGGGCTGGAATATAGGAAATACACTCGAAGCCATTGGCGGTGAAACGGCTTGGGGTAATCCCAAAGTAACCGAAGACTATATAAAGAAAATAAAAGAACTCGGCTTTAACGCTATACGTATTCCGTGTGCATGGGATCAGTATATTGAAAATGCAGAAACTTATAAAATTAAGGATAGTTGGTTGGATCGCGTAAACGAGGTAGTGGGCTATTGTGCTGCCAACGATATGTATGCCATCGTCAATATCCATTGGGACGGCGGTTGGCTGGAAAACAACTGTACGCCCGACAAGCAGGAGGAAAACAACAAGAAACAACACGCTTTATGGACACAGATCGCCAATAAGCTGAACCACTACGACGAACATTTGCTTTTTGCCGGTAGCAACGAACCGAACGTGGATACCGCCGAGGAGATGGCTGTGCTGAAAACATATCTACAGACTTTCATCGATGCGGTACGTGCCACAGGCGGAAACAATGCCGTACGCAACCTGATTGTTCAAGGTCCGAATACCGATATCGACATGACGAACACTCTGTTTGGCACGATGCCGACCGATGGTGTTGCCAACCGATTGATGGTAGAGGTGCATTACTACACTCCGTGGACATTCTGCGGCTTGGAACAGGATGAAACCTGGGGTAAAATGGCTTACTTCTGGGGCGCTTTCGCAGTAAGCGGATCGGATCGTAATTCGACCTTTGGTGACGAAGCCGAAATGAAGTCATTATTTACCAAGATGAAGACTAAGTTTGTGGACAAAGGTATCCCTGTCATCTTGGGTGAGTATGGTGCCATCACGATTCGTACCGGATTGGGAGAATATCAGGAAGCACACGATAAGTCACGCAATCTCTATGACGAAACCGCGACACGCGAAGCTAAGAATCACGGATTGGTCCCTTTCTATTGGGAAACGGGTAGAGTGGTAAATCGCAATACGGGTGAAATAAAAGACAATTATGCTATGGACGGTATCTTGAAAGGAGCACAAGATGGAAAATATCCTTTTTAATTACGTATGATCATTCAACAGTCACCACTTTATCGCTTTGGGTTATCCCATTTTCATTAAACGATTCAATGGTGAAATAGTATCTTTGATTTACATCAAGTACGTTTATGGTAACCGTAGTATCGGTATACACCATATAGTTGTGATAAAGTTTGTCTGAATTGCTGCCGAAGCTAATGGTATAACCGGTAGCGCTATCCGATTTATCCCACGACAAGGTTACACTTCGACGGTCATCAGGATTTCTTTTGGCCGTCAACTGTTCAACCTGTCCGGATTTTTCGCCTTGCCCTTTTCCAAAAACCCGGAAACCGCTTATCGCAAAGCTCCCGTCTGGAACTTCGATATTGGTTATTTTCAGATAACGGCACGGCGTCTTTTTCTCTAATTGGAAATAGGGATGCGTATTATCGTTATCATTTTCCGATTGATCGATCAACACATTCCAGTTGGTTCCGTCCACAGACTTTTCAATTGTATATCTGTATCTGAGGTCTGTTTGTCTCCCGAGAATCCGGGTGTCATGCTCTGCAAAGTTCACTTGCAGTGCGTAAACATCGCAAATATCCCCCAGGTCGATCATAGCATATTCACCCGCATTCCCGGTTTGGGCAGCCCAATAGGTTCGGATATCTTCATCTGCGATGTTATCGGCAGATAAAGAGTCCACAGAAGAGGATACCTCCACCTTCTTGCGATAGGAAAGGAGCATCCATCCGGGAAAAATATCATCGAATCGGTTTACTTTCCCTGACGGCATAATCAATGGGTAATCAGCATACTTGGTAATGGAATACAATGTTCCGTCGTCATCATAAAAAGCCGGATAGAATCCAAGGCGACGTTCGAACATATGCTTTTGAGAAATGGTAATGGTACCTACATGCCAGGAATTCCAGTATTGATCGGCAAACAAACTTCCATGCCCCGCACCCGCTGCAAAACCTTCCGGTTTATATACAAACGGGTTGTGATCCTGCACGGTAAACGGACCGAGAGGATTATCCGAAACATACATTCCGTCAGCGTAGCTTTTGAATTCGGTTCCCGGACCGGAATACTGAAGGTAATACTTTCCGTTTTTCTTTGTCACCCACGCTCCTTCTATCCACGGATTCCGATCGACCAATGTATTATAATCGCCGGGGACTTCCCATCCATGCTTACTGGGGTCTGCATGTACCAGTTCTTTCGGCTTGCCGATAAACGAAAAATTATTGTTATCATCGACTTCAACTCCATACAAAGGATTAGAATCCGAACACCCCCAATAAAGATATAAGCGATTATCATTGTCTAAAAAGAAAGCCGGATCCCAAACAGGGATCTCCAGTTTTTCGACAGCAACGTCCCATTCTCCGCTTAACGGGTCACCACTCTTGTAAATGGTGCTCTGATCATTTGACGAGGCAAGAAAATAAATCGTATCATTCAACACAATTGTAGTTGGAGCATATTCTTCTGTTGGAATACCGTTTGTCTCTACAAATATCCAGGAAAGTAAATCTTTGGAATGCCAATATCCACCCGATTTTGAAGCAAATAGAAAATACCTGTCCCTAAACCACATGACGGTAGGATCGGCCGCTTCTCTTCTGGAAGGATCTTCTACGCTAAAACGATAGTTGATATCTATAGGGTTACAAAATGTCTTCTCTTTATTTTCGACAGATTCAGTTTTAAACTGACAGTTACTCATCATTAGAAAAAGGCCAAGAATAAAAGATAAGTTCCTCATTTGTGTCTATTTTTAATTATTAATTTCAAATAACGGTTTAATAGCGGTAAAAACTGAAAAGTTCTTTTGGTATTTGATATAAAACAATGATAACAATCAGATCAAAAATACCATATTCATTCAATAATAAGATTGTTTCTGTTTTACAAGTAAAATCTTAATAACTTACATGAAAATCTTCAGAATTTCAAGCGCGTGCTATAAAGATTAAGACTTTTGACCTACACAAAGATAATATCTTTATGGGTAGTATTATAAAAATTTCCCCATTTACTCCCGATTTGGATCGTATGCGTGAATTGGCGATTAAAGAAGGAGTTTGCGAAGCAGTGATGAAAAAGTATATATAATTTTGGTTTGTATAAAATGTTTAACTTTGCAGTATGAGAAAAATAATTTTAATTTTATCGGTATTTATGGCAGGAACAGTTTATGCACAGACGAACACGGAAGAGCTATCCGCAACCATTATTGCGTTGGAAAAAGCGGCTTTGGAAAAATGGAATCAGGGCGATCCGGGTGGTTACCTCGATCTTTCGGCCGATGATGTTACCTATTTCGATCCGTCCATTGAGCAGCGGATGGACGGGCTTGAAAACCTGAGAAACTATTATGAACCGGCAAGGGGAAAGATCTCTGTGGACAGGTATGAGATGGTTAATCCGAACGTAACCGCCGTAAACAGCATGGCAGTATTAACGTTCAACCTGTTTTCATATGTAGGGAACGATGTACATAAGTGGAATTGTACCGAAGTGTATAGGCTGGAAGGCGACGGACAATGGAAAATCGTTCATACGCATTGGTCGATTATCCAACCGAATGCTAAATGAGTATGTAATATCCTGATCTTTAGTGCGCGGATTGAGGATCCCCGCTTGGGCGCGAAAGCATCGGTTACCAACCCATTCTTCACAATGATGATATCGTCGTAGGGCATGGGTTGTTTGGTGAGCGACCAGTTTTCTTTACGCGAAAAGTCCCCTGCTCCGGAATAGTCGTTTTCTACCAAAGAACTTTGCCGACAATTGGACATAAGCGTTATCACCCCATTGGAGAGATGGTCTGTAAGCTACGGGACGTAATGTGGATAAAAAGGAACAAAAAATTACATCCCGACAGTTCATGCCGGGATGTTTTTTTGGATGCTCCCTATCCTTAATATTCCTCTTCGTTGAAAAAGAAATCTTCCTTACTTGGATAATCGGGCCAAATATCCTCTATTGATTCAAATACTTCGCCCTCTTCTTCGATTTCCTGCAGATTCTCTATAACCTCCAACGGCGCGCCGGATCGCTGGGCATAATCTATTAATTCGTCTTTTGTAGCGGGCCAAGGAGCATCCTCTAGCTTCGATGCCAATTCTAGTGTCCAATACATTGAAAAATCCTTTCTTTTTGTTGTTTCAAATTTTCCGCAAATGTATAAAAAGTTTTTATATATCCCCCTGTTCCCAATATATTTCTTCGGAAGTTTTGTTACTTTCCTGTCTTGCAAGCACAAAAAAGTAGTCCGAGAGCCGGTTCAGGAAGATCAATATTTCATCGGCAACAGGATGCTCTTCGGCTACGCGGTACACATTACGTTCGGCACGCCGTGCAATGGTACGGCAGATATGCGCCCGGGATGCTGCCTCGTTCCCGCCCGGAAGCACAAATCGGTTCAACCGGGGCAATTTCCCGTCTATTTCATCAATCTGTCCCTCAATGCGTGCTATATCGTCTGAGGTGATAATACTGGCTGCTTTCGGCGGCCGACTTTCCGTTTCGGTTGCCAGGTATGATCCTACGGTAAACAGTTTGTGCTGGATGTAGAGAAGAAAGCGGCTAAGCTCTTTCTCTTTAATTTCACAATTAAGCCATCCGATATGGCTGTTCAGTTCATCCACGGTGCCGTAAGACTCCAGGCGGATATGTGTTTTGCTTACACGGGTACCGCCTACCAGCGCTGTGGTACCTTTATCGCCGGTTTTTGTGTAGATAATACTTTTTTTCATACGATAATATTATTCTTTTTATAGACTTTCAGATCTCAGACGTCAGATTATCGGATATCAGATATCTATATCATTCCGTATCCTGTGCTCTGATGTCTGTGCTCTGACCAATTAAACAAAATAGGTTGCTTTGCGATAGGAAGGTCGCAAAAAAACGATTCCCGTTTTCCTCATGTCGACCATGATTCTGGCTCTTTCATCTTTAACGATATTCCGCCAGAATTGTTTGCTCCATTTATTTTTAATGGGGTGGATGACCCAAAATGTATCTTCATGGCTCCATTCCATCAGCGTTTCAACGGATATCCGATTGTTTTCTTTCAGGTTGATGAAAATCGCGTCGAAGGGTTGTTTTTCAGGAGAAGAAACAGTCGGAACAAATTCACTTTCAATGCCCATGCTTTTTTGCAGCCGTTTCGCGATGGCGATTTCCTTCCGGCTATCTTCAACGCATACACAACGAATATCGGGAGCGGAAGATAAAAGAAACAGGGTATTCACTCCCTTTCCGGAATGGATCTCTAAGATATTTTTGGCATTGAACTCACGTACCAGCCGGTAAGAGAGATGATTAAATTCGGTAATGGAATCGGTATCGAGGCCGTTTTGTGCAACTATTTCACGGATATCGGAGAAAGCGTAATAAGTAAAAGGGGAGCGAACAACATTCGTAATCAGGTGGTAAGCAAAGGGTGAATGGATTCCATGCCCTCCCGATTGTTTCTTTCGCTGCAACCATCTGAAAAGCGGCATGGCCCTGTTATTTTTTTTGAATAAGCGCTACCGCGTATGCCGTGATACCCTCTTCGCGGCCTACAAACCCCATTTTTTCGGATGTAGTGGCTTTAATGGAAACAAGGCTCTCGTTTATCTCCATTACCTCGGCGAGCTTTTGCTGCATGGCGGGGATGTGCGGATTGAGCTTCGGCTGCTCGGCACACACCGTAGCATCGATATTCCCCACGGAGTAACCATGTTCTTTCAACAAGCGAATTGTTTTTTTTAAGAGAATCTTACTATCCACATTCTCAAATTCTGATGAGGTATCGGGAAAATGATACCCTATATCGCGTAGGTTAGCGGCACCCAACAATGCGTCGCAGATAGCGTGAATAAGTACGTCCGCATCGGAATGTCCCTGCAACCCCATGTTGTAGTCGAGTTTCACGCCGCCAATCCATAACTCTCTCCCTTCCTGCAGACGATGCATGTCATAACCGAAACCAATCCGTATACTCATTATTTATCGCATTAAGTTCCTGATTCCCTCTATATCGAATCCCAAAGAGAGACGCAGCGTCTGATCCAATGGGTTCGACTGGGCGGTCGACACCAGATAAGCAGCATCAATCTGGAAGGCCTTCACTTTAAAACCGGCTCCGAAAGCAACATAGCGGCGGTTTCCCTTATATTCGTTTTCGTTATAATATCCGGTGCGGAGAGAAAATTGATTGTTGTAGGTGTATTCCGCTCCCAACGACCACATAATCTCCTGCATCTCCTCTCTGAACCCGCCGGGAGCATCACCAAGCGACTTGAAAATACCGCCAATGGAAGAGATGTTGTTATATTCGTCGGTACGTTCCTGCGCTTCATCGGCTGTTTCGCCTTCTACCGGTCGCTGCGGAGAGGGGACAAGCAGTTTATTGATATCGAAACTAATAGAGACGGTGTTTTTTTTATCGATAGGATACCCCAAGGAGGCTCCTAATCTCAAATTGGCTGGAAGGAACATGGAAGTGGTGCCGCCATCGTAAGAAATTTTTGTTCCGATATTGGAGAGATTGACTCCAAGCCCGAGCAATGCTTCCGATCTGCCTATGTAGATATAGGATTCATTGTAGCCGGCAATATCGGCCGCAAAGGCGTTCCCCGGAGTTGTTTCATCGCTTCCTGTAGAATAATCGGCACGAAGGTAGCGCAGCGTTACCGCACCCGAGAAGGTTTCGGTCAGCTTTCTGGAATAAGCAACATCCAACGCAAGCTCGTGAGGTGCGACACTTTGCCAGAATTCGCCGTTCATATCCGCAATATCGATACTGCCCAGCGAAAAATAACGTAGCGAGGCGCTGATGGCGTTTAGATTCTCATTTCCGAATTTCCAATACCCCGACGCATACAGCAAATGGATATCATTTACCAGTTTACTTAACCAGGGAGTGTATGAAAATGCGAAACCTGCTTCACTGGAAATAAAGGGGTATTTTGCCGCGTTCCAGTGCTGGGAATAAACGTCGGGCATCGTTGCCGCACCGATATCTCCCATACCGCCTCCTCTTGCATCGGGCGTGAATTGTAAAGAGGGCATAGCAACAGGAATAGGATTGTAATCCTGTGCAAGCAGCACGTTATTCAGTATCGAAAAAACGGCGCAGAACAAAAATATGCGTATGGGCTTGCTCATGTTATATCGATATTATTATTGTTGAGTGACCATTATTTCACCCGGAAATCCAACAGTTTTTTATCTTCCATATATCCCTGCAAACGGTCGTCTATTCCCACCGGGCCTACGCCTACAGGAGTGCCGGTAAAAATAAGATCGCCTATTTTCAGCGTAAAGAATCTGCTAATATACGAAATAATCCGGTCCACCGGATAAATCATCTCTTTTGTGTTGCCTTGCTGTACCGTCCTGTTGTTCAGATCAAGGTGGAAATCCAGATTCCGGATATCTCTGACCTCATCCTTGGAAATAAACGTGCCGATGGCAGCGGAATTATCGAAACTTTTCGCTATTTCCCAAGGCAATCCGAGCTCTTTCTGCTTCCTTTGCAAATCGCGTGCGGTAAAATCAATTCCCACCGTTATTTCATCGTAATAGCGATGAGCAAAACGTTCGGCAATATTCTTTCCCAATCGGTTTATTTTCACGACCACCTCTGTTTCGTAATGAATTTCATTCGAAAAATCGGGCAGAAAAAAGGGGTTCCCCTCTTTCAACAACGCAGTGTCCGGTTTCATAAAAAGAACAGGCTCTTTACTCTCAAACGTACGTTTCATCTCTTTATTGTGTGAAGCGTAGTTCAGGCCGATGGCGAAAATCTTCATTGTAAGACAGGGAATATTAATCGTTTATGGTATTCAACCGGTTAAACATGACGGCAAGGTGAGCGTAAAGCGATGTATTTTGCAAGACAATCCCCTCCGGTACCCGGATTCGGAAAGGAGTAAAATTCCAGATACCTTTTACTCCACCGCGAATCATGTATTCCGATACCTCTTGGGCATAGCCCGGCGGAACGGTGAGCACGCCTACTTCGGCTTTGATTGTTTTATTTCGCTCGATGAATTCATTGGAATGAAACACGGGGATATGGTGAATTCTCTTGTTTACGATAGACTCTTTCACATCAAAACCGGCAATTATTTTCAATCCGTATTGCTCCAATCCGGAGTCAGACAACAATGCCGCTCCCAGGCTTCCTACGCCGAAAACAACAGCTTTATGGGAGTTTGTAAAACCCAAAAACGTCTCCAAAACGTTTATCAGCTCATCAATTTCGTACCCTACTCTCGTTTTCCCGTTTATGTCGACATACGAAAGATCCTTGGCGATTTGTGAAGCGGAAACGTCTATTTTTTTCGCAATCTGCGTGGAGGAAACGATGGATTCTCCCTGGCTTTTGAGTAACTTCACATAAGACAGGTACCATGGGAGCCTCCTGAGCGCCGGTTCGGGTATTTTCGCGGAATATGTCTGATCTGACATGCCTTTCGTAATCTTTAATGATTCACTAAAGTTCGTCATTTTCTTTCAGACTATTTCAATTCTTGAAATAGCACTCGCAATGGCATATTCAAGTAAACTTAGTTGTTTTCAAGTTTCATTGCACTATTTCAAATATTTTAGACTATTTCTGCGTTCGGCAAAGTAAATAAATTCACTTTGCACTCACTGAACGAAATAGTTTTGCGCTCGGCAAAACCAAAGCAAGCTTTGTTTCTGCTCTCACGTATCGAAATAGTTCTACGTTCAACATAGTCCAAATAAGTTTTGCCTCTGTGCTTGCTTATCGAAAACATTCCGAGTAAACTCGCCCTCTGCTCATTACTTGACGAAAATGTTCACAAAGATACGTTCTTTTCGGAGAAATTTTGGAATTTTAATCTATATTTAAAGATAAATTTCTTTAATTGGTTCTCCATTGATCAACCCCTTTGTGGAGACATGTATTTTTCGTTTGCGTCAGAGCTCCTCATCCACAAGACCGTCCGTATGAATGAGGGGTATTACCTTCGTAATAGTTGTTCCTTTCACCAGCGGATTCAACTTGCCCGATACTATCGTTTTGTAGTATGTGCTGTTTTCGTGTGCTTTGAAGGCTGCTTCGTTTTCATAATTTTCGTACATGAAAATTTTTGTCGGATCTTCTTCGCTCAACAGTACGTCGTAAATAAAACACCCTTCCTCGTTTTCCAATGTAAGTGCCTGCATCTCCAAAAGAAGATCGATAGCCTTGTCCACATCCTTCTCATTGAAAGTAAATTCCACGATAATCACATAGGGATCTTCGGCATTTTGAGCCTGTGCGGCAGCGATATTCGCCCCGAAACTCATACAGAAAATCACGCAAAAAAGAATAATTTGCTTTTTCATACGATTGTTTTATTTCTTTATTACCATCCACTGATTATTATAGAGAGAGGTATCTCCTTCGCTCCGCCCTCCGCCGTGGGGTTATTTGTTTTTGACACCTGAAACAGTCCTCAAGACAGCCCGTATAGACCCAATCTTTAAACTGGTATCGATAATGACGGGAATGCGGTTTTTATCGTTGGTAAGGGAAGCTTTCAGCGCGTCTTTCTGGTTAGTAAAAGCATCATCATGAATGGTCATGGAAATGTTTATTACTTCATACGTCACTCCGTTATTTGCTTTTATCGATGAGTTTCCCAAATAATTTACATACATGTTCACCGGTTTTTTTCCGGAAAGAAACCGAATATATTCCCGATCACCGGGTTGCATACCGGTATAGTCGATGTTACGAACGTACGGCAATATGGAAAGATAGTCGTAGGTGCATTTGTCGGTGGTAACCACTTCATCAAATTCCTCTTTTCCATTCCACACACGAATGGCACGTATGTTAATTTCATCCCCTTTATATGAATATGATTGTCGTTCAATGGAATAGTCTTTCCCTTCGAATGCCTCCTTGGTGAATAACAACGGGCGCAGGTTCATATCGGTGTAAGAGGTAAGCGTATCGTTCACCGTATACAGACTGCCAATCAATCCCGAAGTATTGAGCAGCATCACTGTCTTATAGGTGTTCTGCCCACGATAATTTGCTTCTGTAACCGATAGGGATCCTTTACCGGCACGTGGGCTCAAAATACCGTAACTGAGATATAAATCGTATTGTATCTCCTCACCATTTGAAAAAGCGGTGTTCTTTAGTTCACATTGTGCTTTTAACTGTGGAAAAACGAAAAAAGAAAGTACGATGAGCAGTATACCTGAAAGTTTTTTATTCATTATCACTGTAATTAAGTTATATGTATTTTCACAGCTACCTCATACCACCGGGTTGCTGCATGGTAGAACGATTTCCGGTACTCCCGCCTTCTCCGGAGAACGGAGAACTCTGTTGATTTTGTCCCTGCCTTCCTCTTTCCAGATTCGGATCTCTCCGAACTTTTTCCTCCGGCTTGTTCTTGGTTATTTCCAGCGGTTTCTGCCGTACCAGCGGCGTCGAATGAATATTCCAGTCCTCGGCATGATCCGAATAAGCCCTTATCACAAGCTTCCCCGTATAATAATATACCTCTTCCGGTTGGCGTTTCTCCCCGTAATCTCCGGTCGTCCACACGCCATCTCCGTTTTTATCCACAACAACACGGGCATACACATCGCCGGGAGGCAGGTCTTGAAATCTTGCTACGTTTGCTTGGACAGTGCTTTTCCGAAAAGGTTTATCCGAACTGTCCAGTAACTCCACGAATGCAGGCGTATCCGTCGGCAGCCCTTCGATGGTTATTTCAAGGTTTCCATATTGGTCTAACGGTTTCACGGTGAAAGCCTGTTCGTATTTGTCATTCCACAAACCGTACCGACTGAATACCGTTGCCGAATCAATCGATAGAATGTATTTCCCGCCGGGTTTCCAGGTGGGGCGTAACGTGTATTTACGGGAGTTCAGTGAATCGGGTTCCAAACGGTATGCAACTTTTTCGAATACAGAATCCACCTCATGCGACAGCCTTACATACGAGGAATCAAACCGGACGACGGGCTGCTCAAACTCGATCCGGATGGGACTATATAACTCAAATGCAGATTGAACATTCGTGCGGATATTCAGAAACCTCACAGGCGCTTCCCCCTCTTCCTCTTTTTTTTCGGCTTGTCGTTCGCGTGCCGTACGCCGGATATTGAAATTAAGCGTATCGGTGGCAATATAGTTTTTGTTCAGTGAATCGGTTCGGACATAGTCGATCTTCATACGAATAGAATCCTGCTGATAAATCAATGAATCGGTAATCCAGAGCATCAGGGTATCGTTTTTGGCACTTCGCTCGGCCACATACCAATCGTCGCCCGCAACTTCCGGATTCAACAAAGAAAAGGCCGGCTTCTCGGTTGGCGCGGAGAAAAACAGATTGAGCCTGTGCTGTTCCGGACGTTCATGCTTTTGAAGATATTGCCGCTGGAACTCGGACAGAAAAGAACGGAGCACCAGGTCGTCCGGCAAAAAACGAGTGTACGAAACAGATCGGATTGTATCAATGGTTATGCTGTCCGCAAAAATAGTATCCGGGCGGATGGCCGGCATGGTGGAAGGTATGACGATAGAGTCCGGAAAAGCGATGGCTTCCTGTGGGTTATCATATTTATAATCCCTGTTCAAGTCGTTCAGTGCATATACTCGATAGCTCCCGGGCGCTACTCCGCGAACAGTGAAATTTCCGCGCGAATCGGTCCTGGAAATGCGCTCGAACGGCACATTCGTAAATGCCGTATCATTTAAATTGGAATGAATGCCCACATAGATTCCGGTAATAGGCTCAAGATCTTGAGCTGTAAGCACTTTCCCCGAAATAGACAAGGTATCCAATTGATCGCCGGTCGAAAAGGAAAACACAAAATTTTCAAGGGGGTTCTCTTCGTTGTTATCTACGATGGCATCCGTAAAATCGATGGTATAAGTGGTGTTTGGCAACAGCTCATCGTTCAGTTCCACTATGGCCTTTCTTCCGATAGAGCGAATTATCGGCATATTTTGCTGCGGTGGCGTAACGATCACTTTCTCAGTGGGTTTATTAATTTTTATGTTTTCGTTGAATTCGATTTCGATTCTGCCGGGGGTGGCGTTCAATGAGTTGAAATCGGGCGTAGCACGCCTCACAACGGGAGGATCCACATCGTACGCACCTCCCGTGGGAGCTGCCATGTTTGCACACGAATGAAACATGACAACGGCTGACATCGTCAAAAACAGAAACGAGAGAAAGGAAAGGATCTTATTCAACATGCAGGGATTTTATGAATAAACATTGTCATTTTCCAGACAAAAATACAACTTTTTCGTTAAGCGATATACAGAAGACGAATTTATTCGGATTATGTTGTCGCGAGAAAAAGTAGAATGCAATTCAGCTTTTTCGTTAAGCGAGCGCAAAGACAAACTTGTTTGAATGTTTTCAATAAGTAATGCGCAGAAGATAAGTTTACTTATATTATGCCATTGCGAGAAAACAACTAAGTTTACCTGAGCTTTGCCGACCGCAGAAATAGTAGAATGAAATTCAACTATTTCGTTAAGCGAGTGCAGAGCAAATTTATTTGCTTTGCCGAGCACAAAAATAGTCTAAATTTATTGAACTATTCTGCTAAGCAATACGAACAGAAGGCAAGTTTACTTGCATTATGTCGTTCGGGAAGAAAGGATGCTATAGCCAATCCTGCAATACAAACATTTACGTTTATCGCAGTATTCTTTGCGCAATTGGATAAGAGCCTGCGTGTCGAATGCATTCTTGGGGATCAGGCCTGCCTCTTCAAATTCATTTACGATAGCGTTTCTTTCCGGCTTTACGGATTCCAAAATACGGACAGCCCGATCACCATATTTCTCCGTCGAGGTTTTCTTGCCGTAGGCAAAGAGGATCGGCGCCACAGTATTAACAAGGAGGGTGTTCAGTGAGGGGAATCCAAGTTTTTTGGAGGATTTCCCCGATTCTTTTCCAAAAGAATAATGATGTTGCCAATAGGCAGAGGGCTCTGTTCGGAAATGCGAAAGAAATTGATGATAATCCTCTTTCTCGAGGATGGTGGAGAACAATCGCCCCGATTTTTGCAAAATCGCCGCCAGTTGCGCGATACGCACTTGGGGGAATGATTGCGGACGCACTCTCAGTTTCTTAAATAGAAATCCGTCTATATTTTTCAAAGAGTATTTTGCTTTCAGAAATCCATATTCTTCCTGCAATTGTGTGTAGTATTCGTCAATTACGGTTTTATCCTCCAGCATTCCGGCTTGTCCGAACATAAGTGCCTCCACCTGGAAAAGGTCGTCACTATGTTTCTGGATGTAACTGAAAGGTAATGAAAGCGCCAGTCGTTCAAATTCATCTGAATTCAAACCGAAACCGAAATTCCGTGTAAGAATCACGTAAAAAAACGTCGTCCCATGAATTATGGAATCGCTCCAAATGCAAAAAAATATCGTTGGTTTTTCGCTCTAACCGCTCAATGGACAAAGCACCCAGATACGAATTCATTGTGTCCTTCGGCAAGGAAGAGAGCCAATTTCTGCACGGAATATTGCTATCGCTATGCATTAAATAATTGGCATGTTTGCGCACCCCGTCGGGTACAGTCAGTTTGCATTGCGGTACCGGTTGTCCCTTTTCGTTCGTTACCTCTTTGTTCACTTTTTCAGACAGATGCAAGATAACCGAATTGTAGGCTTTATCTGAGTGATGCCCGTGTTTTTCCCACTCATCCGATGATCGATGGATCTCCACATTGCCTGCCCAGACCTTGTCTCCCATCTTTATTTTGGCATTAAAAAAATCGGGGCCGGCATTCGGGTTTCGGATCCCCGGGTCAATCACTTCAACCTTAATGCCATCGGTTGTTACAAGGGAATCGAACTCGAAGAGCCTGAATTTCCATACATAGTGTAGCAGTTGTTCATTATTCGTCATAGCCGTCAGGTTTAAAATTCAAAAATAAAATTAATTATCTGAAATGCCAAACCGCTTCCTTGAAAGAAGGGAGAAATAAGCGGGAAATGTGGGGAATTTTGACTAATTTTGCGCTATTTGATCATTCAAAAACAGGCTATTTAGGTTATTTCATTTTATAAAATTGCAAACAAAGAAAGAACTGGAATTCCAAACGAAGAAAATAAGCAAGCTCGTTTGGGAATATGCCCTGCCCGGCATGGTGGGAACGGTAGTCACCGCCTTGTATAACGTAATTGGCCGCATTTTCCTGGGCCAGGTAGAGGGTCCCCTTGCTATTTCAGGACTAGCCATCACCTTCCCGGTGATAAACCTCACTACATCCCTGGGGATGCTGGTAGGTGCCGGTGCGTCCGCCCGAATCTCCATCGCCCTGGGGAAAGGAGAAAAACATACGGCAGAACAAATACTGGGGAATTCATTACTGCTGACTATTTTCCTCAATGCTGTTTTCATGACGCTATTTTATATCTACCTGGAACCTATTTTAATGGCTTTCGGTGCCAGCGAAGCCACCTACACATACGCCCGTGATTATCTGCAGATTGTTCTGATAGGAAATGTGTTTGTGAGCCTCTGTTACAACTTCAACGCTATGATGCGTTCCTCAGGATACCCTACCAAAGCAATGTACACCATGCTTATAGGTGCCGTGCTTAATGTGATTATCACCCCTATATTCCTCTATGGTTTTGATATGGGTATAAAGGGAGTCGCATGGGCTACCGTGCTCTCCACTTTTTTAGGGATGTTGTTTGTGATGCATCACTTCACACAAAGAAGCAGTATGATCCGCCTCCGTTGGAAGAACATACGCCTCGATTGGAAAATCATCGCCTCCATCATCTCTATCGGACTCTCCCCTTTCACTATGCAAGTGGCCGCCTCCGGCATATCGGTATTGATGAACAGGTCGCTCTTGCAGTATGGCGGCGATCTGGCGATAGGCGCTTTCGGTATTATCAACTCCATTCTTATGGTACTCACGGTGGTGGTGATGGGGCTGAATCAGGGAACACAGCCCATTATCGGATATAACTACGGCGCACATAATTACCAAAGAGTGCGGGAGACGCTCTACTACTCCCTGAAGATAGCCACTGTTATTACGGTAACCGGTTTCCTGATCGGCGAGTTCCTGCCCGAGCTGTTTGCAAAGGCCTTTACCACCGATGCCGAACTGATTCATATCACTAAAGGCGGGATCCGTATCGCCGTTGCCGCACTGCCGCTGGTAGGTTTTCAGATTGTCTGTTCCAGTTTCTTCCAAAGTATCGGTTTCGCTGCCAAATCAATTATCCAGAGTTTGAGCAGACAACTCATTTTTCTGCTTCCGGGCATACTGATCTTTCCTAATTTCTGGAACCTCGACGGCCTGTGGATTGCCATGCCTGTCTCCGATACACTGGCAGCACTGCTTTCGTTTTACCTGCTGGTGATACAACTTCGCTATCTCAAAAAGATAGAAGGCGAGTATAAAAACAAGCAGATCGTCCTTGAATGATCTTTTGTTAATTTCAGACTCCTGTTGACGGAAATTGACTGATTTTATATAGATTTGTAAGCAAAGAATCCAATAAAGAAAATGTATCCAATTTAATAATAAAATAAAAGAATCGTATGAAAAAAGTAGTTTTAATTCGCCACGGTGAAAGTATTTGGAACAAGGAGAACCGTTTTACCGGATGGACAGATGTAGATCTCACCGAAAAGGGCGTGGAAGAGGCCCACAAGGCAGGCAAGTATCTAAAAAAAGAAGGGTTTCAATTTGAGAAAGCCTATACCTCTTTTTTGAAAAGAGCGGTAAAAACGCTGAATGTGGTACTTGACGAGATGGATCTGGACTGGATTCCGGTGGAGAAAACCTGGCGTCTGAACGAAAAACATTACGGCATGCTGCAAGGACTGAACAAGGCTGAAACAGCCGCAAAATACGGTGACGACCAGGTACTTATCTGGCGCCGCAGCTACGACGTACCTCCTACTCCGCTGGATAAAGAAGATGAACGTTCACCGTTTCAGGATCCTCGTTACAGAAGCGTTGACGAAAAAGATCTTCCTCTCACCGAAGCGCTTAAAGACACGGTTGAGCGTATTCTGCCCTACTGGAATGACACGATCGTGCCGGAGATGAAAAACCTCAACCAGGTAATTGTAGCCGCTCACGGCAACAGCTTGCGCGGTATCATTAAACACCTGAAAAATATTTCGGACGAAGAGATCGTAAGCCTCAATTTACCGACAGCCATTCCGTACGTATTTGAATTTGACGATGAGATGAACCTGGAAAAAGATTATTTCCTGGGCGATCCCGAAGAGATCAAGAAACTGATGGAGGCCGTAGCAAATCAAGGAAAAGCGAAATGATATAAAGGTATATAGATCAAAGAACGGGCGCCGGGAATCGACGTCCGTTTTTATGTTTCATTATCATACTTAAAGGAGGGCTTTCAATCTTTCGGGAGTGATATTCATCGCTGTGATTACTCCGTTCTCATCTATTAAATAATTTCGGAAACCTTTGTTCAGTTTAAACTCTCTATATAGTTCCGAACCGGTTCCCTTTACTTCACAGAATTGAGAAATGTCCTCTAAGTTGTCCAGTGTCAGCGTTCTTTCTACAATATTTCTGTTTTCATCGAAAGAGATAGAAAGAAATTCAACGTCAGCATTATTCATTTTCAAATAATTATGCAGCTGAACGTTGGTTGCTCTGGATTGGGCATCATAGGCAGCCCAGAAATTTACCACAACTTTTTTGCCTTTAAAATCGCGCAGGTGGGAAAAATTTCCTTCCAAATCCGTCAAAACAATATCAGGTATCGTTTCTCCGGGGTGATAACCAGTGGAAGGTGTTTCGGTTTTCACCAAGCCTGACGATAATACAAGTGAAAATAGTGCTATAAGGCAAAAGTTCACGTACCTCATAAAAAATAAATTTGGTTAGTACTAAGATAAAGCTGTTGCTTCGCGCAGCGCGCTAAATCCCTGAATTATACAGGTTTTTCGCTAAAAACCTGTTTTTTGAGTCTGTAAAAGTACGCTACTTTTTTTTAACACGAAATCTTTTCGATGAAAACTTTCCTCTTAAATGTTAAAATATATTCCGACTAAATCGCAGAAGATTGAATATCAGCGATTAACAGAAAAGAAGGATTCCATGGCTTCGATAGATGTATCTTTTAAAATCACTTTTTTATCTTTATCGAGTAGATATAGGGTAGGAATCGCTTTGATATCGTACAACCTCTTTTTGGTGATCTCCCTTCCTTTGTCATAGCCATGCACCCATCTGGCCGGCATTTCAGGCAGATGAGCCGTCCATTCACTCAAATCACCGTCCGGATAGAGTGTGAGAATGGTGAGCATTGTTCGTGTCGGACTGTTCAGGGATAAGGCTCCGTTCAACGCCTCCGAGTGATTCAACTGATCAATCACCGCTGCACAGGTAGAACAACCCGGATTAGAGAAGAGGAGCAGCGTATATTCGCTTTTCAGGTCGTGGAGCGTGAAAGATTGTCCGGAGGCTACGGTATAGGTGAAATCGCCGGCTTTCTCTCCAACACGGTTTTTCGTAGTCATATCTAACTGGAACCGGTAACGCGAAGCGATTTCTTCCGGCAACAGGGGCGATCGCACTGCTTCCTCCAATACAGGGAGATAATATTCTTCGTTACGGAAGGGAGAATTGGGATCGTAGAAATATTTTTCGAAAAGCGTAGTAAAATGTACATACATAGCGGTGTCTGCCTGTGCTTTGTTCAAGGCATACACGAGGGATTTATCGGCATTCTCCTTCGGTACGTAATTCAGGATATTGATGTAATCCACGAATGCCTGCTCGGTTATATCGGGACGCTGAATGAGGCCTCTGTCGGCAAAATCGAAGCGGTCCCAAAAGTGCATCACCAGATATTTTGCCCTGTCGCCGGAATCGGTCAGCGTTTCCGGAATAAGAGGCAGTACAAACGTATCGGGGACAATGATTTGTGCTTCTATTCGAAGGGCTTCGAGGGGTTCCGTTTGCGTTTTCTTGCTCGATGAACAGGAAATACCAGTGGCCAGCATCAATACTAACAGCGATATAGATAAAAAAAGATGTTTCATTATCAATAATCTTTAAATCATTGTGCTATTAAATTAAATCGTTAAATCATTAAATCGTTATTGCCGATGTAAAGATATAAAAAATACAGTAGAAGAGTTTCATCAACGGAAGCTGCGGGTTGAAAAAACCGATATTTTTTTCTACATTTGTATTTTTACAATTTGTCCGATTCATACATGAATACTTTCATTGTTTCTGCGAGAAAATACAGACCTTCTACCTTCCGATCGGTGGTGGGGCAGGAAACTCTCACTACAACGCTGAAAAACGCTATCACCGGGAATAAACTGGCGCATGCGTACCTCTTCAGCGGCCCGCGAGGTGTAGGGAAAACCACCTGTGCCCGCATTTTCGCAAAAACAATTAACTGCCTGAATCCGGCTCCCGATCATGAAGCCTGCAACGAGTGCGAGTCGTGTGTGGCTTTCAATGAGCAGCGTTCATACAACATTCATGAGTTGGACGCCGCGTCCAACAACGGTGTAGACGATATCCGCTCTCTGATTGACCAGGTGCGGGTTCCGCCGCAAATAGGGAAATACAAGGTCTATATTATAGACGAGGTGCATATGCTCTCCACCTCGGCATTTAATTCGTTCCTGAAAACGCTGGAAGAACCCCCCTCCCACGCCATTTTCATCCTCGCTACAACCGAAAAGCATAAGATCATTCCCACCATTCTGTCTCGTTGCCAGGTGTATGATTTCAACCGCATCGATATCGCCGATATTGTGGAGCATCTGCAGTACGTAGCGAAAAAGGAAGGTGTGGCAACCGAGCCGGAAGCGCTCCATATCATCGCCCAAAAAGCCGACGGAGGAATGCGCGACGCCCTTTCCATCTTCGATCAGACAGTGAGCTACACAGGAGGGAATATCACGTACAAGGCGGTTATTGAAAACCTGAATGTGTTGGACTACGAATATTATTTCAGGTTGTCCGATGCCATTCTTGCCGGAAGTGTGGTAGATTGCCTGCTCATTTTGAATGACATCCTCAATAAAGGGTTCGAAGGACAATATATTATCAGCGGCATTGCTTCTCATTTTCGCGATCTCCTCGTTTGTAAAGATTCGTTGACGGCACAGCTTTTTCAGGTGGGAGCTTCCATTCGCGAGAGATACATAGAAACCGCAGCGAAATGCAGCAATGATTTCTTGTATCAGGCCATTGAAATTGCCAATAATTGCGACCTGAATTACCGCCTCAGTAAAAACAAACGCCTTTTGTTGGAACTCGCGCTAATCCGGTTATGTCAGTTAGCGGGTGGCTCTGCATCGGATAAAGAGGAAAAAAAAACGGAATAAAGCCGATAGAGGCGCAGGAGAGAAAAAGGGTTGAAAAACCACCAGTTGCAGAAAGAGAGAGTTCAAAAAAAGAAACGGCATCACAACAATCGGCAGCAACCGGGAAAGAGAAGCCAGAAGAGAGTGGCGCTCCGGAAATTGCTGACAAGCAACCTGCGGCAACTTCGGGGGATCAGATTCCTGAAACAGTCCCTCCTGAAACAGCCACATCGCTGAAAAAGAGAACCGTCTCCCTGTCGGGAATGGGTGTCTCGCTCTCTTTCCTGACAAATCAAAAGAAAAATGATTCCCAACTATCGGAACCGGAAGCCCAATACAACGGCACCAACCTGTTCACCGAGAAAGAATTGACTGCTGCCTGGAAGGAATATGTAAAAACCCTTAAAGAGGAAAAACTTCTCCGGAATACAATGACGCTCTATCTTCCTAAGATGTTGAGTAATACGCTGTTTGAGGTGGAAGTAAATACGGAGCTTAACAAACAATACCTCAACGACAACAGTCAGACGATTCTCGCCTTTCTACGCGAAAAACTGCAGAACGGCGACATCTCCATGACCATAAAAATTGCGGAAGGCAATGCCATTAAGAAAGCACTTACCTCACGCGAAATATTTGAGGAGATGGCGCAGCAAAACCCGGCTCTGCAAAAGCTCTCCGATGAATTTGGGTTAGAGTTGAGTTAAGCTTGCAACCGGAATCGCCCGTAACAATAAAAGATTATATTGGGTTTTTCCCGGGCAGCAAGGACAGAGACTGATGCGAAGCTGCTTAAATTATTCGTGCTGATGAGAACGTGCCTCTTGCTTTTTTTGATGCTCTGTTTTTTGTTTTCATGCCACGAGAACAAGAAACATCCACCCCCTCTTACTGTAACCGAAGATGATGCAGAAGCAGTTACGCAGATACGGCAAGACACCCTCGTTGACGCCCGTTATACCTTCGAAGAGGCGATTGCCGGCACCAAAGCGCCTCAAAGTATTATCGATGAGTTGGAATTGTTCGATGTGTTCTATCTCTCTACCGACGGAGAAATTCATCAAGGACAGATACTGTCACACAAAAAGATAGTACCAGATATCAAGCAGTTGTTCACGTTTATGCTGGATGAAGGGTTTGTGATTGAAAAGGCCATTCCTATCGTAAAATACCACTGGAGCGACAGCCTTTCGATGGATGATAACAATACATACAGCTTCTGCTATCGGAATGTCTCCTATTCAAAGCATGCGAACGGAACGGCCATCGATATCAATCCCCGCTTCAATCCGTTACGCTGGAAAAAGGGAGACCGTCCCAATCAACCGGAAGGAGCCGTGTTAGATACCACGGTGAACGGCACACTGCACTCCGATCATCCGGTCGTGAAAGAGTTCATAAGACTGGGATTCCGCTGGGGACACACTTTTTCGAAGTATTATGACGACCATCATTTTGAGAAAAGGTGAAAAGGTGGAAAAGTGGAATAGTGGAAAGGTGGAATAGTGAAATAGTGGAAAAGTGAAAAGGTGGAAAGGTGTTATTGATTCTTAGTTTTTAAAGATTTGATCAGGTTAATGAGCATGGCACGAATGTGTTTTATATTTTCTATCGGAATTTGTTCCTCCTTTAAAAATTTTAGTCTTACTCCCAATTCTAATTGAGTTTCCACTTCCGATAAAGATCCATTTGCAATATACAAAAACTGAATAAATTCTTTAGTGGTATTTCTGGATGCGCCCTCTGCGATATTTGACGGAATTGAAACAGATGCACGCTTTACTTGTGCAGCAAGTCCGTAAATTTCGGAAGAAGGAAAAGTTTGCGAAATCTCGTAAATCTCAACGCAAAGATCCATCGATTTCTGCCAAACGGTTAAATCCTTATAACTCTTTAAACCCATCATATTTAATTAACCTTTCTACTATTCCACTATTCCACTATTCCACTGTTCCACTGTTCCACCTTTCCACTGTTCCACCTTTCCACTGTTCCACCTTTCCACTGTTCCACCTTTCCACTGTTCCACCTTTCCACTGTTCCACCTTTCCACTGTTCCACCTTTCCACTGTTCCACCTTACTTAATATGCCCAGTTTTCGCGATCCAGGTTTCGGTAATTTATTGCTTCAGCAAGATGAACGGGTTTGACCCGTTCACTCCCATCCAAGTCGGCAATGGTACGCGAGACTTTAAGGATACGATCGTATGCACGGGCGGAGAGGCCGCGTTTCTCCATAGCTGTTTTTAACAATTTCAATCCGGCTCCGTCGGGAGAAGCATATCTGTGGAGTAACTTTCCGGTCATCTGTGCGTTGCAATAGATTCCTTCCGCTTTCCTGAAGCGCTCCATTTGAATGGTACGCGCCTTCAACACACGTTTACGTATATCGGCGCTCTTCTCGGCCGGCGTCATGTCGGAAATTTTTTCAAAAGGTACGGGGACAATCTCAATCTGAATATCGATTCTATCGAGCAACGGCCCTGAAATCCTGTTGAGGTATTTTCGTACCACTCCCGGAGGACAGACACACTCCCTGTCGGGATGGTTGTAAAAACCGCAGGGACAGGGGTTCATGGCAGAGACAAGCATAAAGCTCGCCGGATAATCTACACTGAATTTGGCGCGGGAGACGGTTATTTTTCGGTCTTCCAACGGTTGACGCAACACTTCGAGCACACTCCGGTTAAATTCGGGCAGCTCATCCAAAAAAAGTACCCCATTGTGTGCCAGGCTTATTTCACCGGGCTGAGGGTTTGCTCCACCTCCAACCATCGCTACATTGCTTATAGTATGGTGGGGCGACCGGAACGGGCGCCGTGACATGAGCGACGTATTTGAATCGGTTTTCCCCGCAATACTATGCAATTTAGTGGTTTCAAGCGCCTCCTCCAATGAGAACGGCGGGAGGATGGACGGCATTCTTTTCGCCATCATCGATTTACCGGATCCCGGCGGCCCTACCATAATTATATTGTGCCCTCCCGCGGCAGCTACTTCGAGAGCACGTTTAACATTCTCCTGCCCCTTCACATCGGAGAAATCGAACTCAAAAGAAGATCGGTTGTTCAAAAACTCGTTATGCAAATCCACAACGGTTGTCTTCAATTCGGCTTCATCATTGAAAAAGCACGCCACATCGCGGATATTACTTACCCCGTACACCTCCAATCCCTCCACTACGGCAGCCTCTTTTGCATTTTCCGAAGGGAGGATAAACCCTTTAAAACCGTTCTCTTTTGCCATGACGGCCATGGGCAATGCTCCTCGCAGGGGAAGGATGCTGCCGTCGAGCGACAGCTCACCCATGAGCAGGTAATCGTTTAATTTATCAGGACGGACGGATCCGGAGGAGGCCAGTATGCCTACAGCTAACGGCAGATCATACGCCGATCCCTCTTTGCGGATATCGGCGGGCGACATGTTAATTACAATTTGTTGACGCGGAAACTTCAACCCGTTCACCTGCAGAGCGGAGACAATGCGTTCATGGCTTTCCTTCACAGAGGTGTCGGGTAATCCGACCAAAAGAAACCGAATACCTCTTGAACAGTTTACTTCGATGGTAATGAGCGTGGCATCTATACCTTGTACAGCCGCTCCAAATACTTTGACCAGCATGTATGTCAGTTTTAAATAGTCGCTTAATTTTCAGACGAGCTATCAATTGCGTCTGCTACTTCCTGAGCCGGGATGTTCCGGACTTTGATGCTTCCGTCGGGGGCAATCAGAATATTAAAGGGAATGTATTGCACGTTGTAGGTCTCCACGATATCCGATCCCCAGCTTCTCTTTTCAGGAACCACAATCCAGGGAATAGAATCATTTTCTACATATTCGATCGGATAGATATCGGAATCGATATAAACGGAGATGAACTCCACACTGTCTTTTTTCACTTCCGCATATTCGCTTTTGAGCAATTCCACCACCTCGCGGGATTCAACTCCGGCTGTAGAGATAAAAGACAAAAGCAGGTATTTTCCGGTAAAATTATAAGAATGAATTATTTTTCCTTCTTTGTCCGTCAACTGGAAATAGGGCATTTGAGCACCTTCGGCAGAACGATTCAACTTTTTGGAATAGGATTTTAAGCTGGCAGCGATGTGCGATTTTGTCGCATCCCCCTCCACATACCCCAATACCCGTTCCAGCGCCTGGGGATTATCACTATTCATGAAAAAATTACTGATAAGGATCAGGCTCGATAATTTTGTGGGATTCTCTTTGATGAAATCCTCAGCTTTCAGTGTCAGCTCGTGATTAAGTATATTGAGTTTTGCGATTTCATCATGCCGGGTTAACGAATTATTCAAAACGGTGTCCGATTCACGAATTTTCCACAAGTTCGCCAACAATTGCCCCCGTTGTTTAAGCAACTCTTCGTTCTTCATTTTGAATGAAGTGAGCTCGTTGTTGATATCGTTTCCGCTCACTTTGATGAGATCGGGCAGTTGAGCGTCGCCTTTTACCTTTAGGCTCTGGCCTTCATCCGCAAAAACCACTGCCGCACTCTCGTAATTATTCAAATACAATGAAAAAGTAGTAAGTGTATCCACAGTGCAGCGGTAGTTGAATTTCCCTCTGCGATCTACGGAAATGGTATCGATGGCAAGCGTATCGGCGGACAAATAGGTAGCGAGAATATACGGATATTCCAGATTTGATATCTCTCCCTTAATGGATATTCTCTCTTCGCTATTGCATGACACGGCAATACACAGAATAAAGAAACAAATAATTATTATATAATGATTTAGCATAAACTGATACCCTTTTTCTCTTACCATTTATTTTTAGTTCCCACCCGCTTTTTTCCTGTTTTTGTTTAATAATTCCATATAAGTGGACAAAGATATTCTATTTTTTTAAATATTCAAACATTTTCACATTCATTTAACATTTTATTTCAAAATATCCTGACCGAAGAACGAGAGGAAAAATGAAATAAAATCAGTAGTTTTGTACGACTCAAAATATACTGTATGTAAAATTCCGGAACGTTTAAAAGTTTGCGGGGCTTAAAACCCGCAGTACGTAAGAACCCGTTGTATTCGGGAACCTGCAACGTTTAAGAACCGGTAGTACTGAAAACGTGCAATGCACAAAACGTCTCGTATTAAAAAATCGCGTCTTATGTTTTTTTCGATCGTAATTCCTGTGTATAATCGTCCCGACGAGGTGGACGAGCTGCTTGCCAGCCTCTGCAAACAAACCAACAGGCAGTTTGAAGTGATTATCGTAGAGGACGGGTCTACCAGAAAAAGCGATGCCATAGTAGAAAAATACCGCGATAAACTGCCGATCACCTATTTCGAGAAGCCCAACTCCGGTCCGGGGCTTTCAAGGAATGCCGGTGCGGCACGTGCAGCCTACGATTGGCTCATATTCTTCGATTCCGACTGCATCATCCCCAGGAATTACATGGAACATGTTTCACGATTCCTCGGTGAACATCCTGCTGATGCCTACGGAGGTCCCGATGCCGCGCTGCCTACATTTACAACGGTGCAGAAGGCGATAAATTATTCCATGACCTCTTTT
>AGTN01663290.1_pt1 | contig 55923 bp, 97 predicted proteins | sample 314218 | NCBI WGS metagenome assembly AGTN01 (sample SAMN02954264, study PRJNA73603) | bioreactor metagenome | biome: terrestrial; feature: non-aerated bioreactor; material: poplar woody material; isolation source: poplar biomass | place: USA | collected 2006-12 | reverse complement strand
CGTTGTAGCTGATCGACTGCGGCGTCGTGTACGTCGTGGCGTCGACCCAGTTCCCGGGCTCGCCAACCGAGTACTGCAAGGTCACGGTGGCCGTGAACGCACCAGCAACGGTGATGCCGAACGCACGCTGGCCTTCGACGCCCGCGACTCGGATCTCGCCCGTGAACGTGTCCTGGGCATTGATCGATGCTGTAACCGTCTGGCCAGTCGACTGGATGCGGTAGAGCGCACCGACGCTCGTCGATTTGAAGTGCGCAGCAGAAGCTGAAACCGTGATGTCCCCGGTCAACCCGCTGGGCGTGAGCGTGATCGGCGAGTTGTTCACGTTGCGGAACGGGCCGGTCTCGGGCTCGTACAGAACCACCGACCAAGAGTGGGGGCCGCGGCGCTCGATCTTGCGCTGCTGCTTCCCAGAGCACGCGACATACACGACGTCGCCCGACTGGGACAGCCGAAGTAGCGGCAGATCTGCCGCGAGCCATGGCACGGGGACTTCCATCGTTCCTGCAGACTCGACAGTCACGGAGTCGATGAGCGTCGTATACGTCCTCCGGCTCTGGAGCCGGATGTGGTAGTCGCCGCTTGGCGTAAAGGCGAGCGAGTGCGTGCCCGTTCCGAGCGTCGTCTCGGAGATGTAGTCGTCGTCTCCGGCGCTGGACCCCACCCGCAGGGTTACCGGGCCACGCGTTACGACGATGCGGATGGCGCGCTCAGTCCCGATATTCGACGCGGTGACCTGCTGCGTCCTGATGGCAGCGGCTGCGCCATCTCCCAGCAGTGACATGTAGCCACCGGCCAGCCAGTCGGACGTGGCGCCTGCCTCGTCTCCATCGGTCCAGCCGGTCAGGTTGGCATCGAAAGTGCCATTGGTGATCGCATCCGTGACCGAGTTGCGCGTCACGAGCTCGTCATCGATGCGCACCCGCAGGCCGTTCGTCGACACTTCCAGCTGAGCGGTGTCGTCGCTTGCGAATACGAACGGCAGAAGCTTCGCCTGCACGTCATCGTTCGTGTTGCCGATGTGCTCGAACCCGGGCCGCAGGGACATCGACCCGAGGAGCCGCGGCATCCAGTTCGTCATCACCTCAGCGGACATCGCCGTCCGGTTCAGATCCAGGCGCGCGAGGCCAAAGCGGGAGATCAGCCCTCGATTGAACGCGAGGACTGAGTTGTGCTGCTTGGGCATCAGCCGATCAGCGATCCACGGTTGCCGCGATCACGACGCGAGCCCCAGCCGCGCCTGGATTTCGACCAGCTGCCCTCGGGTGGAAAGCGGGTCGTTTCGTCCATCGCATCCGTGGCGCGCGCACGCTTCAGCAAGCGCTCCATCTCAGCGCCGAGGGAGTCCTTGTCGCCGTTGCTGCCGGTCGTCGACTTGCAGATGCGCCACGCGAAGTAGCCCTCGACGTAGCGAGTGAAGTTCTCCGGCCACAGCGAGAGGTCGCCGCCAAGCTGCGAGTCGTTGGACACGTACCGCACCCAGATCGTGTCCGGATCCGCATACCAGTACGCACCCTCGTCCTCATATCCGCGCAGCTCTTCCGTGAACCGGTCGTCGCCCGACACGAGCCACGTGCGGACCCAATCGGAGGGCTTATCGAATGCGTATCGAAGGCCGAAGGCGGGAGTGATCGATGGGCTGAAGGACAGCTCCAACGCGCGCATGGCGAAGTTCCAGAAGCCCGCCTGCAGGCACGACTTCACGCCATTGGCGTCCCACACGGAGTCAAGCCGTCGGCGTGACGCGCGGTTCTCGGTCACAGAGACGAGCTTGCGCTCTCCGAGAGCGAGGAGCGCGCCGTTGTACACCGACAGCTTGTCAGCCATTTACGCTGCCACCTTTGCGTGGTTCTTCATCCACTGAATCGCGGATGCCTTGTCCATGCCTTCCTTGAGTCGATCCGGGCCGCGCAGAACGCACCACTTGAGGACCGGCCCCTGCCACTTCGCTTCGAGACCCTCGACCATCAGCTCGCTCTCCGGCACCTCGACCGCATCGAGCTTGACGTGACGGAGCGACCGAACCTTCGCGTAGAGCTTTCCGGCGTCGAGCACCAGAAGCTCCGCAAAGTAGCTGCCGTCGATGGCCAGCACTTCGATGTGGTCGCCGGGGCGGAGCTTCGCGGATACGTGCGCCCAGTAGCCGTCCTTGAGTAGAGCTTCATGGGGAATGCCGAACTCCGGCGTGACGGTCCAGACGTTCCGAACGGACGCCGCTTCTTTCAAACCGTTTGCTGCGAGCTGAGTCATTGCCAGTCTCCTGAGTGATGAAAATGAAAAGGCCCGCACGAGGCGGGCCCTTTCGGTCGATGGGCGACGAGCGTCAGGCCAGAACCGCCTGAGTGATCGTCGCCGCGTTGGTCGAGAAGGAAAGCACCGAATGGATGGTGATCAGGTACGTCGTGTCGTTCTGAACGTACAGGATGTCACCCACCTTCATGCCCAGCTGCTTGCCGTTCGTGAAGTAGCCAGCCGCGTCGACGTCGGTGTGCGCGTCGCCGTCGCGGTAGAGCCAAATCGCGGGACCAGCAATGCCGGCCGAGACAATAACGCGCGGCGGATTCGTGGTTTCGTATGCCATGTTCGATTCTCCTTAGCCCGCGACCAGCGCAGAGCCGTCGTGGTTCATCACCACCACGCCGCTGTTCTGGAGCAGCTTCGAGCCCATGTCGATCGAGCAGCGCGCCCAGCTGTAGTCCTGCTCTTCGTCGTAGCCCACCGGGCTCTTGAGGCCGTCCTTGTTGACGGCGTGGCCGATGGCTGACTTGTGATAGACGAAGCACTTCTCGGCGCTCGTCGCCTTGCCGGGCAGGTTCGGGTGGACGATCCACACGAGACCGAGCCAGAAGTAGGCGATCGGCTTGTCGCGCCAGTTCGGGTCACCCGTCTCCCAGGGCTTCTTGCCGCCGATGTACTCGGCGCTCGAAAACTCCTTGGTCTGGCGCATGTACCCCATGTACGCAGGCGTCACGAGCGCGGTGATGTTCGAATCCCACGGCACACCCGCGTTCTGCAGGATGACCTGCGCCTTCGTGATGAGGCCGATCGTGGCCGTCACTGCAGCGCCCGTATTCACGGTGCCAGTGTTCAGCTCCGTGATGATGTCGCTGTCGATCTTGCGATTGACCACGCCCATCGACGTCTTCTGCATGATCTCGCGCTGGTTGCCCTGCGACGCAAAGATGTTGAAGGACGTCTTGCGAACGAGATCGTGCCACTCGACGAGTGTCGCGCTCGACTGCGTCAGGTTGTCCGAGCGGGCCGGAATGAGGCCGTTCACGCCACGCGTGGTAGCTTCCGCGCCGCCCGAATCCGCCACGAGGAACGTGGCCGTGTTGCCCTTGATGACGGCTTCCGTCGTCACCGAATCGCGCAGGAGGGACTGGTTCTGCTCGAACCCAGCGATAAACTCCTGCCGGTATTGAATCTGAAATGCGGTATCCGCCATTGCGGCTATCTCCAAGGAAAGGGTTTTGAAAACGCCTTCGCTCGGGATGGCCGCTGATACGTCGGTCGCGGGTTAGCGGCGTTGCGCCGGGCCGGACTCAACGAGGGCGGGGCCTCGCTACGGACAAACTGCGACTGACGGGGCCTTGCGGGTTAGCCGTCAGTCGCAGCAATTATGCGACTAACTGAACGATCGTTCAACTATCACGCAGCGCGTGACTTCAGTTTCTCCCGCGCCCCCAGCAACTGCCGGTAGCGCTCCTGCATCTTGTCGTTGCGGTTGTACTCGGCGCGATTCTCGCGCATCACCTTCTCGATGCCGGCGATCTCGGTATCGAGCGACTGCATCTGGTTCTCGCCCGCGTTCGGGATTAGCGTGCCGGCCGGATTCACTTCACGCGCCTGCGTTGCCAGCCACTTGATGACGTCGGGGCTGTTGAAGAGCCGCCGGCCATCCGGGAGCGTCGCATCCAGGAATTGCGCCTTCATCTCCTTCCCCATGCCGTCGAGGAAGGACATCACCTGACCGATGTTGCCCTTGTAGTCGTTGCCCCATGCATCCCGCAGGGCCTGCGTTGCCTCTGCGGCCTGACGCTTGTCCGACTCCGCCACCGCCGCCGATTCACGGTCCGCGAGCGCGTAATACCACTTCGCCACCGCATGCATGACAGGCGGGGCGACATTCAGCTTGTGCATCTCCTGCGCAAAATCGCTGAACAACGGCTGATCGTCTTTGCCGATCACGAGCCCGTCCGGCATCTTCTCGAAGTACGCTTCCGGCTTCTCCGGAATGCCATTCGCCTGGCGCCATTCCGTCACCTGCTCGGGCGTCGCGTCCTTCGCCAGCGGCTTTGCCATCTCGCCCGAGCGAATCTTGTTCTGCGCCTCGATCAGCGCATCGAATGCCTTCGCCGGATCTGTGAACCGCTCCAGACGCTGGAGCTTCTTCGAATCATCGCCTGCGTAGATGTTGCGCCAGTTCTCCGGCCAACTCGCTGTTGGTGACGGCGTAGGGCTCGGGCTGGGGGATGGCGAAGGACTCGGTGAAGGGCTGGGAGACGGTGAAGGGGTCGGCGATGGCGTGGGGGAAGGCGTCGGTGACGGACTACCGCCCGGGGAGGCCGGGTCTGTTCCCGGGGCCGGGACGACTGGATCAGGCATGAATTCTCCTAAGATTGCTCGGTGGGGGATTGGTCGGTCTTGAACTTGCGGATGTCCGCGTTGAGCAGCGAAACGATGTACGTGCCCACTCGGCGCTTGCCGAGTGCGTAGGCAGTGTCGCGATTGCCTCCCTCGCCCGGGCAATACACTTCCTCGTACGTACCGGCGACGCGCTGGATGATGAAATCGAGACTGCGCCGTTGCTGCTCAGGAGATGCAGTGCCGGCGGCTAACGCCTTCAGCGCAGCTACTTCAGCAGCCGTTGCGACCGGCGGCGCCCATGGCTCGAAGAGCTTCTTAGGCTGCGGCATTCAGCGCCTGCTCTGCCTCGCCCGCGGTCTTCGCGGTCTCGGCGCCCTGCTGAATGACGGCGGCCTGCTGCTGCATCTGCTGCTGCGCCGCCAGCTGCTGCGCATGGGCCTCCACCGCCTCCTCGTCGCGCATCCACTTCGCCGGAATTCCGATGCCAGACAGTGCCTCGCGCAAGGCGATTCGCGCATCGATGGTCGCAGTGGTCGATGGGTCGAGTTGCGTGGCCTCGGTAATAAGCGCCTTGGCCTCGACGAACTTCTGGCCCTTCTGCCGATCGATCGCATCAGACAATGGCGACTGGAACTTGAAGCGAACCTCTGAGCCGCGAATGCTCTGCGGGATATCCTTCCATGCTCCGAAGGCGTTCACCCGCATCAGATCCTCAAAGGTCTGATCGCACAGGGCGCCGTTGTATTCGCTCTCCATCGGCTCGAACAGCGGGACAGCCTCGCGGATCCAGTCCTGCCACCACTTGCTCGCCTCGTAGGCGGTCACCTCTTTGGGCGGCATGGCGCGCAGCTTATTCAGGTAGAACGCGCTTGCGAGCATCTCCTGCTTTTCGCGGGAGAGCTCAAGGCCCCATGGAAGGGCGCGGATGTCCTGCGTCACAGGCCGCAGCACTTCACCCAGGCGCTCGTCATACGCCGCGTCCACCTGAGTGATGCCGCCCGCGTAGAGCTTCACCCCACCGGCAATCGCCTCCTGTACGGCCAGCATCGGCGGGCGCACCGCCATCTCGCCGGCTTCCAAGAGCGTGAGTGTCATTGCCTGCAGGAGCCGTGCGTCCGGAAGGCCAGCCACCACTGCCGGAGAATAGGCGTACTGCGAGCCGGAGACGGTCTGCCAGCGCGGGATCACGTAGACCCCCGTCGGGCTGCCGCGCTCGTCGATCACGCACTGGTTGTCGGTGTCGACGTAGATCGACACCCACGGAAAGCGGCTGAACTTTCCGTCGCCGTAATCCTCGGACGGGATCACGATGCGGCGGCAGCAGACCTCCTGCAGCGGATTCTTGTCGAGCGCGTTCTGCAGGTTCTGGTGCAGCTTGTCCTTGCCGAATTGCTTGGCGAGCCAGCGCACCGACGGCTTCAGCTTGTGGTGGCGCTCGCCGATCGATCCGTCGTGAGCTTCGCACCAGACGAGGTCGCGCAGGTGCCAGCAGCGATACAGCAGCGCGGTGTCCCTGTAGTTGATCTCCTCCGAGATCACGCACTGACCGAACGCGGCGAAGTCGTGATCGCCCTCCTTCGTCGCCCGCACGAACTGGCTCTGCCGGTCGTACATCGCGCGCCGCTGGACGCTGGTCGCCCACTCCAGCCACTCCCGACCGGCGTTGTCCAGGCGCTCCTCGCGGTCGACCGTGATCCGGAACCATTCCATGTCCTGCCGGCGAAGCATTGCCGAGAATGAATTTCCCAGCTCGCGCCGCATGAGCAGCGGATAGCTGGTCGTGAGGTTCGCGGCGAAATCCTCTCCCAGCGTTCGGCTGACCGTAAAGTCGGCCCGCTCCGGGTAGAAGTTGTCCGCGATCTCCTGCAGCAGCGACAGGAATGTGAGGCGCTTGGAGAAGAGCTGATCGCCCTGCTCGATGAGCGCCTTTGCGCGCGAGTCCATCAGGGACCGAGACGATCTTCGTCGCTGAGCACGGTCGACGCCCGGCCACCGCCGCGGCGCGCATTGCGCCGGCGCCGTACGCGGGCGAGCTCTTCCTCGTCAGGCAGAGGGATCGCCGGCTTCGCCGCCTCTTCCGCTGCCGCAGCCTCGGCTGCCTTCGTCTGGTCGTATTGCTGCTCCTGCTGCGCGCCGAGCGGACTCAGCGTGTCGTAATTCTTATCGCCCACGACCTTGCGGACGAGGAGCTGGCTCGGGTCCGTCTTCTTCCAGGTCTTGCGCAACTTGCCCATTTACCTTCCTCGCATCCCGTTCGGTCTTCGGTGGCCATAGTCGACCTGCATGCCACGCACTGCACGACCGCCGTGCTCAAGCGATCTCGGCTGCGCGCGCGCTATTGCGCGGGCCCCGGCGTACCACGAGATCACGACCGCATCGCCCTTGTTGGTCGAGCGCTTGAGGCGGTCGACTACGCTCTCTTTCGATTCGGCCTTGACGAACTGACCCTCGTGCCCGCGGTTCACCACCTCGTATCGAGGGGCCGCAAGGTCTGCGAGGAGCTCGTTGTCGGGCGGCAGGTCGATGGGTGAGCCGCCTACCTGCTCAGGGTCCAGCGCTTCGCGAAACTGCCACAGCAGCTGCGTGCGCAGGTTCGTGAACTTGAATAGGTTGTCGCGCGAGCGAGCGCCGGAAGGCTTGACGCCCATGTACGCAACGCATTCCTGCGCGCTAAGGTGGTTGTCTCCACGGAGAATTCCGTACGCATCCGCGCCCCAGCCGCCGCCGGCATCCAGGATGATCGTGGCACCGTGCTTGCGCAGAGCGATGGTCTTGCCCGCGATCTCGCCGCCGCCCGGCGTCTGTGCTCCCGGGATCACGGTGATCTGCGGGAAGTAGCCGTCGTAACGCGGCGCCCATGCGCTTTCGTCACCGCCGCCCTGCGCGACGTCAGCGCCGATTGCGCACATCGGCACGCCATCGGGCGGTTTGGGCTTCCAGCGATCCATGGCCGCCTTGATCCAGGCCGTCGGGATCAGCTGCGCCTCATCGTCATCGCCACCGAGCGCGAATATTCCATCGCGCAACTGACTTCGAAGTGGCTCGGGAAGCGCGTTCAGGCGAGCCCGGTATTCAGGCGTGTCATTGAAAGGGTTGTCTTCGAGCTGGGCCGGAATGAACGTGAACGACAATGGCGCATCCTCGCGCCCGTCGAGCCTGACATCAGGTCCGTCGACCCAAACCGGCGTCATGCGGTCGGGGTCCATGAAAGCCCAGCGCAGCTCCCCGGCCTTTGCCTTGCGCGGATGGTTCGCCTCAAGCCATGGCGCGAACCACTCGATGAGCCAGGCGCCCTCCGCGGTGCGCGGCGGATTCGTTGCGAACACTATTCGGCAGCGCTGGCCGGGTTTCCCGCGCAACCATCCGAGCAGAGACACAACCTGGCTGACGAGGAACTCGCCCGCCTCATCGAAGCCCATCAGGTCACGAGCACGACCTGCATGCTTGAGCCACGCGTCCGGCTCTTTCAGCCCGGCGAGCTTGAGGCTCCTGCTGTTCGGCCAGCTCCATTCCAGATCGGAGCCGTTGAACCCGTCGGTCCCGTAAATCTCTTTCCCGAACTTCTCCAGGCCGTCAGTCTGCGCGGCCTCTCGCCGGAAGATGATGCTGCTCTCGTGCTCCTGCGCGAGCCCGACCAGCAGGCCAGACTTGCCGACGCCTGCCCGGCCTCCAAAGCACGTGATATCCGCCTGAGACAGATACGCCTGCGTCTGCCGCCCAGGAAGCGGCACAAATCGCATGTGCCGGGTCGCGGCCAGCGCGTCCTGCTTCAGCTGCGCACGATCTGGTTCTGGCAGCGCCTTGTACGCCGCCAGAACCTCAGCCAGTTGCATTCAGTGACCGTTCGTCACGAGCTACCGTCGATCTCGTCCCTTAGATGACCTCGTGGCCGTCAAGCTCGATGAGGAACTTGCCCGCCGTGTAGGTCGCAGCCGTTCCAGCCTCGCCGCCCGTGAGGTACAGGTACGCATCCGGAACAGGCAGCGCGGTAAAGAGCTTCGGCAGACGGGTCCATGCGCCGCCGGATGTCACAAGGGCGGTTTCTACGAGCGCTGCGATGCCGCCATCGAACACACCCGTGCCTTCCGTTGCCGCATACAGGTCGATGTCGTCCGCGCCGCCGGCGGGAACTTCGATGCAGGACATGCGACCGGCGAAGATCTCGCCGTTGATCGCACTGGTCACGCGGCCGATGTGCGCAACGCTCGCGCCCACTCCGATGATGTCGAGATCGGTCGTCGACGACGCGAGGCCCGTCAGGTCGATGTAGATCTGCGTTCGGATGATGCCGAGGCCGAACTTCGTGACGCTGGAGCGATACACCGCGCCGACGCCGCTGGTGATGCCCGCACCCGCCGACATACCGGGGCCGGAAAGGTAGCCCGCAGGGGTGGTCATGCGCCCGTCCGCGTCCAGGCCAATCACCCGACCGTGCAGGGACGTCAAGACTCCAATATTCGCACTGGATGCCATTTCACTTACTCCAAAACTCAGGGGGGAATGCTTGTGCGATTGCTCGCTGCTTGTGCGGCGTCCGTGTCCGCTGCTGTAGGCCCTATCAGCCGGGCCAGAGGCTCAATTCGACTTCGCCGCAGGCATGCCCTTGGCGAGCGTGAACGCCATGCGACGGGCCACTTCCTCGTCGCTCACGTCTTTCACCTCGATGGGGCCGCCGTCTTTGCCAGTGTGCTCGTGCTTCTCGGCGAACGCGCCAACCGCCACATGCTTACCGATCAGTTCCAGCCGGCGAATTCGATCGGACAGCTTGACCTTGTGAACCAGTCCAGCCGGCACATTCCGGCCGTCGACTTCCTCGAATTCCTGCTTGGTCTCGATCCCGGCCACCAGTCCCTTGCGCCAGATCATGGGCCACTCGCTCACAGGCTTGAGTGAGCCCTTGTCGTCGTACAGGTCCGCGAGATCCGCATCAGCCTCAACCGCGAGCCGCTGAAGCACCCAGTCGGCGTCGATCTGAGTACGTTCCTGACGCTTCGCCTGTCCCTTCGAAACCGCTTCGGCGACCTTAGCAAGGCTTAGCAGCCGCGATCCCTGCACAAAGGCGCTCTTCGGCGCGTACCCAGCACGGATTGCAGCCTGCGTCGCATTCAGATCAACGAGATACTCGTCGACGAACCGCTGCTGTTTAGGCGTGAGCTTGCTCATTCGGCCTGATGGTCCTTGCCGGCCTTGCTGATGACGATCTTCCCGTGGCGCTCGATGAGCTTGTCGCCGGGCTTCAGGACGATTGGCGGCTCACGGCCGCTGTACAGGAACAGACCTACGCCGACGACCTCAAGCCGAACCTTCCAACGCTTCATGAAGTTCGCGACTTCCTGAAGGTTGCTGCCTTCCCAGGTAACTTCCGGATCCTGCTCGCCGGTCTTGGCAGAACGCAGCACGCCGAGTCGCTCGCCTTCCACGACAACACTGTCGCCTGGCGCAAGCACGATGTTCAGTCCCTTGAGGCCAATGAGGCGGCAGTTCTCGCCGTCCCGGTCAGCGCGCACGACGAATGCGCTCAGGAAACGCTCGATCTCCTTGGCGTTGTCGCCTTGCCACTGAACAGTCGGGCGCATCAGATGTTCGAGCACATGAGGCAGGCGTTCTCCACACCGGTCGCTCCGTTCTGGAGCACCCGGACCCTTGCGTACGTGCCGCGGAAGCCGTACAGCCGATTGGCTGCGGTGACCACGACTGGATCGGACGTTGTCGCACCCATGTCCTGCAGGGAGACGGCCGCGGTGGTGTAGTTCGTGCCGTCCAGCGATACGAACACGTCCAAGGCGCCGGCCGTGCTCATCACCTGGAAAGTGTCCCACTTCGAGACGTCTTCAGACTGAATCACAACATCGTTGTCGTTCGTGCCGGTTGCGCTCTTGTAGCGTTCGAACTTTGTGCTGAGGAAATCGCGGACCTGATTGGCCATGGGATTAAAACCCTATCCTGAATGTAGCTGGGTAGAAGTGGCCGAAAGCCATCCCGGCAGACACGGCAACCTTCACCGTGAAGGCGTTGCCGTCCGTATTCCCTTCGTCGTTCGTCGCTGTGATCGTGTACGGGCCAAATGTGCCCTCATCGTCCGTGTCGATCTCCAGCGCTCCGGTGGACGTGTTGAACGTCCAGCCAGTCTCGACAGCGGGATCGATTGCGTAGCTTGTGGCGCCAGAGAAGTAGTCGGACAGATCGAACTGGTGCGTACCGGTGTCAAAACCGGCTGAGAGATTGGGTATCTGGTCTAGCAGGATCGGCGCGCCGCCGAAATCGTATTGGTAAGCCAATATCTGAAATGCATCAGCCTGAAAAGCGCTCACTTGCGCGCCTCAAGCGTTGCGATGATGTCCTGGCAGGAATCCTTCCAGAACGTCATGGCGTGCTGCTGATATTCGGAATTGCGTACGAGTAACTGAGGGTGAAGCGCGTACCCATATGTGACCAGAAAGTCGCATAGGTAACCGTTTGGGTTGAACTCGTTGTCGGTGTGTGGGGCTTCTTTCTTTCGCCAGCCGCGATCCAGGTAGTAGAAACCCATCTCACTGAATGGCTCCTTGTGCGTGGGATCACCGTAGTAGCGGTTACTCGCCCAGTGCGGAAAGATGAGCTGGCACTTCGCCCTTGGCTTGAGGACGCGATGCAGCTCATTGAAGAAATGCACGCGCTCCCAGCGCTCTTCAAAATTAGTCAGGTGCTCCAGCGTATGCGCCGAATGCGCCTCGTCGACACTGGAATCGTCCCACGGCCAGCGGTCCGTACCGATGTTGCAGATAACGTTTCCATTGCCGAAGTCGATGCGATCCACACCGACAAACCCAGCCTTCGGATTCTTTCCGGCGCCGAGATCAATACGGACTGGCAATACAGTTTCAGGAGCTGCGCTCACCAGGTAAACCCCTTCACACCAAAGGCGCCGCTGTGATCATGGTGACCGACGAGTACGCCGCAATCCACGGCACATCGGTAGCCATACTTGCGCGCATCGCCCCAGAAATAGAGATCCTGCGTTCCAATACCAATACCTTCTGAGCCGTCAAGCGTCTTGAACCACGGACGACGCAGCCTCTCGTCCTTGAACAAGCTCATGCGCCAAAGATTGAAACCCATGCTCGTCCCGCAGCATTCGACGAGTTCATTTGCGCGCGGAGGCTGTGGACGGAAATTCAGCACCGGGTCGGTGGGATCGCCCCAGATGTGCGCGCATCCATCTGGGCCCTTGCACCAGTACAGGCCACCGATGCATGAGTACTCAGGATGAGTCTCCATCCGTTTGATCAGGCGCACGAGGCCGTCCGGAGGCGGCATATTGTCGTGCTCAATCGTCAGGATGTACTCCCACTGCGAAAGCTCGGGATGAGCGACGATTTCCGAGATCGCAGTCGAGTAGGCATCGCCCACCTCGCAGCCGACCGCCAGCATCCGGTGAACCGACTGATTCGGCGGAAACGCCAGCGACCAATGCGCAAGCGCCACGCGCGTGGGGATCGTGTCAGCTGCAGGCATGATCACGATGACGCGCTGGCGCTTCCATGTCCCGGTTTCGATAACGCGCGCCGTCGAGCGCGCAAGATCGCCGTTGTGGTACCCGGATGTGACCAACTCTACTGCGCTCATGCCGTAAAGTTCACTCCGTTCACGAACACCGGAAGCCCATTGTTCGCCACACCAGAGCCATGGCCTCTAATATCTCCGAGCGCAATCGATGACGGGAGTGCGGTGCTCGTAGTGCTCCACAGGCCATGCCCCGGAATGACCTGCTTCGTCTGATTGGAGGCTTCGCCAATGAGACCCTGGATAAGATCCGTCGCTGCAGAAGCACGCACATTTGAAGCAGTGAACCAGTTCGCATTGGAAGTCGCCGAGCGCGACGAAACACCGATCCAGTAATCAGCGCCAGCCGTGATATTCGCCGCCACCGGAACCGAGAATCTACGCACCCCACTCAGGGAACCCAGTGAGTTGTTGCTCGTGTTCGTCCACTGGTAGCTTTGGCTGCCAGAGGTCGCAAGCGACAGCGTCGATCCGGTCCTCGTGTAGATGCCAACACCGAATGAGAGCGCGCCAGCATGCGAGCTATTGGTGCTGCTGCTGATCGACATGGACGCGAGCACATCGAATCGCGACAGCGATACATTCCCGCCAAGCCCCGCCATGGGCTGCACAAACACAGAGCCTTGACCTATCTGGCTACCGGTAGTCTGCGCATCAGGGAACGGGGACCAGAAAGACTGCGTGCCGCCCGGCACGCCGATACTAATCGTGCTGCCGTTGACGCTGATCGATACCTGGCCCGTCGCTGACAAGCTGGATACCGCTGGTACAGAGAACACGATCTGGCTTGCGTTCGTGCCGGAGAGCGTGAGGTTCACCCCGGACAGGCCGATCGTTGAGCCTGTCGCTGTCGTGTTACCCGCAGTGTTGGCGCCCAACAGGTTGAATGCGTTGTTCTCTGCGGCAGCTCCTGGAGCAGCTACAGACAGCGAGAGAGAAAGACCCTGCGTATTGTGCGTGATCGAACCCGAGATATTCGCGCCAGTGAACCCGCTCGCCGTGCCTGCGTAACCACCGGCGTTGATGCTCAGGCCAGAGCTATTCACCGTCCACGTGACGTTCGTCTGCGCGGTATTGAGGCCAATGGCATCGCTCGATGCTCTGGCGGTCGTCAACGCATTGTGGCTTGCGGTGATCGCACTACCGGCGCTCGTGCCGAAACTGATGCCATTGAGGTTCGAGAAGCTCAGCGTCTGGAACGCGAACGAACCGTTGGCCGCGCTTGCCGCCTGATTGCTTTGGCTCGTGAGCCCGTTGTGGGACGCAGTGACCGTCGAGCCATTCAGGCCGAACGAAACTCCGTTCGAGTTGCTTAGCACGAAATTCGTGACGTTGTTGCTGGTCGTGCCGGCCGACAGATTGATACTGCCGCCAGCGCCGCCCACAATGCTGATCGTTTCGGATACTCCATTGCTGGAGCCCGAGAGCGTAATGTTCGCGCCGCCCGCGAAGAACACACGGCCCGAGACAGTTCCAGAATTTCCGGCCGTGTTACCACCCGAGATGCCCGCCCCAAAGGGCACGTAGCTTGCCGTGATGGTGTTCCCGTTAGCCCCGAAGGACAGGCCGTTGGAGTCCGACAGGATGATCTGGCCAAGCGTCGCGATCGACGTGCCGGCGCTCACCGTGCCCACATCGGGCGTTGTGTAGCTGCCGGTGATCACAGAGCCGTTCAGGCCGAATGACATGCCGTTCGAATTGCTGAACGTCACAGCGTTCAGGTTGTTGCTGGTCGTGCCGGCCGAGAAATTCACCGAGCCGCCGGCCGACGGCACTGAGATCAAGACCTGCCCGGCCGATATGCCAACGCTTGCGATGCCGATGCCGCGGAACGAGAGCGATCTTGCGTCTACTGTGCTGGAGGAGCTCTGACCAGTCGTGTTAGACGAGGCGTATAGGCCGATGCTCTGATTCGTCTGCGAGGCAGCAGAGAGCGACAACGTCAGTCCGCTCGATGCGCTTCCCGTGGTGCCTGAAAGGTTCGTCAGCGCAAGCGTTGGGTTTCCATGCGAATGATTCGACTGTGCCGCCGTGGTGAGCCCGTTGTGACTGCCTGTGATTGCGCCAGCGCTCAAGCCAAACGAGAAGCCGTTCGCGTTCGAGAATGCCCCGGAAATCTCCGAGCCGGTCGCGTTCAGTGTGAACGCATGCGCCGAGTTCCAGTGGCTGGGCCGGATCTCGTACGACGTGTTATCCGGCGTGGTGGCCGTCAACGCATGATTTACTGTTACAGGCATGTCACGCCGCCCTCAGCCATCCCACGGATATTCCGCCGCCAGCCGCGGCTCGCTGATCAAAGCCAACATCAGTTGTTGCCCCACTCCGTACATCGCCCTCGAAGTCGGTCGTCGGCACGCTGCCGTTAGACCCCGGCCCAACGCCTGCTCCTATGAGGGCAGAGGCGGCAGCGAGCTTCAGATTCTCAGAGCCGCCGGTGACGGATACGAACGTCGAAGTCGAGTAAGCCGCGGTCGACGTGGACTGCGTGCCGTCCTCGGAGTAGCAGTTCGTCCGCGATCCCGAGGTGTTCCAGTCGTCGCCCTCGTTGTCTGCCGAGTAGCAGTTGATTGCAGTGATGTTGCCAAGGAAGCCAGTGCAACCATTGTTCGCGCCGGCCTCAGTGACGTTGATCGCGGTGATCGTGCCGGTGCCGTTATTGTTCTCGGCCTTGACGCCCTCGAAATTCGACGCGATGACCGCGGTGTTTCTGAGCGTAATCGTGCCGCCGCCGCAATAGACACCGTGCTCCGGAGAGTCGGCCAGCAGGCACGAGTCCACCAGCGCAATCACATTCACCGTCCGATCGACAGAGACTCCACCGAGCGACAGACCGATTATCTCAAGAGAGACATTCGTGTTGTCCGTGTTCCAGAGGGCTCTGAAGCCGGGTAGTCGATAGCCCGTGCTCCTCACTCCAGTCTGTCGATTCGCTCCGCTTGCGATGAACCTCAGCGCACGTGGCGTGGAGCTCGCCGTGGTCGGATCGAGGATGACCCGATCCGTCTCAGAGTTGCCCGCGTTAGTGTCGAGCCCCGCCAGCATGATGTAGACGTAGTCTTCGGTGGCCGAATTGAACGCCGTGGCCGTACCCGCCCAGGCGTTGTACCAGGAGTTGAATGGTGAGCCGACCGTTCCACTCCCATTCGTCCCCTGCGTCGGGTCGACGTAGAAGGTCTGCGTCACGGTTCTGTTAAACCTCGCACTGTCGCAGTCCCACCGCTGTTATCCTGCCTGCAAGAAGAACAACTCCAAGGAGAGGAACGATGGAGCAAGTGCTGACTCACCGCTTTCGCGGGACTAACGACTACCTCGGGATACCCATTCATGCAGCGCCGGGCGTACATGAGTTCGGGACAACTCTTGCGGAGTCCTACCTTCCTGCTGGCGCATCTGTTATCGATATCGGCTGCGGCTCGGGCGCGCTCTCTGCGCGACTCGCTGACGCGGGATTCGATGTCTTGGCAACCGATGTCGAGCTGACCGGATTCGCGGCCAATGTAAGTTCCCGGACATGGGATGCAGGCGCTCCAGAGCTTCCGGCCGCCGCCGGCTCGATGGATGGTGTAATCGCCCTCGAAGTGCTGGAGCACGTCGAGAATCCGATGGCGGTCTTGCGCAACTTCAAGCGCCTGTTGCGACCCGGCGGGAAGCTGATCTGCTCCACCCCGCACACGGGCCACATCCGCTCGCGACTGCGGTTCCTGATGCGTGGCGCGCCGTCCTACTTCGGACCGGAGGCCTACCACGGATCGGGGCACCGAACGCTGCTGCCGGACTGGCTGCTCCGCGAGCTCCTGACCGCCGCGGGATTCACTATCGACCGGGTGGCCTACGCGGGCGAGATCGAAACCCATCCAGTGCTGCGAGCTGCGCTGCCAGTCCTGCACTGGGCCGGGCGCGCCCTGCTCAACATCCCGCGAGCGGACGCCGACGACGGGACGTGTGTGTTCTTCGTGGCGCACTAGTTCCGCCTGCCTATCTGGTCAGTGAAGCCGGTCGAGATGTACGGGCCACGGTTGATTGCGCCGCTCGTGCCACCGCCGCGCAGGTTCAAGATGTCGAGCCCGGAGTTGTAGTCCGGAGACGCTGTGCTCGACGGCCGGAAGTCGTCGTTCGCGTAGTCCACCATCTGCGGATCGGAGGTCAGTGCGTTCGCATCGTTTCCGTAGCCCTGCCATGTGGCGAGGCTGCGGGTCGGCTCGCCCTCGCCCTCCTGCACGATGCCGCCATTGCTGCCACTGTTGTCGTAGTAGTGGTTGTAGTCGACGTCGATCTCGGCATATTCGCCAGTCCACGGCTGGCCGAACGAGAACTGCCCGTATGCGCAACCGCGCACGATGCTGTTGTAGACCCGAAGCGGCGACTGCATCTCGCCCGTTGCCGAGCCTGAGTCCTGATAGAAAAACCCGACCGGTCCATTGATGTCATCGCCGGTCCAGCTCTGCCCCTTCACCGCCAGCAAGTTCGCCAGGATGATCCCGCGCGGCTCGACCTCGCCGGAGCTCGCATATGACTTCATTCCGAAGCCGTACTGGCACCTGCGCGCTATCGACTGGTAGATCCACGTTGCCGCGTCGGTCGTCGTCTGGATAGGAGAGCTTGAGTAAGCACCGGCGCCGCAATCGAGGTATTGCATGTGGTGATAGCGGTTATGGTGAACGGTGCCGTCGACGTGCTGCCCCTTCTCCCAGATTCCCGCCGGGCACAACTCGGCGAGGCCGTGATGCACGTCGAGATACGACGAGTCGTAGATCATCATTCCAACGTTGTTGGAGGCCCAGTTGGACGTGGCGTTACGCTGTTGTATGCCGCCCCATCGGGTGTCGCCTATCTCGATGTGGTCGCATGCCTCGATGTGGATGCAGGAGTAGTTGCTCGGCGCGTAGACCTCTTGCTGCGAGTCGAGATAGGAACGGACCAGCCCGCAACCGCTGCTGCCCCAGAATCCCACGAGCGAACACTCTGCCGAATTTGCAGCATTCGGATTGGCAGTTACGAGGTTCCAGATGCCGTCCCAATACCAGCCAGTGACATCGTGGCAACCAAACGGAGTTCCTGCACCCGATGTGCGCTCGATACGCGTTCGGTCGCCGCTCGCCGCGTTGCTCGCGGTGCTGTACCCCTGGATGATGATTTCGTTTCCGGCCGAGTGAGAGGCGACCGGCGTGTAATACGGATGCTTGTCCGACCCGCTCACGGAAGTCCCGGTGCAGGCTTTCTGGCCACCCCGCACAGCCTTCACGATCCGGCGGCCCGTGCCACCGCTGATCTGCATGACTTGCGCAAGGTTGTAGGGGCTGCCCTCGGTTCCCGATCCTGGGCTCGCATCGGAACGCAGCGGGTCCCAGTACTGCCATGGGCTCTGGCCATCCCACGGGAAGAGGGCACTCGCTCCGGCAGATGCGGAGGAGCGCAGGATGAGAACGGCCACTGCGCTATCGCGCTCCGATCGCACCGCCCGTGCTGGAGCCGGTAAGTGCCTGCGAGCCGGCGGGCAGCTTGTAATCCGTCGTCAGCCGCGGGTCGAAGTTCAGCGAGTTGCCGTCGAGTCCCATCAGGGAGCGCCACTGACTGAGTGATGCGCGCGGCGCTCCATCCGTGTACATGAACCCCGTTGCACCGATGGCTGGTGCCCACAGCAGATTGTTGCGACTCGTGACGTTCGGGCGCGCGCCGGTCCAGTGAAAGTTCAGCGCGATGACCCCGCCCTGCAGGATGTTGTCGCGGAATTCGAGGTCCGTCTGGCCTGCGCCCGCTGGATTCGGGCCGGACGTTGCGATGATCGCGGCGTTGGTTGCGACGATCGTGTTGTTCGCGAACGTGATCGCGCGCGGCGAAATCGCATCGTAGCTACGAAGCAGAATTCCCCAGCCGCCGCCGTCGTTGCCCGGGATGGACGAGGTGATGACGTTGTCGGAGATGACTGATCGCGCGAACGCAGTGCTGCCGAAAGGCGTCAGCGACCCAAGCCCACCGATGTGCAGGCCCGCATATCGCCCCTGAATGCGGTTCCGGCGAATCGTCCACGCATCAAGTCCGGGACTGGACCCGCCGTGGAAGCCCTTCGGAAAGATGCCCACGTCGCAAAGATCCGCAGCAGCAGTGCCGCCGATGGTGTTGCCCTCGATCGTCACGCGCACCGAGTCGTAGCCCATGATGCAGGCGGTGTTCTGGCCTGCCCCGCCGGTTTCACGAACACCGGTGATGGTGTTGCCGAGGATGTAAATGTCCTGCGCACCCTCAAGCCGAATACCGGTGTGGTTGTCCATGCGCGAGATGGTCTTGCCTCGCACGGTGGAGTTCTGCAGCGTGATGAAGCGCGAACCCCAGATAGTCACGGGACCCGTGTCGGACACGCTCTCCGTCAGGTTCTCGTCAGCCGTGAAGCCGTCGAGCACGATGTAGGAGTTGCCCACCGTGCCGAGGATCGGGCCCGTGCCGGAGGCACAGCGAAGAGTCGCCGTGCCGGTCGTGAAAAAGCGAATCGGTCGCGCCGCCGTGCCGCTGCTTGCCGGGCGAAACGCAGGTGTAGAGCGGTTCGCCGTGCAGGTACCCACATGGGTGCCGCCCGCTACCTGAACGTCATCGCCGGCCACCGCGATGGCAAACGCTCGTGTCAAGCTGCAAGGTGCAGCCTGCGCGCACGAGCTCGTCGCGGAGCCGTCAGGCGTCGCCCACTTCGTCGGCGTGTAGGCCGTTGGGACAGGCGTCGGAGTCGGGCTCGGTGCTGGCGTAGGAGTGGGCGTCGGGGCAGGAGTCGGGGTCGGAGCGGGAGTAGGCGCTGGAGTAGGCGCTGGCGTGGGCGAAGGTGTCGGCGCGGGTGCCGGCTTCGTGATCCTGTATCGTCCGCCCTGCACGAACGCACCGTTGGGCGCATTCAGGCACGCGACGATGGCCGCGCCTTCGCGCTGGTGGTTGCTGATGGGCTGGCCGTTCGCGTCCTCGCAGCGCCAGTCGTAGGCCGTGACACGGGTGCTGCTGACTTGCGCGATCGCTGGAAGAGGCAGCAGCACCGCGAGCGCGAGCATCCTACGCATCACGGCGACCTCTCGACGGTGGGCTGACCGACCGCGCCGGCCTTGCGCCTCACGGGCGGCCCGGTGTTGCAGCCAGGAGGAGACTGATCGCCCGGCTCCCACTCAGTACCGTCAGGCGTGCTCGGCGTGAACACCGATACGACGCGGAAACAGTGAGTGCCGGTGGGCACCGCACGGCGAGTGAACTGCGGCTGCGTGACCTCGCCAACCTGTCGGAACTCGGCGCCATTCGTCGACTGCAGCACGCGGTACGTCACCGTGCCGGCCGGCAAAGCGACTCCCGCGGTATCCGCCGTCACAGCATTCCACGAGACGATCAGGTCTGTGGTCTGCGCGTAGGCTGGCCCGTAAATAAAGGCGCAGCCGAGAATCGTGGACGCATAAACGAGCGCCCACAGTGCGCCGAGGCGCATGCGGTCGAGCATGTTGGGGCTCCGGAAAAACGAAAGGCCCGCACGAGGCGGGCCTGTTGGAAATCTTCAGAGACAGCTCTGGGAGGGTATCTAATTTGGGAGTCTATGCCGGTCCGAAATCGGCATCAAGCTCCACGAACAATTCCGGCCTCCCACAGAATTGATTCAGCGTCCTGCCATGCGAGAGATTCTTGCCCGACCACCGGGTCAGAATGTTTCTTTGCTCTCGCGCCCTGAAGCCATGTTCGGATGACCCTGTGATGCCGGCTGACCGTCTCCTCGTCCAGCATCAACTCGTCGGCGATCGCCTTGAACGTGATCGCCTTGCCGCCATAGATTTTCACGACGATGTACGAGCGAAGCGCGTAGTTCGTCAGGCTCTTCTCAGGAAGGGCTTCCAGCGCAGCCTCCGCGATGACGTGGATAGCATCATGCCAGTACGGACTGAGCTTTCGGCCCGAGCAGCATGCTCGTTTGCACCGACACTGGATCACGCGCGGTGCGCAGCTTGCAACCACAATCGCCGCGCGCAACCGCCCTAGCCGCTCGATGTGATACAGGATCATGCCAGCCTGCGCCGCACCGTCGAGGCCACCGAACTCGCCAGGCCCGATACTCCTGTCCAACATCCGGCTCGACATGGGCCTGCGCGGCACTCCATCCATGGTGACGAGAAACTGCACGGCCTTACGCGCCGTATCAAACGGACCGTCTCCAATGCCTCGTTTCACAGCTATCGCCGAGGTCACTGCGACAACCGACACCTCTGGCTTCGGCTTCGGTACATCCACTTCTACGTAATCCCAATCAGAGGCTCTCACCGCACTCATAGAAATTCCTTCGCTTCGCAAGAGAAAGCCCTCGGCGTGACGTATGAATCGAAATCTTCGACCCCGGCGGCAGTCTCACCCAGCGGGTCACCGTGTCGGTAGTACCGCATCGAGTGCATGTGGCACAGACCGAGGTACTTCACGCGGACCTTGCGATGGCAGCCCCTCATGCGGCACTGGCAGCGGGTCATTTACTTCGCCACCGCCTTCTCGAAGATGCGCTTGTCGCGCTCGCGGAGAATCTCCACTACCTCGTCACGCTTCACGTACTGGGTGAGGTCCGGCGGTACCGGGGTTGCGACGACGGTTGCCTGATAGACGCAATCGCTCGGGCCGGCGACTTCCTTCACGCTCGGGTCGGTACACGCGACCTTGAGTGCGAGGTACGGATTCAGCGGCGTCAGAATTCGCACGATCTCGCGCAGGTCGCAGGCTGGGTCGGGCTTCGCCCTGCCGCCGCCTACCGAACCGCCCGGAACGCTGATCGCGGCACTCCAGCCGTATGCGCACGATCCGCTCGCGTAGACCGCTGGAGCGTGCGTGGCCGGCGCCTGCAGGCGATCCCGCTGGTCGATGTTCACGCTCTGCGCGTTGCCGGCGTTCGTCGCGGTGGAAGCTGCGTTGGCCGACTGCGTCTGGTTCTGCGACGACGTGGCCAAGCCGCCATGCGCGATGGCGTTCGCTGCGGACTCCGAGCGGCTGTCGGCGTCCGATGTGGAGATGGAGATTGCCGATGGCGTATCTGGCTTGCCGGGGATTTCACCGCCGGGTGCGAGCAGGAGAAGCGCGAGCAAGGTTTTCATGGTTGAACGAAAGCTCCGATTGCTTGTAGTGCCTCCAGTGGTGTTTTCACTATCGGCGTTTTGGTTGATTCGATGAAATTGATCTGCGCCTGTTGGCGCTTGTCGCTCTTCGCTGTGCCCTTCTTTCCCTGAGGGGTCTTCACTTCGAGCAGGTGCCACTGCTGGCGAAAGCGCACGAGAAGATCGACGGGATGCTCGATCACCCAGACTTCAGCGCCGACGGACTCCAGCGCCTTGATGATCGGCGGCTGCGCTTTGTCGCGGCGAGTGGCGTAGCGATTCAGGGTCACCGTGCCGCCTCACACAGCGCGATCGCTTCGTCCTTCGTCTGCTTGATGCCGAGATTCACCGCTGGTTTGCCGAGCTTCTTCGGTCTCCAGTCCCAGGCTGAGTAATTGAACCCAAGTTCGTGCATATCTTTGGTGACCGAGAACGTCCCGCACTCGCTGAGTATGTAGCCCTGTCCGTGCTGGCCGGTCTTCACTGGTTTCTGCCACTGCAGGGGCTCCTTCGGTTTCACATCAACAGGCACTTTTCCTGCTGATCGCTCCGCAAGCCGCGCCATCATCTGCGAGACCTCGGCATCTCCGGCAAGCGGAGCCCGAGGCCCGAGCGGCACATGTGGAGTTACGCGGCCCATCGAGTATACTTAACGATGTGGTTAACTATCATGGACAGCATGCTTCACCTATTGCTTGAGCATCCGGAACGCTTTCTGTGGAGCGCGATTCCGTGCTCTCTGCTGGGCGTGTGGGAACAGGCTCTCGACGACCAGATCGAGCAACCTCCCGACGTCCACATACCTGACATTTCCAAACCAACTCCCACGAGCCATCAGCTCTCTCGTTGTGGTGCTCTCTAACCACGCCTGCGCAAGGACAAATCGGCAAGGCAAACCTCATCCTGGAGCGCGCATGGACGCCTAGGGTCCACGCACTCCGATTGCTTTTCCTTCCGCCTCGTCCCGCTGCCCGGTATATCTCGGTCCGGCATGCTCATCCTGAGCGTGGCCGCACAGCCCTTAGGTCCACTTCAGCCCGTTCTCAGCTATCCCACTGGCGGGTGGGGTAACTCGCGCCGCTCCGTTAAGCGCGCCGATCAGCAGGTCCGCGTATTCCGGTCGCCACCTTGAAGTCCGAGCAAACTAAGTTCATAGTTAAGGCGCTTTCCCAAGAGCGCCGACCACGTCCCCAGACGCCCCGATGGACTTCCACCACGGGGCGTTTTTCATTTCAGGCGGATAACGCTGCGATCCACCGTGCTCTACGCACGGGATCGAGACGAAGAAGACGGCGACGGCGTGACCAGGAACGTTTCATCGTCCATGTCTTGCCAGTCGTGCCACGTCGCTTTGCCCTAGGAACCTGAGGGCCACCGCAGCGACGCATACGAGCTGCCCACGCCGAGCAGTGCTTGCATGCGCGGGTAAAAACCGCGTGTGCCTCACAAGGGCCGACGTACTTCCTCGGAGTCGGCACTAGCCAGGCCTCATGTTGTGACTGAAGCGAACGAAGCGCATCAGTTGGCCCGTCGCTTCGGAAACAACGTGTTCCGCATGGCCTCCGGGGCCGGCCCAGTGCTGTTCAGCACCTTCGCTTCAAGCAAGCGATTTAACGGTAATCGGGACTTGGCCGCTTTTTGTGAAACCGGCGGCCGTGCGGGTGAGATTTTTGGCATCGTGACCCCAGAAGAACTAAATCAGGCGTTGACGTGACGACGAGAACGAGCCGCGGAGCGGCCGAAATCGACAAGGGCCTTCTCTGGCGTTCCCTCGTAGAGCGAAAGATCTACCCGCAGTGGGCGGTCAGATTCCTTGGTGGCCTCTTGCAGCCGAAGAGCCTTGTCGAGCGGGACGACCGGGCCCCACTGATTGACAGACGCCCGCTTGATGCCGATGGCGCGAGCAACGGCCGACTGGTTGTCGGCGAAATGGGCAAGCACGTCCGCTTTTCGCATGCGCGGACTGTATGCCATGACTTACGATAGTGTCAATTATGGCTGCGGGGGTGGCGCCATAGCCTTTACGGGCATGGCAGAGACCACCACAGAGACAATGGGTGCGCGCGTAACGCGTCAGATGGAGGTGAAGAACCTCAGCCAGTCAGCGCTGGCCCGCGTGCTCGGCGTTTCTCGGATGACGGTCAGCCAATGGTGCAGGGACATCAGTGAGCCCAAGCCTGGACACCTAATGAAGCTCGCCGAGGTCCTTTTCGACGGCGACGCGGCCTATATGGTATTCGGCGCCACAAGAGAGCCGAGCGGCGGCTTCCCTGTGCTGTCTGGGCGCGATACCGCGCCCTCTAGTCGATTCCAAGCACTACCCGCACGCCGACGCAAGACCTGATCGCGAAGCCCGCGCATATCCAGCCAGATGACGTTATCTGAGCTGGCGATTCTGACCCCGCCTACAACCCTGTACCTCATTTCGGGCCTCTTCGCCCTCACGTAAATCCTCGCTCGTGAGGGCTGTTTCGCCTTCTTTTGCCGTCGAATCCCATCCGAGCGGCCAATCCTGTATTTTCTGCCGTGCTGCGACTTACGTCGAGACTATCTCACGTTCGCTGTATGCCATGCTTGACAGCTCGTATGTCATGGCTTACAGTCGCTCCCATCAGGCCGACGCACCGGCCAGCGGGAGACGGGAATGGCGAGCAACCAGACGAACGACGAGCGATTGGCCGCGGCATGGGTTCGCCTGAGCCTGTTCTGCTGCGAGGACGGCTCCCTGCACGCGCACTGGACGGCTGAAGATCGAGAGATCCTCGAAGGCCGCGCCAGTCACATGGCATGGATGGACGAGCTTGCGCAGCACGAGGCGCGGTCGTGAGCCGGCTTTCATCTGAGGAGGCGATGAGCGAAGCCTTCGCGCCGAAGGAGCTGATCGTCCAGATCACTCGCTCCCACACCACCTCGCGCAGCTATGACGCGATCCGGCTCCACATCGGGGATATGTGCTTTTCGAAGGACATCGTCTCGGACCGAGATATTCGTCAGGCCAAGCATATAGCAGACAGGCACGGGGCTGAATTCTGGGTCTCCCCTGACCTGCAGGCGCGAGTCGATGCAGTCCTTGCGGAGGCGCGCTCGTGAACCAGACGAACGAAGCGGGGCTCCGCGTTGAGGCGAGGAGCGCCGCAACGCAGTTCGAGGGGCTGTCCGTCGCTCAGACCGACGCGCTTCTCAAGATCGGAAACGGTGATTACCAGTCGATCAGGAGCGGTCCGCATCTCGCGAAGCTCGCGGAGCTGTCGCTCATCGCGCAGACCGGTCCGCATGGTCGCTACGAGCTTACCGAAACCGCGAAGTATTGGATTCTCGGGCAGTGCGCGAAGTGGAATGCGAAGGCTCTTCAAGAGGCGGGTCAGTCGTGACGCGCTCACAGAGCATCGGCGCGTCGCGCGCCCCGCAGGTTGGCGACATTTGGAAGGACACCTCTTGCGGCTATGAGCGTCATGTCCGTGTCGATGCCGTCTACACGCAAAGCCTTCTGATCAAGGGCGTGAAGCCAGTCGAGATGCGAGCGGGCCGCCGTTGGGTCATCGAGCAGAACGCCAAGACGCGGTCCACGAAGCTCCTTCGCTTCACCGGACCGAAGCCGGACTTTCAGTTCGTGGAGGTCGCATGACACTCCGCTCAGTAGAAGTGAGCGCGCTTTTCGTCGCGACCGGCGGCGTGTACTTCGGTCTCGAAGGCGTCGATGCGTGGGACATCACGCGAGACGCGCGCAAGTACGCCGGCCCTTTCCCGGTAGTCGCGCACCCGCCCTGCCAGCGCTGGGGAAAGATGTGGTTCGGCCAGCCGCTCACCGTAAAGCTCACCGGCGTACGCAAGGTGAAGGGCGACGACGGCGGATGTTTCGCCGCGGCGCTAAATGCCGTGCGCACATGGGGCGGCGTTCTCGAACATCCGTGGGGCTCGCATGCGTGGCCGCACTTCGGCTTGAACGTTCCCTCTCGTGACGGCCGCTGGATCGCCGCAGACATGCACGGCGGATGGACCTGCTGCGTTGAGCAGGGCCGATATGGTCACTACGCACGCAAGCCCACGTTGCTCTACGCGGTCGGATGCTCGCTGCCTGAGCTGGATTGGGGAACGAGCGAGCCGCGCCTTGATCCTGCTGTGATCGAGCGCATGGGCCTCAAGCGCGCGAAGCGGCTCGGCGAGGTCGGCGCGCGCGGAGGCGGCACCGACAGCACGCCGCGTATCCATACGCCCGCGCCTTTCCGGGACCTGCTGCTGTCGATCGCACGCACGGCCAGCCCGGCGCAGGAGTGTGCCGCATGAACGAGCTCACCAGGCACACCGAGATCAGAACATCGTTCTGGCTGAAGCCGATCCCCTTCCGTCACTACGACTGGGAGGCAGTGCTCGACAACTACGAGGCTGGCCATCCGATCGGATTCGGCGCGACTGAAGTCGCCGCCATCGCCGACCTGAAAGAACAGATCGCAGAGAACGAACCGCTCTCGGATGAGAAGGAAACGTCATGAACACGGATCTGACCCGCGAGCAGTTCGCGGAGCTGCTGGACGCCTGCCTCGGCGCGCACTTCCACGCGCACTGGGCGTTGAGTCACGGCACTCACGAGGAATACGAGATCGCGCAGCAGGCCGCGACCGATTCGCGCATTGAGCTGCAAAAGGCGGTGTTCGGATGAGCGACTACAAGCGAATGCTCCGCGACATCGTGCGCGACCAGGGCGCGCCGGAGAGCTTCCGCGCGAACGCCGTTCGACTGAGCGACGAGCAGCTCGCCATCGCGCTCAGGGAATACGACGACGCCCTGCCTGAGGTCGCCGTGGACATCGCGGAGAGCGTGGCCATGTGCCTGCGCGATCCGCGCAACAGCTTCGTCCAGATGCTGCAGGCGAAGAGCGCCTACGAGGCCATCGGCTTATCGCTGGTCGCCGGCTGCCGGCTCCGATTGACCCCCCTCGTGCGAAGGGATCTGGAGCTGGCGGCCAGCGATATGGAGATGGAAGACCGAACTGACGCGGAGGTTGAGCACGCATGAGCACGAAAGCCGATCAGGACAATGTTTTGTTCGCGACCATGTGGGGCGGACTCGCGCTGTTCTGGATTCTCGTCATTCTCGCAATCTTGTGGGCGATCTCGTGACTTCGGTAACTGACGAAAACGAAAGCATCAAGTTGCCGACCGCAATCAAAGGGCCGTGGCTGGCGGCCTTGCGTAGCGGGGACTATCAGCAAGGCAGCGGCGCGCTACTCGACGACAGCGGCTGCTATTGCTGCCTCGGGGTACTCGCGTGCGCCGTCCTCAACTTCGACAGGGATGACGTGTTCGGCAAAGAACACCTTACCGACCTCGCGAAGGACGACGTGATGGGGAAATGGAGTCCCGATTACACCCTGCCGTACAGCAAGAACAATCCGGACACGTGGGTCACCACACAGCGGCGCCTCGCCGGCTTGAATGACAGCGGCAAGACCTTCTCCGAAATCGCCGATTGGATCGAGGAGAACCTGTGAACGCACCTCCGCTCACCAATGACTCCCGAAGCACGGCCAATGAGCAGTGCTTTCAGTGGATTCTGTACGACGGGCGCGCCGACTCCATGGGCGACACGTTCGAGGCTTCGGTGCTGGAGGCGTTCGCGTCACGTCGCGACCTTAAGGCGAATCTCTACACGTGGCGCGGCCACGACGGCGTGCTGTTCGAGTACGACGTGAAAGGCAACGAGCTGGTGAATGAGCGCCGCATCGGGCATCTGCGGGAAGGCAAGGCGGCGTTGCTTGCGAAGTGCTCGCGCACTCCGGTTCCCGCACTGAAGGACGTCGCGCCATGAAGATCACGGCGAGCCTGGAAACCGGCGTGGACTACTACTGGAAGCGCTCGGAGGGCTGGACTGGACTGAGCGGACAACCCGACCAGCACTGGGAGTACTACGTCGAGTTCAGCGGCTTCAACGGCGCGGGCGGCGCGTGGATCGTTGAGAAGACCCGCCATCACGGCTGCCGCTGGTATCCGGCCAGCAACGTCAGTAGTGGTGGCGAATGGTTCTGCCGCCAGCCTCGCACGCTCAGCGCGTACGAGACATGGAAGCTGATTCGCGAGATACACAGCATCGCTGCTGATCGTGCGGACGCTGCCCGCATGGCCGAACGCGAGCGAGAGAAGCGCAAAGCGCGGATGCACGATTGGGAGTCGTGGGAGCTTCACCGCCGCAACTGGTTTCCGAGTGGATGGGCAATTGCATGAGCGACGTACTTCCCTCAAAGGAGCAGGGCAGCTTCCCGATAGCGGTCATGCATCGGGGGTTCCGATTCGAAGTGAAGGACCAGCGCGCGGCGATGGAACTGCTGCTGACGCTTGTTCGGGACGACGCCATATCGGTTGCACGGGCGATGGAGTGTCTACGCTTTGAGAGCGAGACGGAAGCGGATCCTATCGTGACTTGCCCGGCCTGCTCACACGGATTTCGATTGTCCGCGCAGGGCACGCCCGCGAAAGATCGTTTCAAGGCCGCTGACGAGCCAAAGCCGTGCGGGCATCTGCGCAGCGAAGTGCTGGCTGAGAAACAGAAGGGCGGCGAGCCGCTGTTCCAGATGCATCGCTGTCTCGACTGCCGCGTGATCTTCCGCGTGAAGTCTTCTCTGAAAGCCGAAGCGCCGCGCGAAACGAAAGCGCCACTCAGCGACGTCGAGATGATTTCTCGGCTTGCCAAGGAATGCGGCTTCCGCGTCACGGCTGTAGACCTCGCGGACGGTGAGTCACAGACGAAAACAGGAGCGGACCATGGATGACCTCGACCGCATGGCGCTCGAAGTTCTCTTGATCCTCGGCGCCTTCTGCCTCGGCGGACTCGTCGAGCACTACGACAACAAGCGGAAGGTTCTTCCGCCACCGAGAAGGATGACGAAATGAGCGCAGTGATCAACCGACAGGACGAACTTCCTGGTATGCCGCAGCCGGCGAATCTGGTGGATGTCATCAGCCGCGCTGCGAGCGATCCGAACATCGATGTCGACAAGATGGCGAAGCTGCTGGAGATGCACGAGCGCATCTCCGCACGTCAGGCTGAGGTCGCCTTCAACACCGCCATGACGGCCTGCCAGAAGGAAATTCCGGCCGTCCTGCGCAACAAGGTGAACGAGGAGAAAGGCGCGCGGTACGCCGACCTCGAACAGCTCGACAAGGTGGCACGGCCGATTTACACGGGGCACGGCTTCGCGCTGTCGTTCGGCACGGCTGATTGTCCCCTCCCCGGACACGCGCGCCAGACGTGCCTCGTTTCCCACACAGGCGGGCACTCCCGCAACTATCAGGCCGACATCCCGCTCGACCTGACCGGCCCCAAGGGCAACCCGAACAAGACCGGCGTGCAGGGCTTCGGCTCCACGATGAGCTACGGCCAGCGCTACATGACCAAGCTGATCTTCAACATCGCCCTGACGAACGAGGACAATGATGGCGAAGGATCGAAGGAATTCGTCAGCGAGGAGCAGGTCGCTAATCTCCGCGCGCTGCTGACTGAGCTGGGGAAGGACGAGAAGAAGTTCCTCACGTGGGCGAAGGTCGGCGCGCTGACCGAGATCCCGGCGGCGAACTACTCCGCAGTCGTGAAGACGCTGGAGGCAATGCGCCGTGGTTGAAGTATTCACCATGCCTCAGGGCAGCGAAGAGTGGTACGCGGCCCGCCGCGGTATCGTCACGGCGTCGGAGTTCGGCACGCTGCTCATGCAGGGCAAGGGCGGCGGGGACTCGAAGACCCGCCGCACCTACATGCTCAAGCTCATGGGCGAGCGCCTGACGGGCGATCCCATGTACCACTACGTCAACGACCACATGGAGCGCGGGCACGATCAGGAGCCCGACGCGCGCAACATGTACGCATTCCAGGCCGACGTCGAGCCGCAGCCGGTGGGCTTCATCAAGAACGGCAACGTCGGCTGTAGCCCGGACTCACTGATCGGCGACGTGGGCATGCTGGAAATCAAGACGAAGCTGGCGCACCTGCACCTTGATGTGCTGCTCGGAGATGCTGTTCCGAACGAGCACATGGCGCAGATACAGGGGCAGCTTTGGGTGGCAGAACGCGAATGGTGCGATTTCGTGTCCTACTGCCCGAAGCTGCCGCTTTTTGTGAAGCGGGTCCAGCGGGACGATGCGTTCATCGAGCGCTTGCGTAAGGCCGTGGACCTCTTCGAGCGCGAGATGGCGACCCTCATGGAAGCCGTACAGCCGAAGCGGAGAGCGGCATGAACCACGTCGGCCGCAAGCCCAGACACGACGCCGAGACCGTTCGGCTGGTTCGCCGCTGGTATGAGGCGTGGCGGCGGATGCCGAAGCCGCGCGAGGTGTCGCGTGCGCTGGGCATGACGACGAACGCCATGGAGCAGATGGCGCGCGGCGAAACGTATAAGTGGGTGAGGCCGTGAAGCTCTGGTTCGCCAAGGTCAGTCGCGAGAACAAGATCGGTCTCATCCCGACCGACGATCACTCGCGCGCGGCAATCGCGCGCCTTGGCGACGGGGAATGCGTCGAGGTGGAGATCGTTCGCCCGCGCAGTCTGCAGTGGCACCGCATGTACTTCGGCATCTGCCGAACGATCGGCGAGAACCAAGATCCAGCACGGGATGAATCGAGCATAGATCACGAGCTTCGCGTGCGAGCGGGGCATTACGACGTGATGTGGGTAGACGGCCACGAATGCCGGGTGCCTAAACGGATTGCCTTCGCGAAGCTGTCTGGCCGCGAATGGGAAGAGCTATGGCCGTCTCTCGACCTGGCGATCCGTGAGCACTTCGGCGACGAGTATATCGGTGAATCTCAGAAAACTGGCACGTGGTAGGCCCTGCATGATCCGCATGCCTGGAGTCTGCAACGGCGACGCGGAGACCACCGTGCTCTGCCACCTGCGCATGGTCGGTCTCACCGGCATGGGGATGAAAGCGAACGACCTGCTCGGCGCCTGGGGCTGCTCGTCATGCCACAGCTACTGCGACACGCACGGCATGGACGGCCGCACTGCCCTGCTCGAAGGAATGGCGCGCACGCAGGCGTATCTACTGAACACGGGACTCATTGAGGTGAGTTCCGAAGCGGAGATTAGCCATGACAGTTGAGCGCGAGACAGTTGAGAAGCCTCAGTTCACTGGCCGTGCTGTTCCCGTGCGCGCCGTACGTCAAGCGAACGGCGCCTGGTCTGTGGAGTTGGACGTATCGATGGCGCTAATCGTGCCGGGCAAGCGAACCGTGCATATCCGCCGCCACGTGCGTGTCAGGGCTACAGAGCAACGCGGCAGGAGGAACGGAGATGTGTAGCTGCATCAAGAAGGCGAACAAGACGCTGGCTGACTTCAATCAGCAGATCGACACCGCATCTGTCCTTGAAACGAAAGGAAAGAAGGCTCGATGGCGTGAGCGCCTTTACATCCCGCTTAGCCCATTGCCCGGCAAGGCGCCGAGATCGATGCGGCTGTTCGCATCATTCTGCCCCATGTGCGGAAAGGCGCTCTCATGACCAACCCGCCTCTCCACGACTTCTATCGGCACTGGGAATTCTGGTTCGGCTGGGACGTGACCTACGGGGAAATGAGAAAGGCGGCGAACGATGTGTGACTGCATAGCGACCGCGAACAAGGGGCTCGTGGAGCACGGCGCCGAGCTGGACTTGGCCACGATGTTCCACCCTGTGACACATCACGTTCGGCGCGACATCCAGATCAAGACCAAGCGGCTTGGCCCGAGGAAACGAGGCGGCCTGCCGATCATGGTCGCGACTTACTGCCCATTCTGTGGCGAGGAGATCAAGCGATGAGTTCGATCGAGATTCGCAAAGTGCGTCTGGACTTCGAGCAGCGCGCACGTGCCTGTGAGCTGGAGTCGTACGTCACCGATGACGAGTACGCAACTGCTGCTGAGATCATCTGGCTTCGGACGTGAACGCCGCACTGCTGGCCTCGCTGAAAGAAATGGGCGACTGGGTCGCGGGCGGCTTACAAGCCTCTGATCAGGCGTGGCCCGATGCCAAGTGCCTTCAGCACACTGAAGAGATCGCCGCCCGAGCACGCGCAGCGGTAGACAAAGCCGAGGCGCTGCGATGAATGCTCCGTCAATCGCACCGGACGGCGCACCGACGACTGATCTTGTGAGTCGGCTGCGCGACATCGCGGCAACGGAGTGCCCATGGTATTCCGGAGATGTTGAGAACGCTCAGGACGCTCTCGATAAGGCCGCCCGCGAGATAGAACGTCTCCGGAAAGAGGCCCGCGCATACCGCGAAGGATTTGAGGGCGCGCTTCGTTACGTCGTTGAGGAAGTCTACGACGACGTTCGCGCGCCGTTCGATCCGAAGGGTAAGGGCTTTACGCCCGAGTACGCGAATGATCTCGCATCCATGCGGGCCGCTCGGAAGCTGCTGCCGTGACTAACAGTTGCACCGACACCGTGAGCATGCCGCGCGAGCACTACAACGCCGTGAGGCGCGTGCTGAAACTGGTTCAGGGGTACATCGGCGATATGCCCAACACCATGCACGCCCACAAAGGCGGACTGATGAACATCGACGGCCTGTGGGAGCAGATGCAGGCGGCGCGCAAGTTGATGCCGGCGAAAGCGAGAAAGCGCCGTGGCTGAACTACTCCCCACTGACCTGGAAAGCATCCGCGCTCGTGATGCCGCGAGCGCCGAGACATGGTTCAAGGGCCCGGCTGGAATACCGGCCGCCTTCGGTGCCTGCGGCCGCGCATTTGTGGATCGACGTTGGCTGCTCGGAGAAATCGAGCGCCTCGCCGCCGACGCCGCCTGCGAGCGTGCCGAGCGCGAGAGCTGGCAGGCCATCGCGGCCGGGCGCAACGTACGTATCGCGCTGATTGCGGAGGAGCGGGATCGCCTCAAGCAAGCGCTGCTTGAGGCGGCATGCTTCTGCGGCCCAACGGACACCGATCCGCGTACGCACGATTCACGCTGCGTGTACCGGCGCGCTCTCGATGTGGAAGTACCTATTTCATCAACGAAGGAGTGAATGACAAGTGAACTATGCAAGTAATCGAATCATCGACTCTGCGACCGAAGCAGGCATACCGCGCATGTCGGGCCTACTGGAGCAGCAGATCAACCGCGTCGGCGGCAAGGCCAACGAGATCGACGGCATCGCTACTCGTCTGCACGAGATAGCTGATCCATCTTCGGAGCCGAGCCATCGAAGCTTAGCCCGGCCGTCGATGGCTCGAAGGCGCCACGTCCCCCATACGCTGCCGGTCAGCTCAACGATGCCCACGAAGCTCTGGAGCGGGCAACGAGCTACCTCGGCCGCGTGCTCTCGCGCTTCGAGGCTTTGTGATACATGCCGGCGCAGTACACGCCGGGCAGGCGTTAGTCGTGAGTGGCCTGCAACATGAAACCAACCGCGACTGTCCGTGGCGTTTTTGTAGCGGCCGCGCCGATCTAGCGGCGCGCATCCGTGAGGGATGGCTCGCGCATCCGAGTAAATCGACGCGCGACGGACGCTCTCATACCACAAGGAACCCGAAGCCGTGAGCGTCGAAGTCATTTCAAGCGGGCAGGTCAAAGCCAAGAAGCGCCATCGCTGTACGTGGTGCGGTCAGTGGATCGAGCCAGGCGAGCACTACACGAAAGAGTTCGTGAAGGTCGACGGTGACCCGAGCTGGAACAAGCTGCACCCTGAATGCGATCAGGCGCTCGCGGAGATGTGCTTGCACGAGGGCGGATCGTGCACCTACACGCCATACGACAACGAGCGGCCTGCTCACGCAGGGTAAGTAGCTATGGGCATGTTTGACGACATCACTTGCGAACATCCGTTGCCCGCCGATCCTAAGCCGCCTGGAACTTCATTCCAGACGAAGGACTTCGACTGCAACATGGACCGCTACACCATCACTGCAGATGGCTATCTGCTGAAGGATGGGGAATCCGTTCCGTTTCACGGCCTGCTCGACTTCTACACGTACACAGACGACGACTGGTGGTTCGAGTACGAGGCCAAGTTCACTGACGGAAGACTCGTCCTGATTCGACCCGTGTCGATTTATCAACAGCCCGACAAAGGACCGGGGCAGGTACGAGATCGAATCATCGCGTACCCACCGGTGAGCGAGGAAGCGAAGTGAAACGACGATTCTACTTTTTCTGCTACGTCGGCGGCCGGGTCATGTACGGCGAGGCGCCTTCATGGATCACGAGCCGCGAGCAGCTCGACCGCATCTGGCGGACCAGCCTCAAGGCTGATTGCCGCGGCTAACAGAGTAGATGGCACCCAAAGCATGCGCGAGCGACTGATACCACTGGATGCCTGGGCCACCGCGAAGTTCGGCGAGCATGCGCCGTGCGTGGGAACCTTGCGGCGCTGGGCGCGCGTGGGGAAGATATACCCGGCTCCGAAGAAGCACGGCCGCTCGTACTACGTGAACGAGCACGCCCAATACGTGACCAGCCATTCAGACATCGCAAGGGTGATCCGTGAGTCCACGGCAACGCAGTAACCGCAAGCGTGGGTGGCCGGACTACCTGTACGAGCGCGGCGGGTATTACTCGTGGCGCAGCCCGATCGATGGCGTGGAGCACGGTCTCGGCCGGGATCGTGCGGCGGCTTTCGCGCAGGCCGTCGAGGCGAACATTCACTGCGCCTCGCTTTCTGGCCGACCTCGCCTGATCGACAAGATCACTGGAACGTCTGACCGCTCTGTCGTGAAGTGGAACGAGAAGTATCAGGGACTGCTCGGCGCGGCCGACTTCGCCGCGAACACTCGGCGCACCTACAAGAGCCTCGGCAAGCGCATGGTCACGATGCTGAAGGCCGAGACGCCCTTGCAGTCCGTCACGGCCCTGACCATTGCTCAGGGGCTCGACGCACTGGCGCGGGACGAAGGCAAAGCCCGGACGGCCCAGGCGCTGCGCAATTACATGCGTGACTCGTTCCGCGAGGCCCGCGTGCAAGGCTGGTTCGTCGGCGAGAACCCCGTGCTCGACACGAAACTGAGCGTGGCCGTGGAGGTGAAGCGGTCCCGCCTGTCGTTCGAGCTATTCATGCAGCTCTACAACCGCACGGACCTGGACTGGCTTCGAAACGCCATGGCCCTTGCGCTCGTGAGTGGCCAGCGCCGGGAAGACATCGCCGCAGCGAAGTTCAAAGACTTCCATGATGGCGGCTGGTGGTGCGTGCAGGAATCCGAGAAGGCGGCGAACCCGCACCGAATCTTCATTCCCATGGAGCTCCGGCTCGACTGCTTCGGGATGAGTCTCGGGGACGTGCTCAGCCAGTGTCGGCGTACCGGGGTGGTGAGCAAGTACCTCATCCACCAAACAGTCGCGCGCGGCAACAGCCCCATTGGCCGGCACATCTGGATCGACAGCCTCTCGAAGCGCTTTGCCGAGACGCTAGCCGGCCTCGGGCTGGAGTGGGGTGAGAAGACCGCCCCGACATTCCATGAGATCCGGAGCCTCTCAGAGCGGCTGTATTCGGCTCAGGGAGGGGTCAACACGCAGGAGCTGCTCGGCCACAACGACCCGGAGACCACCGCCATGTACCACGACGGCCGGGGCTCGGACTGGGTCCGAATCAAGGTCACTGTATGAACGGCGTTCGTGGAGAAATAGTGGAGGGTTTGTGGAGGGCCCCTGTTAAATCAGGCAGTTCCACGTGGAGCATCTGCTGCCGAGGCACACAAACAAGATTCGATATTTCATGCGGTAGCACAGCCACTTACGTCAGTTCTGGACTCTCCCGGAACATCACAATACGTGCTATCGCGTGTCAACACGATCAATCACGTGCGGCTGTATATCGAAACGCGTACGCATACAGTGAGAGCGCCTCACGCGCGCTGAATTGGCGGCTCAGCTTTCGTGTGAATAATGGGGTGGGTGCAAACACAAGACACCCCCTGCACGGTCGGCAGCATTCTCGACCGATACCACGCCCAGTGCGTGCCCCTTCTCTCCCCCCGCACCCAGCGGGATTACATCCGGCACATCGGGCACCTGAAGGAACGCTTCGGCGAGCTCGACGCCACGACACTCAAGCCGAAGGACTTCGGTCCGTTCATCCAGGAGCGGACCGGCCGACGCGGCCAGACGCAGCGCTGCAAGCAGCTCGCCGTCCTGTCGGCGGCTTTCACCCAGGCTGTGTCCTTCTGGTACCTGCTGGATCACAACGTCCTGCGCGACGTGAAGCGGCCGAAGCGACCTCCTCGCGATCGGTTGATCGAGCCGCACGAGTTCGAGGCTGTGCGCTCCGGAGCTCCACTGCGCGTGCAGCTCATGATGGATCTGGCCTTGCGTCTCGGCCAGCGACAGGGGGACTTGCTCTCGCTGAGATGGGCCGACCTGAAGGACGGCTACGTCAACCTCCAGCAGGGCAAGACCGGAAAGCGTCTCGCTATCGAGATCACGCCGGACCTGAAACGGATCTTCGGGAAGTGCTGGCTACTGAAGAACCGCGGCGAGTACGTGATCACGCGCTCGTGTGGCGGGCGTTACACCTCGGAAGGATTTCGCGCCCTGTGGCAGCGGACGATCAATGCCTACTGCAAACGCGGCGGAGTTCGCTTCACCTTCCACGATATACGCGCGCTCTGCGCGACGAAGTGCGAGACGCCGGAGATCGCTCAGCGGCTGCTCGGACACTCGTCCATCAGCATGACTTTGCGCTGCTACCGAAGGGGCGTCGAGCGCGTGAAGGCGCTGCAGGTAGCGCCATGAATTCAGATAACACCCGAGAGAAGGGGCTGTCCGTGAGGTATTCACGGGACGGTGCTGGTTGCCGCGACAGTCTGGGAGACGTCCCGGTCATATTCGTGATCCGACCCGCGCGAGGATGCGCGGACACCGGCCGGCGCCAGCATCGTCGCCCCGCATTTTATTTTGATTCAGGAGAGAGTCGTGGACCTTGAGAGGGAGTCCCGCGAGCTATTCGAGCGGACCCGCAACGCGATGGGCTATCGCTCGCCGGAGTGGAGTGAACTACACGATGACACGCGCGAGATGTACCGCGAAGAGGTGCGCAAGCGCGCTCACAATGGAGAAGAAGAAAAGCATGGCTAGCAAAGCCGAAATTTTCTGGTCGCACACCCACCGCAAGACTGGCGTGGAGCTGCAGTGTCAGACGGACCGTTCCTGCTACCTGTCGTTCAACTGGAACGGCACGATGGTGTGGGAGTACGTCGGTGAGGCGGGCGGACGATCCGGCAAGAGCTTCGCGAAATACCTGCGCAAGCTCGCGGACGAGATCGAGCGCCGTCCTCACAGCGCAAACCCGGAGCAGCAGAAGTGACAGACATTTTCGCGAGGCTTGAGGAGCGCGCCACCGGCATGCGGATGCCGATAAGCATGCGCAAACCCGCAACGGTTGAGGTTGAATCGAAGAAAACCGGCAACGTTCGCCCGTACACGCTCGACGCCAACGAGGAATACGAGCTTACCTGCACCGTGCGCGCAACCTTCTGGGCCAATCAGGCCCAGCATGGCCAAGAGCGACGATACGCCGAGCGTGCGCTGGCGACTCTGCTGTATCGGGACGTGCTGGAAGTCCTTGCAAGGATCGAGCATGCCGTTTCCGACGGTGACGCGAACGACGCGCTCAGGTGGTGCGGCGAGCTTCGCGAGCGAATTTCCCGATGAGCGCTCAAACCGTGAACCCGGAGCATGGCTGATGCGCCCCTGTGGTGGCTCACCAAAGACAGCGACCTCGATTGCGTCGAGCTCTACGAGCGGCACTACTCCTGCTATCGGTACGCCGACGGACGCGCCCGGAACAACGGACAATTCGTCGGGCCAGGAGAAAAGGTCGTGCTCCGTACCGAGCGCGCCGACGCTCTCTTCGTCTGGCGCGTCTTCGTCGATGACAGCGGGCAGAGCGGCGTCAACTGCGCGGTCTTCCGCAACGAGTCGGGCCATCGCAGCTCGGATCTCATACGCCAAGCGGATCAGATCGCTGATTGCCTCTGGCCTGATCGCCGGCATTACACCTACGTCGACCCGGCGAAGATCGCCTCAACGAACCCTGGATTTTGCTTTCTCGCGGCCGGCTGGCGACGGTGCGGCCGAACGAAGGGAGGACTCGTGATCCTCGAACGCTCACAGATCCCCACGGGAGCGGATCGTGGCTGAACGCGCCTACGGTCAACGCGGGCAGATCAATCTGCCGGGATGGCGAAAGGATGCCGAGGGCCGTGCGCTATGCCGTTGGTGCGACCAGCCAGTCCCGAAGGGCCGAAAGAGTTGGTGCAGCAAGAAATGCGTCGAAGAGTGGCGCGAGCGCGGAGACTGGAATCACATCCGCAACAAGATCATCGAGCGCGACAAGGTTTGCCGGATGTGCGGGGATCGACGCTGGGAAGCGAGCTACGTGGCGAAGCGCGGAGTCGCACCTGACTACGCGCCCTACACGGTGATTCGCAAAGCAACGTGGGAGGTGGACCACATCGTAGCGGTGGAGGACGGCGGCACCGACGATCCTGCCAACCTGCGCCTGCTCTGCTGCCCCTGCCACAAGGAGCGCACAGCGCTCCAACGACGCGCGAAGGCCGATGCCCGGCGGGGACAGCTTTCGCTCATCGGAGCTACTTCACCACAGGACGAGAAGCATGCCGATCAAGGCTGAAAACCGCACTCGCTATCCGAAGGATTGGTGGCAGATTCGTGCCAGGATTCAGGCACGAGCCGGCAACAAGTGCGAGAACTGCGGCGTTCCGAACGGTCGCTATATCTACCGTGACGACAGCGGCGAGTGGCATGAATGTGGGCTGCCGGATCGAAAGTACGAGCAACCCCTTCTCAGTACCGATGCTATTGCAGCGATGGGCTTCAAGCCAGTGCTCATCGTATGTACAACTGCGCACCTCGACCATACGCCCGAGAACTGCAGCGACGAAAACTTGCGTTTCTGGTGCCAGAAGTGCCACCTCGCCTACGATCACGAGCACCACCAGCGCAACGCGCGCGAGACTCGACGCAAGGGCAAGGCTGCATCCGATCTGTTCGACTCACCACAGCCTGCGGAGCCGAAATGAAAGACTGCTGCCCTCATCGCGATGAATGCCTCGCTCTCAAGGGCCAGCCTATCGGCATGTACCACTGCCCCAACTGCGGAGCGATGGTGATTGCCGGGCTCGATACCGCAGCGGTTTGCGAGCACAGGCCGCGAGGGTCACAGGACTCGGAGCCGAGATGAAAGCGACAATTATACTCAGCGGAAAGGTGATCGACGTGGGCAACATCGATTGCGGTCGCGGATTCTCTGCCCAAGTCGAGGGAGAGGATGTTGCGGTTACCGGGCTTACCGAAGAGGAGACGAAGAACATCGGCCGCTTCCTTGGCCAGAGCGTCACGATCACAATCGTGGCCGGCGAACAGGAAACAAAGCCATGAGTCAGTGGGGCGTGATCCGCGACGATGAGAACCGCGTACACATCGCGCCGCTTCTGGCGGACGGCCGGCTCGATGTGCGTCACTCGCTGCACGAATTCTGCCCTTGTGGCGTGCGTGAGGAAATGGTCACCGAGGACGCCAGCATCTGGATTCACCGAGACCCGGAGAAGGGCGGCGCCAATGCGTAACATGTCCTTCGCGCTCACGACGGACCAAGTCCGGGCCGGCACGAAGACCGTGACTCGCCGCATGGGATGGCGCACCCTGCAGCCTGGGACGCTAATACAGCCGGTCCTGAAGGGGATGGGGCTGAAGCCCGGCGAGAAAATTCAGCGGCTGCGCGGGCCTATCCGTGTCACCAGCGTGCAGCACGAGCCATTGCGGATGCTGCTGGACAGTCCGATCTACGGCCAGCGCGAGTGCGTGCGCGAGGGTTTTCCTGACTACACGCCAGAGAGCTTCATCGACATGTTCTGTCGATCGCACAAGGGCTGTACGCCGGATAGTGTGGTGACGCGGATTGAGTTCGCGTACACGGACTCACAGACTCAACCAAACCCGCCTCAGGGTGCGAAATAGTTGCGTACGTGTTTCGTACGTGCTAATCTATTTCCCATGGTCGGGATGGTCCTGACCGGGAGAACAAAATGAAGCTCGTCAAAGGCCAGAAGTACGATGTCAGCACCCTCACCCTGGAGGGCTGGACGGATGAGCAGACCGCGACCGATGGCGGCTACCAGCTCCGCAACTACTTCGACGCCGATGGTTGCTACCTCGGCGCGGACTCCGAAGGCGTCGAGCCGGTGGTCAGCCAGAATGACGCGTAAGGCCGCCAAGCGCCCCGGCAGGCCCTCGCTGCCGGGAGGTCGCGAGAAGTTCACCACGACGCTGCCCAAGGGCTACGCGGCGCGCCTGCGCGCTATAGGGCGCGGGAATGCGTCGGCCGGGATCGTGTGGCTCGTGGACGAGCACGAGAAGGATCATCCGGCCGTGCGGCTTCGGTCTTAACTCAGGAGCGGGTCTATGACCGTACAAGAATTGATCGACAAGCTCAGCAGGGTTGAAGACACATCGACGCCGGTGATGGTCTGGGACCCGTACAACGATCGAGCGACCCTTGAGGTCAAGGCGTGCATGATTCGCGAGGGCCGAATTCTGCTGAGCAACTCCGAGATAGGCAGGCTGCTCTAATGGACAACGCGGTGAACACGGCGCGCTTGGTTCGCGTCACGGCGACGGTGCCCGAGATATGCATGCACAACGTGAAGCTCGGACCGGGATGTTTCTGCCCGCAGTGCCCTACCGCGTCGATTGACGATCTGCGAGGCGGGAGCGAACCGAACCCGCCTCGCTGCGCCTTCTGCAAGGCGCCGTATACGCTCGGCAAGAGCGAGTATGGATGGGACGCATGGGTAGCGGGTTGCGAATGCCGTAACTTTGCAGGCGGGCCGTCTTTTGTCGCTGACGGAAACTCGCCTTCACCACGACAGAATGATTCTGTCTTACCCTCAGTGCCTGCAGGGCTCAAAACTAGAACGCTACCCAGCGGCGAAACTGTGCTGGTGCTGGATCTGCCCGAGACTCGGCAGGCCGAACCGAGAACGCAACCTGCTGGGGACCTCCGCGAGGTCATGCGCGTGAACGCGGCTGGCGACCTCGTGCCCGTCGAGGAATTAGTCTTTAAAGATTGTACTTTCCACGAGCCTGGATGCTCTGGTCACCCATGCACGTGCAGCGCTGCGAACCGGGGAGCGGAGTCGTGACAAAGGAAAACGCCGTGACTATCGCGCGCCTGACAAGCGACGAACTCATGGCGTTGCATCGGTTCATTCAGCAGGCGGGGCGCAACTGGAAGAACCAGCTGATGCAGCGCTGGTCTGATAGCGATTGCCCGCCGCACCTTTCGTCTATCGGACGTCGAGAGGGCGTAGGCATCCTGTGCGGCACCAAACTGAATGCCACGGCCATCGCTGAAGCGGTGCGGGACGCTGGCTTAGACGTACTCTGAGAACCGGGGAAGGAAAGTCATGACGGAAAAGATGTTCGGTGCATTGCCACCGCCCGACGACTACTCGCTGACGATCAGCGAAAGAGACGATCTTGGATGCATCTGCATCAAGTCGTCCGTGCCGGGACTGACTCTGTACGGACCGAGCCTCGACAAACTGCTGGCTGACGTGCCGGCCGCAATCGCGAGACTTCGTCGCGACAATGGCGACGAGCGACGCGGGTTGAGAACCGGAGAAAAGCATGGCTGATTTAGACGCGATTCGACAAGCCATCGAGGAACGTGACGCCGCTCTGCAGGCTTGTGACGATCTGGCGAACAGGATGGAGTACCGCGGCAACAGCGTCTCGTGGTGGCACTCCAAGGCCGAGAACTACAAAGCCGCCCTAGGCCGTGCGTGGGAGGCGTTGAACGAAGCCGGTATCCACGCAGATGGAAAGACCGATGTGGCCGACGCGATTCGGTTACTCGCTCAGCGTCGAGGAGCGGAACGTGCTGACTGATCGATACCCAGCAACATGGGACACTGACGACTACATCCGCGCTTGGGCACGAGCGCGCGGCGGCAGCTCGTTCCCGATCTTTCTGGTAGCCCTGCAGGCGGCCGACAATCAGCGCGTCCACATCGCTGAAGTTCACTTCCGGGACGAGGGTGCGCCGGTCCACCGCATCACTCGGCCAATGGCTACCGCGCTCACCGCATAGCGTAGGATGACACGTGAACAAAGCCACACTCATCTGGGCCATTACGGCTGTCGTCTGCGCATACACCCACAACTGGTTCGGCATGTATGCGTGCTTTGTAATCGTGCTATACGCGTCTGGGACCATCAAAACAAGGAATCGAAAACATGAAGATCATTCCAGGCCTTGAGGCCGAGTATGCCGAGTACAAGCGCATCAACGCTGATGACGACTATGGCGCCAGTATCGTGAGCTACGGCGAAAATTGGGCGATGCTCATGGAGGAGCACATCGCCTCGGCGCCAGACGCACCGGTCGCGAACACGATCCTCCTGTGCGCCAAAGAAACGAGCCTTCAAGCTGGCACGGCCACAGGATTCATGCATGGCGCCGCTGTCTCTGCGCTTGCGAAGTTCTGGGAGCACGGCGAGATCTTGCGCAACTGGCACAACAACTACCTTTCCCCAGAGCAGGCTGCAGAGGCGAACGCGAAGGGCGTCACGCTGAATCCAGCCATGATAATTGGCAGCGATGTCTGACCGCGGAGAAAACCATGATCGACGACGAAGATCGAGACCTGCCAGCTATCCCCGCGATTCCGCGGGAAGTCCTCGACATTCTCGCGGTACATGTGATGGAGCACGGTATCGGCTACCTGAAGTTCGACTGGGACTTCTCTGGAAATGTGAAGGTTACGCACGTCCCAAGCGGGCTGATCGACGAGATGGACCCACCTCGACCGCGCGAGCCTCTTCCCCCGGCTGTACATGTGTGTCCGCGGCTTCCTGAAGACCCTGCCGATCCGCCGGAGTATGTCGCTGACGGTTCAGCCGACAGACCATTCAGGACGATGGCAGAGGCAACGGCGGCCCTTCAGTCACTCAGCGCGGCGGACTGACCGGCGACCCATCTCTGGAGCTCGGCGAGCTGGAGCGCGTCTGACTCACAGCGCGTAGCAACTCCTCCAAGGCTTGCTGCTGCTCCTGCAAGGCGTTCGTCGCCTTCGGTGGCTGCATCAGTGCTGCGGGCGGGGGAGCCATCTGTGGGCACTTCGCGACGGCCGGCGGCGGCGATGTCGCGCACGAGGCGGTCAATACTGCGCTGAGTGTCAGCAGCGCGCTCGTTGAGGCGGAAAACGGTCTGTGCGTAGCGTTCATCGGACTCCCTCGAAAGCCTCGCTGCAAGCTCCTCCTTCGCTTCCGCGCGAGCATCGGCTGCAGCCTTCGCAATCTCCGCGGCCGCGAACTTCGGCTGCCAGCGCGCATCTGCTGCCGCTTCCCCGGCTGCATAGATCCGCCACCCGGCGAATACGAGCGCAGCGCCAATGGCGAGGTACGGCCAGAAGCGCTTCAGTGCGAGCAGCCACATCAGTCCGCCGTGCCGCTGCGGCGCATGCGCAGATTATTGTGGTGACCTATCAGCGCGGTCAGTAGGGTGCTCCCGAGCAGCATATACTTCAGCGTGATCGGGCTGAAAACATCATCGGCGACCGCGAGGATGCTGAGGGTGGCACCGAGATAGCCGACAAGGGTCGTGCGACGACGCCAGAGGTAACGGAGGACCGTGTTCATTTCTTCAGCTCTCGCCATTTCGGGAAATCAAAGTGCGGCCACTCTTTGAAGGATTGCCACCGTGACGCGCTCTCAAGTCCTGCATCCTCGCCAGCCTTCACTACCCGTTGCCATAGCTCCAGATCGTCCCGCTCGTCATCTGCGGGATTCTCGTCGATGCCATCGCCACCCAAGCCCCATACGGGCTTTCCATTGCGAAGTGGTACAACGTCGATGGCGAGCGCTGCTGGGAGACCGTTGAGCATGAAGTTGTGCGCGCTCTCGCCGGGGCGGGCGTTGGTGACGATCTTCCCGGGGCGCGTCCGTCCCTGTGCGTAGAGCGCGGCTTGCTCGACCGGCGCTCTCCAGGTACAGGTGATGAGCACGTCAAGCCCTGCGCGAATGCAGTTCTCCTGAAACTTGTGGACCAGCGGCTGGAGCATCGGATGGCAGTCTGTAATCCTGCGCGAGCTCACCGCGGCGCCTCCCGCTTTTCCCGCTCGCGCTGCCATTCTTCCAGCTTTGCCACGCGCTCATGCATAGCGGAGCACTTCGCCGAATGGCTGAGCATCCAGCCGACCACGCCAACGAGCAGCGTCGCGACGATACCGAGAGCGATCTCCATCAGTCCTCCGCGCAATACGCCCGCGTGAGCCTGCGCATGAGGTAGCGGAAGTCCTCATCGCCGCACGGCTGCGGGCCGTTGAGAATCTGGTCCACCTTCGCGCACTGCGCGTTTGTAAACTCATCCCGCACTTCAGGCTCAGCCATGAGCTCGGCGAGCTTGCTGCTGATTACTACTCGGTGGGTCACCGTCGTTCTCCTTTCTCGACTGCATGCTCGTCTGTGTTAACGCCATGACTCGCCAGCGCGATCGACATCACCCGGATGTCCTCGCGGGCAAGCTTGGTTTCTCGCTCAGCGACTCGGGCCTGTTCGATGGCAACATCTGTGCGCGCGAATGCCATGGCGGCGAGCGCGATGGCGACGATGATCCCGGCGATGAGGATCGCGGCAACGCCTTTCCCAAGCGTCTCGACATGGAACACAACGCCATGCGCATCCTTTAGGTCGACGTGTGGCGAGTGCTCAATGTGTGCATTCATGTCAGCGCCGCTCGGACGCCCGCTCAAGCCGGTCGATTCGCTGCTCATGTGCGCTCAGCCCTCCGTTGACCGTCGCCTCCAGCGCGCTCACCTTGCCGTATACCGCGATTCCGCCGACGATGGCGCTCGGGGTGAGCACGGCGAGGACGCCGAGAATCCACTTCAGGAGCGTGCGATCTCCGCCGCCCTCGGTGTAGTTGTTCCCACCGCCGTTCTCGGCCTGTCGGCGAATGATGTTGATCAATAGCTTTCGCTCGTCTTCCCACAGCGAGTAATCCGACGGGCCTCGCTCGTCTTCGCCAATTGCCGCCATCACTTCCTCACTCGTCGACATTGTCTGCTCTTATTGGTTACGCTCGCCTGCACAGGGAGGGCTCATGGAAGAAATAACAGACAAAGAGCTGCGTGACATGATCGCGGACTTCATCCACACCGATAACTGGCCTGACCGCACGCGCCTGTGCCTTGCATTGATCGAATTGCGAGACCTGCGCTCGCAGCGATTGCCGCAGGCTGAGGAGAGCCCAGGCTGGTTCTCGTGGCTGTTCACGAAAGGCCAACGCCGTCCGTGAACCAGCGATTGGTGCCGATCTTTCGCAGTCGCGCGACCCCGCGTGAGGCGATAGTCACGTCCTGATCGGTGGCTGTGCTGGCGAGTACGTTCGCCACGGTACCCGCTCGCGCAAGCGTCATGCTGGCGGATGAGTCGTTGACGACGTCGATATGCGAGCCGACCGGAAATGCGGTGGTCGCATTCGCTGGGATGGTGTACGTGGGTCCGCCGTTGCTGCCATTGGTCACGACGGCATCGCGATCAACGAGCGCGAGCGTGTAGCTGCCGCTCTGCTGGTTAAGGGTCTCCCCGAGATACCCTTGCGCGTTGGTGTCGGCCTTCGCCGTGGCAGCGCTGACGTGGAACACCGTGGAGCCGCTGGAGCGGAACACACGAGGCGTCGCGTAATCCTCCACCGTCTGGAACCAGTTCGCTCCACCGATCCGGTTTGGGTAGCCCGCGTCACCGAACACGGTCAGCATCATCTCGACGACGTACTCGGAGACCGTGGAGACGAGCTCGACGCTGTAACGATCCGTTTCGCTGCCGGTGTCGATTAGCCAGTTGTCCTGCACCTTCAGTCCGCGAATGTTCCGCACCCGGATGAGTGACTCGCTCGCGTTGTTCAGGAGCTTGCTGAAGACGTTGTCCTGGATCTTCACCACCTGCGACAGCGGGCTTGTCCCCGTATTGGCGAGCCAGATACGAGGATCGTTCTCGCTGCTGTCGTTCTGCTCGATGTAGTTGCCGACGATGCGAGCAACCGCCACACCACCATTCACGAGGATGCAGGACTTCACCGTCTCCTCGAAGTCGTTCCCGGTGAGCGAGAGCATCCGGACGAAATTGATGGTGGACGTATCCGGGCCGAGCACGATGTTGAACTGGCTCGAATGGAATCCGCAGTCCCTCACGGTCACGATGTTGACAGGGTAAGAGTCAACGTAGATATCCCGGTAGTTTTCCTTGAAGTCGCAATCGTACACGCGGATGCCGCCGGTGAATGTTCCGGAACCTATCGTGAGGCGCAGGCCGTTCGCGCCAGTGGCGTCATACGCGGTGACGGTGCAGTGGCGGATGCGGCACCACGTGGCGCGCGTGATCACGATGGCATCCGTTGCACTGGCATTGCCAAGGAACGTGAGACCGTCGAGCGTCACGTACTTGGGAGAGGTCGTGACCGCCGAGGAGTCGATCGTCAGCCCAGCCGCGTTTCCGGTGTACTTCAGGATCGAGCCGCGAGTGGGATCGCTGCCGGCAGAAGTCCCGTAGTCTCCGGTGCTGTCTCCGCGAATGAGGAAGCCCTTGAGGGTATCAACCGAGAGATCATCGTGGCGGTACACCCCCGCCGGCAGGTAGAGCGTGACACCCTGTGCGCCGACATTGAGCCAGTTTTGCAGGGCGGTCGTGTTGTCGGTGGAATCGTCTCCCACTGCGCCATACCGTCGCGCGTCACCTTGTGAATACGCATAGCTCTGCGGCGTAACGCTGGCCGCCACCTCTGCCGAAGTTCGAGGATTGAGCGCCGCCCCGATGGCCGCCTGCGTAACTGCGGTCACCACCGCCTCGAAGCTAATGGAGCTCGTGCCAATGGTGATCGGGTCAGCCGTCGTGACCCTGTAGAACAGGCTGGTATCTGCCCCCTGCACCACCATCGTGCCCTTTCGGACATCCCGATTGCCGTCGAAGTCAGCAGCGCGAGACCAGGTTCCGGTGCTTGCTTCGTAGATGCCGTTCTGCGAAGCGGTTGACTGATCCTTAACCAGCACTCGATCGCCCGCGGCAAGCGCCACGCCGCCGACCGTTTGCAGCCCGGCGAGCGTCAGATTGATAGTGGATACAGCGCGCACAGGGGCCTTGACGGCGACACTGGTCGAGAGGCCGTTTAGGCGATCCGTAGCGGTTGAAGGCATTACGTCAACTCCAGAAATGACGAGCCCCGCACAAGGCGGGGCTTTGGTATTTGCGAAACATCAGCCGGTGGCCCTACAGTGGCCGGCGCCAGATCAAGGAAGTCATAATGAAAATAGCTGCACTACTAACGATTCTTCTGCTCTCTGCCTGCGCCACACACCCGGCATCTATCAAGCCCGTGGCTGTCGAGCAGGACAGGTTCATGGCGATGTCCTGCGATGAGCTCGCGGCGCGCGACTATCAGATCGATGCTGACCTGCGGCGCTTCGTGAATTCGCAGAAGCGCGCAAGAGTCGGCGATGCGCTCACCTGGCCAGTGCCCGTCTCCAGGATCTTCGGAAAGAACAAACGCAACGTTCGTGAGATCGCTGTGTTACGCGGCGAGCAGGAAGCGGTCACCAAGGCTCGCGCCGCGAAGTGCCCTGCTGTGTGAGCCGCCCCACTGAACTCGGCACCCTCGCCGGCATGACCGGGCTGATTGGGGTGCTTCCCCTCATTCTCACCGGCTGGCTGGCGCTCTGGCTCGACAGCCTTTCGGCTCTCGCCCTGACGATCATCCACGTCGTCTTCATGATTCTCGGCGCGGTGGTGTTCGCCCGCTGGTTCGGAAATTAGTTCACGACCTCTGACGGTCGCAGCCACCACTCCGAGCCAGTCTCCTCTTCGACGGAACGCTCCATGCGCCGCAGGTAGCCAGGATTCATTGCGTCCTGCATCTCGTACAGGAACAAATAGTCCGCAGCCATACGCGTGTAGAAGAGATTCGCGTACGGCGTATTGTTGATGGTGAACTTCACCGACTTCGCGGCAACATCATCGCCCGCCTTGAAGCTCGACCAGAGTTTGTAGATCTCGTCCGCCTTGCCAACGGTCGGACCGCCGAGCGTGGTCAGAAAGCCCTGGCCGAACCGATTCGACTGGCCGAACATGAAGTCGCCGTAGATGCCCATGCCGCCGCCCTGCGCCATCGCGGCCTGCCAAGTGCGGTAATCGTCGACCGGTCGCGGCGAGCGGCCCTTCAGCATGTCCTTCGCGCTCATGGCCACGTATCCGAATGCGAGACTTCCGACGAGCAGCGTCGCCAGCCCTCGGATCTCGCTGGTGCCGAAACTGCGGCCGGCGCCTTTCCCGTAGCCGTAAAACTCGCGCAGGAACGCGCGCTGCATGACCGCGATACCGAAGGTCTTGAACTGCCAGAAAAGGCGCAATGCCTCACCCATTGGCGTGCCGGCCTGCTGTCCCTGACGCACAAATGCGAGGGTGCGCGCGTCTGGATTGATGACCGCAGAATTCACCTCGTCCGCATAGAGCTGCTGGACGCGGTTTGCCATGTCCTCACGCGCATCCTCAAGAACGCGCTGGATGCGCCGGTCCAGCCCTTCAACCTTGCCGGACTTTGCCGCCTCGGCCTTCAGTGCCTTGACTCGCTCGGAGGCGAGCGACCTGAACGCATCTGGGTCCATCTCCCGCACGCCCTGTGGCGTCAGGAACTTCTCTCCACCGCTTTCCTCGAGAACGCCTTTGCGGATGACGCCCCACTCCTTCTCGCCGACCCTAAACCGACCCAGCGTGTTTCGCGTGCGCTCAGAAAGGCTCGCGAAGTCGGCCGCGGTGGACTCACCAAAGAATCGGCCCATCGATTCGAGCGACACCCGCCGCATCTCATCAGTCCATCCGCCGAGCAGGTTCCACTTGAAGAACGTGTGCGTGGCTCGCTGAAGCCGGCCCGGCACAGACTCATCCGGCGAGAACCGAGCCGCGAGGTTGCCCATCGCCAGCTCGTTGAAGTAGCCGATGGCTGAGAGAGTGGCCTTGCGTTCCGCATCTCCCGTGGCGCCGAGGATGCGCTTGATCGGCGCCAGCACACCTTCGCCGAGTGCGCCGAGGTAGGACTGCCCCTGGTAGCGGAGCAGGCTTGCGCGAATCGGAACATCGGTGACGGCCGACACGACTGCACCGCCGAGGCCGGTCAGTGTGTTCCACACCCGCAGGCCAGCGCCAAACGTGGCCAGCCGCTGGCTCGCGACGCGGCGTGTGATGCCCGCGACTTCCTTCAGCGAATTCTCGATGCGCGTGCCGCCACGCGTCTTTCTGTCGAACTCCTTCAAGGCCTTCGGATCGCTGCGCGAGAGCTTGGATCGGATTGACTGAACGACGGCATCCAGGTTGTGCTCTGGGTTCGTTCCCAGCACCTGCATGAGTCCGGTGGACTCAGCCGATCTATGGATGCCCTGCACGTACGCTTCGCGCAGATTCCCGAAGCCGAACTGCGCGTTGTAGTCGAACCAGTCGTCTGCCGACTTGAAGTGAATAACCCGCTCCTGCGAGAGCTTTTTCGCAAGGTTCGCCGGACCCTTGAATGCGTTCATCCGCTCGGACGGCTCGCCCTTTGGCCGGACGCCGGTTGTGAGGTTGAGGTAGGTCTCGTGCAGCCAGTCGTCCATGTTCTTCGGCGGGCCGTCCGGGAACATCGCTTTCAGATCGAGCCGCGGCAGGATGAACGACTTCCACTTCGCTTCACCGGCCTGCGAGAGCCGATCCGGACTGTGCGACTGACGAACGACGTAGTTGTCGAGCTTGCCGATCCACGCGCCGTGCCTGTTCGCATCGAGCCGAGCGACTTCCTGCCACTTCTGCAGAACCTTCGCGATCTCGACCGCCTGCGACGGGATGCTCGCGAGTGTCGCCGGGTCATTGATGGACCACATCGCGCGCGCTACATCGCGGTCCATTTCACCGCGGCGAAGCACATCGAAAAGGCCGGCCGCCTGCAGCTCACCGGCCACACCCGCCGTGTACTTCCGAAAGTTCGCGTCCTGCGCCGCGTTGGCCGATGCGCGAGAGCCGAAGCGCGCCTTCGGTGAACCGTACAGCAAGGCCAGTACGCCCTCGGCCGGGTCATCCGCCCACGTCGTTTGGATGTAGTCCAGTGCCTCGGTGCGAACTCGCAAATTGATCGCGGCATTGCGCTTCTCGATCGCTGCGGCGGCTCTGAGCGTATCCGCGATCTCGCGCCCGGCCTGAGCGGATGCGACAGCAGGATCGGCGCCGTCTGCCATCAGGCGCGCCTGCCGCTTGCGCATCTGTTCCAGAACCTCGTCGAGTTCCTTCTCGCTGAGATCGGTCACCTCACGGCGAACGAGATCAAGGCAGGTACTCATCCGCCCCTCACAAGGCACACCGTTGCAAGCTCAGCGACGCGCGCCCAGCGCTCGGCCTTCTCAGCTCCTTCGAGCGCAGCGACCATCTCAGGGTCGCTCTTTACGTTCACGTCGAGCCGCTTGGCGAGCTCCGTGACGTCAGCCATCGCGAGCGAGGCTTCTTCCTCGGCCGCTTTCAGGGCGCCCTCGGTGGTCGGCTCAACGTCACGGGCCAACGTAACTTCGGCATGTTCTATCGCAGCCTGAAGCTCTGTATCGATCGGATCAGTGAGGCTCTGGCTCTGCGGATCGAACCGACCAGAATTGCCGATGGCGGACTTGATCTGCTCCGGCCGAAACGCGACGACCTCTTCGCCGTGGCGATAGATGACGCCGTCATAGCCTTGGGCCTCAAGCGCTGCACGCTGCTCTTTTGTGATCAGGGCCGGAGGAAGGCCATCGGCTGGCCACTGATACGGGTTTCTGATTGCCACATAGGCGGGCTGAACATTTGCACCATCTCGTGAGCCTGCGGCCGAGACGGCATAGTTGCTCGCGTCCTCTGCGTACCGCGTGAAATAGAAACCAGTGGCATTTGGGTCGGCTTGAATTGCACGACCTGCATCAGCCTGAAAGGAGTCAAAGCTACGCGTGGTGCCGTGGAATACGCGTAGCGGTTGTCCCGCTTCGTCAACGACTTTGGACCCGTCAAACCAGACGCGAAACTCTTGGGTTTCAATCTGTTGGGCTGTGGCGCGCACGAACGTTCCGACGTCAATCTGCTGTCCTTCAACGGCCTGCGCAACCGCCTCACGCAACGCGCGCTCACGGGCCATCGATGGCATGCGAGCCACGGCGCCCTCGGCGCCGGACTGGAAGATCACGCGCTGGATATCGTCCGGCAGCGGCTCGGAGGCGCGGGCAGGATCACCGATGGTCGGCTCGATACGCTCCGATGAGCTTGCCGCAACCTCCGGTGTGGGCCGCCGCCGCGCCAGCACTTCCGCGGCACTGCCGACAGTCGCATGAAGGCCGGCGCCAATGACGCCACCGAGTGCCACATTCAGAAGGCTGTCGACCATGTCGTAGTCGGCCTGCTCTTGCGTGCGCATGGCATAGATCGGCACTTCGGCGATCGCCGCGCCGGCCACGCCTTCGGCCGCGCCGACTCCAACACGCACCGCAGCGCGCCCGCCGAAAGAGCGCGCCGCGTTTAGCCACCGCGCGTAACGCGCCTGACCCGCGATCGGCACGAAATTGAGACCAGCCGAGATTGGATCGGAAAGCGTCGTCGCCACAGCAACGCCCAGGCGGGCGGCGCCTTCCGTGAATCCACCCTCGGACCGCGAGAAAATTTCCTGCCGGCGCTTCTCCACGCGCTTGCGATCCATGAGGGTCAGCAACGCCTTCTCGCTGATGCCGCCCGGTGCGATGGTGAGGTCGTTCTCCATGCCGGCATCTTTCAGTCGCGCGCGCGCCGTGTCGGCGGATAGCCTCGGGCCCGTCACCTGATCCTCGGCAAGCTCCGAGAATCGCCGATAAGCCATGATCGGGTTTTCCTCGAAGCTGATCGCGAATTGCTCGGTAAGCACTTCCGATCTGGCAGAGGGGATCGTCAGGGCGTTTCGGCGCTCGCCCTGTAAGCTGTCCTCGTAGGTGAATGGCATCAGCGCATCTGCTGGCGCTTCAGCGCCTCTTTACGCATGCGCTCACGACGGGCTGCCTCATCGGACGCGCGCTTGGTTGAGCCCAATTCCTGCAGCTGCTCCCACGTGAAATCGACGGGGCCGGAGGCGCCAATAACCGGGCCGCCATCGGCGTAGAGCCGCAGGCCCTTCGCATCAGGACGCGTGATCCAGTAGCCGTTATCGCGGATGTAGCTCTGCCAGGTGCCGGCGTATTCCTCTGCGGTCACCGCGGCGCCCGGCGGAACGGCAATGCTTCCGGGGTCTGGCGTGAATCCCTCCAGCGTGGCACGCGCGCCGATCTCCACGGCCTCGGCGTCCTGCGCGACCGGAATGCGCAGCTGCACGCCGCGAAACTCCGTCATCTGGTACTGCGCCTCCACGAGATCCTGATACGCGCGGTTCACTGCATCGCTGCGGCTGTTGCCATCGTTCATGTACTTGACAGAAAGGCGGATCGCCGAATCCCGTACGGCACTCCAAGTGCGAGCAGCTTCCGGCGGAAGCGAGCGCTGAAAATCGGTGAACTGCCCATCGACATCCGCCTCGACGTCAGTCCACTTAGTCGACGCCGGCAGCATCGCCTTGAGCTCGGAGTCCTTCAGCTTCATCGTCGAGGCCAATGCGACGGATGCAGAGCGAGGGATGCCCGCGCCCATGACGAGCGTCAAGTCCGAGACCTTGCCGCCGAGCTGCGCCTGCACCGAAGGCCAGGCGGCGCCCCAGCGCTCGACTTCGGACTCGACGCGATCCGCCAGCTGCTCGGCCGTCTGCGCCGTGTTCAATTCTTCGGCGATGCCCTGCACGTAGGCGTCCGGCAGCACAGCCTCGCCGGGAATGCCCATGCGGTCCTTCTCGGCTCGCACTGCTGAGAGAAAATCTCGCGCCTTCTCCGGGTCCGCCTGAAAGGCAGTCCACGCACGCTGTACGGGCTGGGAGTGCTGGAGCAGATATCCCGCCGGATCTCTGGCGCGCTCGCTCAGAATGCCGCTCACCGCGCGTCCTACGACGCCGTAGAGTTGGGCCTGCTCGGCGGCTCCGGTCACTTCCTTCGGCCGGTATGCCTCCGCCTGTTCGGCGAGCTGTTCTGCGGAAAGGCCGTGGAGGCTGGCGATCTCCGTGCTCATGTTCGCGAGCTTTCGCGCCGACTCGAACCGCTGCGCGCCCTCCTTCTCGCCGAACGCATTCACGAACGACGCGCGGGAAGGGGTTTGCTTCACCTCGATGCCTGCCTGCGCTGCGGCGGCGATGTCCTGCATCTGATCCGTGAGTGCTGAGCGAAGCTCGCTGCGCGCGCGCTCCTGCTCGGCCCTCAGTTTGTTCTGTGCGGCCTTGAGCAGCACTGCCCGGCGGTCAGGCTGGATGAAGTCGGCCGGCGTGCCCTTCGGGCTTTGCAGAATGCGAACGCGCTCCTGCAGGTTCTGGATGTCCAGATACCCTTCGGCGTAGTCGCTCGTCCACCGCTGCCGGTTGTCCACCGCCTCCTGCGCGCTGATGTAGCCTTTTCCCTGAGCTCCGGTGATGGCGTCCTGTGTCGATGCGATCAGCGAATCGCGCAAGCCCTTGTCTGTCGTCTCAAGGGCGGTACGGCGGTTGGACTCAAGGATCGAATTGAGGTCCGCGCGACCGACGTCGACTTCCTTTCGCCGGGCGAGATCACGAACCGCGCCTGCTCCACGCTCGATGTCCAGCGTGGTCTCTTGCTCAAAGAGCGCCTTGTCGGAGCGCGAGCGCACCAACGCAGAGGCAGTCTCGCGCGCCTTGCCGAGCTTCTCCCGGTAGCGCTGCTCGTAGGTCTGCCAGTCGTTGTCCGTCTCCAGTTCCTTGCGGATGGCCGAATCGGCCATGAGCAATTCGGAGCGCGCCTTGGCGTACTGCAGTTGATCCTGTCGCTGGGCGAAGGCAGCGACTGTGCTGCCGATCCGATCCGCCGCCTGGCCGAGACCGGCGGCAGCGATCTCTCCGGATCGATCCTGCACGAGAGGCGCGCGGCCGATGGCGATCGATCGCTCTCCGAGTGCAGGTGCGTCAGGAAGGCGTGGCATTAGCTACCGTACTTCTCATAGAAGCTGACGCCGCCTTGAAGCGCGGTGGCGGCGCCCGACATGTAGCCAGACGAGCGCAGAGCGCGCCCCTCGTTGCGACTCGCGGTCGCTCCGAGTCTCAAAGCTCTGGAGGTGTAATCGCCTGACCAAAGCTCGTTCAGTGCGTTCAACTCACCCTCCGTATCGATGTCCGTGAGGATGTTGCTTACGGTCGGATCTGACACGCCGGCACCGGAGCTGCCAGCGACGGCCAGCGCTCGCGACCGCACGAGCTGCGCCTTGCGGCGTTCGCTTTGCGCGCGCTGTTGGGCTTCGACCTGCGCCTGGTTCGCGTCGCGATCCTGCTGAAGCGCCTCTAGACGCTTGCTCGCATCGGCAGCGCGGCCCTGTTCCATCTGGGAATAGGCGCTGACGGCCGTGGTCGCCGCAGTGATGTAAGGGGCGGCGGCCGCTAGCCACGCCATACGTATACCTCTCCCTCAAGCTGCTCGAATCCGAGCCGTTCGAGAATCCCAGAGCCGCACTCACGCACTGCAATCAATGGCCGGCGAGTCCCGGCGAACATCCGCTGCGCCGCCTTGATCGCCCGAAGCACGGGCATGGACCGAAGGCATGGCGCGAGATCTTCGCGGAACTCTGAAAAGGCACGAAGCCGATCACGTTCATAGGCCATGCCAATGATCGCCACCGGCGCATCATCGATGCGGATCGCGATGGCCCGAATGGTTTCAGGCGGCACCTCGCCGTAGTAGGCGAGGATGTCGGCCGCAGAAGCAAAGTCCCAGGTGATCATCCGTTGGTAGTCATCGCAACGGTTGCCGCCAGTACCGTGCAGGGCCGCGGCGCATGAGCGACGAGACAGAAGCGGGAGTCCGTGTCCCAATCGCCGTCGAACTCGATCATGTCCTGATCGTAGGATTCCCAGACCTCGTCCTCCGAAACCGCCGTCTCCTCTTCGATCTCCGGCAGAGGATCCAGGCTGTCGAAATCCGGGCCGAAATAGAGACCACGCGCATGCGTGTAAGCGAGGATAAGCCCCAGGTGATCGATGCGCTTGGTCTGGTTCAGTGGCGTTCCCAAGGCGAAGGCAAATGCCTGCTTCGCGCTCTTGTAACGAGCCGAGTAAGGCAGCCCGACCGTGCATTCACTCACCGCAACAGGTAGCGTGATCTGCCCGCCGGAAACAGTGTATGTGGTTTGGTCGTCATCAACGCCAGGTGACAAATCAACTCCGTCGCCCCATGCAATGACTTCCTCGCCATTCAGATGGCTAAGGCCAGTGATCACTGTGGCGGCAGATCCGGAGTAATGCGTGAAGAAATCAGCCTGCTTGTTGACGGTGCCGCCACGGCACTCACTTTCGAGCGCCAGCTTTCCAATGAGGCGCTGTGAACCGCGCCTGATCGTGTAATAGACGCGGTCCTCGATACGGCCGGGCATTACAGAGATGTCCTCGACGACGCCATCGACTTCGATCCTGACCCAGCAGACGATGTTCTCGCCGCGGTCGCGGACCATGACAGCGGCCGTGCCGTCGTCGCGCCAGACGTGGACGCGCATGTCCGGGCGGTACTGGATCGCCATCCCCGCGATACCTGCTCCGTGCAGATCCGGGACTGCGATGCACAGATCGTCGGGCACGTAGTCGTTCTCATTGATGTCGTAGACCAGGGACATCAGCCGCTGGCCCGACCGATCGATGAAGAGGCCAGTCGCCGATGAGGACTTGAGATTGAAGTTCGTCGGCGTCAGCGGCTCATCAAAGGATGAGGAGCGGCCGGAGATCGGGTTATTGCCGTCGACCTTGATGGCCGCGATGTTAGACGAGTTGGAGAGCGTGCCGACGAGAAGCCGGTTGAGCGGCAAGAGCCACGTCACGGTCTCGATCGGACCTTCGCCCAAGGTGCGCGAAATCGGCCCCGCGTCACCTTCGAACTCGTCGTCGAAATCCTCGTACGCATCCGAAATCGACAGGTTGAAGTTTCCCTTGCCAGCGTAGGACAGCCTCGCCTCGTAGAGACAGACCGCTGACGGCCAACCGCGCCGGTCCGACCACTGCCCTTCCCACCAATCTGAGCTCGCGGTGGTAGCACCGAAAGCGGATAGCACCACAGCTGACACTGATGTCGGGCTGCTGTAGGCGGTGATCCGACAAACGCCGATGATGCTGCCAGACGTGTAGGTGAGCGTGACGTCCACCGGGCCGGCGCTGAAGTCGCCCGTCTTCACACCGATGCGATAGTAGATGATCTGATTGTCGAGATCGTCGTTGTAGCTGATCGACTGCGGCGTCGTGTACGTCGTGGCGTCGACCCAGTTCCCGGGCTCGCCAACCGAGTACTGCAAGGTCACGGTGGCCGTGAACGCACCAGCAACGGTGATGCCGAACGCACGCTGGCCTTCGACGCCCGCGACTCGGATCTCGCCCGTGAACGTGTCCTGGGCATTGATCGATGCTGTAACCGTCTGGCCAGTCGACTGGATGCGGTAGAGCGCACCGACGCTCGTCGATTTGAAGTGCGCAGCAGAAGCTGAAACCGTGATGTCCCCGGTCAACCCGCTGGGCGTGAGCGTGATCGGCGAGTTGTTCACGTTGCGGAACGGGCCGGTCTCGGGCTCGTACAGAACCACCGACCAAGAGTGGGGGCCGCGGCGCTCGATCTTGCGCTGCT
>AGTN01702252.1_pt1 | contig 60187 bp, 39 predicted proteins | sample 314218 | NCBI WGS metagenome assembly AGTN01 (sample SAMN02954264, study PRJNA73603) | bioreactor metagenome | biome: terrestrial; feature: non-aerated bioreactor; material: poplar woody material; isolation source: poplar biomass | place: USA | collected 2006-12 | reverse complement strand
ATCTCACCCGTGCGTCCATCGGTATTTTAGCAGCATCGGCTTTTGCTTTTTCCCAGAATTGTACAAAATCTTCCGGTTCACTGGTGGTGGGCCTGATTTCTTCAGGACTGAAGGCGGCTGTGGCCAATCCGGTATACTCCTTCCCCTCATACTCGGCTATCACACGGCAACGTAAAAAACCGGCCTCTTTCATGGTACCGCCATCAATGGATGTTGTCCCGTTCTTCAATACAAGACGTTCATTTTTTGAGGGAGTCATCATTTCGGGACCGGCCTCGTAACGAACAGATACATTCTGAAGAGGAATATTGTTTTTTGTTACGGACAGGTTGAAGGTGACTTTTTCATTTGGTTTGTATACCCAATTACTCTTTTCCGGAGCTACATTTACCTTAATGAGGGTTTGTGCCGGTTGCGCCAAAAGGCTTGAAACGAAGAAAGCAATAAAAAGTGCCGATAAAACGATTGATTTGGAATACTTTTTCATGAAATGCGATGCGTTATATTGTTAGAATTTCTGCTAAGTGCTGCTCAATGGGCAAATTTAATGTTTTATATCGAAAATAGACAATTATTTTGAAATTATCTTGCACTCCCAACATATAACAGATCGGTAGATTTCTGCTTAAATTGATAATAATCAGAAAAAATAAGCCATATATTTCCAGTTAAGCATAATCTGCTTACAATTAATAGATTACGATACGATCCCAAGCTTTTTTACCGAATGTTGAAAATATAAACAGGCCGTGAAACTTTTTCCCAATTCACTCATACTGCTGATGTATGGCTGTTTGTAATTTTTCTTGTTTTGTGAAAAAATTTGAGTTCGGAAGAAAGTGTGTATATTTGTATGTTATCTGAGTTTCGTTATGCATTCACGATTTTTACAATGAAAAAAATAACCATATGAAACGTTTTGCTTTAAGCTGCCTGTTTTTACTTTGTTTGCCGCCGTAACTCTTCCCGCAACGGTGGATACGGTGCGCGTGTTCAGCGACAAGATGAACAAAAACATCAAAACTGTTGTCGTGAAACCGCAATCCTATGACGAACAAGCCGCTTTTCCCGTGCTCTATCTGCTGCATGGCTACAGCGACCGTTACGACGGGTGGGTGAACAAAGTTCCCCATATTAAAGAGCTGGCAGATCAGTACGGGATGATGATCATCTGTCCCGATGGCGCTTTCGGGAGCTGGTACTTGGACAGTCCTGTCGATTCATCGTTTCAATTTGAAACATTCGTGTCGAGAGAATTGATTTCGTGGGTGGATAAGAATTACAAGACCATTCCTTCACGAGAAGGGCGTGCCGTAACCGGATTAAGTATGGGAGGCCATGGCGGGCTGTATCTGGCTTTTCGCAATCAGGAGGTGTTCGGTGCATGTGGCAGCATGAGCGGAGGCGTAGATATCCGCCCCTTTCCGAACAATTGGGATATGGCGAAACGGCTTGGCAGACAAAGCGAACATCCTGAAAGGTGGGAACAACATACCGTCATGGGGTTGCTTCATCTGTTGACACCCAATGCCCTGAAAATTATCATCGATTGCGGAACCGAAGATTTTTTTTATGAAGTGAATGAACGCCTGCACAAAGAGCTTCTTTATCGTAACATCCCGCACGATTATATTACCCGTCCCGGCGCGCATAACTGGCAGTACTGGAGTAACGCCGTGAAATACCAGATGCTGTTTTTCAATGATTTTTTCAAAAATGAGAACAAGTAAATGTGGCTAATGTGCTCGTTTGTGAATGTGCCAATTAAACAATAGTCAGAGCGAAGATAAAACTGGGGACCTAAATCGTCGGGAACAGGGTACTGGGAACAGTAATCAATAAATCATCAAATCGTTACATCAATACATCGGTAAATCAAATTTTTTTTAATCGTATGAAAAAATTAATTGTATGTTTTCTTTCTATTATTGCGGGGTTCACTCTCGTTGCTCAACCTCTGAAGCCCTTCAAGTTTGCGCTGGTAACAGATGCGCATATCGGTAGCCCGAATAACGATGAAGATCTGTACCGCACCGTGAAAGACATCAATACGTTTTCGGATATAGCCTTTGTTATCGTTTCGGGCGACGTAACGGAATTTGGTTCATACAACGAACTACGCACCGCTAAATGCTTGCTCGACGATCTGAATGTTCCTTATTACACACTTCCCGGAAATCACGATTCCAACTGGTCGGAAAGCGGGACAAACGATTTTCTGAAGGTGTTTGGCAACGAAACGTTTGGTTTTGAATACAACGGATACAAATTTATAGGATTAGCATCCGGACCGAATATGCGAATGGGACCCGGACAAATTCCTCGGGAAAACCTCACGTGGTTTTTTGAGGAACTGAAAGAAATCAATACCGGCATGCCCATTATTTATGTGAACCATTATCCGATGGATAACGGATTAAACAACTGGTTTGAAGTGATGGACGCCTTGCATCCCTATAACGTTCAACTGATGCTTTGCGGGCACGGACATAATAACCGGGTCATGAATTTCGAAGGTGTACATGCCGCGATGTGTCGTTCCAATCTACGTGCAAAGCAGGATTTCGGAGGCTACACCATTATTACTGTCGACGCCGGCTCCATCTCATTGCAGGAACGACTTGTTTCAGGTGAAACCTTCTCACCGTGGCTCACCTATTCCACCGAAGAGCGACCGAAGTGGGAGAGCAATCCGCCCCGTCCCGATTATTCCATGAACATTCATCATCCCTATGTGAAAGAGGCATGGAGTATACAAGAAAAAAGCGATATGGGTAGTGGAATGTACCTGCATAACGATACACTTCTCTATACCAATACTTTTGGAGAGATCAAAGCCGCGAACGCGAATAACGGTACAACCGTTTGGACGTATAAAACCGGCGGTAAAATTTATTCCACCCCAACGGTTTATAAAAACAGTGTGTGGTGTGCCTCGTCCGATGCATATTTGTACGGATTGGACGTGCAGTCAGGGGTAGAACAATTTAAATTGAAAAACGATAAAGCGGTAGTTTCATCACCCGCCTGCGCCGGCGATAAAGTGATGATTGCGGGAGGAGACGGGCATTGCCGTGCATGGGATGTTACCACAGGAAAGCTCGTATGGGAATTCGACAGTGTGCGGAATTTCGTTGTTACGCGTCCGCTTGTGAATGAAGGTGTCTTGTTTTTCGGAAGCTGGGGTAATGAGTTTTACGCGCTCGATATCGAAACGGGAAAATCCCGGTGGATATGGAACAACGGCCAGACCAATCGTATGTTGTCTCCTGCCCAGGTGGTTCCCGTGATGACATATGGACGGATCTACCTGGCTTCCCCCGACCGGTACATGACCGTTTTAGATGAACAAACGGGTAACGTAATCTGGCGGTTCAATGATCCCGAAAACCGGGTGCGTGAATCTATCGGTATTTCGGAAGACGGCAACACCGTCTACGCCAAAACTATGGACGGAGATATCCTTGCAATTGACGCCACCGTTCCCGAAAGAAGAATAAAATGGGTGTCTTCAGGAGAAGACATGGGCTATGAACTCACACCTACTTCTGTTGTGGAAAAAAACGGCCTGGTTTTCGCGCCCACCGATAAAGGACTGATATATACCTACCGTGCATCGGACGGCGCTTTTTTATGGAAATACCGTATTTCCAATGGGTTAATCAATATGATTCTACCTACTGACAATGGTGAATTGTATGTTTCTGCTATGGATGGGAAGTTGGTAAAGCTAAAAAATTCACCCATAGAATGTATTTTGTTGATTGAGGGAGAAACGGTTACCGAAGCAGATTTTACTCTGCCTATATCTGACGGCACGATCTGCGGATCAATGAAGTAGTTACACCTGCTCGACTTTCCCGAGTTTCACGTAAAAGACGAATCCTTTCACGTGGAAATAGCCCATCTCCCCGATGGTTTTTACATATCGCCGCACCTGGCGGGTGTATTTCGGGTCTTCTGCCTCACCGAACTTGTAATCGACCACAATCACTTCGTTGTTGCCGATCATAATCCTGTCGGGGCGACTAAAACCTATGTGCGGATGAAGTACCTGCGTCTCATTAAGCACGGTATACTTACCGGTATACCAGTCTGCAATCTCGGGAAGCGATAAAAAGTCCGTCAACTCGCGGATGGCATTTTCCTTTTCCTGTTCTCTGAGTTCACCTTCCGAAATCTTCCTTTCCACCGCGATCGGAACATCCGAAAGATTTTCTACGTTGCTGACAATATCATGCATGAAGGTCCCGTAATCGCGCCTCCCGTCGTCCGAGAAAAAACCGATGGAATTGAGACGCAACTTGAGACGGTCGTCGAAAGGAACGGACTGCCATTTGCCCGTTTTGTAGCTCTGAATTGCCGGTTTTTCTTCCCTTACTTCCCTTTTCTCCGGCTTACCGAACTCGAAGATGCTTTCGTTGTCGCCCTCGGTAAAATGTTCGCCAAGCGCGATGAATTGCCTGCCTGGACCAGAGGGCAGGGCGCTACCGGAGGGTAGGGGAGTGGTATCGGAGATGCTTCGCCACAGCAGGTCGGCAACGTCGGTAATGGTTTCAGGCTTTTTAGGGATGGGCGCAAAAGCGATAAGGCGGTGTTTGGCACGGGTAAATGCCACGTACAACAAGTTCAGGTTGTCGATATAGGTGAACCGCTTTTCTTCGAGATAATCTTCTCTGAAAATAGTATCGGCAAGAGCTTTCCCATATTTCAGCGGAGCGACACTCAACCTGTTAAACGGCGCTGCTTTGGGCTTGCACCAGATGATGTCATTATGAGTGGGAAGGTGATCCACTTTCCAGTTTACAAACGGCATAATCACTGCGCCGAAGCCCAATCCCTTGGATTTGTGAATGGTGATGAGGCGGATGGCATCCTGATCATCGGGAGAAAAGAGCGCTTTTTTGTACCCTTTCTCGTCCCACCAGTCGAGAAAATCGTTGAGCCCTGCCGAAGAATTGGCGCTGAACTTGAGTGCGATATCCAGAAATGCCTGTATATAGGCATTTTCTTTTTCGTTGGGTGCATCTGCCGACAAAGCGAAGAATGTTTCGATCATGTCGTAGAAAGGCAGCGATGAAAGTTCGTTGAGGCGTTTTTTTATGTCTTCGGGGAAATCGCCGTGCGTTTCTTCCCGATACCTCTGCAGTGCTTCATCGGGAGATATGTTCCGTTGGAATCGATAAAACTCGTACACCGCCATCATGAGACGGGTGTTGTCTTTCGGATTCCGGAAATGGCGCATCAGCGCAATAACCGCCTTCACGCTTTGTGCGTTCCCAATAAGGAGGGCTTCGTTGGAAATGATATCGTAGCGGTAAGGCGATTCCGGATGTTGTTCCCTATAAGTGAGTAATGTTTCGGCAACTTGTATGGCCTCATGGTTCCATCGCACTACAATGGCAATATCTTTCAGCGCGAAACCCTGGTCCTGCAACGATTCTATTTCGAGTGGAAGTTGTTTCAGCACCTCTTCTTTCCAATCGGTCTCTTTGTCGTCTTTCAAAAAAGTGATTTTCACGTGGCCGCCGTTCTGTTCTTTTTTGGGGGGAACAGTTTGATATGCTTCGGCATATGCATCGATGATGGGTGAATTTTCCGTTCTCGTTTTGAAATCATTTTCCCGGTCCTTTTTCGTGGATGCGTCGAGATCATTTCCCTGAGCCGGATCCGTTGTCGTGTCGAAATCATCTTGCAGAATTCCGGCCGCTTTCGCAAAAAAAGCGTTGTTGAACTGCACGATGCGGGCATCGCTTCGCCAGTTGGTGCCCAGCACATGCTTCCGAATATTTTCGGAATGGAAATCATTCTCCACCTGTTCTTCGAGCAACCGCCAGTCCGAATTGCGAAACCGGTAAATGCTCTGTTTCACATCGCCTACGATAAGGTTGAAGTTGTTTGACGCCAGGCTTTCCCCTATTAGCGGTTTGAAGTTCTCCCACTGCATGCGTGAGGTGTCCTGAAACTCGTCGATCATGTAGTTGGTAAGCCGTGTCCCCGTTTTTTCGTAGATAAACGGCGAGTCGGTACCGGAAATAATATCGTTCAACAACTCCGTGGTATCCGAAAGGAACAACGTGTTGTTTTCCTGCTGCAACTTACGTAAGCGTTTTTTTATATCGTTGAGAATGCCGAGGGTATAGAAATTCCGCAGAAGATGCCTGGCTGTCTGATACTCGCGGTCGTTTTCGGAAAGATGAATGATGTCTTTCACGCATTCGTTCAGCCCTACTGAATAGGCCGACAGGATAGCGCTTTGTTTTTCCTTACTGCCGCTCCACGCATCGATATTGTCTGCCAGTGCGATAAGCCGGTTAGACGGTTTTTCCACACTTCCGTTTGCCAATTTGACAAACAACTGGAATCCGGAGTTTTTTTTGTATTTAAAATCATCGTACGACAAGCCGTATTGCTCCATCACGTTCAGTGCTTTCACGCCGATGGATTTCCCTTCATTCTCGTAACTTTTCACGATGCGTACAAGCATTTGCTTGTAGTCTTCGAGAAATTCCTTGTTTTGAATGGTCGCAACATCTTCGTCCGAAAAGGATTTGTATGTTTCATTAAAAAGCTGCTTTGCCAAATCCTGCACCTGTTGGTCGATCTTCCAGCTTTTACCTTCCTGAATGCGGTCCTGCATAAACCTCAGCAGCCATTCGGAAAGGGTTTTGTTTTCGGGTTTGTCCAGTTCGGAAAGCATCAGGTCGATGGTTTCCATAAGTAGGGGCGTCTCGTCCACCTCAATGTTGTATCCGCCTGCTAATCCCATCTCGCGTGTGAAAGCGCGCATGGTTTGCTGAAAAAAGCGGTCGATGGTGCTGATGGAAAAGGCCGAATAATCGTGAAGAATGGTCTCAAGTATGGTTTTTGCCTGGGAGCGTACTTGAGTCTCGCTCATTGAGAACAGCTTCATCAATTCTTCACTATAAGCGGAATCATTTCCCGATGCTAATCGATGCAGCTCCTCCACAATGCGCGTTTTCATTTCATCGGTCGCCTTATTGGTGAAGGTCACGGCCAGAATATGCCTGTGGTTGTTCGGCCTGGAAAAGAGCAGATGAAGGTATTCGCCTGTCAGACGGTGTGTTTTTCCCGAACCGGCAGACGCTTTAATCACGTGTATGAATTGCCTGTCAGATGATGCGTGATTTGGCATATCCTTCTTTTTGCAAAATTCCCAGTACTTTTTCGCGGTGATCTCCCTGAACAATAATTTCACCTTCTTTCGCCGACCCGCCCACGCCGCATCTCATTTTAAGCATCTTCCCGAGCTCCTGCAAATCGTCATCGGTTCCCGTGAATCCGGTGACGAGTGTCACGGCTTTACCCTTGCGGTTTCGCTTGTCGAGACTGACGCGCAACAGCTGTTTCTCCTTCGGCAGCGTATCCTCCTCCCCTTGTCCCTCTTCGTGATAGTGATAATCGGGATTGGTGGAGTAGATAATGTTCAATCGTTTCTTCCAATCGTTCATATTATGAATGTGCTAATGTGACTAGTGTGCCAATATGACTAATATGCTAATGAACCTGATGTGCCAATGTGCATCGTCCTGAAAATAGTTTATAGTGAAACGTTCCTGTTGCCTATAATCCCTATCTCATTTTCCCATCCCTTTTGTCTGTCGGACAGTATCACGCTCCGAATCTTCTGTGGTTCGTAACCCACACCCTTCTGCCGGACGGTACTCTGCTCCCAATCGTTCCGTTGACTGTTCCCTTCAGGCCCGCACTTGGTGAACAAAGATATTGTTTTTTGCGGATACCTTAAAGAAAATGTGGGCTATGTGCAAAAAATGGTGTAATTTAGTGATTTGAAAAAACTCATGAATTATATGATGGATACTGTAAAAGTTCACTGCCTGAATACGGATGAACAAAAAGAAATCCCTATCGGCTCCACATTGGAGGATCTTATCGATGTTTTTGGGGTTACATCACCCTATTTAATCGCGAATGCAAAAGTAAATAATAAAACGGAGTCGCTTTCTTACCGCGTCTACCGGCCGAAAACGATTGAATATGTCGATTTAAGCAACTCGTCGGCCATGCGCACCTATGTGAGATCGTTGTGCTTTATCTTGGCTAAAGCGGTGGACGATTTGCTGCCCAATGCCGAAATGTATATTGAACATGCTGTGGCGAAGGGGTATTATTTTCAGATTGAATCGGATGTGCCGGTGGGTAAACCCGAGTTGGATGCCATTCGAAACCGGATGAGGGAGATTGTGGAAGCCGATATCCCTTTCGTTCAAGTGGAAGAAGAAACCTCGAAAGTGGTAAAATTGTTTCGGGAACGACATATGAAGGATAAGGCGCTGTTGTTGGAAACATCGGATATTTTGTATGCCCGTTATTCGAAACTGGAAGATTACATCGATTATTTTTACGGCTGCCTGACCCCCTCCACGGGTTACATCACGATATTTGATATTCAGCCGCACAACGGCGGATACTTGTTGAAGGTTCCAAACCGTTCCAACCCTGTGGAGCTGGAACCGGAGGTGCAACAGGAAAAATTGTTGAACGTGTATCGGGAGCATGTAAAGTTTCTGAAAATAAGCGGTCTGAACAACGTGGGCGACTTGAACAGAGCCAAGCGCGAAGACCGCATGTCGGAAGTGATTCAGGTGGCGGAAGCTTATCAGGCAAAGCAGATAGCGGATATTGCCGGGGAGATCACCCGTAAATTTCAGGAGGGAGTTCGAGTGGTGTTGATATCAGGGCCCTCCTCATCGGGCAAAACCACATTCCGAAAACGGCTTGAAGTGCAGCTCCTGGTGAATATGTTGAAGCCTGTAGGCTTTTCGCTGGATGACTATTTTGTAGAAAGAGAGCAAACCCCGTTAGATGAGTCGGGTGAGAAAGATTATGAATCGCTTTACGCCCTCGATTTGGAGTTGTTTGAGCAACATATGCTCACGCTTATGGAGGGAGAAGAGGTTGAGCTGCCCTTCTATAACTTTGTTACAGGTAAACGGGAGTTCAAAAAGAATTACCTGAAGATGGACGAAAACTATATTCTGATAGTGGAAGGTATTCACGGCTTGAACCCTGAACTGACCGCCCATATACCGGCCGAAAAGAAATTTCAGATATATGTCTCTGCGCTTACCACTATTTCACTGGACGATCACAACTGGATCCCCGCTTCAGATAACCGGCTGATCCGGCGCATTGTGCGTGATCATCGCTATCGTGGCTATTCGGCAGCACAGACCATTTCACGATGGGACAGTGTTCGTCGAGGTGAAGATAAATGGATTTTTCCTTATCAGGAAAATGCCGATATGATGTTCAATTCGGCCATGATTTATGAATTGGCTGCCATCCGTCGTCATGCAGAACCCATTCTTATGCAGGTACCCCGCACCGTTCCGGAATACTCCGAAGCGTATCGCCTGCTTAAATTTTTAAATTATTTCAATTACATTACCGACCGCGAACTGCCGCCTACCTCACTGTTGAGGGAATTTTTGGGTGGAAGCAGTTTCAGGTACTAGTCAGATACTTGGAATAGGAGATTTATCGATTTGCTGATTTACTGATTTGCTGATTTATCGATGTCGATGATATATCGATTTATTGATTCCAGTTCCCGGTTTCCGATTTTAGTTTTTCGGTTCAATATTTGCTCTAATAACTGACAACTTTCTACTACTTTACCGATTACTTCAAATTGAAAACTATTTACAGATAACCGGTAACAGATTATTAATCACTGCAAATTATAAACGGATCACGGTAACTGTCCACTGATAACCCTACTTCAGGAAAAAACATAAGATGAACGAAGACATTATTTGCGCCATATCTACTCCTCCCGGTATGGGAGCCATAGCTGTTATCCGTCTCTCGGGTGAGGGAAGCAGCGCTCTGGCGGATAAAATATTGACCTTCCCTTCGGGGAAAAAGCTGACAGAGGTAGCTGCCAACACAGTTCGTTTCGGTCAGATAGGCTCGGACGGCGAAGTGTTGGACGAGGTGCTCGTGACGGTTTTTCATGCTCCGCATTCTTTTACAGGCGAGGAGAGCGTGGAGATCTCGTGCCACGGTTCGGTCTATATTCAGCAAAAAATCGTGGAGTTGTTGCTTGCCGAAGGAGCCCGGTTGGCACAAGCGGGCGAGTTCACACGCCGCGCCTTCCGCAACGGGAAGTTCGATTTAAGCCAGGCCGAAGCGGTGGCCGATTTGATCTCCTCTTCGTCACGGGCATCGCATAGAGTGGCAATGAACCAGATGCGGGGCGGTTTTGCCCGGAAACTCGCCTTGTTGCGCGATAAATTGCTGCATTTTGCTTCGCTGATTGAGTTGGAACTCGATTTTTCGGAAGAGGATGTGGAGTTCGCCAATCGGGAGAAGCTGTCCGAACTTACTGAAGAGATTGAAAAGGAAATCAGCAGGCTTGCAAATTCGTTTCAGTTGGGGAACGTCATTAAGAAGGGTATTCCTGTGGCGATTATCGGAGAGACGAATGCCGGAAAATCCACCTTGCTGAACCTGTTGCTGGATGAAGAGAAAGCTATTGTAAGTGATATTCACGGAACCACCCGCGATGTCATTGAAGACGTCGTGAACATGAGGGGCGTCACCTTTCGATTTATCGATACCGCGGGTATTCGCCAGACCTCGGATGCCATCGAAACGCTGGGTATAGAACGCACATTCCGGAAAATTGAACAGGCTTCCATTGTGTTGTGGATGATCGACCTCACCACACCCCGGGAGAAAATAGAGCAGCTGGCAACCTCTATTATTCCCAAAGTGAAGGACAAGCAGGTGATAATATTATTCAACAAGGCAGATCTGATACCGGACGATGAACGTGAAACCAAAGAAAATCTGCTTCCGGAAGTGAATGCCTACCGGCTCTTTATATCTGCAAAACAGCATTACAACACGGAACAGCTTCAGGAATTACTGGTAAAGGTTGCAGCGATTCCAACCATTGGGGAGGAAGATGTGATCGTTACCAATCTCCGGCATTATGAGGCGTTGAGCAAAGCGTTGGAAGCAATCCGCCGTGTGAAAGAAGGGCTTGAAATCGGCATCACCCACGATTTCATCTCGCAGGATATCCGGGAATGTATGTTCTACCTCGGCGAAATTACCGGGCAAATTTCTACCGACGAGATCCTGGGAAATATTTTCTCAAAGTTTTGCATCGGCAAGTAGTTGCTGATTATCAACGATTAACAAAAATAAGAATCGATTACTATAACGTTCGTTTTGAGCGTTATATGTACATAGACACTAATCAATGTTTTTCATTGGTTGGTGTTTTTTATTACTTTTTTCTCCCTTATTTCTCCCCCGACCCTTTCTTAGAGTATGAAGACCCAAAAGATGGTGTAGAATCTTTACGCCATTTTACGTCAATTTACAGGATTTTACACTTTTTCCGGCGAAATAACCACGTATATCATGAGTAGTACGATTGAAATTAAGAAGATATGTCAATGTTGCTAAATTGTTTTTATAGCTCGAAAAACTACCACTAAACATTGTTCACATCGATGCGCTTCCATTGCATATAAAGCCAACAACAGCAGAAGAACTTGGACGGCTAGCTAATACACCATGCGAGATTTCAGTACTGCCTCTTTCACGGCAGGAGCAATAATTTCGGCTTCCTCTTTTCCCAGCAGTCCGTTTTCACCGGCATGAGGGTTTAGCCCTAATACGGCGATACGCGGGTTCTCTACCCTGAAGTCCGCTCCATATCGTTGTCAAAAAAGTAAAATAATATGTCAGGACAGCAACTCACAGCCCGATTACCGGGAAAAACTGGAAGAGGAACTGAAAGCCCTTCGCGAGAGCGAAATGTGGCAGACCGGACCGGTAGTAAGAAAATTACGTCCGGAAAGTAATTGATAATTGCGAAGTAGAATTCTAAGTCTCAAAAAGTCTTTGAGTCTTGAATTTGTTCTCGAAGGAGTTACTTTCGTTAGGTCCTTTCTCTAAATAAAAAAACAACCAGAGAAAGAGTAAAAGTTACACTTTACCCTTTCTCTGGTGTTAATTTTTGTACATTTAGCGAAGGTGTTTACTTTTAATAACGAGCGTTTGTCCTAAAATTATATTAGTACTACACACTCTATTAGGGGGTAAATCCCGAACGTGCCGGCCGAATTGAGAGGCTGTCAGGATTATTCCGGTAGGGTTCATACTCCCCGGTTGCAACAAAATAATAGCCCGTGGTACTTCCGCATCCATTTGAAACTGTTAACGTAATACGAAAATCTCCATTTGTTGACGGAAAATCAATAGTTGCCCTATTTCCGGAAAAAGAAATCGGACGGGAGGGATAAACCGACCAATTATACGAAATATCTTCACCGCTTAAAGCGAACGCTTCAAAGAGACCTTGTCCTCCGTTAGGATAATGTTGTTGCCCGGTAATTCTATCAATGACTGGTGTGCCGCCCCAAACATTTTTCGGGGTTACGTTAATCTGTTGATTGTTTAGTTGTAACGTTGCCTGTATTGCACATGCTCCATTACTGTTCTTTCTGAATACTGCTTCATCTGTTCCTTGTCCCGATACTAACGATATCTTGTTGTTGCTTGTGCTCCATTGTATCGTTGCTCCTGGCGGCAGATCGATGGTATAGGTTGCTTGGTTGCAGATGGTAGTGGGGCCGGAGATATTTAGATTTAGTGTGTTTCTCTTGTAGTATTTTAAATTAGATGTTCCATAAGGAGAATCGTTTCATCGGTGTTTCATCAATGGGTATTCATTCCATTTCGAAATAAACCAACCTTGTTGAGATGTTGTAATCGCAGAATGGTCACCTGACGCCCAAAATACCTTTCCAGGGTAAGTCTCTTGAGATACCTCTATATAACTACCATCGGTCATATATATTAATTCAGGGTCAGGGACATCTTCCGGCCAACCAGTACCTATCCATCTGTCTATACCTTGCTCCACCCTAAGCCATGCATATCCGTGGCAATTGAATTTACGTGTCGAACTAAATCCATCATACGTTTTTATTTGAGTTGCATTAGGATAAGTTATAGAATAATGTTGATCAAGACTTTGTCTTCTTGCTGAACTTGATTCACACATCAGAAATGTAACCACAGGACTACCATTTGGAGTATATATATTAGACATCCTTACATCACATTGCGCTTAGAGTGAAAGTGAGGCCGCAATTCCAGGTATAAATAACAGAATAAACTTATTCATATTTATAAAGGTACATTTGTATAAATAATAACATTTAATTTCGCAGCATGGAAAAAAGTGCCAAAATCTTCTTCGTCTTCCACAAAGAAATGATTATTTCCAACAAAATCTGAAGGGCAATAACCTTCTCCTTCTCTCCAGACTAAATGATTCCCAGAACAGTCAAAAAAATAGTTAGCAATACCACCACTTCCAAGCGCCATATCTGTTACAAAAATATCTTGCTCCTTATATTTTATCAACCAAATAGTACCTATATAATTACCAGTCTTGTCAGTTTCTGCTTTTTTTATTAATTCTTTGAGCCAAAGCAAATTTATTTGGGGTTGCGATACTCCACAAGCTTTGATGGTTTCATCTATCTCGGGAATGTTCATTTCGTTTTTATTTTGACACGAAGATAAAATCAATATATATGCTATAAAAATCAATAACTTTTTCATAATAATTCTTTTATTAAGTGGAAAGACAGCTCATCTATTATACGGATGGATTCCTCGTCAAGCGTACCTGGAAATAAAGCGGAATTTTTAACCTTTTGAGGTAGGCTTTGCTTATCCATTTTAGCAATGACACGTGCTCTGGAATAGACATTTATACGAAATCCAGCCCCTTTAAAATATTCGGAGTACTTAAATTTTTCTTTTAAAATCATTATATAATTTCTCAAGTCCGTTATTTAGATTATCAAAAGCAAAAACGTCATAAAGTAGCGGATATTGCAAATATAATTCTGCTAAATCTTCCGTTGATAAAGAAGATAGAATTTCTTCGGGAATTTGACAGGCTTCTACCTTTTCCTGATTACTTTGGAATATTCTCCACCCACCTGTCCCCGGTTTTACGGGATAATCCCATGCCAAGTTTCCGGCTTGCCGAGTTTCCATCTGTCCGTTCGATTGTTCTTCGGCAGGAGCTTTCAATCTGGCTTCCTCTTCGCATCCCATTGCTGCTATCAGCAGGAATATGGAAATCATGGTAAATAATAAGATTGTTTTTGTTTTCATAAATATTGATGTTGTTCGTCCATAAATAAAATGTGAGGTTTCACTATGTATCCGCTCGCAAATCATGCCTGCAAGCGAATTTCTTAATATGGCGGAGTATCAGTGTTTGCCATAAGGACTGAATTTTCCGTAAAACTAATAAACAATCACCAATAAATCAAAAATGAATAGTTAAAAATATGGTTATCAGTTACTAAGATGAAAATGAAGTACACTCCAAAAGTTTTGCCTAATTTTAGGGTACACTCGAAAGGAGTAACCTCTTTTTATATACGACTCAAATATATAGGTATTTTATTGATATTCAGCACACTATTGGTCTTTTAAGTCGCTGACATATTAAATTTATATATCATCAATTAGAGAATGTAAATTTGATGGATAGCTTTAATGGATTGTCCCAGAATTAAATGCGATCTCTCCTTTTTTATCTACTCCAATTTTATTAATTTTGAGGCAAATAACAAATTTACCCTATGGCTGAAAAAGATTATATCTGTGGATCTCTTTTTGAAGATAATTATCTTATAAGATCTCTATCTGGAAGTGAGGTATTCGTTGTTTTTTAAAAAGCCATCTTGCGTATAGCTATCAAAGGATTCAGAAGAATGTGAATGTAACAAGTAAAAGAATCATGAAAAGAGGAGAATTGAAAATCGGCGATAGCCAAATTATTATTTATCAGACTCCGGATGGTACAACCAATTTGGATGTTAAGTTAGAAGATGAAACCGTTTGGCTTACTCAAAATCAAATGGTTGAATTGTTTGAAACGACCAAACAGAATGTGAGTCTACATATCCAGAACGTATTTAAAGACGGAGAACTATCGAAAGATTCAACTGCCAAGGATTACTTAACAGTTCAAACCGAAGGTAAACGTACGGTTAAACGAACAGTTTCTTACTACAATCTTGATGTGATTATTTCTGTCGGTTACCGGGTGAAATCTAAACAAGGTATACAATTTCGCGTTTGGGCGAACCAAGTATTAAAAGAATATCTTATTAAAGGTTATGCCATTAACCAAAAAATAAAAACCAAACAATATGATGAACTGAAACAAACCGTCAGATTATTGGCAAACGTCATTAAAAACAAGGATTTATCCGCTGATGAAGCCACAGGGTTATTGCAAGTAATTACCGATTATACGTATGCCCTTGATACACTTGATAGATACGATTATCAACAATTAACCGTTGAACGGACTACTGAAGGTGATAAATTTCATGCAACATACGAAAATGCGATGGAAGTAATCATGAGCTTGAAAAACAAGTTCGGAGGCAGTAGTTTGTTCGGAAATGAAAAAGATGAGTCTTTCAAAAGTTCCATCAGTACGATTTATCAGACATTCGGAGGAAATGAACTTTATCCGAGTATTGAAGAAAAAGCGGCCATGTTGCTTTAGCTGGTTACAAAAAACCATTCGTTCAGTGACGGGAATAAACGGATTGCCGCTTTTCTTTTTTTGGTTCTTAGAGAAAAATGGCATTCTTTATAAAGCCGATGGCACAAAACTCATTGAAAACAACACATTAGTAGCTCTTACTCTTATGATTGCCGAAAGCCGAACAGAAGAAAAAGACGTAATGGTGAAAGTGGTTGTTAATCTGATAAATAAGAATAACTAATGGCGACAAGAATAATGAAAAACAGCGATAAACATTTTCCTATTTCCATACAAAAGATTAATTTTACTGCAAACTAAGGATGGTCATTCGTTTTGAAAAGAATCAATTTAAACATTAAACTATGGTTAATAATAGATTAAGCTTATTATATATCCTGCTGTCTCTCTTTGTTGTTAATGTATATGCCGATAGCATTTCCTTAAAATCGACAAAGAAATATTTGAATATTCCGGTATACTACTCGGCTCAACGTGAAGTGATGACCATTGAGGTGGATGGTGTGAAGGAACGGACTTTTGAAATTCGTCTGGCTACCGACACCCCTGATTATTGGGTCTTTTGTGATATCTCGGCTTTTAAAAACAGCACCCTCCGGATCGAATACCCTTCATCAAACAGTGGATTACACCAAATCTACCAGGCAGACCACATTGCCGGGGAAGACAGCTTGTATCATGAGACAGACAGACCTCAATTCCACTTCTCGAGCAGAAGAGGGTGGCTTAATGATCCAAACGGATTGGTTTACTACGACGGGGAGTACCATCTGTTTTACCAGCACAACCCTTATGAAAGGGAATGGGGGAATATGCATTGGGGACATGCAGTCAGTAAGGATTTGATACATTGGAAAGAACTGCCTGTCGCCTTATATCCGGACGAACATGGTACGATGTTTTCTGGCTCCGCTGTAATCGATTACAAGAATAGTGCAGGTTTCAACAGGAATGGCGTACCTGCGATGGTAGCAATCTACACAGCTGACAGCTCCGAGAGACAAGTGCAATGTATCGCCTATAGTTTGGATAAGGGACGAACATGGAACAAATACGAACAAAACCCCGTGATTGACTCCAAAGAGGTTTGGAACAGTAAGGATACCCGTGATCCCAAAGTTTTTTGGTATGAACCCGGAGATAAATGGGTAATGGTATTGAACGAAAGAGACGGTCACTCCATCTACAATTCTTACAATCTTAAAGAATGGACTTATAAGAGTCATATTACCGGTTTCTGGGAGTGTCCTGAATTGTTTGAATTGCCTGTTGATGAGGATCCCTCCAATAAAAAATGGGTAATGTACGGTGCTTCGGGAACTTATATGGTTGGAGATTTTGACGGTGAGGTGTTTACCCCCGAAGCTGGTAAATATTACTACACTACCGGTTCAGGTTATGCCGCACAAACATACAATAATATTCCCGCATCAGACGGAAGGAGAGTACAAATCGGCTGGGGACGAATACCTTCTAAAAATACGCCTTTTAATATGCTTATGTTGGTGCCGACAGAATTTTCATTGAGAAAGACAAAAGAGGGAGTCAGATTATTCAGTAATCCTGTTGAGGAGCTTGATCTATTAACCCATCGTTCGACACAATTTGAGAATCTGACCATTGATCAGGCCAATAATTCCTTGAAGCAGTTTGAGCATGAATCTCTGTTTCGTATTAAATGCAAACTGGAGTTATCTCATGCGACCAGCGCCGGTTTGGATTTTAAAGGCGAATCGCTGTTAGATTACGATATGAATTTCAACACTGTCAATGGTGTCTTTTACTCACCGGAAGATATGACATGTATGGATATTTCCGCAGATATCTTTATAGACAATACGTCAGTGGAGGTTTTTATTGACGATGGAGCCTATTCGTTTTCTTTCGAGAGAAAAAGACCTGAGCAAAAGAAAGGATTTAATTTTTGGGGTAATAATATAAAGATAAAAAAACTTGAAGTATCTGTATTGAATTCAATCTGGGAATAAGGATTTTAAAACAACAGTTCGGTAAAAAATCTCAATTTGCCTCGCACCGTATTCATTATAAGCAGATTACATGTCATTAAAACACTATATTTATTCCGTTATATATCAGAAAGTTAAGCAAAAATCGTTGAACGTAAACCTATTGGGGAACAGATGGAAAAGAGACCGGTGATCATCGGTATAGGAGAACTGCTTTGGGACCTGCTGCCGACAGGAAAAAAGGTTGGCGGTGCGCCTGTTAACTTTGTTTACCATGCGTCAGGAGTGGGAGCGGACAGTTACGCTATCAGTGCGGTTGGAAAAGACAAACCGGGAGATGAGATCCTGAAGGTGATTGAGAGGATAAATATCCAACATATTATTGAACGGGTTGAATATCCTACAGGAACAGTGCGGGTAGAGTTTAATGAAGGAAATCCTGTTTACACGATCACTGAAGAGGTGGCATGGGATTATATCCCACTTACAAATCAGATGAAGGAGCTGGCAAAAAGGGCAGACGCAGTATGTTTAGGCACACTAGCGCAACGTGCAGAGACTTCCCGTAATACAATACGGACACTGCTCAAGCTGGTGCCCGATTCAGCCTATCGCATTTTCGATATAAATATACGTCAACATTTCTATTCGAAGGAAACTATCTTCTCTACGCTTAAGAGCTGCAATGTCTTCAAGATCAACGACGATGAACTTCGCCTTCTGAAAGAGCTTTTCGGTATAACTGCCTTAAATGAAGAGGAGGCGTGCCGGTGGTTCCTGGAGAATTTCGGACTGCAATATTTGATGTTGACTGCCGGAGCTGATTACAGCATGGTGCTTACACCTGACGCTTCATCACGAATAAAGACTCCAAAGGTTAAAGTGGTAGATACTGTGGGTGCAGGTGATTCGTTCACAGGTGCATTTATTTCATCGATATTAGATGGAAAAACGTTTGAGGAGGCCCACAGAGACGCGGTAGAGCTGGCCGCTTTTGTCTGTATGCATGCGGGTGCGTGGCCGTCGGAATCATATGAAAAATAAAAAGATATTTCATCAGTTTGTCCCTGTTATGTTCGTGTTTTTCACGATGGGATTTGCATAGCTACCCCAATTGTCAAAGAACAAATAGATAAGATTTCATTTCAGTTTCAAAGTCATTGCATTAAAAGCCACTATAATGGTACTTGCCGACATTAAAACTGCACCCATAGCGGGGCTTAATAAAAATTTAGGATATAAAACCCCCATAGCCAACGGAATGGCAATAACATTGTAACCTACAGCCCAAATTAGGTTTTGAACCATTTTGCGGTAAGTTCTTTTTCCGAAGTCTATCATTTTCACTACATCTCTCGGATCGCTGTTTACCAGAATAATATCGGCTGTTTCTGCAGCTACATCTGTGCCCGAGCCTATAGCGATACCCACATCTGCCTGTGCCAGGGCAGGCGCATCATTCACTCCGTCACCGGTCATCGCTACTATTTCTCCTTTCGCCTGTAACTCTTTTACTTTTTCCTGTTTCAGGTGAGGCAATACATTAGCCAAATAACCGTCCATACCTAATCTGTTTGCAACGGATGCAGCAATATTTTCATTATCACCTGTGAGGAGAAATGATTTGATACCCATTTGTCTCAATTCGTCAATAGCTTGCCTGGAGCCTTCACGTATAGTGTCTGCCAAAGTGATGATACCCTCGGTATGGCCGTCGACCAATAAATAATTCACGGTTTCGGAAGTAGGGTCAATATCATCGGGTGTATCAGGCAGCGTGATATTTTTATCATGGAAATAATTTGGGCCGGCAGCTACAATAGATTTCCCATTGACCGAACCTGTTACGCCCATGCCTTGCATATACTGAAAATTTCCGGAATCCCATAATTCCAGATTCTTCTCTTTGAGCATTTTCATTATCCCCTTTGCAATGTGATGTTCTGAATTTTGCTGTACCGCGGCTGCGTATTGCAATAATTCATCGGCAGAATAAGTTTGACTTAATGGAATAATGTGTTGTACGGCGTGAGAACCCTCAGTTAGTGTTCCGGTTTTATCAAAGATGATGGTCGAGAGTTTCCGTGTGGTTTCAAAAGCTGTCCGGTTGCGTACGAGCAGTCCATTCGTTGCTGAAAGCGTAGTGGAGATGGCTACTACCAGGGGGATGGCTACACCCAAAGCGTGGGGACAGGCAGTAACCATGACGGTAACCATTCTTTCCAGTGCAAATGATATGTTACCACCACCGGAAGCAAACCAATAAATGAAAGTAGCAACACCTGTCACCATGGCGATATAGGTAAGCCATTTAGCCACCTTGTCGGCAAGATTTTGCGTATTTGATTTTGCTTCCTGTGCCGACTGTACCAAATCGATTACCTTGTGGAGATAGCTGTCTTTTCCTACTCCCGTTGCTGTGAATTTAAGCACACCGTCGCCGTTAATAGCTCCTGCTATTACTTTGTCGTTCAGCTTTTTTTTGACGGGAACACTTTCGCCGGTAAGCATTGCCTCATTTACATACGATTGTCCGTCGGTTATCAAGCCGTCTGCTGGAATTTTTTCACCGGGCTTGACAATGACTGTATTTCCGTTTTGTAATTGGTCAAGATTGATTTTTACTTCAGTACCGTCTTGCACTACCGAAACATCGGAAGGCAACAATTCTATCAGCGACTGTAATGCCCGTGAAGCCGACATCTGAGAGCGCATCTCTAACCAATGCCCAAGCAGCATAATGACTATTAACGTGGCGAGTTCCCAAAAGAAATCCATTCCTTTCAGACCAAATACTACGGCTACGCTATAAATATATGCCACGGAAATGGCAAGGGCAACAAGTGTCATCATGCCAATAGCTTTGGCTCTTATTTCTCCAATCATGCCTTTGAAGAAAGGCATACCGCCATAGAGATAAATGATGCTGCCCAAAATCAGCAGTAGATATTTGTCGCCGGGAAATACAATTTGGAAACCAAGCCATTCCTGAATCATATGAGAAAGTAGGAGTACCGGAACGGTCAGAATAAGTGTTATCCAGAATCGTTTCAAAAAATCACCGGTATGGTGTCCCTCGTGCTTATTGAAGCCGGATTTCCCTGTAGAATGGGAAGAGTGAGAATATCCTTTATGTTCAAATTGTGCTGAATGCTTTGTCTGTTCGATATGTGTAGCAAGGACAGGTGCTTGACTTTCATGCATACGGTGATATGAATAATCTGAATGTACATCGTCTATTACATCCTCTGTCATCTCAATCGTATAATCTCCCGCCTGATTTAATGCATCCTGTAGTTTTTCAATTGGGATATGTTTTTCCATCCTGATGGTAGCTTCTGCAGGATGTAACGTTACAGACACTTCAATGCCATCCAGACTATTCAACGCTTTTTCCACACTCATGCGGCAATGATTGTCTATCATTCCGATAATTCTATATTTGTGTATCATTGTTTAATTTTGTATTAGAGCTGCATTTACAGATCTCCCTATTTGAAGATAGTTGATACAATCAAACTCATTAACGTCAAATGATATGCGAATCGGGAAGTTATATCAAGGATTACTAAATACTTTGAAAGCCATTCACCTAAAACTTACACACAATATATAACTTTCTAGCAACAACTATTGCACAACCCCCGACTCGCATACTATTATTATTTATGATAGAACGGATTCTTTTCAATAATCATTAAAATTTAATCTATTCGATAGACTTCAATTTTTTGTTCTACCAAGAAATAATAATAATTTCATTTATTGGTTTTCAATTTCTGTATTTACAGCAGGCTGGAAGATTGTCATATGCTGCCTGATCAGCTTTATCTTTATCTGTATCATACCCTGCTTTGGCTATCGCTTTGCTCACGGCATCCACGCTTGTTTTGTTCGGGTCAAAATTCAGGTGAAGTTCCTTCTTTTCCAAATCCCAAGAAGCCATAGTTACCCCTTCTACGCTTTTTGCGGTAGTTTCGATTGTTTCTTTGCACATTTCACAAAGCCCTTTTACGCCGAGTATTGCGTGTTCGCCATGATGGTCTTGTGGCATTGTCATTTCCGAATGTCCTGTAGTTGTAGCTTCATCACTCTTTTTTGAACTGTTTGAATTGCAAGCTGTAAATATTACAGCTACTGCCATTATGGCTAAAAAACATACTTTTTCATTTTCTTGATTTTTTTAAATTAATACCAAATATAAAATTGTTAATTGCGATATTTACAGCAAGACGGCAGGGCATCGTACGTTTTGTTGTCGGCTTTATGTTTCTCAGTATCGTGTCCTACTTGGGCTATAGCCTTGCTAATAGCATCCAAATTGGTTTTTTTAGGGTCAAAATCCAGATGAAGGTCTTTGGTTTTTATATCCCAAGTTGCCGATGACACACCTACAACGCTTTTAGCTGTTTTTTCTATCCGTTCTTTACACATTTCGCACAGCCCCTGAACTTTCAGTATCTCGTGTTCGCTTTTCGTTGTGGCAGATTGAGTTGTGGTATTGTGTCCTTCGTGTCCGGTTGCCGGTGCATCGTTCGCCGTAGCACTTCCGGCCTTCGTATGCCCTTCGTGACCCGTAACAGGCCTGTCGGCTACATTATTCATCATGCTGCGCTTGCCTTCGAGTTGAGCGCTTGCGTCAATGGTAAACGCACCGTTTGTTACAATCTCATCACCATCATTTATTCCCGAAAGAACTACGTAGGAGTCCCCGAGCGACGGCCCCAGTTCTATCTCCCTAAGCATAAATGCCGGTGTTTCCGTATCGGGTTGTTTCACATAGACAATGGAACGTTTCCCTGTCCATAAAACGGCGGACTTGGGTATAACAACTTCATTATCGTATTGTTTAAGCGGAGCGTTGATAATCGCATTGGCGTACATCTCCGGTTTTAACTCCATGCGCGGATTGGCCGTCTCTACCCTGATTTTGGCTGTGCGTGTTGTGGGATCCAACATCGGATTGATAAAGGATATCCTTCCTGAGAATGTTTTACCCGGAAGCGCCTGAAGTGTATATTCCAGTCTGTCGCCCACTTTCAAAAAGGGCAGATCGGATTCATAAGCGTCGAACATTGCCCAAACCTGCGATAGATTGGCAATATTGAACAAAACCGTGCCGGTGTTTACATAATCGCCCTGATTTACATTTTTAGCAATGACAATACCGCTCGTGTTCGCCGCAATATCTATAAGCGGGGAGACCTCTCCTGATTGTTCAATTTTTGTAATTTGTTCATCGCTCATTTTCCAGAGATGCAATTTCTCTCTCGCTGCCTGTATCAATGCAGGCTGTATACCTTGCATCTTGGCGGCTTCAATCAATTCCTGCTGAGCATTTAACAGTTCGGGAGAATAGATGGTGGAGATGGTCTGCCCCCTTTGAACGCTTTCACCTGTGAAATTGACCAGCAGTTTTTCAATCCGGCCGTTCACGTGCGACGTTTGTGATTGCGAAAGCCTTTCATCTACCTGAATGGTTCCGTAGAGTCGGATATCTTTTACCGGATTCTGCCTGCTGACAATTGTCGTTTGGACATTGGCTAGCGCTGCAGCCTCCACGGACATCTGGATGGCATCGGGGTCAATGGTTGCGTCACCAGAACCGGTTGTACGCAGAGGGATCAGATCCATCGCACAAATGGGGCATTTGCCGGGTTTGTCCATCCTTATCTGCGGGTGCATGGAGCAGGTCCATACGGTGGTACCTTCACTATCGCCGTGATCGTGCCCCTGATGATCCTGTTCCGCCGATGCCGTATGGCTGTTCGATGAGCCGCCTGAAAAAAGCAGCCAACCGAGAAACAATCCTACAAGCAGTATCACGCCGTATATGATTACCTTGTTATTGAACACCTGTTTTATTCTATTTGTATCCATAATGATAAGTATCTGTTTTAATCCTCTTTAAATGATATTAATTTGTTGATGGATGCCACCATCGTGTTGTAATTGGCCACTGCCTCCGCTTCACGCAGCTGATAATCGAGCAGTTGCCGTTGCACCTGAATCACGTCGGAGAGATCGCTTTTGGCTGAAACAAATTCCTGAACCACCAGATTATAGGTAGTCCTCGCCAGTTCCTCCTGCTTCTTATAGAGGGCGATCTTCCTCTCTGCATTGTCGAGCTGATGTTTGAGCTTATATAAATCCGATTGTAAATTGTTCAGCGTATTGATATACTTTTCCTGTGTCGATTGCCGCAGGAATTGGCTCTCGCGTTGTTGCGCTTTATATTTACTTCTGTAGAGTGGGAGGCTTATGGAAACCATCGGCATAATCATATCCATCCCGTTCATGCTGCTCACGCCGTTGTCCATACCCTCATTCATCGATGATGACGCACTTTTTCCAATCAACATATACTGAAGTCCGATGCCAATCATCGGATAGCTCATCTTTTTATCCATCTCTCCTTTTGCTTTGTAGGCCAGTCCCTCTTCGTTAATCATTCCCAGCATCGGGTTTTGCTTTTCAATCCTGTTCACTGCCGTGACTTCATCGAAAAGAAAGAGAGTCTTCTCAAACGATGAGGGTATTACCACTTCACTGTCGACAGGGCGGTTCAATAGCGCGTTAAACCTGGCTTTCTCCGCTTTTATCTCCGATTGAATGCTTTCAATATTGTTCTCTATCTCGACTATCTCAAGCTGAATCCGGAGTACATCGGACATGCCTGAACCGGAACCGCCCATTCCTGAAGACATTCCACTCCCTGAACTGCCCATGGAGGACATTCCGGATGGTGAGGCTGAAGAGGATGCATTTGAAGAACCTCCCGCCGATCCCATTCCCGCCATGCCTCCTCCGGATGAGGAGGTCGTGCCGCTTTGCATTACAGGCGCCGGTGCAGGTAAAGAATAGCCCGACGACGAATTCTTCAAAGGCGAAGAAAATCTGCGAACGGCCAGATCTTCCAACTGTTCGAGCAGCTTCTTGTTTTCGTGATTGTTCATCAGCTGTTGCTTCAACGTACAGAGGGCGTACCATTGTGTATAAACCTCCAGATAAAGATTGTCCCTTGTTTCACGAAAGGCTTCATAGGCCATTTTCGCCATATGGGTGGCTTCGGTCTGTGCCGCTTTCTTAGTGCCAAACCAGGGAAACATCTGCATCACGTTGAAATCGGCTATTTGCCTTCCACCAACGATGTCCATCGGTGTGAGGAAAAAACCTATCTCCAGTTCCGGATCGGGATAAGCCCCCGCTTGTGGCACTTTCTGCAGGGATGCTTTGTACTCCAGAAAGGCGGCATTGACGCCCGGATTGTTCCTGGCTGCAATTTCCAGGTAATGGTTGAGGGAATCCGCCTCTTGTGCGGAAACCGGTGTAACACTCAATGCCATTGCCAGAATTGCTAGGATATGTATTACTATTTTCTGTCTCATATGATTATTTTACTTTTTCTTGTTGGTGTATGGAGCATTTCAGAACCAAGACTCTTTATTCTTTGACACGGCCGTATTTCCTGATAGCCGATTCCCTCCACCAGCATTGTAGTACCGGAACAATGAACATCGTCATTGTTTGGATAAGCATGCCTCCGAAAGTAGGTATTGACATCGGTATCATGATGTCGGATCCTTTACCTGTAGAGGTTAAAATAGGGAGCAGCGCAATAAGTGTAACGGAGGTAGTCATGGCTGCGGGACGAACGCGCCTTTTTCCGGCAAAAACCACCGCTTCCCTGATATCGTCTTTCGTGCGCGGGTCTCTTTCCAGAAATGTATCGTGGATGAATGATCCCATCAACACTCCATCGCTCGTGGAGATGCCGAACAGCGCTATAAATCCTACCCAAACGGCAATACTCAGATTGACGGGTCGGATCTGGAAGACATCCCGCAGGTTTACATCTCCCATCGTAATATTCAGGAACCAGGGTTCGCCATACAACCACAGTAAAATAAATCCTCCCGCAAAGGCTACAAATACTCCCGAGAAGTGAATAAATGCGGCTGTAAACGATTTGAACTGAAAATGCAGAATCAGCAGAATCAGGATCAAACAGAGCGGAATCAGAATCGATAACCGTTGTGCCGCGTGAGCCTGTTGTTCATAATTTCCTGCGAACTCATAAGAGACACCTCTCGGCAGGTGCAATTCACCGGAACGTAGTTTCGCCTGTAATACCTGCTGTGCATCTTTCACCGCATCCACTTCAGCAACTCCTCCTACTTTATCGAAAATCACATACCCAATCAGGAACGTGTTTTCACTTTGAATCATCTGAGCTCCCCGGGTATATCTGATATCTGCCACCTCTCCAAGGGGAATTTGAGCCCCTGTAGCGGTAGGTACGATCAGCCGGGACAATTCTTGGGGGTTTTCCCTCAATTCACGGGGATAGCGTAAACGTACCGGGAAGCGTTCGCGACCTTCCACTGTAGTGGTCAACTCCATACCGCCGACTGCCGCACCGATCACCTCCTGCAGATCGGCCACAGTCATTCCATGCCGCGCCATATTTTGACGATTCAGATCAATCTCAATATAGGGGGCTCCCACCGCACGGTCGTAGAATACCGTGGAAGGACGGACAGACGTCACATCTTTCAGTGCAGTTTCCAGCGCCTTTCCTCCCTCCTCAATGGATTCGAGGTCGGGCCCCGATACCTTGATACCCATGGGAGCACGCATGCCGGTGGAGAGCATGACCGTTCGCGCTTCAATGGGCTGCAGTTTCGGTGCGGATGTCAATCCCGGAATATGGGATACATTGATGATCTCCTGCCAGATATCATCCTCATTCTTGATTTCCGGGCGCCATTGTCTGAAATAGTCCCCCCGCTTATCCGTAACCAGACTGTCTACGGGTATCAGCCTGAAACCATCATTTGGATTGTACGTGTTTCCATCAATCAGCATATATTCCCCTTTGCGGTTTACTTTGAAGCGTTGACGATGACCATCCTCATCGAGGATGTATTCGGGGCGATAGTTGATGGTATTCTCAAACATCTGGGTGGGTGCCGGGTCGAGTGCCGAGTTTACACGTCCCCATTTACCGACCGTCAGCTCCACTTCGGGAATATTGGAGATGCGTTTGTCTAATGTCTCAATATATTCCAGATTTTGTTCAATACCCGTGTGTGGCATACTGGTGGGCATGAGCAGGAAGGAACCCTCATTCAGACTGGGCATGAACTCTTCTCCCATGCCGGGGAAGGTATGGGTTGCCGCCTGCCAGAAGCCGGTCTGCCGGAACGATTTCCAACCCACTGTTTCGAAGCCTTTAGCCGCAAAACCGAATATGCCGTCGAATCCCATCCATATGGTAACACCCATAACCAGCGTGAAAATCGGAATCACCATGAACTTCCACCGGTTTGCCAGACACCAGCGAAGGATCTTCTCATAATTGGAGATCATCATCTCGAAAAATGCCAGAATCAACGCGATGCAGACAATCACTACGATGAAGTTTGTTATAAAACCGCTTTGAGGACCTACCGGCATCCATTCCGATGTAAGTAGATAGGTCGCTGCCAGAACGGCAATTGCCGCGTTGACATAGGTAGCTGTTTTCCGGTTTTTCCATTTGTGGGCATAGAGATTGCTGAAGCCGAACAGAGGTATGAATAGTATCAGGAAGTTACCGGCAAAGGCGAACCAGATGATCCCACCCACAATCAGGACGATGTTGGTTGCTTTACGAACTCTTTCCGAGGTTATTTTGATAGAAAAGAGATAGTATGCCAAAGTGGGTACTACTGTCATTCCTAAAATCAATGCACTTACCAATGTGATGGTTTTGGTGTAGGCGAGCGGTTTAAATAGTCTCCCTTCCTGGGCTTCCAAAAAGAAGACAGGAATGAAGCTGACAATCGTTGTAAGCATGGAAATAATGGTAGGCGCGGAGACCTCGCTGACACTTTTGTAGATCATGTCTACAAATGCCTGCCCTTTTGTGATCCCCTTATTCTCCGGTTTCTCCATGTACTGGATGATATTTTCCACAAAGACGACACCGATATCGACCATTACGCCTACCGCTATCGCGATACCGGAAAGAGCAACAATATTGGCATCGATATTCAGCAATCGCATAATGATGAAGGTGGTCAATACCGTGATCGGCAGCAATCCGGAAACGATAAGCGAAGCCTTGAGATTGAGGAGTATCACGATAATCACAATGACGCTGATCAATATCTCATGCGAGAGATCCTCCTGTAGTGTACCGATAGTCTCCCGAATCAATCCGGACCGGTCATAGAACGGGACAACAGTCACTTTCGACACCGTTCCATCGGATAATGTCTTCCGGGGAAGTCCCGATTCCATCTCGGCGATCTTCTCCTTTACATTGTTGATGACATGAAGCGGATTGGAACCGTAACGAGCCACAACTACGCCGCCTACAGCTTCCACGCCCTCCATGTCGAGGCCGCCTCTTCGGGTGGCGGGACCGAGAGTGACAAAAGCCACATCTTTTATTTTTACGGGAATACTGTTGCGGACGGTGACTACGGCCTCTTCCAGATCGGAGACATTTTCTATATAACCCAATCCACGGACAAGATACTCTACCTTGTTGATCTCAACCGTTTCAGCCCCAATATCCAGGTTGCTTTTCTGAACGGCATTCATCACATCCATAATGGATATATTGTACGCGCGCATGGCATTGGGATTGATCTCTACCTGATACTCTTTCACGAATCCTCCGATGGAGGCCACTTCGGCAACTCCTTCGGCTGAGGAGAGGGTATATTTAACATGGAAATCCTGTAACGTTCTTAATTCGTCGGGATCCCAGCCTCCTGCCGGTTCTCCGGTTTCCGGATTTCTCCCTTCCAACGTGTACCAATAGATCTGTCCCAATGCCGTAGCATCAGGTCCCAGACTTGGCTGAACACCCTCGGGCAGCGTACCGGCGGGCAGAGAATTCAGTTTCTCCAATATTCTGGAGCGACTCCAGTAAAATTCGATATTCTCTTCGAAAATAATGTAAATGAACGACATCCCGAACATGGATGTGCTACGGATGGTTCTCACGCCGGGAATGCCCAGGAGTGAGGTTGTGAGCGGATAGGTGATCTGCTCCTGAATATCTTTCGGAGAACGCCCCATCCACTCAGTGGCGACAATCTGCTGGTTATCTCCGAGATCCGGTATGGCATCTACGGCAACCGGATCACGAGGAAGCAGGCTGTTCCAGTTAAATGGAGCCGCAGCGATTCCCCAGAAAATTATAACGGTTAGTAACGCGATCGTTATAACCCTGTTATTCAGGAAATACTTAATGATTTTGTTAAGCATATACGATGAATTTGATTTTATAGAAAAGAACTTTTTCGTTAAGCGAAAGCGAAGACAAACTTGTTTGAACTTTGTCGAGCGCAGAAAAAGTAGAATATAATTCAACTTTTTCGTTAAGCTAAATGGACAGAGGACAAGCAAGCTGGTATTGTCCTATAGGGAGCAAAAAGTCTGACTTTTGTGAAGTGTTGGTATGTCGGCTGCAAACACATCACGCGGTTATACCCTTTGCCAAAAAGCCAAGTGCTCTTGTCGAGGTTGCGTTGGCGGACAATCTATAAAAATCAAATTCGGTAGATACAGATGAAGGTGAGCAAGTTGCTGTTTACCTTGTTCACTCCTTCGGGAGGGGGGAAACGACGGACTGTTATGGTATTGTCAGGATCGACTTGATTCACTGTATAGTGCAGCGTAAACCAGATGTTATTGAAGGATTGCTGTAAATTAGTGAATTGGATCTGTTGATCCCGATGGTTGAAGGTGTCTGTGGAGACATCAATTTTCTGAAGATCGCAGCAATTACCGTGAATATCAAAGTTATTTTGTTCTATTGCACGAGCATGATGAGCATCAGAGCAACTACTTTCCGTTGTCTTTTTGGGTGCTTCACAACATGATGTATCATGCCGGCCTTCCATTAGTTCAATGGAACGGAGACTGCCGCCGCAAAAATGCACCGCAAGAGACGGATGTACCCCGGCGATAAGCATAATCAACATTAATAGTATGGCAATACCTTTTTTCATTTATAAACAACCCATTGAATGAATTGAAGATGCAAATATAGAAAATATTTTCATGTTTGGAGGAAATTTGACCTTTTTTACAGAATCACCCGTCAGAATCCAAAGTCGTCTATCACGATTTCTTCCACCTCTTTGTGTTCAATTTCAATGATGTTTTGAGTCTGAAGCCCCCCCACATAAATGGCCTTGTAAGGAATGGCCGGGCAGACATATTCGCACCCGCCGCATCCCACACATATCTCCGGGTTGATTTCAGGAATTGTCAGAACACCTTTATAGGGAACCATACGGACTGCTTGAGTTGGGCAGTGTTCCGAACAGGCTCCACAGCTAGTTTCATCATAATAGACAATGCAATTTTCAATGATCAACTGTACCTGCCCCATTTGGGTATGGTTTTTCTCTTCTTTTGTTAAAGGCATAATCGCTCCGGTAGGGCATACCTCCCCGCAAATGGTACAATCGTAGTTGCAGAAACCGTTGTCGAAATAGAGCTTCGGTTGCATCATTCCACCTAACCCATATTCCAAAAATGCCGGTTTTATGATGTGCGTTGGGCATTTGCTCACACAAAGATGGCAGGATATGCATTTTTCCCTGAGGCGGTCGAACGTGGATACTCCCGGAGGGGCGATGGGAGTTTGCCGTTTAAACTTCCTTTTGGGAAGTAATCCGTCTGTTGTCTCGCCTGATAACAGGACGCCGGCCATCTCTCCCGGCAATAAACTATCCGAGGCTACCTGCGCGATAAGGTTTCCTGCTGCCAGTCCCGTAACCAGGGAAGCGGACAGGAAGCGGCGTTTTGACTCGTTCACCGGCTTCTCTTCTTTCACGTAACCGTATGCAGGACTCGTTGCATGTGAAACGCTATTGCCTGAGCTTCGTTTCTCTTCCTTCAGATAGGTGTATACCGGCATCGCATCTACCTCCTTTTTCTTAGCCGGCCTGACGAAGGTATATTTCATCGCGTTGCGGTGGCAACTTTCGATACAGTTGAAACAGGTAACGCAACGACTGTAATCTATCCGCTTGTTTTTAGAATCGATACAGGATGCTTTACACTTCATGGCACACAGACCACACATATTGCAGTGTTCATCAACGAATTGTATTTTGAAGAGGGAGTATTTGCTCAGAAAACCGAGTGTAGTCCCTACCGGGCAAATGGTGTTGCAGTATGTCCTCCCGTTGCGCCATGCCAGATAACCGATTGCCACAAGCGTGATGAGCGCGATAACGATTGAAAAGACGCCGAAGGAGTAGAGGCTAACCTTGTAAAAGGTATAGTTGTCGAATGAAGTGAAAATGGTTTCCAACAAATTGTTCCCTGCCAGATAAACAGGACGCAAAAGGTGGGTAACCATTCTTCCGTATGCCCCATACGGATCGAGCAGCCCCACTAAAAACGTGAAACCGAAAATAAAAGCTACAACTGTGATGGCCAGCACACTCCAACGAAGCACGGTTTTTGCTTTACCGTAGGTATATTTTTTTCTTTTGGTGAATTTTTTGGAAAACCATGCCACGATATCCTGATAAATGCCCATGGGGCAGATGGAGGAACAATAGACTCTACCGAAAATCAGAGTCAGTGCTGCAAGTGACACCAGGATAACGATGTTGAGTGCAAGGAGCGCCGGAATAAACTGAATTTCGATTAAGAAATGGAGCCTTTCGGACAATAATCCCCTGAAATCAAGAAAATACAGCGTGATTAGAATGAATAGAACAACAGAAACAATAACACGAATTTTTTTCAACATGATGTTCGTTTTCTAATTTTTCCGTGCTTAAAATGATGATAAGGGGGTATCGCAATTCTATTTGAAAACAGATGTAGTTATTCAATTTCAAAAGCTTACATTCTGTTTTGAAATAACCCCCATCACCGCTTCGTCAATAAGTTGAGTGCGGAAGGATTACATGCGTAATCTTCTGATATTCATGTTTTCCAGATTCATTGTTCCTATACCTAATTCCTGCCCTTTCGCAATATGCGTCACTTTTTCGAGCGGCATTTCACGTGCCTGATTGAAGAAATTGGCAGCGGCGGTATCGGCGGCAACAATATCCTGAGACATAAAAAGGCCTTTGGATAGAACAACATCAGAGAGAGACTTTCCTCGCGGGCCGCTCGTTTTCATTAATCTGTACGCGTCGACAACATTTAAAACGGGTCGTTTGGAATAGGTGCATACATCCGCAATGCATTGTTGCAAATCGTTTGCATGGAAATATCCTCTGTCCCAGACAATTCCCATATAGTTTTTCATGGAAATGGTCAGTTGGGCGCCGCCATGATTTTTCAATACGGGGACGTTGATCCATTTATCGCTGTCCACAACAGCCTGGTGAATTTTCGTGGTCTTTAACCTTTTCCCGTTTGGGAGGGAGACTGTTTTATAATAAGACTCCTGATGGGAGGGCACCACTTTCGCACCGGCTTTTTTGGCTGCTTCTTCAATACCGCTGCTGGTATAGGATTTGCGCCAATCGTCACAACTGTGATCAAAAACCGTCACCTCCGATGCCCCGGCATCAAAGCATTGCTTTATAATCTCCGCAACCAGTTTAGGGTTGGTATTAGCAGCCATCTCAACCGGTTGATCCCATCCGATATTGGGTTTCACACACACTTTATCGCCTTTACTGATGAAGTGTTGCATTCCTCCCATCTCGGCAATCGCCTTGCGGAACATGGCTTCGGGTTCGCCGCCCATCACCGCTACCAAATCGTATTTCGAGGCGGCATTGGTGGTTTCGAACGACTGAGTGAGCACGTTCATCGCGTCCGATTCTTTCATTGTAGTCAGAGCTGCTCCTGTGAGAGCCACCGCTCGTAAGAAATTCCGTCTGTCCATAATATGTTTTTATTTTGGGTTATTCTCCTGTGCGAATGTGATTAATATATCAATGTGCGAATGTGCCAATATGTTGAATGTATTTAATATGCTAATGCGCTGTTACTATGTCAATGTGACGATTAAACAGTAATCAGAGCAGATATCGAATCGGAAATCGAGATCATTACATCAATACATCAAAAGTGTACCTGTATTCCTCCGAAAACGGCAACACCCGGCATGGGATATCCGGCATTTATCTCATACGATTGATCCAATAAATTTTCTCCTTTCAGAAAGATATTCAACCAATCAAGCGCCTTGTAATTGACGCGGACGTTCCAAAGCAGGAAATTCTCTTTCTGCGGTTCAGGCATCAGGGTTGTATATAAATTACCTATATACTGTACTCCTGAGGAGAACAGCCATCGTTCTTTCGTGTAATCCCCGCTAATGTACAGTTTATGTTCCGGAGCCGCAAGGATTTTGTGTGTCATGTCCAATAAACTGTAGTTTGCCGAGAAGTGCAAATCGGGTGTTGCCTGATAGGAGGAACTTATTTCGAACCCTTTGTTTTCCACTTCTCCGGTGTTTACCCATTTGCCAACACCGGGTTCAGTTTGTTGTATCATATTGTCGCCTTTTATGTAAAAGAGGTTCAGTTCAAAATGCCACTTGTTATCCAAAAGTGTTTGCAGGAGCGATATTTCATAGTTTATCAGCCGTTCCGGTTTCAAATCGGGATTTTGCGGCGGGAACATAAACATCTCGCGGATGGTGGGATTGCGGAACCCTTTGCTCACGATAGCTTTTACAACAGTTGCGGCAGAGGGTGTGAAGCTCAATCCGAATTGAGGGATCCATTCCGAACCGTTTCTCCCGTGATGATCCAAGCGGATGCCCGCGTTCATCGTCAGCCGGTTGTTTAAAACAGTTTGCTGCAAGTTCACATACCCGGCCGCATTGTTCAGATGCACATCAGCCAAATCTACGTTATTGGCTTCGTCAGGGAATTTGTTCCAAGCTTTTCCGCCGAAACGTTGAAAGTCGAATCCGGCAGTCGTCCTGTTCCCTTTGAAAAAGGAATATGATTGGTATACCGATAATCCCAGCATCTGGTCGTTCGAACGAAAACGATAGTCGGGCGGCAGAGAGGATGAAAGGGCGGAGATCCCGTCGTTTATTTCGTGTGAACCGAAATTATAAAAGAATTTCACTGCTCCCGATGTGTGGGCATATTCGTTTTCTAATACTGCTGAGGCCACACCCCGTAAAATATCGGCATCGTTGTTGATCAATGGGTTTGAAACCGATCCCGGATTAGATGACAACGTATTGGAGAGATTGAGGTCGATCAATCCCGACCAATTTCCGGAGAAGTGATAGCCCGCCTTTCCATAGGCGTTTACCTGCATAAACTCCATATTCTCCCGATGCCCGTCGGAGCGATTGTAACCGATGTTGCCCTGGGCATGAAACCTGTTCCGCTTCCAACCGGAAGATGCTTCCGCGCTGAGTGAGTTGTAACTCCCATACATCAGTTGAGCCGCGTTATGTGAACCGTTTTGTTGTTGTTTCTTAGTGATGATGTTTATCACACCGCCCATCGCATTCGATCCGTAAAGAACCGATGCGGGGCCGCGCACCACTTCCACTCGTTCCGTCATCATGGATTGATAACTGTCGGCCAGAGGGTGCCCCATCAACCCCATATATTGCGGATGTCCGTCAATCAACACCAACAGTCCCGCTGTAGGCGCCCCTCCGATTCCTCGAATGCTCATTCCCCCGGCTGATCCGTTAGCTACGCCGTATCCCATTACACCTCTCTGGGTAATGAACAGGCCGGGCACCTCCTCGGTAAGCAGGGGAAGGAGAGAGGGTTGCATCCTTTCTTCAATCTGTTTGCCCGAAATCACCGAGACGCTCATAGGCACATTCCGCAGATTTACTTTCGGCATGGTTCCCGTAACAATGACCTCATCCAAACGGATGCTGTCCTTCAGGTCCATAGGTTGTGCATTATCAGCTAAAAGCGGATGAATCGCCAGGAGACATACGCAAAGGGAAACGAGATATTTGTTCATACGATTAGTCTGTTCTTTTCTTCGTGGGGTCAGGACTTCGCTGTAATTTTGATTTACAGCTTTACAGTTTCCGGTTTACAGTTCATAGTTCACAGATTACCGTTCACTGATAATTGTTTAATTAGCACATTAATCACATTAGCATATCAAACTGATGTACATGTCCGTTTCATACTATCCAAGGGAATCTGAAACAGGCCTCGTCATACAGCGAATAGTCGGCCGTACCATTCACGGCAAAGGTTTTTATCTGCTTGGCACCATGTAAAAGATCGATGGCGAAGTGAACAGTCGCCCCTGTTTTGATGCGGTCCTCTACCAAAAGAATGATTTTATTCTTATATTCGAAATTGATAGGCGAAACAAGTTTCGGGTTGTCGTACTTCGGCTTTTGGCTGGGGTCGCGCAAGTTTATTTTTAATAGGTGTATCCCGATGTTCAGTCGCTGATTGATGATTGCCGCGGGAATGATCCCTCCGTTGGCAATCGCTACAATCATATCAAAGGTTTCATGAAACTCCATTTCACGAAACCTTTGAAAGACCTCTTCAAAAGATTTTCCTTCCATCTTTTTTAAACTTTTGCCAGCGCTTTCAATACGAAGTATCCGCCGATAAGCTGGATGAGCATTCCGGGCACACCTATACGGAAATCCTGTACGGCTGTGAAGAAGCTTTGCGTCATCACCCATTCAATTCCGGTTCCGATAACCTGATACGCCAGAATTGCCAGCAAGACCCCCAAGATGGAAACTTTTCCGAAATGTTTGGCTGCCATCGCAGCGGCTATTGCCAAAATCGCGGATTTAATTATAATTGCCGGAAGAACTGCCACGGGAGGCATGCCGAAAAGCAGGCTGTTTGCCAGAGGTGAAAGAATGGCTGTGAGCAACCCTACGTGAATACCGTATTTATAGGCGGCAATAAGCGTGAAAAAATAAATAGGCAAGAAGATGAGCCCTCCCTGCGGAACAAGGTGCGCGAGTTGAGGCAGCAAAAGATTGCCGATAGCGAATATTGCGGCGAACAAGTACGTTTTACTGTTGTGTAAGCTTAAAGAGTACAATTTTGCTGTTGTTGACATAATCAGTAGTTTTATATCGGTTTGTATATTATCAGTACGATCCTTTTGTATATGGTAGTGCACCTATTTCCCGGCACTACATCTCCGTTGGAGATCTGTTGAATGTAATCACAACTCATCGGGATGTTTCGAATTACGATTCGCTTGTGAACAGTTGTACATCAGCAATACACAGTATCAATGATGAAGAGTATAACGGGATATTGACATAGATTACAAAACTATAAATAAAATACCGTATAATTTTGTGGAAACTGTTATTTTTTATTTAAATAATGAGAGATGACAGCGAAATGTTCCGTCGCTTCTATTTAAACAGCATAGGAAGAAATTCCGAAAGATAAACTCTCCAGTTTCGCCAGGTGTGGCCACCCTCGGATTCCCGGTATACATAGTTGAATTTCATTTTATCGAGTGTATCCATGTAGTCAATATTGGCTTGATACAGAAAGTCATCCTTACCGATAGCAATCCAGTACAGTTTGTATCCGTTTTCCTTTTGTGTGGCGAGTGTTTCGTCCAAATCTTCATATACGGCCGATTTTACATTTTCGTTCGGCAGGATGGCGGCTGAAAACAAACCGACGTAATCAAATGTACCGGGATAGAATCTCGATATGTGCAATGAGTGATAACCGCCCATGGAAAGCCCTGCAATGGCTCTTTCCGATTTGTTTTTTATCGTGCGGTAGTTGCTGTCCACAAAGTGGAGGATATCGGTGAACGTCTCCTCATATTTCCCATCCATGGTATGCGGCAATCGAAAGTCAGGTTTATAAAAGCCCCGGCTCGATTCACCCGGAGCAGCTTCTTGCGCTACATTGCCGTTGGGCATAACTACAATCATCGGCTTGACCTTGCCTTTCGCAATGAGGTTGTCGAGTATCTGCGATGCGCGCCCGAGCGTCATCCAGGCTTCTTCATCCCCTCCCATGCCGTGTAATAAATAGAGGACAGGGTAGGAGGCGGTGCTGTTTTCATATCCCGGAGGAGTGTAAATGGTAATCCGGCGAGTCATGTCGTTTCCCGGAGACTCATACCACCGTTTGGTTATGGTACCGTGGGGTACATCGTTTACTTTGTACAGGTCGGCCTGTCCGCCGCCAACAAGCAACACATTCAGCGTGCTTGCCACGTCACGGCGATAGTAGACGTTATTGGGATCGTTCATTTGCAGGCCGTCCACGAGGAATGCATACGTGTATAGTTCCGATGGAAGCGGAGCGGTGGTAAGTTCCCAAACGCCATCGGAAGCTTTTTTCATTTCCGCGCTTCCCTGCGCCCATCCTTCGGGAGGCAGGAAATCTCCGGTTACCGATACGCTATCGGCATTGGGAGCCGCTAACCGGAAAGTGACGGAGTTATCCGGGTGAATCTCCGGAGAGACAATCTCTTTTCTTTGCCCGAGCGGCAGGTTTTCCTGTGCCGTGAGGGAGAAGGTCCAGATAGCCAAAAACAAAAACAAAAGCAATAGCATTTTCTGTTTCATTGCAATGTAATTTAAATTGTTAAAGCCAATTCCACACAGATATCGACATCGCTTGCAGAGGTGTGCTCGTTTCATATTCCTGTCGCATATCATGATACAAATATAGGCATTCATTTGAATAAATCATCCTGTCGGCTCCGGAAATAGCCTAATCCCCTGTCCTCGCTTAACGAAAACGTCGTTTTATGGCAATAATATCATGCAGGTATGGTTATTATCGGTATCTTTGCTGCAAAGAGTGCAAACAGTATGTGGAAAGATATGCTCTATGTGGGAATCGGAGGCGGGATCGGTAGCATTCTCCGATTTATTACTTCCCGTCTCGTAGCCCGGTTTATTTATGCCGAATGGCTGTTTTTAGGAACGTTTACAGCCAATATTATCGGATGTTTCCTGATAGGTCTGTTTTCAGGATGGGTACTTGTCCACCATCCCGAAAATCAAACGTTTCGTTTGCTCTTTATCGTCGGCTTCTGCGGAGGCTATACCACTTTTTCGACCTTTGCATTTGAAAATCTACAATTGATGGAAATGAATCAATGGGGATTATATACGCTCTACACCCTGACGAGCATTGGTTTTGGACTGTTAGCCGTATGGGGTGGGATGAGACTGGGGCGCTGAAAAAACGCCGGACGATTCATCCGTCCGGCGTAATAAAAAATCGTTATCCAACTGAATTATCTCAACTCTTTGACACGTATGTTCCTGAATTTCACATGAGACCCGTGTCCGAGAAAGCCGATGTGCCCGGTTTTGTTTAATAGCCCCGGGTGTTCGAGTTTGTCAACCGTCCCGTTTTTAGACGCTTCGCGGATATTTCCGTCGAGAATGGTTGTTCCGTTGAGAATTACCTTGATATGATCGCCATCGGCAATTACCTCCTGGTAGTTCCATTCGCCTGTAGGTTTCAAAAATCCTCTTTTGGCAGGGATTACACCGTATACCGATCCGTGGTACTGATACACCTGCAGTTTTTCGTAAACGGGGGCATCGTTATCAAGGATCTGAAGTTCCATTCCCTGGTAAGCCGCGTCTCCCTCTAAAGGCGTTCTGATGCCCAATCCGTTGTTGGCACCGGGCGTAAGCATAAATTCGAAACGGAAAACAAAGTTGTCGAACTGATCGTGGGTGTAAAGATTGCCGCCGGAACCTTTGCTGGGATATAAAATGATGTTGCCGCCCTCCACGACATAGTCTTTTTTGTTTCCTGTCCACTCGTCCAGGGTAGTCCCGTCGAAAAGTATGCGAAAACCTTCTTTCTCTTCCTCAACAGAAAGTTGAAAAGGTTCCGGGCGCGGAATCTCCTTTATGAAGATATCCCGGTATGCCACTTTGCTCCCGTGAGCCTGCAGCTCAATCTGCTCAATCGGGAAAATAGGTTGATTCCTGTCCCAGTAGTTTTCCAGAATCACATTGTCGGTTACCAACTCATCGTTCAGCCAAACCGATACGCGTTCGCCCATCATCGTAATGCGGAACGTGTTCCATTCTCCCACCTTCTGATCAGCCACTTTCAGCGGTTTGCCCGGGTTTTGCTGGTTGTTGTACAAACCGCCTGATCCTACCTGAGCGCCTACATCCACGCGGGCTGTATCCCACATCTGTACCTGCGGCGTTCCACGAAGATAAATGCCCGCATCGGGCTCGGGGCCGGGATAGAGTTTCCAGTCGACAAGCATCTCAAAATCTCCGTACTGTTTATCGGTGCAGAGATTGTCGAATCCTTTTCCGTCGAAAACAATCAAGCCCTCTTCCACCTTCCAGTCCGATGCCATCTGTTTATCTGCTTTTTCCTGTGCTGCCGCTAATTCTTTTTTGCTCATTTTCGCCCGTTTGATAGGGTTTCCCACCAATCCTTTCCATCCGTCCAGATTTTTACCGTTGAAAATGGAGATAAATCCTCCTTCTTTCGGATTTTCTGCCAAATACTTATTGATGGACTGGCGCTGATAATCGGCATCGGAATTCGTGAGTGTTTTGCTTACTTTATTGAGAATTCTTGTTGTTTCTACTCCCGCAAAAGAAGGATTATTGATGGCAATGTTCATTGCGGCTAAAGCCGCTGCTTCACTCAATTCAGGCTGATCCATATAAGGTGCTGCGAAAAGGATTGCCTGATACTGGCCGGTATTTCCCATCCGGCGTAGGATGTCGTTTTTCTGTTTATTGGTTTGAGCAAACTGCATCGTTTCGCGCAGATAGAGGTATTTAACAGCCCCTGTTTCATCGGATTTAGTGATAGTGGAAATCATTGCGTCCGTTACTTTTTCCAACTCCTGAGCGTTCTTCGTGGCACGCGCAATATCCAAAAGCGGATAAATTACATGAAACGACTCCCACTTGGTGAGAGCGTCAAAAGCGGCTTCTTTATCGGCGCCCGTTCCTGAAGCGTATGCTTCTGTGATGATATCCATGGCCTCTTGCGATCCGCTGTTTGCCAATGCACTGTAATAGCGATATTTGTTGCCGGATTTCTTCATTCTATCGCTAACCAGTTCCAGCTGTTCGTCTACCGGAAGATAAGACAAAGCGGCATTCACCGCTTGCTGGATGGCGGGAACGTAGCCGGCATCCGACTGCTCAAGCAGTATAAACAAATCGGGCAGGTTCTTATCGGTGGCGACATCTTTCAGGGTATTGGCGGCTTCAGCTTTCACCGTAGCGTTACCGGTAAACATCTGGTTGTACACAAGGTTGTACTGACTTTCCATTTTCCGGTTGGCGATAAGTTGTAAAATTGCTTTTTTCCCGGCATCGCCGCTGTCATTAAAGACTGAAGCAAGCGTATAGGAGATATCACCGTTATAGGCCGACAAAGCACTCTTTGCCAATGATACGGTCTCTTCATTATTGCTTTTCAGAAGTCCGGCCAGGGCGACTAACGCATCTTCTCCGCCAATCTTTGACAAAGACTGAATGGCGGCTTTCTGCACCATCTTGTCGGTAGAATTGATGTGACGCGTTATTTGCGGCACAGAAGTTTCAACGCCGTTATCGGCTAACCAATAAATGAGCGCTGTTTGTACTTGCGGCGATGAATTAGATGCCAGTTCTTTTTGCAGCATCTCTGTTACTTTCTTATTGTCCTGATAGGGATATGCGCCGAGAACACCGGTCAGATATGCGGTATTTCCATCTTTTAGCGCATCTCTCAAAATGGATTCCTTTTTTGTGGATGGCTGTGCCAAAAGCAGTTGGGACGCGGCTATTTTGAGATCTTGTTTATTCTGTTTCGATGCGGCAGATAGCAGGTTCTTTGCTTCTTTTTGTACCAGTTTGGGTTCCGCCGTATTCAGCCTGTTGAGCAATAAAATATACGTTGCCGCAGCATTGTTCTTCTGATAGGAATATCCGGCATTTTGCGCTGCATTTTGTACTACTTTGATCGATTCTTTCGTGCCCACGTTTCCGAGCGCGTTCAGGAGGACTTTTTGCAACTCATCCGATGGATTTTTGCTTAAAAGCTCGATCAGAACCGGTTCCGCCGGCTGATAATTCGTTTGGGCAACAGCGTTTGCAAGAGTTGTTTTATTTTGATTGGAGACAGCGCCGGAAAGGGCATTTAACAACGCAGCATTGGCCTTTTCGGTGCCGATGGTAACCAATGCTTGCGAAGCAGGGGCCGAGAGCTGTTCATCCGCCAGAAAACCAGACAAAACACCTACATTATCGTCCGTTCCTATTTTTCTGAGTTGACGGATTACAAAGGCTTTCACCTCTTTATCCAACGATTGGTTCAATGCTTTTTCGAAAGCATTTGCCGCAACGGTGCGTTTGACATTGTCGTTTGCTACGAAATCGGTCCATCCATCGATGGCATAATCCAAGGCTTCGTTGCTTTGATTTCCGGGAGGATTCATTCTACTGATTAAATCCAGCAACCCTTCCTCACCTGTGGTAACTAAGTCGGCTATTACCTGATTGTATTTTTGAGGTGTATTTGCCGGCAGTTGAGCCAATGCATCGGCAATGACGGTTGATTTTGTTCTGCCCTGCGGCATTTGAGCCCGAAGTCCGCTTGCGATCAACAAGCAGATCATGATAAATTTTAGATGTTTCATATGTAGAATAAAGACTTTTAAACTAAAAACTAAAAGTGAAAAATGAAAAGTTTAAGATTTGAGATGTCTGTATGAATTAATTACAAATTAGCATATTAATCTCATTGGCACATTAACTCATTATTTAAATAGTCCACGGCGCGCGTGTTGGTTGATCCAATAAACGATTGGCTTCTTCATCGTTCACAAACATCTCTTTCACAGGGTCAAATTCAAGCGTCCTGTTCAATTGGAGCGCCACCGCACCCATATTCACGATGGTACATGAACGATGTCCGTTCATTTCGTTCAACGCGAATTTCTGCCTGTTGCGAACGCATTCAACAAAATCTGTATTTTGAGGCTGTGGCTCGGGAAAATCGGCTAATTTTTTTTGCCAGTCCGGAATATCGCACACAAAATTTTTGTACACATTTCCATTCGGCCCGGAAATGTAAGGAGTATCCGGTTCTCCGTACTCGTCGCCCCACAAAACAATCTGGCAACCGTCGGCATAGGTATATGTCACACTACGCCATGTTCCTACGGCATCGTGGTGTTGTTGCGGAGCATCCACTTCCACCTTTACAGGGCTGGTATCGTCTTTACCAAGCAGATACTGGACAGGATCCATGTAATGCTGACCCATATCGCCCAGGCCTCCGCCGTCGTAGTCCCAGTATCCGCGGAATGTTTGATGAACCCTGTGTGCATTGTAAGGCTTATACGGAGCCGGCCCTAACCACATGTCATAGTCAAGCTCTTGCGGAATCGGTTGAGGCTCCAGGTGTGTTTTCCCTACCCAGAAGAATTTCCAGTCGAAACCGGTATGCTTGCTGATAGTAACTTTCAGAGGCCAACCGAGAAGGCCGCTGTCTACCAGCTTTTTTAAGGGTTTTACTGGTGTTCCCAATCCGTAAAACGGGTCTTTGAAACGGAACCATGTGTTCAGGCGGAAAATAGTGCCGTGTTGTTTCACTGCTTCCTTTACACGCTTGCCTTCGCCTATGGTGCGTGTCATCGGTTTTTCGCACCAAATGTCTTTTCCTGCTTTTGCCGCTTCCACCGACATGATTCCGTGCCAATGGGGTGGTGTAGCGATGTGAACAATATCCACGTTTTTGTCCAGGATCAGGTCGCGAAAATCATGATACAGATTGATTTTCTCTTTTACCATTGCTGCTCCTTGTGCGAGGTGGTTTTTGTCCACGTCGCACATGGCAACCACGCGTGTATTAGCATAGGGAATGTGTCCGCGCCCCATACCGCCTACACCTATTATCCCTTTTGTTAATTCATCGCTGGGAGCGATCATGCCTTTTCCCAACACGTTTCGGGGAACCACGGTGAGTAAGGTTACTCCACCGAGAGTTTTTAAAAATTGTCTTCTGGAGGTCATTGTTATTTTAAAATTTAATTATACTATGACGTATTAAAATTAATTTTGCAAAAATAGTAGTTTTTTGAGATAAAAAAGAATTAATAGCGCGGATAAAATCTCATAAAACGAAAAAGATACTAATTTTTATCTTCCCTCGATTCTCAAGAAGAAAAGAATAAAAGAGAAGTTCCTAAAAGCTGCTCTTCCGTAAAATAATGTTGTTTGTTTTATTCTTTATGAGGAACTCCCGCCACCGGGATCGTTTCCGAAATATTCTCCACTTTTCCTATGACGTATGTTTTGGGCCCCAGGTACAGATCGGAATTCAGAACCTCGTCCCATGTGATATCTTTACCCGTGTATGCAGCCATTCTTCCCATAATGGTAACCAGCGAAGAGTATGCCTGGTCTTCACCGTCGTTTATCGTATTGCCGGTTCTTATTGCCGTAACCAAATTGATGTGTTCCTGAACGAACGGATTGGTTACATTCCATTCAGACTGTGTTTCATTTTCCCCGGGATGAGGATATTCCCAAACTATATTTCCCTTTAAATCGTATAGTTTTCCGGCGGCGTCTGCGTACCCGTTTGAGCAATTAATCTGCTCCACTTTTCCGTTGCTGCATCCGTCGATTTGCCGTGCGGCACAATGGCCGCGCATACCGTTTTCATATAGGTATTCAATGCTGAAAAAGTCATACTGGTCTCCGGTTACCCTTCTCTGGCGCCCGCCCCAACCGGTAGCTTTTACAGGGTATTGTCCGAAATACCAATTCATGACATCTACTTCATGGATAAACTGTTCCGTAATATGATCACCCGATAACCAGCAGAAGTTCACCCAGTTTCTTAACATATATTCCATATCTGTCCATTCCGGCCTCCTGTTGCGGAACCACAGAGCTCCTCCATTCCTGATAATATTTGCTCCTGTGATATCACCGATTTCTCCGTTCAGTACTCTGCGGCGCGTTTCCATGTAATCCTTTTGCGAACGTCGAATGGTCCCACTGATAATATTCAGGTTCAAAGACTGTGCTCTTTTTACGGCTGCCAGCACTTTACGGACACCTGTAGGATCCACCGCGATGGGTTTTTCCATGAAAATATGTTTTCTCGAGTTTACCGCGGCTTCAACATGCGCCGGCCGAAAATGCGGCGGAGTACATAGCAGTACGACATCTATTCCCGAATCGATCACTTTTTCGTAGCTGTCAAAACCAATAAAACAATTTTCATCCGGAATTTCTACATTTTTCTCTTTCTTCAGAATCTCTCTGCAAGCATCCATTTTATCTTGAAAAACATCTCCAAGAGCCACAATCTGCAGATTAGGGCCTGCATTTAGAAAATCAATAGCGGCTCCTGTGCCGCGTCCGCCGCATCCGATAAGGCCGGCTTTCAGTACTTTTCCGTCGGGTGCCTGATCCAGCAATTGAGGAAGCTGTAATTCGCCCGTTTTGTTTTCTTTTTGTGAAGAACAAGAGGTCAACAAGGGAATTCCTCCCACTATTCCAATGGTGCCGATTGTTGCGGAACTTTTCAAAAAATTTCTTCTTGATAATGGTGTGTTGTGTTGCATTTAAACTATTTTTAAGATTGTTACGATCAAAAGTCGGGAATTACAAAGTTACAAACAAATGTCGAATACCTATCATCACGAGACAAATATTCGACAAAAAAGACATAATCAATCGGGTTTTCTAATCGTTTAGAAAGAATGCAAATTAACGTAATTCATTACGAATAGGAGATAATATCATCCATATAAGATACGCCGCGGCCATCAGATCTCCTTCGTACGTGGCATCAATAAATATAATGGTCAGGCACAGGTGTCTTCCATATCTAAATCTTAAGAAAAATCTTCTGCCTGTAGAGGATATAAAGGAATAACCATCCGATCATCACATATCCTATTGACATTAAAAGAGGTGCCCACGCTTCGGGAAAGAGATTGGCTATACCACGGAATATAAATTCGTTTGCGTTTTCCCATCGAATGATTTGGTTCGCAAGGTAGATGGTAATAGGATTCATCCCGATAACCACGAAGAAGAAAGCCCACTTCCCGAACTTCCAAACATCGATGATCAGATAAAAGAGTGCCAGCAGCAACATGCTCAGTCCTCCTACCCAACAGACGAAGGAGCTGGACCAAAGGATTTTATTGATGGGGAAGGTAAGGTTCCATACCTGACCGACAATCATCAGTGCCACACCCGCCACGGCCATATACAACACCTTCCCCATCGGCTTCCTGTTAGTCAACAACACCTCACCGGTAAGCATACCCAGCAATCCCGTACCCGTAGCGGAAATCAAAGCCAATATACCTTCGTTTTCACCATAATCGAAGCAACAGAAACTTCCCGGCAGCAGTAGCCTGTCAATATAGCTCGCAATATTTCCACGCATTGAATAACGGTCGGGATCACCCAAGTCGGGTGCTTTAAACAGCACAAACAGCAGCCAATAGAAAATCAGAAGCCCCCAGAACCATATCACCCGTGTTTTCCTGTTTTTCGTATTTATAAAAATCAATGCGGCAAACATCCATGCCAGTCCAATCCTTCCCAACACGCTTGCGTAACGCAGGTTTGCGAAGTCAAAGCTGACCCCGTTGTTATAAATAATCCCGATCAGCACCAGGAGTAGCCCCCTTTTGAAAATATGTCTGTAGAGCGATTGTCTGCCTCCTTCCACACTCAGTCGCTTCTTTGTTGAAAATGGAAACGAAGCCCCGGCAATAAACAGAAACAGAGGGAATATCATATCGTAGGCGTGGAACCCGTGCCATTCTACATGAGACATCTGGTTCGCCCACCATTGCAAAGCGGGCAATCCGGTTAATGAGCCAAGCAGGATAAATACCTCTTCCGCTCCCATAATCCAGAACATATCGAATCCTCTCAGTGCGTCAAGTGACTTCAGTCGCTCCGGTTGCTGGCTTGCTTCTGTTTTTTGTTCCATAATATAAAAAGAAATGGTATAAAGTGTATGTACACTTTTCAGTATCCTTCGTTTTGAACAATGGTTCCGCCCGATTTATCAATATCTCTTTGAGGAATAGGGTATAAATAATGTACATTTTGGAATCCACGGCTACTTAAAATATCACCTGCAATGCCCCATCGTTTGAGATCGCGATAACGGTGAGATTCAAAGCCTAATTCCACTCTTCTTTCGTGCATCAACCAATTGGTGATGACAGATATGTTTGATTCGTTACTATCTCTGTCGGGAAGCGTACCTTCCGGAGGATAGATCCCCTCCGCAGTTATTGAATTACGTGCTCTTTGACGGATTTGGTTAATAACCTGTATTGCTCCTTCCGTATCGCCCGTCTTCAGCAGTGCTTCCGATTTCCAGAGCAGGACATCGGCATAACGAATATATATCTTATTGCTTGGTGCGTCATCATCTCCTTTAAACTCCCCGTTCAGCGTTCCTAATATTTTATTTACATTTTTCAATTCAACATCGACGGTATATAACAACCTCGGATCGTTTTCTTCGAAAGCAGCAATAAAAGAGCTTTCCGGGGCAACAAACCCCCATCCCAGAAGTGCACATAAACCATTCCCTTTCCTCGGTGTTTGTGACGATTCGTGATCGTAGCAGAAAATAACCTCTTCTTCCTGAAACTCTTTCTCCACGTCAAAGCTGTCAAAATAGTTGCTGTTCAGCCGGTAATAATTGGTGGTTTCAAGACTGTTCACATGAGTAAGCACTTCCTGCCAGTTTTCATTGAACAAAGCCGCTTTTGCCTGAAGGGCAATCGCCGCGCTTTTTGAGGCTCTCCATTTTTCTTCCTGATGCGAATACCTGGAATCGGGAAGTAAGTTTCTGGCATTATTCAAATCCTCGTTAATCTGATTCCATACATCCCCGGCTGTTGCTCTCACTGCGATCTCATATGCTTCGTTGAACGATGTCAATGGCTTCACCAATAATGGTACACCTCCGAAATTTGTAACCAGGTCGAAATAATAGAACGCTCTTAAAAAGTAGACCTCTCCTAATAATCTATTCCTTTCTGCGGTATTGAAATTAAGCTTCGACATCATCTCTTCGTTTGTCAGATAATCGATAGCGGTATTTACTCTGGAGATACCTTCGTAATTGTATGCCCATTGTCCGTTAAATCCTCCATTGGATGCAATAAAGCTGAAGTTGTTTAACTCGTCCATCCATGCCTGATCACCATCGGGATTCCATTTTTTCTGCATGTCATCCGACGCAATATCCTGGAGAATAAAATCATTTCTAGTTACAGTGCCATCGTCCCATCCCCACTCTCCGATGATGTTCAGCGTACCTGATAGTAATTGGTATGATGAACTTACGGCATATTGTACCGTAGTATTGGTTGGTTGCATATCAACCTGCTCAGGTGTTAACAGACCAATTGGGTCTTTAGAGAGATAATCCTCACATCCTGTGAAAAAAAGAGGGACAATTACCAGTAAAAATAAAGTATGATAAGATTTCATTGTTAATAGGATTTAAGTTGTTTAAAAAGCAAGATTTATACCACAAACAAACGCTCTTGACTGAGGATAGGTACCCATATCAATCAAATCGGTCGATTCTGCATCAAGACCGGTATACTTAGTAACCGTGAATAGGTTTTGACCGGACAGATAAAGCCTGATATTCTGTAGTCCGAGTTTTTTTACTTTTTCAATGGAATATCCCAGCTCAATATTCTTTAGTCTGAAATATGAAGCGTCTTCTACAAATATACTTGAGACTTTACTGCTTCCATTGTCTGTGAAACTTACCCGGGGGATAGAGTTGGTTGATCCCTCACCATCCCATGCATTCAATATATGGGTAGTATAGTTAAACGGCCGGGTGTCGTAATCGACTATTTTTTTAGAATCGTTGTATCTGTCCACTTTCCCTACACCCTGAAACAAGATTGCCAAATCAAATCCCTTATATGATCCGGAGAGATTCAGTCCGTACAATAAACCCGGATTTGGATTACCAATAAAATCCCTGTCGTTATCGTCAATTCTTCCATCATTGTTCAAATCTTTGAACTTGATGTCGCCGGGTACAACAACAGGATTACTCGTTCCGAAAAGATGGCTGTTAATTTCATTATTATTCTGATATATTCCATCAAAGAGATATCCGTAATATGCGTTCAGCGGATGTCCCGGTTCTGTTTTTGTAACCTGTCCAATCAGGTTGGGAAGGTTTGGGTGCAATTTTTCAACACGGTTATTCACCCTTGTAAGGTTCGCATTGATATTGTACTTAAACTCATTTTCACTGTTTCGCAGCATTACACTAAATTCCCAACCACGGTTACTCACTTCTCCGGCGTTTACGATGGTTGGCTGAACATCACCCACAATACTTGGAAGGCTAATTGGTAAAAGGATATCGGTTGTGTATTTCCGGAAGTAATCGACAGTGACATACAGTCTGTTTTTGAGAAATCCGGCATCGATACCGAAATTGTACTGAGTGGTGGTTTCCCACTTCAGATCAGGATTTCCATATCTGGAAATAAGATATTTATCTCCTTCTTTTTTAATTAAAGTAAGGTAGGCATAATTATCAATCTCCTGATTTCCCAACTGTCCGATACTCCCTCTTATTTTCAGGTCCGACAGCCAATTATATTTCTTCATGAAATTTTCTTCGGATATTTTCCAGCCTGCCGATAACGAAGGGAAATACCCCCACTGGTTATTTTTTGCAAACCGGGAGGAGGCATCGGTCCTGAAATTAGCGGTGAGCATATACCTCATATCATAAACGTAAGTCAGCGAGGCAAAATAGGACATTAACGCCCATTCCGATCCGCTTCCTCCATTCCATAAGTCCTGTTCCGTGCTTCCGAAATCAATGTATCTGAACTTCTCGGTATCATACTCGTACCTTCTTCTCGATGCATTTATCCCGGATCCGTAATTGTTGATAAATTCACTCCCTACCAGTGCATTGATAGAGTGGAGGTTCAGGGTTTTGTCATAATTCAGTGTATTGTTCCAGGTGAAAGTCAGTTCTTCTCCCCTGGATTCATCCAGCCCATTGGGTCTGTTTTGGCGCCCTAAACCCCGATCAATGGTGCTTCCTCCGCCATCGTCATCACCAAAATTGGTATAGAATGCCTTATCATGCCTGTAATTCAGGTCAATGCCGATATTGGTCCTGAGCTTTAATTCATTCTCCGGTAAAAAAGATATCTCACCATACAAGTTTCCAAAAGTTTTGAAATGTGAGCGGGTATCATCTGTAAAATAAGCTAAAGCTATCGGGTTTTGAGTCCATTCATACTTGTCGCTCTCCCAACCTCCGCTGTCTCTGTTGTTATGAAGATAAAAGGGCAGATCGGTAAAAGGATCTTTGTCTGAATAGGTTGGATCATCGGGCGATTTATATACCGGAATAACCGGCGGACGTAAAAGCGCATGTCTGATGATGCCGGGAGCATCACCTTTTGATGATAACTTGTCCTGCACTGCATAGGAAAGTTGCATATTGGTTCCCACCTTTATTCTCTTTGAAAGGTTCGCGTTAATATTGGTGCGGAAATTGAATCTTTCATATTTGTCATTATCGTACACAACAATACCATCCTGATTATAATATCCTGCCGAAAGCAGGTATTGGATATTGTCACTCCCTCCACTTGCGGTCATCTGAATATTCTGTGAGAATCCCGACTCGAACACTTCGTCCAACCAGTTGGTATCAGCAAAATCACTTCTTCCTTTGTCACCTGTATATGGGTTGGTTCCCGAATATCCGGCATTATTCCAGGCTTTTTCAACCACATCCATATATTGCGTTGAGTTTAACATTTTGGGAAGATTGCTGGCATTCTGTATCCCTGCATAATAGTTTATCTCGATGTGAGTTCTTCCTGAAACTCCACTCTTCGTGGTGATAACAATCACTCCTGCAGAAGCTCTTGAGCCATAAATAGCAGCTGCAGATGCATCTTTCAATACGGTCATGGATTCAATATCAGCCGGATTAATGAAGCCCAACTCCCTCGTGGGAACCCCATCAATAATATATAGGGGATTGTTGTTCCCAATGGTTCCTTCCCCTCTGATTCTTATGTTAATCTCATCTCCGGGTGCTCCCGTACTTTGGGTTACCTGAACCCCTGCAACCTGACCTTGAAGGGCCTGTCTCACATCTGCGACCCTTCTCCTTTCCATGTCTCCAACACTAACCGGTGATACTGCTCCGGTGAGGGTTGATTTCTTTTGTACTGAATAACCTACCACTACCAGCTCATCCATCAATTGAGTTTCGGGTTGGAGTTTTATCTCCAGCGTGGTTTGTTCGGTTACAATAAGCTCTTGGCTTGTGTAACCCACATAGGATATTCTCAATCTACTGTTTACCGGAACAGACAATTCAAAATTGCCGTTGATATCAGTCACGGTTCCTGCATCAGATCCGACTATCAGAATGGTTACACCAATTAATTCCTCATTAGTAATTGCATCTCTGACTGAACCTTTTACATCAATCGATGTTTGCGCTTTTATTCCGAAAGCGCAACACATTGCCAATAAAATAAATAATCCTTTTTTCATGTTATTAATTGTTGAATTTATTTGTATGAAATAATTTTTCCGTTCACTAAAAGTTTCTCGTTATCCCTTTCTATTTTAGCTCCTGAAGGTAGTTCTACAATCACGAGAGCTTGATCGGCAGGGATTTCAATTTCCGTTTCATTTTTGACCGATGTTGCCAGATATCTCTTTGAGATGATGTCAAACAGATCTGCATGGTCATGATCGGTAATGTATTTGATTTTTTGTCCTTCTTTGTAAGGATTGTATATCAGATAAACCGGATACTCATTTTCTGCATAAAAATCGGTCGCGTTACAATTCAGTCTGAGTATTCTTTCAACATTGGTCGTGTCAACGATTGCTCCCATAATACCAACCGGAGCAGTACTGTAAACACTGAACATAGACTCTTTGGGATTATCCTCATGCCATTTTGGGCCGTCCCCAATCGCTACAGGATGTACCCCGGCAAGTTCAGGCTTTTTATAGTCATCCTCATACCTCAATCCTTCATATGCAATAATTGAATGGGTATAATCCTGCATTCCGGGAAGCCATTGATTTTGATCCGGGATTTCATTAGGAAAGAAGAGGCGTGAAGCATTTACATTGTTCAACATCCACTTTCCAATTGCTCGTGCAAATTGAGGTTCATATTTAACCATGGGAACAAGCGGCATTGTCATCTTGATGCTGTTCATCAGAAACGCATAACCACCCCTATCGGTAATACTTCCTTGTAAACCACTCACATCATACTCTCCCCATTTATCCACTATCACACCCCAACCGGTGCGGCCATCCGCATTTTTTGTGCCTTCAAAGATCCAATCGAGCATCTTTGCCACGGCATAACTTGTACCTTCTTCTGCATTCAACCTGGCTGCGGTGTATGCTCCAACAGGCAGCAGAATCTCATAGAACCGGCTCTCATTCTGATTATTTAATGCCTCAATAGCTGACTTTGCATGTTTCAGGTATCGTTGATCCCCAAACCGTTTGTATGCTGCGTATAAAACGTATCCATGTCCGCCGGCTGCATCTTGTTGCAGGGGGATTTGATTTACCATACCCTTCATTTGAGCATAATCAAAATAAGAGTAGTTGTAATTGCCATTTAAGACCGAGTCTGCTTTACAGAATTGCTCGGCAATCATGCGTTGTAAATTCTCACTATTCTCAACGTTCGGGAATAGATCACAAACATTATAAAACAACACATTTGGAAACAGATCATACCACCAGTCTCTACCGTATCCTCCCCCTAACATGGCCACTTCCGGGCAGGTGTTATTCATCATAATATTCCAACCGTTGTCAGAGTTAAAGTAATTTTGGATCATTTTAACAAAATTGTATCCGTTCTGATTCGTTTTGTCAATGCCCATCAATCCTCCCCCCAATAGTGCAGCAAGAGAATTCAGGCTTTCGTGAAATTCCCCGTTGTTTTTTTCACGTCCCTGTCGCACATCATGGATTGCGGTAAATAATCCAAAAGTGACCTGGGGAATATTCCGTTGATTATGATCTAACCATATGAGAGGTCCGGCAGGTACATCTGCACTGAGATCAAACAGATAATCATCCAATGCTATTGCCTTTTGTTTCCAGTCGATTATTTTATAGGGTTTCGGACTCTCCGGCATTAGCTCGATTCGGCCAATATTTGTCTGCGATACAGGAATCCCGTATTTACTCTCTGTTTTGCAGGAGAATAACAAGATTGACGCAGCGAGTAACAATAACAATTTAGACATTCCTTTCATATTCAATTGGTATTTGATTCTTATTTAAGAATGATTTGTGTACTGATGGTTTGTATCAATATCTTTTATGATATTTTTTGCGAGAGGCAGCGATAATAATTGAACAGCTCCTACAATCACCAATGCATATTTTAGTGCGAAATCTTCAGATATCAGGTAGACAAACGATATAAATAATGCCATACCGAAAGCTCTTCCAAAAAACAGCCCAATCTCATGACTTAAGATATAGGCATATTCATTCCTTTTCTCTATGGCTTTCACCGCATCGATAGTTTTCATCATTGTCGGGAAGTAGGCTAAATCGTGTATCGGCTGAAACAATACTTTACATAACACAAACAGAATCACACCGACCGCTGAGAAAAGGGTCGCATTAAAGATGGTCCCTATGAAAAACACCAGTAACCCGAACCCGAAAATAGACATGCGGTGTTCCGGCTTGGCAACTCTCCCCAACGTATATACCAAAACAGCTGTCAGGGCACCGCCAACACCCTGGATCAACCCTAAAGACCCTTCATCTCCCACTAATCGCATTACCAGTATTGCCGGAGCGGTTACCAGGAAGCCCTGAACCATTCCTTTAAGCCCTGCCAGCATCAGCAATTTTCTCCAAAGTTTGTGGAACTTTATATAAAAAAACTTTTTCTGAACAGGGTTGCTGAATTTCCCTTTCGCCAAAACAAAACATGCGCTAATGGCGATCAACAGGCTGAATATGGTAATAATCTGATATCCATTGTTTACTTCCAGTATCTTCCCGAAAAAATATGTACCCTCTACCGAAGCTAAAAAAGCGCCTACAATCAGGGGCACCGTAATGCTCCAAAGGGAAAAGAAGAACGATTCCAGGCCGAAAAAGTAGTTTCTGTTTTCATCATTTGTTGAGTTCAGGGTTAGTAAATAGCGGTTTGTCCAGAAAAAACCGGTGGAAGCCCCTAAGATTAAGCCGGTGAACCCCAACTCCAGGATGCCGATAGAATGGACAAACATCATTGTCATAAGCACAACAGCAGAAAGAATAATTCCGATACCATACAGCAGGGCGGCTTTACACTTTTTAAGCATCATCCCGTTTAACAAAGATGTTAACACTATGCCTAGATACATACAGAGTTGGTATATAGCTACATATGCGGGGCTGCCGGTGTTGCGCATAATATACGCTCCTACAAAGATTTCAATTATCGGAAGCAACAACGCATACAGCAAGTTTGTTACCAGCAGTGTCCTGATATTTAATGGCTGAGAACGGAAGAATCTGTATTCTCCCAAAATGTTTTTAGACATCTGATTTATCTTAAACTGTTTAGTATTCCGCGAATAGATAATTCAGCGCCGCATATCACCTCGTCACTGGCACCATAAAAGATTTTAATTGTATCGCCATCTATATAATGTCCGTTCGAGAAAACCACATTGCCGAAAAATCCGGTTTTTTCATAATCCGCAACCGGCTCCATTATTGGATCCATACTCCTTGCCAGTACTTTAGACGGATCGTTCAAATCCAATAATAATGCCCCCAAACAGTATCGATGCTCCGCATTGGCACCATGGTATATCTCAAGCCATCCTTCCGGTGTTTTAATGGGTGGTCCCCCTGCCCCCACACGGGCTGAATCCCATGATTTTTCACGTGTTACAGCAATACACTTGTGATTTCCCCAATGAATTCTGTCGGGTGATTCGGCAATCCATATGTAGTTTCCTCCCAGCTCAGGGCTACTGGGACGATGAAGTGCATAGTACTTGTTGTTGATTTTTTCTTCAAAAATCGCACAGTCTTTATTATGAGGAGGAAAAATCATTCCCTTCCTATTCAGCTTTTTAAAATCTTTGGTGATAATCAGCCCAACACCCACAGCTACAGGGGATACTTCAGTAAATGTCAGATAATAACCATCTTCCATAGTGGCTACACGACAATCTTCAATACCGAAAGATTCTAATGACCCTTCTCCAAAAATGGGAGGATAAGACGGATCTTCGTGAAAATGAATATCGTCATCACTACAAACCAAACGCAGATATGATAACGTGGTAAGGTAATTCTGCCCTCTGTATTTTATAACACGTGGATCAGATGCATCTAAGTGAGAATCTGTTTTATCGAAATGTAATATTTCTATTTTTCCTTTATCATTATACACAGGGAAACTTATTTTTCCCTCAATCTGTTTCGGCCTTTCTGCTACCCGAAGTAAGAGCCATGTTTTACTATTCATTCTGAATACTCCCGGATTGAGCAGACAGGTGATTTCCATTCCGTCAATTCCGGGTCTTAAATCTGACGGAGAGAGCAGCGGGTTTTCCTGAAAACGGTTTGTGATATCCATGATTATACGTTATTGATTGGGTCAAAATTAACCAATTATGAATGGAGTAAAGTATACTATCTTTTCAAATTAGTATACATATCTTTCAAGACAGGAAAAATCACTCTTTTATTTATTTTCAGTATTTAATAGTGTGTAAATCTCAATGTTAATTGTTATATTTGAGGGTAATATTGTAAAATAATGAAGCATATTGTTTACATATTCTTTCTTCTTCTGTCTGTAATGAGTTATGCAAACAATTACGATATTAGAATCCTTAGTAACAAAGATGGTTTGTCAAACAGTTCCATTAACGTTGTTTTTCAGGATTCCAATGAATTAATGTGGTTTGGTACCTGGGACGGACTGAATATGTACAATGGTAAAGAGTTTAGAGTATACAAACCCTCAACCGGGAATACTCAAAGTATCAGTAATAATATTATCAGAGATATTATTGAAGAAAAAAAAGATATTTTATGGATTGCAACTGATTTAGGTATTAACAGATTTAATATCAGGGAAAATGTTTTCGAACGCTTTTTTGTGGATTCATTACATAGTGAGATTACAAATGAACACTCTTATCTGATTGCCGGAAATTCTTCAGGTACGTTAATTGCATCCGTATATCAACAAGGATTATACTACTTTAATTCAATAAGCAATCTTTTTGCGCCTCTTGATATCGATAAGAATCTGAATATCAAAAAAATTATCATTGATGAGAACGATCAGCTTTGGATTTTAACAAGGGAAAAAAACCTATATAAAGTTACACTGCAACTACAGGGAGCTCAGCTGATAGTGCGTGATGTGAATCAATTTCCATTATTGCGTAATATTGAAAATGTCTTCATTTGTTCATCCTGTAAACTAATTTTTCAGACAACCGATGAAACAATATATATATATGATGAACTGCAAAATGAATTGAAAAGGGTACCGGTAAAAGAGAATATCGGCTATTTAAACGGTTTGGGATTCATGCATGAATCGATTTACCTGGGAACCAGTAAGGGATTATACCATTATCATCCTGAAAGCGGTATACAGCCTGTAATCAGTAACAGCACGGTGTTGGATATTCATATCGGCAGTCAAAACATCATATGGGCAGGTACTGATATGAAAGGAGTCTGCAGAGTTGTTCCTTTCAATGAAAAATTCAAAACCTATTCGCTGGAGAATTACCAAAATTTTCAACATTACGGGAATGGTGCCGTAAGAACTTTTGTTGAAGATGAAAACAGCACACTATGGGTGGGAACGAAGGGAGCCGGAATTTTCAATTTTACGGAAAACACAAAGACGAAAGAATTAATACTCAATGGTTGGTATAGTACAGAGCAGGGACTACTAAGTAATTCCGTATTTGAAATTGTTGATGGCAACAAGAATGAGTTATGGATTGGAACGGATGGTGACGGAATTAACTATTACGATAAGAAATTGAAACGTATGTATCCTTTGGATTTTCCTGAAAATTTGGTACTCTCCTCTGTCTATGCAATCTTACCGGATAGTGATAATGTTTTATGGATTGGCACAAGTGGATACGGAATGTACAAATTGGAGATTGATTTTTCTGCAAAACCTTATAGAGTCATTGATTACAAACAATTTGTTTTCACGGAAGGGGAATCTTCGTTGAGTAACAACATCGTATACTCAATAATTAAAGACGGGAACAGACATTTGTGGATAGGAACCAGGGGTGGCGGAGTGAACAGGTTTGATAAACTTACCGAAGACTTTGAGGTGTTTAAATTATCCGAGAACCACCCCAACTATTATGGTCGGGATGATGTTCTCTGTTTATTGGATGACAATAAAGGGAATCTTTGGGTCGGTACAAGCATGGGATTAAATAAATTCACATGGAGGGAAATGAGGGAACCGGAGATAGTTAATTTCAATGAAACAAACGGATTACCCAACAACACCATTCACGGGATTCTGATGGATGCAAAGGATAATTTGTGGGTCAGCACAAACAACGGTTTAGCGAAGCTTATTCCTGAGAATAACACCTATCGTATTATTTCATATTTCACGGATGATGGATTGCAGGATAACGAGTTTTCTGACGGAGCTTCGTACTCTTCTCCCTATTCGTCTGATTTTTACTTTGGAGGTATCAGTGGATTTTGCAAATTCAACCCGCTTGAAATCATTCACAATGATTATATGCCAAATATATGGTTGGATGCTTTTTTTGTGGATAACATTCAATCGGACTTATCCGATTATTTAATAAAAAAAGGGAATGTCGATATCCTTTCATTATCTCATAATATCAATTCTTTTGCTTTTTCTTTTATACCTATCGACTATCTGGCAGCAAACAAATGTGAAATAGCGTATAAACTTGAGGGATTTCACAATGAATGGGTGAAGATAGGAACATCAAACGCGGTTGTGTTCACCAACCTTCCTAAAGGTGATTACTTGCTCAAGATTAAAAGCAGTAACGCAAATAAAATATGGGGAGATACCATTTTCAGCCTCCCTGTTGAAATTACTCCTCCCTGGTGGAAAAGTAATGTTGCATATTTACTGTATGCAGTGTTGTTATTGGGTATGATGCAGATAATCAGGAAACTGATATTGTACAGATTGAAGGTTACCAACGATCTTAAAATGAAGGAGCTTGAAAAACAAAAAATAGAAGAGATACATCAGGGAAAACTGAGCTTCTTCACTAATATTGCCCATGAATTTTCAAACTCTTTGACACTTATCTACGGGCCTTGTGACAAATTGATTCAAGAGAACAGGAACAGCCCTATTACCAGGAAATATTTACAGGTTATTAAATCGAACTCGGAAAGAATGCAATATCTTATCGAGCAGCTTGTAGAATTCAGGAAGGCCGAAACCGGACACCTGCAACTTAAGATCGAAACAGTAGATGTGCCGGAGTTAATCAAGTATGCAATTGATAATTTTCTGGAGATCTTGGAACAAAAAAAATTAATTATTCAATTATTTCTGATCCTGAAAATATTAGTTGGAATACCGATAGGGATAGTCTTGAAAAGATTATTTTTAATCTATTGTCTAATGCTGTAAAATATACTCCTGAAGAACATTGTATAGAAATCGGTATCAGTGCGGCAGAAAATTTGCTTACGATTGTTGTTAAAAATAGTGGCATCGGAATACAACCGGAATACTTTGATCAGTTATTCGATAAATTTGAAGTGCTTAATCAATTCGAAAAACAGCTTTCCTTTGGAAATTATCCGAGGCACGGTATTGGACTGGCATTATGTAAAAGTATCGCACAGGTTCTGAGTGGAGATATCAGGGTTGACAGCGACGGGGTAACATACACTTCGTTTATTGTAGAACTACCGGATTTAGAGCTCATAACGGCATCATGTGAGGAGCGTACTTCTCAAAAAAATGTATTGTCGCAATTACCGTCAAACAAATGTGATCATGTTGTTTTTTTACATGAAAATGGCAAACCGCAAGTAAATGGAACTAATCCGGGCGAAGAATATATTCTGGTAGTTGAGGATGATAAAGAAATTCGTTTGATGATTAAAGATCTGTTGAGTTCAAATTATGCCATACAAGAAGCCTCCAATGGGAAAGAAGCTTTGGAAATTTCTTCAAGAAACAGGCCGTTGTTAATCATCAGCGATATCATCATGCCTGAAATGAATGGCGTTGAGTTGGTGAAAAGGGTGAAAAGTTCAGAGTTTACCAGTCATATCCCAATCATACTTTTATCATCCAGGAATTCGATAGAAAGTCAGATAGAAGGTTTTGAAACAGGTGCAGATGCCTATATCAATAAACCGTTCAATTTCCGGCATTTGGAAGCATTAGTGAAAAGTTTGCTCAACAAGAAAACCATATTGGAGGATTATAATAATTCTCCCTATTTCGCTCTGGAACAATACGAAGGCTCTCTCATCCATAAAGAAGACAAAAATTTATTGATCACTATTCTGAATGTGATTTACGATAATTTGAACAATGAAGATCTTACCATAGAATTTTTAGCCAGCGAGACAACAATCAGTAAAATACAGCTATACCGTAAAATTAAACAAATTACCGGGAAAACGCCAACAGAATTTATCCGCTCAATCAGGCTGAAGCATGCCGGAAAACTATTAAAAACGACCAACAAAACCGTTAAAGAGATTATGTATTCTTCCGGATTTAGTAATAAGGCTTATTTTTACAGAGAGTTTTCGAAAAAATACAATAAAACCCCTAAGGAATACAGAGAGTCGGAAATCCGGGAGGGAGATACCGAAGAGTAGCAGAGAACAGTTGAGTCGTCGGAATACAAATGCAGTCTGGAAAATGTATGTTGAAACAGAATAAAAAGAACTGAACAGTAAAGAGTTCACTTAATTTCCCCTATATCTTTAACATCCCAATTATCTGTTCTAAAAGGGACTAAAGGTTGTCCCACCGTGGTTATCACATTGGCTTCAGAACAATAATTCATAAACGCGTATCTAACAGCTGTGGGTTCCGGAACCTCATCAGACCATACCTCTATCTTATTCTCCCACCATACATAATTCCCCTTTGCAGGATAAAAGACGCCATCATTCCCTGCTACCTCAAATCCCTTAGGAGTCACATAACCTTCCGGCAAATACCCTTTAAAACTATTAGGCTCGTTCCACTCATACTTTTCCGACACGTTATTAAAACTGAGTATAAGTTTTTTCTCTTTGTGTTCCATCGATTTAAATGTGGGGGCAAAAGCCGGTAAGCCTTTTACTCCATAGTCGTTAACTAAGGCCAGGTATCCTAAACGGAGTCCAACTTCGTACTTTTTCTGTGGGTGAATACATGTTGGGTTGCCTATGTCTGTTGTTGCAGCTACTCCGGAATAGGGAATCTCTTTAGCTGCCTGATATTGAGATTCAACTATCATCGCAAGTGAACGAAGACTGTCTCCTTCATATCGATACGGTGCAAGTTGTGTTAGATAAAAAGGCATCTTTTCGTCATTCCAGCTTTTGCGCCACAAATCGACTAAACCGATTTGTAACTTTTTATAATCAAACCAATTTTTACGATTCGACTCACCCTGATACCAGATAAAACCTTTTGCCGTAAAGTTGCAAATAGGCAGGATCATCCCATTATATAACCGTTGAGTACTACTGTTCTCAGAGGTTCCTGATTTTGCCAATGCATGATCAATACCTTCAATTCGATCGATTGATTCATTCGTCATCCATGTTTCAATGGTGGAGCCACCCCAGTTAGAAGTGATTAAACCGATAGGTATATGTAACACCTTGGCCAGTGTTTTTCCAAAAAAGTAACCAACCGCACTAAAACTTGACACGGATTCCGGATTAGAAGTCAACCATTCGGCTTTACAGTCATACAAGGGTATTTCCGATGACTGTCTGGGTACGGTAAACATTCTGATGTTCGGGTATTGTGCAGCATCCATTACGGCATCCATACAATTTTCTACGGGTTGTTGCATAAAACCTGTTATCGGCATTTCCATATTGGATTGTCCCCCACAAATCCATACTTCCCCTAAAAGTATATTATCAAGAACTATTTCCTGACCATCACCGGTAAAATGAATCGTGTAAGGACCTCCGGCTTCGCTCGTATTCACCTTTATGATCCATTTTCCGTCTTTATCAGCAGAGGCAACATATTTTTTGTTATTCCACGACGTCACAACGTGGATATCACTCTTCGGGGATGCTTTTCCCCATAAATTTACAATGGTATTTCGCTGAAGAACCATATTACTACTTAGGACTGAAGGAAGTTGTAACTCCGCGAAAAGGTTACAACAAAAGCCGCAAATGAATGTCAGGATTATAATTTTTTTCATACGATTATTTTATTTTTTTACACTAAGGTGTATGGAATATTTGCGTTAAGCAATGAGCAGAAGCCAAACTTGTTTGGATTATGCCATAGCGAGCAAATATCTAAATTTATTTGAACTCGCTTTTAATCATGTTCTTGTGTGATGATTTAGATGCTCGTTTCATGCTTAT
>AGTN01092876.1_pt1 | contig 65005 bp, 71 predicted proteins | sample 314218 | NCBI WGS metagenome assembly AGTN01 (sample SAMN02954264, study PRJNA73603) | bioreactor metagenome | biome: terrestrial; feature: non-aerated bioreactor; material: poplar woody material; isolation source: poplar biomass | place: USA | collected 2006-12 | reverse complement strand
ATGTGCGCGGCGAAAGGTCGGCCGGCGGCAAGCGGCCACAGCAGGCGGAAGGACAGGCCGTAGACGTGCTGATGGGTCACCGTGGCGTGGCTCGCGCCCAGATGCGCCCCGCCCCACACGGCCTCCAGCGCAATGGCCTCGCGCTCGAACTGTCCCAGGGTGCGTGGCACCCGTTTCGGCTCGGCGGTGGAGCCCGAGGTGAAGAAGTCGATCAGGACCATATCCGCATCCAGGCCCGCCGAAAGCCCGGGCAGGTCCGGCGGAGAGGCGGCGGGACGGAAAGGGCACAGGCTCGCATCGTCGCTGAGCAGACAATCCCATTCCGCCGCGAGATCGGCGAGCACCGCCGGTTGGGCGTTGGGCAAAACCACCGCCTTGGCGCCGGCATGGGCGCAGGCGAACAGCCCCACCGCGAACGCATAGGCGTCCTCGTACCACAGGCCGGCACAGCGGGTCTCGGCGCGGCGAAGGGTGTGGGCCAGGGCGGACACATCCTGGCGGAACTGCCGGAACGGCACGCTCCCGGCGGCGGAAACGGCCACCGGCCGATCGCCGTCGCGCCCATCGGCGAACAGGTCGGACAGGGGGCGCGGGGTCACGGCGCGCCCTCGCGCATGCGCACCCGGCGGCGCACCAGCCATTCCCCGCCGAACAGCAGCGCCATCAGCAGATAGGACAGCAAGCCGTTGTACAAGGCCCACCACCAATCCGACCCCCATACCGTCACACCCAGCGAGACGGCCGCGTTCGCCAGCAGGAAGCAGAACCAGATCCCGGTCACCCTGCGCATGTACCTGCGGGCCGCCGCCGAGGGGCAAGGCTCCCTCAGCGACGCAAAGACTTCGACCAGCGTCGGAGGCCTGAGAAGAGAGACGCCAAACGCCGCCGCGAAACCCAGGCTCATCAGCACCGGATAGGCCTTAGCGGCGGCCTCGGCCTCAATCAGGCCCATGGCGGCGGTGGCCAGGGCCACTATCCCCAACGGCATGCAGAGCTGGCGGGCCGCCGCGCTGCCCCGGACCAGACCGAGGCGAGCACCGGCCAGAACGAGGGCGAACACCACCAGCAGGCCGGCAGGCACCCGCCCCCAGGACATGTAGACGGCGAAAGGATAGGTCAGGCCAAGGACCGCCAGCAGGACCGAGGCGCCTTTGCCCTTACTGACTGACGAGGTCATGGACGCGGTCGACGACGTCCCCGACCGAACGGACCGTCTTGAATTGCTCGGGTTTGATCTTCTTGCCGGTGAGCTCCTGCAGCTTCACGACCAGATCGACGGCGTCGATGCTGTCGAGGTCAAGCTCTTCAAAAAGCTTGGCCTCCAGAGTGATTTTGTCGGGGGGCACCTCGAACATTTCCACGAGATAGCCGGAAAGGGTCGAGAAAATTTCGTCCCGGGTCATCACTGGGCCTCCCCGGCCTGCGTGCGAATAAAGGCAGCCAAGCTATGGATGTTGGAGAAATAGCGTTTCACGTCTTCGGTCACGGTTTCGATCTTGATCCCGAATTGCTTGCGGATGGCCACCCCGAGTTCCAGGGCGTCGATGGAATCCAGCCCGAGCCCGGAATCGCCAAACAACGCCTCGTCCGAATCGATGTCGTCAGGCGATAGATCCTCCAGCTTCAAGGCCGACACTATGAGAACCTTGAGGGAGTGCTCCAGATTGTCCATTTTTCAGCTTTTCCGAATAATAATTTTCTACAAAGGAAACCAATTTCCGCGCCGAGAGAGGGCGGAAGCTGTGTCGCAAAAATTGGTCGATTTCCAGCCGTTCCCCCACCTCCATCCGGAAATGGGACCGCCGCTCAGGGACGTGCCACCACGGATTGCCTTTGTGCAGGACGGGCGGGTCGCAGGTGATGGTCACCAGTTGCAGGTTGGCCTCGGCCAATGTAGCAATGTTGGCGAACCCCCGCCGCAACCGCGGCGACGTGCCGGGAACGGTGCGCGTGCCTTCGGGGAAAACGATCAGGTTCTTGCCCGAGCGCAGCACATCCACACAGGCCTCGACCAATTGCTCCGGGGGAAGGTCGTTGCGGATATAACCGGCGGAACTGACCGTGAGCCTGAAGAACGGGTTCCGCCACAAGCCGGCTTTCACCACGCATTGGACCGACGGCAGGGCGGCCATGATCATCACCACGTCCAAAAGCGAGGGATGATTAGCCACGATCAGAGTACCGCGCAAATCCTTCAACCGCTCGGTGCCGACGAATTCGAGGTCGGCGATGCGCATCCGTTTGATGGCACCGCAATACAGACGGAAGGTCTGATGCATGACCCACTGGACTTGGCGCTGGCGGCTGTCCGGCGCCCGCACCACCAAGGCGATGAGCGGGAAGACCGACAGGGCCATGGCGGTGCCGCCGAGCCCGATGAGGGCCAGGAACAAGGCGGTGCCGAAGCCCCGCCACAGGCGGCTAGGACTAAGCAGCACGGCGCCAACTCCAGTTCATGCGGGAACCGCCGCCCGAAACCGCGTCGACGGTCCCCGCCAGCAGATCGGCGAAACGCACTGCCAGCGGGCCTGCCGGGGCTGCCGTCGCCGTTTCCACCCGGAAACGCAGCAGATCCCCCTCGCCCGCAGAGTCGGGCAACAGCAGCACGGCCAGGGCAATCGGCTCCTCGGCCTCGCCGCCGACAGGGGCGTAAATGTCGGGCAGCGCTTCGTCGAAATGCATCAGCAGCACGGCCTGGTCGCCTTCCGCCAGGCACGACACCGCTTCCAGCAGAGCGCAGGCGAAGGAATCCGGGCCGGCCGCAACGGCGGTGTGGCCCGCTACGTTGCCCGACGTGATCGACAGCAGCCCCACCAGCGCATGGTGAACCGACAGGCTGAATTCGGCTGGCGAGACCTCTCCCGATCGCGCCAATTCGCCCAGCAGGGCAAAGGTCCGGCTGTATTCGCCATGACGTGAGGAAAGGACGAGGCGCGGCGCGACCCCGCCCTCCGGACTCACCGCCCAAGCCGTCTCGAGCAGCTTGCGACCGATGACCGAGACGCGCCGGCGCAGGCTGGCGGGCAAGGCCCCCCGCGCCACGGCATTTCCACCCAAGGCCAGGGAATCGGAGCCGGGAAGCCAGCCGGCCCAGGACGCAACACGGAAGGGAAAATCTGGGGACATGATCAATAGGACGCCCGGTACAGCGAGCGGTCGATTTCGTCTTCCAGCGCACGCACCACCCGATTGTAGGACCGGTGGATGTGCCCGCTGTAGTCCTGCTTGAGGTTGTTCGACGAGTTCAACAAGATGCTATAGCTCTGAGCCTGGAACCGGATGTCGGAAACAGCGGTATGCTTGTCACGGATATGCAGGGTCGCACGCGGATGGCCGGGCTTGACAACGTCCACCCGCCAGTTCTTCGCCATGGCGGCCTGGATGATCAACCGTTCCATCTGCGGGCCGTCCAACGCTTTCTGGGCGGCAGCGGGAATGGGCCGGTCCTTGACCTCATAGACCATCTCCTGCCGGCATGCAGCCAGCAGGATCCCCATAGCCGCGACAACGGCCAGCCTCCTAAATGCCCCCACGCTAATCGCCCCCGAGTAGCAACCTTTCGGACGATGACGGTTTAGCATGTATGCCATTCAGCCTGGAACTATTTTGCGCGCGGCGGTGGCATCGTTGCGGGATTTTTCCTCCGTCTTTCTATGGAAGCAAAGCCCGGAGGACGACCGCATCCAGGCGGGCGGGCGCCGTTCGGGCCGGCGATGCGACCAGTTTCTGCTCGGCCGGCTGCTGGCGCGCCGGCTGCTTCCCCCCCGGGGATTGGCAGATACGACCGGGCATGGACGGGCGGCCTGAACTATCCCTTCCCACCGACGCGGCGCATCGATACGACCTGTCCGTGACCCACGCGGGGGAATGGGGCGCAGTCGCCGTCACGGAACGGGGCCGGGTCGGGATCGACATCGAGGCGCCCCGGCCGGGCCGCGCGGTCCAGGCGATCGCCGACGCCTATCTGTCCGAGGTGGAGCGCCGGACCATCGCCAGCGAAGGTGAAACGGCCTTCCTGGCGTGCTGGACGTTGCGCGAGGCGGTGGCCAAGCCTGGGCGGCGGCATGGCGGCAGCGCTGGCGCTGGACGGAACGGCGTTGATGCAGGCCCGCCGCACCGGCGCCCGGATCCAGGCGAGGGAAGCCGGTTGGGCGGTGGCGCACAAAGAGGGAGAAGGGTTTCAGTTGGCGCTGGCCTGGTCGGGTGCGGAACGCGGCGCCGGGGCCGAGGCGGTGGTCATCGAAGCCCTGGAATGGGCATGCGCCAACATCCATTCGGCAACCTGATCGGTGACCTCCTCTCCCCCGGCATTGCGAAACAGCGTGTGGCCGCCATTGGGATAGACGCGCAGCTCCGCTCCTGCGCCGAGACGGCTGACCAGCACGTCCACGCCCTGCCGCGGCACCACCTCGTCCAGGTCGCCGGTCAGCACCAGGATGGGCCGGCAGCGAACGGCGGGTGCCCGCTCGCGCGCCTCGTTCATCAGCCCGATCACCTTGGACCAGAACGGCGCGCCCGCCTCGCCCGGCAGATAGGCGATCAGGCCGAGCACACCCTGCAGGGCGGCGAACGATAGGGAATCGGGCCATACGGCCGGCGCGGCAAGAACTAGCCCATCCACCCGCGGCGCATCGGAACGGGCCAACGCACTGACGACCAGGCTGCCCCCCAGACTCTCGCCCACCACCATGAGGGGGATGCCGGGATGGCGCTCACCCACCAGTCGGATCAGGCGGTTAACCTGGACCGGCGTGGTGTCGGGGTAGGAGAGCGTGACACTGTAGGTCAGGATGCCACGGTCGGACCAGCGCTGTGCCGGAGATGAGAAAACCCCCGCCGATCCCTTCAGTCCATGCACCGCCACCACCACCAGGGCAGGCTGCCGTTGCACCACCGGGATGAAGGCGGGCGGCCCCTGCCAGTCGGCGGTGACCTCGCGCATTCCCGCGAGCGGGGCGTCGATCAGCGGCGGGGGCGCGGGCACGCAGCCCGCGACGAGAAACAGCAGAAGGCCGGCGAGTGCGCCGGCACATGTTCCATGCCGCCTGACTGCGATGCCCTTGATCATATTGGTTAGATCGGGCGTCGTAAGGTTGACGGCAAGCCCTGCCCAGCCGGAAGCCCACCAAGGCACCCGGCTGGACATGCCTCATCCGGCGATCACTTGGCGCGAGTACCCGCGTTGGCCAGCCAGGTGTCGATGTCGCTCTCAAGATTGCGGATCCAGAAATTGTAGTGCTTATGGATTACGTTCCCTTTCTCCTCCATTCCCCGAGAGCTGGTATAGAGGATAGAATAGTATTTCTGGCTATAAAGAACATCCACCCCGGCCGCGTATTTGGGCTGGTCCTGGACGGCATGGAGCTTTCCGGGAGCGACACGTTGGAATTTCCATCCCCGAGACTGCCCCGCCTCGATGATGGTATTTTCTATTTGCGACAGACTGAGGCTCTGGGCGCTGGCGGGGACAGGACGGGCGTTGACGTTGTAGATCGGCTCATGACCGCAGGCGGCGAGCAAAAACGCCGTGAGCACGAGAACAGGCAATTTCCTCATGGATCGATTCCCCCTGAAAGCCACGATATGGAAGGCCTGAAACCTACCTTCCATGATTGCATTTGGCAACGCTACCTCACCATTTAGTGCAGAGCGTAAGCCGTAGGGATCGGCTCTACGGCCGGACGTCGATGTAGGAAATCACGGCCTTGATGCCCTCCCCCGCAACCGCTTTCAACGCGGCTTCCCTCTCCTCCTCAGACCGCGCTCTGCCGAGCAGTACAGCGTTGCGCTGGGCGTCGATTGCCACGCGTATCCCCCTCCTCACGATACCTCCGCCATTCCCGTGAAGCCCGACCACGTCTTTTAGATGCGGGAATGGACACCCTATCATAAAGGCTAAAAAGGGGAGCCCATTTCGGGATGAAACACGAGATCATGATCACGAGATGATTGCTCGAGGCCGCGGAAGAGGTCGCCTCTCGCCCCGTACTTCTTGTCTTGCTTTCTCGCGAGGGGAGCGGTTGTGAATCCCACCTCCCATACCCTTCTGGAGCCTTTGCTGGGTAGCCATCAGCAACCGAGCTGACCGCGCCTAAACAATTGAAAGCATTGCGATTATCCTGCAAAGCCTTCAATTTTCCAAAATGCAGGATAATGTCAATTATTTCAAGGCCGCCCGGTTTCGTGAGTGTTGCATTCTGGTGGGTCCTAACCAGTCAGTCAACGCAACGCTCTGCAACGGCTTAGTCGGTATTATCCGGTTTAGGTTGGTTGTCGCACAGGTTATTCCGTTCGATAGTTGCCTATGCCGCGCATCCGTCTACGCCACGCTGAACTCCCGAAATCCCTGACCGGCTGGATCGCCGTCAATGACCTCGGTGTCCCGAGGCTCTGGGCCACCGTATGGGCGGACATCCTTTTGTGCGGTGTCGCCGATTCGACACGCGGCAGCCATTTGGCTGCTGTCGAGACGCTCTATCAGTCGGCCGCTGAACAGGCTGGCGACGACTGCCTCGACGCTGTGATCGCCGCGCTCGATTTCGACGAGTTGGAAGCGGTTCTCGGCGGCTTCCTCGCTAAGCTGCGTAACGAGAGCGCCATCGAGGGCATCGACCGTGAAAAAACTTGGCAAACGGCGCTCCGATTCGTTGGCGACGTCGTAAATCATATCGGCCGTGCCGACGGTGCCGCATTCGCCGATGTCCAGGCACGGCTCCTGCGCCTAAACGTTCTCTACGGGCAGTTGGCGCCAAAAGCCGATCGGCCGCCTGCCCCCATCCGAGCGCTGCCAGGGGCGGTTATCGAGGATCTCTACGAAATTTTTTCCCCGGACTCCACCCGGAACCCTTTCCGTTCGGAATCAGCCCGCTGGCGTAATCACCTGATTTTCCTGCTGATGTTGCACATGGGGCTGCGTCGGAGCGAGGTGCTGATCCTGCCGGCCGATGCGGTCAAGGACGACTTTGATCTGGCGACCGGTGAGGTTCGGTACTGGATCAATATCACCGAGAATCCCTACGCCGACGTGGATCCACGGTCCCAAGCTCCTAACATTAAGACCACGCCATCGCGGCGCCAACTGCCACTGTCGCAGGAACTCCTCCACCTGACCGACCTCTACGTCCAGAATTATCGGGGAAAGCCCGCCCATTCCTTCTTGTTTAATTCGCAGAAACAGGCGCCGCTGGCAGCGCAATCGTTGGCCGATGTCTTTACTTCGGTAACCGCATGCCTTTCGCCGCGGGCTCGTAAGGCACTGTCGGATAGAGGCAAGGCCGGCGTGGAAGGTCACGATCTTCGCCACACTGCCGCTGTCGTCCGTCTGACCCGCTATATGGAGCATGGGAACGACCTAAACACGGCTATGGGGAAATTGCGCCGCTTTTTCGGCTGGTCGATAACCTCGAAAATGCCGAGGCATTATGCCGCCGCCTATTTCGAGACACGGTTGGCTGAGGTTTGGAACGAATCCTTCGACTGCTTCGTCGACACCCTGCGCGACCTAGCGGGTGAGGAGTGGCAGGAAGATTTTGGAAGGAGGGCGTCGTGAGCCTTGAGGCGATCCATCACTCGCAGGTGACCGCTCTACTGGCCAGCCTGCCACCCCTTCCCTCCTCCATACGCTATTACGATGACTTCTTCGACACCTACCGGTCGATCCGTCAGCCCGGCACCCTTGGCCTGTGGTCGATCACCACCGACGGTCAGACACGCGAGATCGACTTTGATAAATTTGATCACCTAGCAACACTAACCAAGCATATCGTGGCATGGCAGCTCATTACGTTAGATTCCACGACTGTTATTATCTACAGTGACGCCCTGAGTAGCCTGCCAATGGAGAATATGATTGATCTGATAGGATCTATGCTTGCTCTCCGGCCTTATGAAGTAAGGGATCTCTGGGTTAAGGAAAGTGCGTTTTTCTCGACTACGCAGGCGGCGGCCCTAAAGTCCTACCTTTTTGGGTTGTGCGCTCTCAACATTGGTCCATGGAAAAAAGAGCACAGGGATTACGTTGCCCTGTTGTCCATGCCCAAGAGAGACAAATACAGAGTCGTGCGGACGGGCGATTGCTTCGTCCCCCTCGACCAGCAATCGTTGCTGATTGACTATTTCGACGAACTTTCGCTCCACGACCTAGCCGCTATCGGGGATGAAGAGCTGCGAGATGCCTGCATCTTGGCGATTGTTTTTCAGCATGCTTTCCGGCCTGGGCAGGTCGCCCGCCTCAAGACCACGGACGTGCGGCTCTATAGCACCGGAGCGGTTCATTTCAGCGCGCTGCTGATCAAGAAGCGGTCCAAAGATCGCGGTCGCCGGGTAAGCCGCCGCATCAAACGAGAATGGTGTTCTCTGTTTATTGAATACAGCCGGCGGCGCAGTCAGATGGTGCTCCCGCAGGACGTGCCACAGGACAGCTATTTCGGCCTAATTCCTGCTGGCGTCGGCCGCTCAATTATGCGGGGTACGGATCGGATTATTGGCGAGAAATGGAGCGCCACGGACTTGCGGCACACTGCCGCTCAGCGGCTGGTCGATGCCGGAGCTTCTCACATCGTGGTCTCTGAGTTCCTCGGCCACTCCAGCCTTGGAACGGCAAATGTCTATATCGACACCTCGCCGACGCAGGCCCAACGCGTCAACCAGGCGCTGGCCATCTCGCCCATTTATTCCGAGGTAGCCAAGGTGGCCCGGACCAGGACGATCGACAAGGCGGCGTTGCTCCGGCTGCCGCCAGACAAGCAGATTGGTGGCGTACCCCATGGCATCCCGATCGCCGGCATCGGCGGCTGCTCGGTCGGGCAGTCCCTTTGCGTCAAAAATCCGGTTCTCAACTGCTACACCTGCAGGAAATTCATGCCGGTCAGCGACGCGGCCATTCATCGTCACGTCGCCGAAGAGCTCCGCCTCGTGGTGGTGGAATTCGCCCGCGCGTCCCGGGGAAATATCGAAACGCCCGCCTATACCCAACTCCGTCGCATGCTAACGGCGGTCGAAGCTGTCGTGGCAGACGTCGAGGAGACCGGCCGATGAATGAATTTTACCGATCGTTCGTCGAGACTGCGCGGTCTCTCGCCGCCGAGCGCGGCTTACAGTGGGCATTGCCGTGTGACGATAGCGGAAAAATCCCCAAAGACCAGGCGTGGGACCTCGGCGCGCTCGCCGGCGTGGTGCCCCCGCCGTTCTTCCGAGTCACGGATCTCGGCTTTGATGCCCCTTCCCTCGCTGCGCTGAATAGCATCAGAGAGCGGGACGGCCGCCCTCCCCTGCCCGCCGCGGCAATGCCTCCGCAGTGGCGGGACCTTTACCAAGCCGTGGTGCTGACCGAGATCCTCATCAAGAAAAACAAGCCACAGCACGCGCTCATCAACATAGGCCGCTACATCCGCCTTCTCGCGGCCTGTGTCGAAGATCGCGATCCGTGGGATATCACCGGTAACGACGTACAATTGGCCTACAACATCGCCCTTGGCATCGGCCAATCCGGGAAGATCGCCGCCAATTTCGCCATGGTGATGCGCGTTGTCATTGATGGACAGCATTTGGCTGACCGCACTCCCCTCGCCCGGTTCTGCATCCCCTACCCGACCGATAGCGCCCGGGAAGCCCAAGCCCGCGTCGAGCAGCGGCGTTTGGCGGAAAACTCCTACCAGGACGTCGAGAAGGTCCGGACGGAACTTGGGCAGCGAAAGAGTTCGGAAAAGTTGCCGGAGGCAAAGGCCTTCTGGGAATTGATCCGCATCCTGTGGACTGAGAAGCCTCAGACCCTCGCCGACCACATCCGCTTCGCTCAGGCGAAGATTGGCGTGCTGACTGGCTTTCGGGTTGGAGAGAACGCCACCATCCCGTTCGATTGGGAGCGTTGGCGCGAATATGTCGATGCCCAGGGGCGGCCCGCCGGCGAACGCGGCGGCATCTCACGCTCGCTGATGCTGCGCCATTTTGCTGAGAAACAGCCTGACGATGAAGGTCCGGAGGGCGTTGTGCTTTACGAGACCGCACAGCACATCCCGCAGATATTCGAGCAGGAAGTTCTCGACATCCTGAGCCACACCGCCGAAATCACCCGGCCCATGCGCGAACGTCTCCGGCTTCAGACCGAGACCGGGCGGTTGTTTCCAGAGTTCGGACCCGATGATCTGCTCCCGGCCACTGAAATGTATATCAGAGTATCGGGCTCACTTCCCTTGGGACCCGATCCCACTACGCAGGAGCTCTTGCGAACTTATCGAACGGCATACGAGCCTGCCGTCCTTGACGAACTGCGAGAAAGGGAGCTCAGAGCTCAGCGCTTTCGCTTTATTCGTTTGATGAACCGCTACTGGAATTATTACATCAAGCAGGGAAAAATATCCGCCCGGGATGAGTATGGACAGGTATTTCCAGATCGAGTGGATAGCTGGCGAGACGCCTATTTTCGAGTAGGTGACGTGGAGGATTTGGTTCGGCGCTATATGCCGACCAAACTGCCCGATGTGGAGCCGTTCACGCTGGCTGATGGAAGAAAGCTCTATCCTTACGAGCTCATGTTTCTGATGCCGATCCGAGCCTTGAACGAAAACCGCAATGAGGGTTTGACCGACGTAAACTGGTACTTTGCGAGCGGACGAATATCTAACATCGACCTCTCCATGCACTTGGGCGGTCAAGCTGACAACCTGTTCGCCCGCTATGGCGAGACTGAGGAAGATCGGGCGCACACCGTCAACACCCATAGCTTGCGCCACCTGCAGAATACGGAGCTCATTCGCCTCGGTGTCGCCGACACGATCGTGAACTTGCGCTTCAATCGGCGAGATCATAAGCAGCTGAAAAATTACGATCACCGCAGCCTGGCGGAAGAACTCCAGGACATTGACCTCCCTCCCGAGGCCGCGGAAAAGCTGGGACCCCGTTCCCAGGAGGCCATGCGGATGATCATGGCGAACAAGGTGAGCGGCCCGATCGTCGAGGAGTTTTGGCGTATCCAACGCGAGCACGGTGATGAAGCCGCATTCGATTACCTTGATGCCGAGGCTGACGGCCTACATGTCACCCCGTATGGCTTTTGCCTCAACTCCTTCACCGTCGATCCCTGTCCCAAGCACCTGGAGTGCTTCAATGGTTGCGGTCACCTAACGCGATCCGATGTGCCGGAGGAACGGCAAAATCTCGAAACCCTGCGTGACCGCACCAAGCGGGCGATCGCCAAGATCGAGGCGACCCCGCCCGGCAGCGTTGGGCGGGAAAACCAACTGCGACATGCCAGAGAGCACTTAGCTAGCATTGAGAAGGTTCTGGCCGCCGAGCCAGGCTCACGGCCGTTCCCTGACGGACCGGACCTCTTCAGGGCGATGGAGGACAAACTGGGCATCACGGTCTTCGATACGACCAGGAAGGCAGCCGATGAACTCGCCTGATGACAAAATGACCAAGCTGATTGCCGCCCTGGAAGCCATGCTCCACGAAAACGAGGATATCTCTGCCCGCAGCGTCGTCCGCCGCCTTCCTGGCACTTTCAAGCACGCCTCCGATATCACCCGGCATACCGAGCGGCGTCGAGAATTGGAGACCTACCAGGAACGCCAGACCGCGCTGCGCTCGCTGATGGAGAAGGCGAACAAGCAGTCCAAGGGCAATCTCTCTCAGGTGATCGAGCGCAAAAATCGAGAGATCGAGGTTCTAGTCCGCCAGCGAGATCTCCTTATCGCCTCCCACAAAGCCATGATCCTGGCCGTCAGCGAAATGGGAGGCCGCAAGGCGTGGCTTCGCTTCTTTGAACGGAATCAGTGCTGCATAGAGGAGCTTGAGGCCTTGGGTGCGATGTCGAATGCCAGCGTCTCTGTGCTCGCTCTGCCGCACGGAGCGCCGGAGGTCGAGGAGACCTGACCTTTTCCCCACAAATGTAGCCGCTTTGGAAACAGGAGATAGACTCTATCAATTGGCGGGAATTTCCCAAGGAAGGTCACGTTCGACCGCTAGATGATCTCATGAGGGAATCGATCAAGTGGTGAAGTACCTCGTAGCCTCGGACACCATGGAAAACACCTTTGCCGTTCGCGTTGCTTCGTCATTACCATAAGAACGCGGCTTATTGTCGCCAAAGCCGTAATATTTTGTTTCAAGCCAGTTTTTAATGACGGTCTTGATTGAATACTCAATTTTTGCCGCAGTTAAAGACATTTCCTTGGCAAGATTTTTAAGCGATTTCGCAGTCGCTTCATCTGAAGGGTGAAGTGCGAAATTTAAATCTACACTTCCGTAGCATCCACATATGCGTTTTGCAATCTCGCGAAGAGCATCAGACTTCGACGCGGACATAACTATTCTCCCATACCTAATTTCCATATGTACCTGTACTCGTCGCTACGAGTACCTTTGAAGAAGTCCACCGCCCGCGTTTCCCGGCAATAGACCAGTCCCAGCCTTTGAGCCAGCCGGATGGAGGCGGTATTTCGAGTATCAATGTCCGCAGTCAGCATGGTAATTCCGCATTCCTCGCGTAGACAGCGGAACACTCGCACGCAGGCCTCTATGGCTATCCCACGGCGCCAAAAGGGTTGGAATACGAAATAAGCGAGAGTGGCGCACTTCTCCTGGTCTACCGAAGCCTCCACCAGCCCCAGGAAGCGGTCACCGCCCCGCGCCTTAATCATCCAATTCAGCCAAAGCTCGCTGCCGTCGGGAGCCAGCCTGGTGCTTAGCCGCTGGTACCGCTCAACTAGCCAGGCGAGGGAAGGCGGGGGATCGCCGGGAATGAAGCGGTAGAGAGCAGGATCGCTCCAGAACCGGAAGGTGGCCTGGGCATGGTCGGGCCGTAGCGGCTCCAGCAGCAGCCTTTCTGTTTCCAGCACCTTATCTTCAGGGGGATTCATCGGCTTCGTCCACCAGTCCGAGATCGGCCAGCCGCCACAGTTCGCCTGCGCCCGTGAACGGCGACCAAAGGCTCGTGCTACCGGACAGGTAATGATAGATGAAGTCGGAGACCGGTTCCTCCAACCCCTTTCCGATGATATGCGTCCGGCTGCTATCGCGACCGAGTACGCGCACGAGATAGGCCCCGGCCGCCAGACGGAAACCTAGGTTCCGCGGGCAAGGCCGGCAAGCCGCAGGGATGCGCCTGCACAAGAATTCGTCCAGCAGCAGGTAATCGACGTCCGAATGGCGTAGCAGTAATGCGAGGGCGTCCTCGGCGCGTTCCACCATGGCTTCTCCCGCTCCGTTAAGCGAGGTGTTCACCAAGATCGGATAACCTGTCAGGCTGCGGAAGGTCATCAACAAATCGTGTAGCCAGACGTCGTCGTCCCCTGCCAGGGTCTGGGCGCGCGTAGTGCCGTCAGGATGGGCGAGGGCGGGCAGCGCCTTAGCGTGCTCGCCGCGTAGCCGGTGAGCGAAGCTCATGTAGGGGCTAAGGGGGTAACCAACGAAGAACTCTCCAAAGGCACTGCTGGCAATTACCGGGGCGACGGGGCGCCAGACCTGCCGTCCCTTGATTCGGTTCAGTCGGTCCTTCGTCGCGGCGATTAGGGGGGAGGCGAGAAAGCTGCGGCCGCCCAGGGCGCGTGGGCCGAACTCGGCCCGGCCGGCCCAGCGGGCGACGATGGCGCCCCCGGCAATCAGTTCAGCCACGAGACTGGGCGGTGCCTCACGACACACAATCTCGACCGAGCGATGTCGCTCAGAAAGCGCGGCCTCGACCTCGGCGCTGCTATAGCTCGGCCCAAGGCGATCGGACGGCGGCGTAGCCGGAACTGGCACCTTCCCTTTCAACCTCGCGTGGCCTTGAAACGCGCATCCTATCGAAATGCCAGCATCATGGGGGGCGCTGGGCACATGGTAGTGGCAGAAGTCCCCGCTTTCAGCGATACGAGAATTGGCGGGGATATTGAGGAAAATGCCGCCAGCGACGGCCAGCGCGTCCCGCCCGGTGAGCAACTTGGCGCGTCTCGCGTACAACATCAACGCTCGCTCAGTCACTGTCTGGGTGGCGCGGGCGAGGTCGGCGTGTACCTGAAAATCCTGTCGCCATGGCAAATGCTTTTGCCAATCGTTACGAAAGACAATCGTGCCGGCAGCCTCGTCCACGTCGGCTAGGGCTTCGGGTGGTGGAACGCCCTCTTCGGAACCGTAGGCTGCTAGGGCCATTAACTGGCCGTAGGCGTCCGTTTCGTCAAAGACGAAGCCGGTGACGTTTTCGTACAGGCTGGCCACGCTATGAACAAACGACGCGCCGCTATTGTGGGGAATGGTATATTCGCGGTCGAGCAGTGTCAGGCTCGCCCGGTCGGCGGTGTAAATGGACAGGATTTCAGTCCGCACCGGGGCAGCACGCCGCTGGCCGCCCATATCAGCATACCAGCGCGCAAATGGCAGGTGGAAATCCCTGCCATCAAGGCTCGATGTGCCGGCCAAGTCGCACACTAGTACTGCCGCCTCGGCAAGGGGTGAACTGCCGAAGGCGCACCATGCATGGGCCAAATGATGCGACATTACGAGGTGACGGCGATCGAAGGGGTCGAAAAGATTGAAATCAGGGGAGATCAGCGGCTGATGTAGGCCAAAGCCTCCTGGGCTCGCCGCCTGGAAAGACGTTGTAATGGCATCCACCTTGTCCAGGGTAATGCCGGCCGCCTCCAGGCAGGCCTGCACCGGCAGGCTATTGGTCAGGGCCTCGTGCCCGTCATGCTTCCGCCGAGTCAAACGCTCTTGCTGGATGGCGGCGACTACCCGCCCATCCTTCGCCAGTGCACACGATGAATCGTGGCCGACGTGAATGCCCAAGGACCAAGTCATGGGGCAAAGCGCTTGGCCACGTCCTTGGGTTGGAAGCCGATGGTTAGGATGGTAACTTCTTCGTTCGCTTTCATATCCTCGCGCGCATGCACTAAGCCAGCAGCGTCGATGACAATCATTTCGCCGATCGCCAATTGCACTCGCTCAATCGGCTTGTCCGGCGGGTAGAGGACCAAGTGCGAGGGATCGGTGACGTAATTGTGCTTCAGCATTATGATGGCATTGACGGCAAAAATCTCAGTGTCCACATGGGCTTCGATCCCGGCCCCTACCCGATCATAGAAGATGTAGCTGGCAATCCCGGTTGGAACAAGGCCGGGTACCAACTTCTCCATAAACGAGGTCAGGTGTGGCGAAAGAGCGAAGGCATCGGCGATAGGGCCGCCGCAGCCTAATAAGTGCCGCTCTGTTGGAATGGCGTGCGCCTTGCTCTCTTCGGCTTCGCGCTGTAGAGCGCGCAGGGTCTCCTCGGTCAGGAACGGCGGACGTGCGCGCCAGATGATGTCGGCGGAGACAAACTCGCGGAGGGAACGGACTACCGTGTCAAAGGCTGTGTCGCGCACGGAGTACTCGTTGGGGCGCTCGGGGTTGGCCAGGCCCCCGGCGGCGTGGCACAGGAGAACGCGGTAAACATCCCTCTCGGTTTCCGACAGACCGGCGACAAATTTCGTGAGTTTATCGTTGAGGGTGTTGGTCGTTCCTGCGGCGATAGTCATGCTTCCCCCATTTGGTTGGTGCGCGGCTTAAAACCGAGCGTAAGCAAGGAAATTGTTTCGCCCTCCTGGATCGGTTCCCGCGCATGCACCAATCCGCCCCCGTCGATGACCACCATTTCGCCGCTGGTGAGCAACACTCGTTCTGCCGGCTTGCCGGGGTGGAACAACAAAAGGTGCGAAGGCGCGAGTTGATGCTCGTGCTCTATCATCAAAATGCCGTTCAACGAGTGCTCGTACTCGTCTACATGCGGATCTACCCGATCGCCTGGCTGCATATAGTAGACGTACATGCAACCGGCCGGCTCCATGGCTACGCCCCGTTCCCCCAGTAGCACCGTGAGTTCGGGATGTTGGGCAACAGCCCTCGCGACCGGCCCACCAAACTCCATCCAGTATTGGTCGTTACGACGGGCTCTGCGTCTTGCTTCACGGGATTCGCGACGCAGCTCCGCCATTAATTCTTCTGTCAGGAAGGGCGGGCGGCCGCGCCAGATCACATCGGAACGGCCAATCTCGGCGATGGTGCCGAGCGCAGCCCGGAGCGCCGCGGCCCGATCCCCGGACGCCTGCGATCCGTTGAGCGGAGCAAGCTTTCCGGCGGCCATGGCCATCAACAGCTTGTAGTTCTCCGTCTCGTAAGGGTCGAGCTCTTTAAGAAAGGATGTCAGTTTGCAACTGAGCGTTTCGGCTGCGTCAGACATTGGTCCGCTCCCGGCGCCGGATTAGTTAATTCTTCGCTTCTTGGCCCGGCTCACTCACTTCTTCAGGCCCAAGGTCTTGGGGAGTTTGATATATTCGCGCTTCATAGACGCTGTGGAATAAACCGATTTCGGCTTAGCATAGACGATACGGAGGTCGCCTTCGTCGTGCGCCGTGACGACTTCGGAATGGTCCGCCGCAGATTCGATAATCTCCGAAAACACGACCCGTTCGTCTGGCGACAGAGTTTCGGCCAGCGCCTTCAGCTTTTCCACCAAGCTGGGCAATGCGGCTTCCAATTTGTCTGCGTTTTTGAGCGCCTTGGGCTTTTTCATGAGTGCCTCCTGCCTGCAATTGAATTGGGTAAGGCGAGAATCAACGCTCAATGATTTGCAGAAACAAGTGCCATGTCAACCTCTGAGCGCATGCGCCTCAGGGAGACACCGCGTGCTTACGCTTGGGGGGCCGCGGTGAAAATGGGTATCCTGCACCACATACCGCGGAAATCACCCGGCCCATGCCGTCCCATTGATGTCGAGACAGTCAGTCAGCTGTCATACGCTCTTCTTATTCTTGTGCGCCTGGGTGTACCGCGTGATCTTCACCGGGATGAAGCGGATGATGATGTTTCGGAACTTGCAGACTTTGCGCAGATGGTCGTGCATGAGCTTCAGCTCATATTGGGCGATAAGGGGGATATCGCTCTTATTCGGCGGTGCCTTGCTCTTGTCGTAGAGCAGCCAGAGACAGAGGACGTAGTCCCGACCGTGATGGTTCTCGAGCTCAGGCTTGATATAATCAAGATAAGCCTGCCGATAGGTGCAGGGCCCATTCTCGATAAAATCCCTAATCTGTACCAGAAAAGTCTCATCGTTCAAGAATGCCTCACAGTAGAACTTCGCCTGTGAGAACAGGTAGTTGATCGATGATGCATCCTTATATTGCTTGGCATTGATGATCCGCAACACGCCATCGTCTTGCAAGTCCAACACATCGCAAAACTCTTTGTCCTTCCGGCCAGCGCCGATCTGCAGCTTGGCACGGTCGAACAGCACACAGGAGGGCCGCAAGTCGACGACTTTGGCATTGAAGATCGCTTCACTGTTCTTCTTTGCGGCATCGTCGCTGATATCGATGTTAAGATACCAAGCTTCCGGCGCCTCTTCCTGCACGCGCTTGTCGATGAACTCGACGATCGAATTGTAGAAGTCAGGATCGACCTGCACCCAACGACCATCGTTCAGGATGAAGTAGCGTCCGTCGAGCTCGTGCTCGTAAACGATGCAATCATAGAGTGACCAGCGCCGGTGACCCAGGACTCGATCCTCCGCCGCCGAATATGCGTAGATACGCTTTTTTTGCAGCCGGTCGATGGTGATGTCTTCAGGCTCCTTGAAAATCTTCTCGATCTGCTCGGGCGATAGGAAGGAGTAGATGATGTTCTCCCGCTCCGCTTTGTTCGAGTAGGAGAAGCTGAACTCGTCCTCCGACAGGAACTCCGGAATGCAAAGCTCCACCTTGCTATAGTCCTTGGCCCTCAGCGCAGCGACGAGGGTCTCATTGAGCAGCGTGGCATCCTCGTCTGACGCCGGTTGGAAATTGCGATAATTAGGGAATAGTGCGATATAGTCGCGGGCGCCGAAACGCTCCAGAAACTCCTGACACTGGGCGACGATCTTCTCCCAACTGAGCTTCTCATCGCCGATCACCTTGACGGTCAGGTTGTCCCGCCCTTGCAGGGTCGTGTTTCGGTTGCCTTTGATATGCGCCGAAATGTAGCGCAGGTCCTCCGCCTCGCTCAGGCCAAACACGAAGCTGTCGGACGGTCGAGCGGCCTGTCGATCGATATGAGTCGGCGTGATCGTGTTGCTCTGACTGCGAGTCTGCCGAATCTCCTCGTTACCGCACATATTCATGGCGGTCTTGATGCCGAAGTCGGGCTCTAGCATCTTCCTGTTGAGACAGCTTGTTGCACTACGTCCAAATACGGCGGCGAACAGCCGATTTTTAGTCGAGATCAGAAGCAGGCCATTAGGACTCTGACTGGTCGCCCCGAATGTGATCGTTGCATCGCCTAGCTGCTCGTTGACGAAGTCGAGCCACGGCGGATTCTTCCTGACCGACATCGTCTCGAAATAGATGAAACGGCAGGAAGCATCTGTAACCGTGAAGTCGTACGACCGAGCCTTCTGCTTTCCGGCTAGGTCGGCTTCATCGTCGATGATAGAAGTAATGGTGACGCCCTCTTTCGCTAGAAAGAAGGTTATCTGGGCAATCTCGGCACCGGTCTCGTCCATCACCCCTCCACACGGCCTTATCCCTCAACTCGTTATAACCCAAGCATGTCGTCGCGCCGGTAACGGCGCCGCACGGGCTAGTCGTGAATCGAAAACTAGCGCTAACGCGCGGGCATCGCAGGGAACAGACCTCTCCTTCCGTCCGTGCCACCCGAGAAGACCTCAACCTTGGCGAGGTCTTCGATATTTACGGGCAGGTCTACGTTCTCGAAAACGATGAACTGCCCAAGATCCCGGATGCTGTGGATATGCTCGAAAAACCTCTGCTTCACAGCGGTCCGCGCAAGTGCCTTCTCGTCCTCCGACAATTCGCCGAATCTCGGGTTCTTGATGGGATCGCGATACGTCAGCAGCGGCGTGTCGAGGACCACTATGCCAGGGTGGGGAAGGCCGCGGTCGCGGCAGAACAGAAGCAACGCGACCTTGAAGGCAGCGTGGGTGACCGCCCTCACACCCTTGCCGTTGTTGATGCGGAGCTTACCGTCGATCTTCAGGTCGTACGTCGATTCGTCGAAGGAGATATGCCGGTCTCCCGGGAACTCCCATTTCCGCAGGACCTCGGCGACCGTCTGGCAAAAGTCGTGGGCAAGCCCGCCGGAAAGGTCCAGATTCGGCTTGTCCTCCTTGGGGGCCGCCTTCATGCTCTCCGCTTCCCTGCGCTTGTCCAACAGAAGCTGCCGCTGCTCTTGCAGGGCAAGCCCCTGCTTGGTCCTGTCACGCGCGGTAAGCACCTCCGCCAGGGATCGGCGGGCTTCGTCCACTTGCGGCAGCAGGTCCGCGAGATCCCGTTCGGTCCTCTCCAATCTGGCCAAAAGCGCGGGGAACTCGTTCTCCAGCCTCCCGCGCTCGGCGTGGAGATCCTCCACGGTCCGGGCGAGATCGTCACGTTGCCGGGCGATCTTCTCGATCTCGGCGAGGGCGGCGGCCCTTACCTGCTCCACCTGGACGATGCCCTCCCCGTGCGACTGCGCCTCCGGCTTGGCACCGCACATCGGACAGTCCCGGCCGCTCCCTAAGGAGACCAGGAACCCGGCTTCCTCGATGGCGACGAGGCGTTCGACGTCGGACCCGTAGACGTCGTTCAGACGCGCGAAACGGTCCAGATGGACCTCGATCTCGTCGAGCCGGCTCCCAACCCGCGGAATCTCCGCAGCGAGTGCCTGCTTTTCCCCAAGGAGGGAACGGACCGACTTCTGGGCGGCGTCAAACTCGGATTGGATACGATCCAGTGTCTCCGTCAGCCGCGCATCCTGTTCGGCATACCCGTCGGCTTCGGGGTGCTCAGCTGCAAGCCTTGCGTCGAGGTCGCCGATCATCTCGTCGAGCAGTTCGAGCTTGAACGCCTTGGCCGCCCTCACCGACTTAGGCTTTGCGACGGGGACCACGGCGCTGTCGTCGACCCCGCTGAGCAAGAGGCGGAAGACACTTCGCTCGGTCGGTACGTCGGGGTGCTGACCGCCCGCGATCGGAGAGCGCTCGGCTTGAATGGAGGTCTCGTCGACGAGAAGTATCTTCGCCAGATCGCGGAAACTTAGGCTGTCTGGGGTCCCGTATGAGTCCTTGGCAACGATTTTCCCGCCGAAACCCAAGTTCGAAAGGAGGAAATTGGAGAGGTTGCCCGGTTTATCATGGCTATGCTTGGCGCTGAGCTGCCGCCCCGTGATGCCGGTCGGCACCGCCTTCAGCAGACCATCATGAAGCAGATAGTCTCCGCCGGCGACGGAGCGGGAGAAGGTGAAGTCGCCGGCACCCGAGATGGAGATGCCCAGCAACACGGTATCGTAGCCCTGCCGCTCGTCGATGTCCGGCAGAGGCGATGAACCGCCGAGCATGAAGTTGATCGCCTTCAGCGTGAACGACTTTCCGGTGTTCGAGGCCCCCCAGACGAGGTTGCTCCCTTCCCCGAATTCGAGTTCCGCAGGTGGCCGGCCCGGACCGGTGAAGACGAGGTGCCGCAGTGTTAGTCTGTGGGCGGTCATCCGGCACTTCCTCGCATTCCTTCATGGCCATGGAACTCGACGTTCCATCGGCCGATCTTTTCGGCGACCAGGCGTTCGATCCGCTCGGCCTCCATCGCGCACACGTTCTCCGCCAGCCAGCGGGCACGTTCCTTCAACGCGCGGGCATACGGGGACCGCATCAGTTCCACGAACGGATAGGCGTCCTCTCCGGCCCGAAAGAGGAAGCCCCTTTCGCCGACGATGATGTCGACGAGATGCAGGCGGCGCATCAGCGAAAGGCTGGCTTCGACCATCGGCCGGCGGACAAGCAGTTCCCCGCTGCGGTGGGGAAGGTCCGGATGGAGGCTGGGAGGCCCTTCGATATCGCCCGTATGGACCACAAGGTGGTCGAACCAGGTCATCTGGGAGAGGTCAAACGCCATCGGGTGGGCTGCATCCAGCACCACGAGCGCCCTCACGCCGGTCTCCAGCGGGCTGTTGAACAGTTCCACCGACATGCCGCCGCTCATCGCCGCCACTGCAGGCGTGGAGGGTCTTCGTTGACGAAATGGTGGCATACACCCTGCTTAACAGGAATCCGGGCGTGCGGGGCGAGCAGGCCGGTGACAGGCAACTGGGCGGCATGTGTCATCACGGCGTCGACGCACCGGAGCTTATCCGGGTAGCCGGCTTCGCACACGTCAGCGACGCCGTGGTAGATGTCCGACTCGAAGGTCTCCAGCACATGCTTCTCGGTGTTGTCCCGGTAGAAGCGTTTGAACGCCGCCGCGTCGTAGAAGCGCTCGCGCTGACGGGCGAAGTGCCGGCCATGATCGGGGTGGCCGACGATCTCCGAATGGGCGGCGTAGACCATTCCGTCCCGGTCCCCGTAGGCGTCGAGGAGCTGGCCGATGTAAGGCAGTTCCGAGTCGTCCACCGTCTCCGGCACCTCGCCCTTCGGGGCCGGCCCAGGATCAGCGCCGAACCACTTGGTCAGAACCGGCTTCACATGCGAGTCACCGAGGATGTCGTCGAGGCCGACGCGCGAGATGGCCGAGAAATCGTAGGCCTCTATGAACGCTTTCAGCTTCGGATCCAGCGGGATTTTCGTCTTCTCGACGATCGACTCGGCGCAGTGCCTGTCCCAGTCCGCGAGAAGTCTGGACCTGAAGGCCGAGGGGTTGAAGATCAGGCTTTCGAGGTTCCTGTTCACTCCCCGCGGGGCAACGAAGAAATACCTGGCGGGAGCCGTGAAGTGGCCTTCGTGGGCGTTGTAGAGAATCTTGCCGATCTCCCGGATGCCCACGTTCGTCGGCAGATGCTTGCCATACTGCTTGCACTGATAATTGTGCCAGGCACCCTCATGGCGATCGGACGATAGGAAGCCGACGATGTCGCGCCCCAAATCACCTGCCCCGGAGAACCGCGTGCACTCGACATACTCGCCGACCTTGCGATCAACCCAGTCCCTGACGAACCTCTCCAACTCGTCGTCATCGAGCATCAGTATTTGGCGGCCGTAGTCTTCCATCGACAGCTAACTCTTTCCAGACCTGCGATTGAACACGCGAGGTGCTCAATCGCACGAAATCTTTCATAACCATATCCGCGGTTGTGCAAGGTGTCGAGGAGGGTTAGCAATGGGAATGCTGAAGACGCCATGCTTTGTACAGCAACCCAGAGGGCAGGAAATCAACGACAAGAATGCGGGCCGTGCCCCTGGGGCAAGGGCGGCGCGCTTACCTATTTCATTCCTGGGCTGTAGCTGGTCCCGCCACCGTAATTCGTATTCTGGCTCGAATAGGAGGACAGAACGCCATCGGTCCCGAAAATCAGGGATACGGTCGCGGTCGAAAAGCCGGAATCGTTGGCGAAGAGCCCCACTACGGGAATCGCGGCTTTCGGGTCCATGCGCACCTTCTGCTGGGTATAGATGAGCATGCGTTCCCCGTTGGGCATCAATTGACTGGCATTCGGCTGGCCAAATTGAGCTACGACGTCCTGCACCGAAGCCTTGCTCTTCTTTAGCTCCGCGAGGTGCTCTTCGCTGATAGTAGTCCCCGTGGTCGAAGTGCATGCCGCGATCATCAGCGCAACGGTGCAGGCAAAAAGCTTCCTCATGGTGGTCCCCTTCAGCGTCGAGTGCATTTTGTTCAATATATCGAGGTGCGCGAACTGGGCAAGCCGGTTGCCATGCGGGGATGGATCTCAGGCAGCTGTTCGCAACCAATCTGCGCCGATTGCGCCACGCCAAGGGCTGGTCTCAGGACGAGCTTGCCCTGGAGACAGAGATGAGCCGCAGCTATCTCAGCCAGATCGAGAAGGGGAAGTTTTACGTCAGCCTGAAAGTGCTTGGCCGGCTGGCTGAGGCCCTGAATGTGGAGCCTGCGGAATTCTTGAAGCCGCCTGCGAGCCCTTCCCCTCAATAGGATTGAAGTCGAGGGACGCCCGTCTGCTCGAATCGCCGGGCCGCTCCCTGTTGCGGTTTGACGATGCGTTGCTGTGCAACAAAGCGCACTTTTCCGTTATGCAACGAAACGGGGTCTAACAGGTTGCGACCGAATCGCCGCGAAGTGAGCCTTCGGCTTACACTTCGCACCGCTCCGGTCGCTCCAAAAAAGGCGCAACGTTTGCCGGAACCGGACTCTTTGTGTTTTAGTTAGGCAAATCACTCTTATAAGCGCCGATGAGACTTGTTGAGCCCGTCCACGTAGCCCAGATGGAAGCTACAGCACCTCCTGTTGCGGACGAACGAGCGGGTTGATTTTTACCCTGCCAAATATCGACGCCATCGCCTTAGCCCGAAAATGCCTAATTGGACCGTTTTCAGTCGGTCCGGTACGAGCCCAAGAGCGCAAAAAACGCTCCGGGCACGCAGTTAAAGTACGAGCACCGGGTACTGCCCGGGCAACAGCGGCTTACCGCCCCCGTGCGATAGTGGAAATAGCGGTCCATGATGGCCCAGGCCCGCTTTGTCACCACCGTCGTGATCGTTCCCGGCACGTGGCCAAGCCTTCCATGCCGCGGACCAGCGGATGCGTCGGTGATGGATTTCAGGTAGGTTTCGTCGATCTGCAATGCTTCGCGCATCATCTTCCAAGCATGCGGTGTCTTTGCGTCAGGTGGGGCAATTGCATGGCGGAAGCGCTCCATGGCGCGCGCAGTTGACTGTAGAGGCGTGCGGTATGCTGTTGGCCTCGATGAGGTCGTGCAGTGCCATGCGGACCTCGTGATCGGCCAAGACAAGGCGGTGTATATCGTCGAAGCCGCTGCTCAGCGTGTAGGCGCTGCAAAGCGCCGCCAAATCATCAAAGCGGGCGACTATCAGGCTGGAAGTGCCGTCAGGGAGAATGATCTTCTCCAACGATACACTCAGACCATAGCCCGTCGAGAACGCCACGACTTCCACCGACGCGCGGGCCAGGTCAAGGGCTCGTATATAAATTGGCGTGAGGTCGGCGGCCGGATTGTAGCGGTTGGTCAAGCGCTTTTTCAACAGGATCAAGCAGTTCAGGGGGATCGCCACCCGTTATGACAAAGATCCCCGGAATTTCCTCGCCGCCGTCAAACTGGTCGCCATTCGCATCTGGTGCGCCGCGTAGTGAGTCTACGGCCTAGCCGGGCACGAGACCGCCCACCCGGTCACCGCATACCAGACGACTTGTCCGGAAAAGGCGCAATACCCGACAAACCGAATCAGGACAATTGTCCGGAAACCCCGGAATCAGGGGGTCAGAAACGGCACTATTCCGTCCATCCGTGGAGCGCTAACGCATTGAAGTTACACGTTATCGTATCCTTCACACGGGAGTGCATCTGCTAGGCAACGTCTTGAAACTAAATGGGAATGTCAGTAGGTTTCCGCACAGTAAGCGCACACCTGCTGATGATCTAGTTACGAAGGCATTGCCGGGCAACACTAGATCTAGTATATGGTCGGTTCCCGCGCCGACCCTGGTTTTGGCCAAAAAGCCTGGACCAGTTCGTTGACAAAGGTAAGGGCGCGTAGCACAGCGGTAGTGCGTTCGCTTCACACGCGAGAGGTCGCAGGTTCAAACCCTGCCGCGCCCACCACCCCCCCCAGACACAATATGTAGTGTGTTGTCGATTCCCTGCAGGGGATCGCGCCGATGTGCGCTTTTGTCCCTGTGCCCCCCGAGATGATAGAACCAACAGCGACTTGGAATTCTCCAGGATGTTGCGGCGTTCCCACTTTTCAGGCCTCCTTCTCCTCGCCCAGTTGCCGTGCCAGAACCCCTCGCAGATCCTGCTGTTTGAAGCTACGCTGGAGCAGCCGTCAGGACACGAGGCGCTCTATGGACACAGACAACATCGAACCGGTGGCCCGCGCGCTGTGCGAACGCGAGGTCAGAACGTGGCAGCACACCGCCTCATCCGATGTCCCCGCCCTGGTGGAGCGGTACTGGCCGGTCTACGCCGCCAAGCTCTCGGCCGGGTTGATCGACGAGGACGGCAGCGAGATGGCCCACACCGTCGAGCGCGGCCTTCAGGCATGGGAAGCCTGGCTTGATGAGAGGTCGGGACGCGCTCACCTCTGACGCATGTGTGGGCGATACAGCAGCACCCTGTCGCGCGAGACCATCCGGATCTGGTTCAAGGTCACCGGCCCCATCCCGGATCTGCCACAGCGCTACAACATTGCGCCGAGCCAACCGATCCCCGTGGTGCGCGCGGAACGGCACGGCCAGCGGGAACTCGCCATGATGCGCTGGGGGCTGGTGCCATCCTGGTCGCCGGGACCACACGAACAGGATTTCTCCATGATCAACGCCCGCGCCGAGACGGTGGCGACCAAGCCCGCCTTCCGGCGCGCCTTCGAACGCCATCGGTGTGTCGTTCCGGCCTCGGGCTTCTACGAGTGGCAGCCGACCGGCGGACGCCGGAAGCAGCCATTCCACATCCATCGCCGCGACAACGGCCCGATGGCCTTGGCAGGGATCTGGGAACGGTGGGCGGCGCCGGGCGATGACAAAGTTCTCGAAAGCGTCGTTATCATCGTGACCGATGCCAATGACCTGCTCCGACCGATCCACGAAAGGATGCCGGTGATCCTCGACGAGGATGGGGTCGATGTCTGGCTCGATCGAGCGACGCCAACCCCGTCCTTGCCGATCTGATGCGTCCCTGCCCCGATGAGATGCTGGTGGCCGATCACGTCAGCCCCATCGTCAGCAATCCGGCCAATGACGTGCCCGAGTGTGTCATCCGGGTCGCCGGTTGATTGGGGGCTTTCAAATGAAGGTCGGCAGGTAGCGCAAGCACATTTTGCCAAGGCAAAATCTACGCTTTACCATAACCATTTCGCATCCACCGTGCTGCACTCTCTTTGGCAATGCTCTGCCACAAGCGATTGCCTGTCGATTGAAAGCCACCGCAATCAGCGGTAGCCTAGCGAACCTCAACCGAGACCGCTGGCTGGTTAACTACATGACGACAGGCGATGCCATTTTCCGCTGCTCCGCACTGGTCATTCTCTCGGCGTTGTTGACTGGTTGCCAGACGGCATCGCAACCGCGCCCGAGTTACACCGCATCGACTTTCACGCCCTATTCACCGCCTGTCCCGGCAGGCATTTGCAAAAACGTCAACTTCGTAAAATGCAAGGTCGAGGACGTGGACGATTGTGAAAGGCGCGCTGCCAATGGCGACACCGACGCAATGGTTCATCTGGGAAATCTCTATAAGACCGACTTCACCGGTTGCACCAAGTATCGTGACGGGCAGAAAGCCGCTGAGATCCTTCGAAAGGCCAGCAACCTGGGCAACCAGGAAGCTCTCCGGCAATTACGCCAACTCTATGAATTTGGCCAAGCGGTTCCAAAGAATGCGCGCCTTGCCTCAACCTACCTGAAGGAAGGGGTGGAAAAGGGCTACGACTGGGCGGTTGCCGCCAGCATTTACGAGAAGGACAAGGCCGGAGACCCGAGCGTGATTAGCGACCTCCGCACCTCTGCCATCAATGGGAACTGCCATAGTCAGATATCCCTGGCCCAGTTCTACAGAACAGGCATCATCGCCACCACCAATTCCCCTGCGCTTCTCATCTCGTCAGAGAAAAAGTCATACCCGGTCGCGCAGAACCTGACGAAGGCTTATTTTTGGGCGCTGGCTTCCGTTTCCTCGACAGCCACCATTCCCAAGAAAAAATACTGGGACCTGTTCGGCATCTCCGAGGCTCCCTGCCCCATCGACCAGATGACAAGCTGGTATGACGTCGAGAAGCAACTTGGCCCAGATTTGGTCGCCAAGGCACAAGACACCGCCGCCACATGGAAAATGGGATCACCGGAGCCAGACCTTGCTGCACCGAAGGGACAGGAATGGAAAAAGCCTACCTCGCCCAAGATCGCGGTTCCTGTCTCACCAACACTAACGCCAGAACCGCCCAAGCCCCCGACCAAGGCCATTCCACCCAGCTTGAGCGACCTCGGCCCACCCGTTGAACCGCCCAAGGCCACCACATGGACCTGGACACCCGTATCCCTGCCACAGGCAGCCACTGGCGGCGGCGCCACGTTGGACGGCGCTGCTGTCTTTGAGAAGGTGAACAAGTCCGTTTGGCGCGTGATTGCAGCGAGGTCCCTGAGCGATCTTCGTGACGGAGGCAGCGTGGTCCAAGGATCCGCGGTGGCCGTCACCAAGGACACCCTACTCACCAACTGCCACGTCGCTTCGGGAATGAACGTGATTGTGGTGAAACACGGCGACGCCTTTGAGGAGGGAAAGGTCGTGTCTGGCAGCCAAAAGCGCGATCAATGCGTCCTGAAGATTGGCAAGAAGATACTGGAACCGGTCAGCGGCGTTCGCAGCTACGACAGCCTGAAGGTTGGCGAGAAGGTCTATTCGGTTGGTTCGCCCAGCGGCCTGGAAAACACCCTGGGCGAAGGCATCGTCTCCGGCCTGCGCAAGAAGGATGGGTAGCGCCTCGTTCAGACCTCAGCGCCGATCTCCCCAGGTTCATCCGGCGGCGGCCTGTTCGACGCCTCGGGCAACGCCATCGGCATCACCACGTTCTTGCTTCGGGATGCCCAGGCGCTGAATTTTGCCATCGCCGTGGAGGAGTTCGGCAAATGAGCACCCCACTGGTGATGCAACTCCAAGCCGACGTCTTAGACCCAAAAACCAGCATCGCTGACCTCCTTCGCAAGGTGAAACTCGTCGCCGCGAAGCTCAACTTGGATGACGTCCTGGAATGGGTCGATCACGAGTTGAATGGTTACTCGAATGACGCGACACTTCCGGCATACAGGGACCTGACCGGACATGTGAAATTTCTAAACCCGATACAGGGATGGTGTCCTGTCATTTGCCAAGACAGCAGGATGGAAGACATCATTTCACGTTGCCCGGTTTACCAATCCATCGGGTCCATGGAAGAGGTGTTGGCGCGTAGCACTGAGTCGGGCTATCTCGTTTATCCAATCGCCGGTCAGAAGCAGGCCATCCTCGCAAAAATGTTTGGAATCCGGACGGAGTTCCAACTCCACGTTAGCCCCGGTGCACTCTTTGGAATCCTTGACGGTGTTCGGAACCGTGTCCTGGATTGGGCCATCTCCCTGGAGAAAGCCGGGATTCTGGGTGATGGCCTGAAATTCACACCGACGGAAAAGGAGGCTGCCAAGGTCATGACCACCGGAAACGTCTATCACATCCAGGGAAACATCGGGGTCTTGGGCGACGTGGCCCATTCCACGGTCACCAATACGCAGTCCGTCACCTACACGGCCGACCAACTCAACGCCTTGCGCGATGCGATTGAGCAGATCAGCGCGGCAGTCGGTCAGCTTGGGACGAATATCAGAGAGCCGGTCATCGCCGCCATCGGTGAGATTCAAATCGAACTGAAGCAGGCACAGCCAAGCTCAGGAAAACTGCGAACGGCAATTGCATCCATCCGTGCGACCTGCGAAGGGGCCGCAGGGAACCTGATCGCCTACGGCATCCTTGGGCTACTCTCGGGCTTTTGACAACTCCCAGGGATACCCGCAGGCACGAAAACTATCTACAACCTCAACACGCAAATAGCGGAGCAATAATGATTACCCTAGCCTCGATCAATCTTATCATCCAGCAGCCGACGCAGTTGCTCCTTTCAAATGGCGCGCCCCCTTGCAGCCCGGCAATTATGTGGCGGACCTAAACATCGGCCAACAACCTGGCTGGTATTCGCTGTATCTAGCTGACGCCTCTTTTCAAAAGACGAGCGGCAGCGTGGCGAACGTGTGTTTGTCCATTGCAACGAACGGGCAAGTGCATCTCCACGCATAGTGAGAGATCTAGGTGGTACGGCATACAAGCCGCGTGCCCGTCGCCCAAGCGGAAGATGCACGCCGATATTTCGGCAAGTCGGCCGCCGCCCTCACCCAGCGCGAGGCAGCGCTGCTGGCCGCCGTGCTTCCCGACCCGCTCGACCGCTCGCCTGCGCGGCCATCCGCCAATGTCGCCCGCCGCGCGGCCCTGATCGACGCCCGTGCCAACCAAGTGCGGTTGGGGCGGGACGGCGCCTGCTGAGGGTGTCCGCGATGGATGCCCTCCGCCTCGTACCTTGCTGACGCCCCCAACGTGCTGACGCCAGTTTCCGACTAAGGCCTGCCCGTACCTTACTGACGCCCCAGATGCCACTTGTTCAAATGCGCATGGACCGGCCATCCGCATGTTTCAACAGCGTCAGTAAGGTACGGGACTGCCCCGCAGACAGGTCGTGCTGCCGGTTCAGTTGGGCGGCGACATCTACACAATGGGTTTCTCGGCCGATTCATCGTCGACCTAGACCTGATTGGCCGTATGTCGGATATCCGCCCAGGGGGACCACTTCCTCCCACTAACGGAATTGCATCTCAGCCCGACCACACCGTACCTTGCTGACGGCTTGATGCCCGATGAAGCGTCAGCAAGGTATGGGGCACTGCGACATGACATGCAAGAGGCCTAACCGGCCGCCCCGCTGCCGCTGACCTAATCTAGCTCTCACACGCCATCCAGGATTTTGGCGGCTCCCTTGACGTTGATATGCTCGTCATAGATCAAAATCGGCAGAGCGTCCGCTAACCGGGGAAACGCCGTGATCCCATAGTCTGTGAGCATTCGCTCGGCGGCCTCCCTGGCCGGGCCATAGGACCATGGCCCGTCGCCTTGCCGTAACCAATGCCGTTCCCGGAAGGCTGACACATCTGCCGTTGGCTTGAGCCGCTCCACCTTGCCGTCAGCAATCCGCCAGAGCGGCAGATAGAGGCCGTGCGATGTCGATGGCGGTGGACGCGGGCACCAGCACCAGGTCAGCGCCGGTCCCGAGGGAAATTACATCGTCATCAAGCATGGTCACCTCCTCATGGCCCCAAATTTGGCGGCCTGGAATTCTCCGGGAGAAGGGCCGTTATCACGGACAATCCCCGCTCCTTCCAAGGTAAGGCGGGCACGAGTCCGCCAGCCACCACCCACACGGGTGGGACGCGAGCACTTGAAACCAGTTTTCAAGAATTGCCGATCAAGTGCCGGAAGCCAGGAGGCCGTAAATTGGCCCAGGAGCGGCTTCTGCCGGGTTGGAAAGGAAATCACCCCGACCAACGTCGAAATGCGCTTCCTGCGGCATTTTAGGCGTCGCCAAATTTGTCCATGAAATCGAGATGATGATTGGGACAGCCATGAGCCATGGGTCATGGCCTATGGTTCATGGCTCATGGTGATCCCCGCCCTATTCCTTCACGGCCGCCATGGTGGCCTCGTCCTTGACGGCGCGCTCGATGACGGCTTGCAAGCTCTGCTGCGCCTGGGCGCGAGCCTGGCGTTCGGTCTCAAGGTCGGCGCGAACATCGCTCAGCGCCGCTTTCAGCTGAGCGATCTCGGCGTGCTGGTGCTCGACGGTCGTCGTCGACGCCGCCAGCGTGGCCTGCTGATCAGCAGTGGCGGCCTGCAGGCGTTGAACCTCGGAGCGCTCGTTGGCCAAATCCGAGCGCAAGCGATCAGCATCAGCTTGGGCGGCGGCGGCCGTCGCCTCAGCGGCGATGCGGGCCTTCTCGGCGGCGACCTGGCCCGCATGGGCGGCGGCCAACTGCTCGCTCAGATCATCCATGCGGCGGTTGGCCAGATCGCGTTCGGACTCGACCGCGCGCAAGGCGTCGACGATGCGAGCGCGCTCGAACCGTTCGGTGCTGAGATCGCCCTGAAGCTGGGCCGCTTCCTCGCGCCAGCGGGAGATTTCGGCATCGGTCCGCTCGATGGCGTCGGCCGCATCCTTATCTCGTTGGTCGGCGGAGGCCAACTGGCGCTGGAGGCCTTCGATTTCGGCCAGGCGGCGGGCATCGGCGACGCCCTCGGCCGCAGCGTAAATCGTCGGCACCAAGCGGCCCAGCAAGTCGGCAACCTCGCCCTTGGCGGCGGTGATCGCCTCGGCTACCGAGTCGGGCACCTCGATGGGCGCCTCCTCCACCTTGGTGCTGGCCTCGTAGGCGCGCCAGACCTGCAGAAGCCGATCAGGCTTCCCCCGACCGCCGCAAGCCATCCGCAGCGCCCAACCGTTCACCTGGCGGCCGACCGCCAGTAGGCGTTGACCGGCGTCGACGATCTCCTCATCAGGGATTTCAGGCGGACGCATGCGCATTCTCCCATTTATGTCTGCGGACGAAATTTACCGTAACTAACAAACCAATCCTAACTAACCTAACTAACTTATGTCAATGCAATTTTCGTCGATAGACGTTATTCGCATTGCTCGCAGCTGCCGTATGGCGCATATTGTCGAAGGACAGAAATAGCAGGCCACCCCATGACCGCCGACAACCACGATCCTTTCGCCTTCTTGGACGGCACCTACGCCGACGCATTCGAGGCAATCGAGGACAAGGGCGCAGACACCCTGGAGCGCCAGGCCCTGATGAAATGGCGGATGGAGATCATTGCTGCGCGCGAAGCCTTGAAGGGCATTCGGAGCGTCAAGAAACGCCAGGAAGTGATCGAGGAGTTCTTGGGGCGCCCCGGCGATGCGCTGGATCGTCGGATCCGCGAGGCCGCGCTACGGGAATATCAGGACCGCCCCTTGGGCCGTGGACGGCCGCCGAAGGGCTTGGTGCCGCAGTCAATTGGTGCGAGGCGAGTCAGACATGCCCAACGCGTCGAGGACGAGCGCGAGGCTATCCTCTACCTGCTGCGTGAAGCGCTCGATCTGGCGCCCGAGCGCGACGCCAAGGCGCTGATAGAGCGGTCGACGACGGCCGTGCGCGGTATCATGCGGGCCGAAAAGGGCCATCTGTTTAAGCGCTGGCTGCCCGAGCATGCCATGGAGCAGCTGACGCCCAAGGGCAAGTAGCGGCCTGGCCAGCCATTAAGGCCACAGGCATGACTGAGGGCAGACGTCACTCGAACGGCGGTACGGCGTATCCAGCCGCCATGGCGCCGTAATCCTGACCCGGCGCAGGGTCGCCGCCATCGCCTCGGCAAATTCTGGGGTCAGGATAGGTCGGCCGCTGGAATACCAGCCTCGTCGATCCACTTCCCAAGAGTTGGTACGCCGGGCGACGGCAGCAATGGTCTCCCGCTCGGCCGGAATCATGGCACCAGCAAGGATCTCATCTGCAGTCGGCCCAGCCGCCCGGAGTATCGGGCGCAGCCCTTCGACCGCCTGCCGCAATCGAGCTAGGCGCCGGGCGTCAATGGCTGCGATGCAGCGTTTCGCGCGATGCCGTGCGGCTTCGTCCGCTGCCCGCTGATCGACCTCGGCGATTGCCCAGCCGTCTTCGATTTCCCGCTCAAGCTCCAGCGCGGCGCGCTGAGCAGTCGCTCGTGCTTCAATTTCCTTCTTCGCGGCCTCAGCGCCTGGCAGCCATTGCCACACCGTCCGGCAGGCTTGGGCATCGGCCAAGGCACGGTGGGCTGCACCTTCACCCCAGTCGTGGCCAGCCTCTTTGGCGGCGGCTGTCAGCTTGTGCCACTTATAGCCCTCATGCCAATCGCTCCACTGCCCACGCCACTCGGCATGGCGCCGCATGCAGCATTCCACCGAAGCAGCGACCTCCAGCAGGCAGGGAAAGAATTGGATATCGAAGGCTGCGTTGTAGATGACCACGGTGCGCCCGCGCGAGAGGTCGAGCACGCGCGCCACCACTTCCGTGGCCGAAGGCGCATCAGCCACCATGTCATCGGTGATGCCATGGATGGCTGTGGCCGCCGCCGGTATCGGTCGGCCGGGATTGACCAAGGTATTTAGGAGTACGGTGCCGTCGTCATCGACGACCGCCACCTCGACCAGGGCCGCGCCATCGTCAAGGCGCAGGCCGGTCGTCTCCGTGTCCAGATAGATCGTGGCCATGGCAGGTCACTCCTGGCCACCGCGCCGCCCGGCGCCGGGGTCGCGGATCGGAGCATGCCCCAACACCTGCAGGCGCGCCGAAATGGCCTCTACCAGGAAGGCCTGGATGGAATTTTGCAGATCGCGTTTGGCGATGCGCCGGACGAGTTCGTGATCATCGTAAAAGAGGCGTACCTGCAGGTGGGCGCATGCGTCGCCCGGAGCTTGGGTGGCCGCCTCGACGCGACGCTCCTCTTGCTGCTCGTTTCGCTTGTTGAAGAGATCCAAGGGATTGGAGTCGGGTTTGGTCGCCATCACACCGCCTCCAGTTGACGCACAACCACATCCCACAGACCAGTGATCTCCTCCGCCGCCTTGCCGCGCGGATCATATTCGACGACGCCGAGACCGGCGGCGGCGGCATGCTGGAAGGCCATTCGTTGATGCAACTGACCTACCACCGGCAGACCGGCGTCCGCCAGAGCGGCGCCGACATCGGCACCGACAGGGCTTTGCGGCACGACAGTGTTGAGGACGCTGCCAACCAAGCCGCAGCGCGACCGGCGGATCAGCTGAGCGGTGTCGCTGACGGCGGCAAGATCAAACGCAGACGGCCGCACCGGCACGATGGCCATATCGACCTGATCGAGTACGGTCGCCGTCAGCGCGGAGTTGTGCGGCGGCGTGTCCAGGATGACCACGGCATCTTTGTGCTTGGCCAGCAAGCGAGCCAACGTGGTGGCGTTGGCGACCTCCAAGGAGATGTCGGCGCCAATGCGATCATGCCGAACCGCATGCCAAGTCGAGGCCGATCCCTGAGGGTCAAGATCGACCAGGACCACCGGGCGCTCCGCAGCCAGGGCGGCAACAGCCAGGTTGGTGGCAGTCGTGGTCTTGCCCGCCCCGCCTTTTTGAACAATAAGAGCCAAAGATACCATTGTGCGCTCCCCCGGAAGCCATGATTTCTGATTCATGATCCATGGATAATGGTATCCGCTACATGAGGCCGACTTCAGCACCGAAAACGGCAGATTCTTAAAGAATCACAAAGATTTGGAACGCTGACGACCGACCTTGGAAACCGGCTCCTGTACTTGCGCCAAGGCCGCGTACCACTGCATCAGTTCCTTGCCGCGATGGGTGGCCATGGCGGCGATCATCTGCGGCGCCGGGCGAACCGGCACAGCCCGCCAATCGCCGTTCATCAGCAGGCGAACGACATGGATGTTCTCGGCACACCACTCGGCTTCGTCAGATGTCAGCGCCGCCATTGTCAACATTCCCTGGTGCGCCCTTGCGCACCCTCAAACCTGAGGATAATGTACACACATTATCACTGACCGTCAACGGATAATGTGTGTACATTATGGGCAAGCCACCGCGCGGAACTGCACCACGAATCAGGAAGGATGTGAGGCTAGATCCCGACCTTCTGGCGGAGATTGAGGCGATCGTTGCTGCTGATCCGACGGTGACGCTGACGGCAATCCTGGAGGATGGCGCGCGCCTATGGCTGGCCCGCTACCGGCGTCAGAAGGGCAAAGAGAAGATAGACACCTGAACAAGCGTGCGAACCAGGCCGCCCTTGCGCACCCAACTTCGCTGACCATGACGATCAGGCGCCCTTCTTCGTCCTGGCCGTGCCGGGATCGCGGATCGGTTCGTGGCCGAGTTCATGCAGCTTGGCCGAGACCGCCTCGATCAGGAATGCCTGCGCGCTCATCTTGAGGTCTTGCTTGAGTACCCGCTTGAGCCTCTCGTAATCCTCATAGAAGAGACGGACCTGGAGGTGCATGTAGGAGTCGTCGGCCGTCTGCGCCGCCCTACGATCGCCCTGAGCCTCGACAGCTTCCTTCGGCGACGACGCCATTACCCAGCCTCCATTCACGAAACATGATTCATGACGGCACCCTATGCCCACCCGCACAGGCGGTCAACGCCAACGGAACACAACGCCCATGAGTCATGATTCATGAATCATGTTGACGAGGGACGCTGACGGCGATATACATTGCCTATCGCAACCACACAGCGAGGCAACCATGGCTCCGATCATCCACATTGAGGTTCATTCCGACGACCTACTGCTGCTCAACCCGACCTTCCTTTACGCCAGCGCTTGCCTCGGCGAGGGACTGTCGCCCGAGGAGATCGAGGACAAGCTGGCCGCGAAATACGGCGAGGCCTGTGTCGAGTTCTTGGATGCCCGTCACCTGCGCATCGCCGTGACGAGTGACCGCCCCCGTTACCTGCATTAGTTCGCCCGCGCATGACAGCGGGGCCGAGCGGCCTGGGGGAAAGCGGCGCCTCTCCCCCAGTCGCTTTGATGGTCACAGCAGCCCGAGACCACGCCCGAACATGCCGGTGATGGTGTCGGCGTCCTCGGCCTTCAGCACCTTGCCGAAGGCGTCGGCCGTTTTGGGTCCAATCCAGTTGTCCACCTTCAGCGGTTCCCAATCGTCGTGATGCTTGGGGCCGACGTCGTTGAGCGTCTCCTGCAACACGCCGCCCTCGATCTTCGGTGCCTTGCCGTCGGCCGGATTGCGGAACAGCGGCCCGAAGATGGAATGGGTCTTGTCCTCCAACCCCTCGGGGTTGCCGTTGCGCTGGGCGTTGCGGGCGAAGGTGTTGAAGCGCCCCAGGGCGAAGGCCTCCTCGACCTTGGGGGCGCCGAGGCGCGCGGTAACCTGCTTCAGGGCGAAGTCGGTCTGCGGACCGTATTTGCCGTCCTCGTCCACCGGCCCCATTTTGGTGTAGGGGGCGTAGGCGGGCGAGCGTTGCGGCAGTGGATTGGACTGATTGAGGATGTTCAGACCACGTTGCAGGCCCTTCACCGCGTCGTCGAAGCCGTCCAGGGCACCGGCATCGGCCACCTTCTGCCCAATCCGGCCGGTCGCCTGCCACAGATCCTCGCCCTGGGGCGTGGTGTGGGGCGACGGCTGCTCGTCGATGGGGCGGATCGGCGTCGGGTCGATCGGCTTGCCGCCGTCGGTAGCTTGCGGCCCGTCGCCGTAGACGTTGACGTGCCAATCCTGGACCTTCTCGTACAGATGCGCTTTCAGCGGATCGCCCGAGCGCCACCCGCGAAAACCGCTCTGGGCGGTGTCGATCATGTCCTTCATCTCAGACTCGGTGAGCTTCTCCACCGGCTTCAGCACGGCAGCACGCCCGGGATCGGTGATCGGCGCCGACGCCATCTGCACCAGGGAGGCGGCGCGGGGATCGGCTGGCGCCTCAGACCCTTTTTGTTCCGATTGTGTGCCCGTAGGATTTTCTTGAGAAGGGGGCGCTTCATTCGGTTGCCCTTTTATGTTCCCAGTATCATTCGGCTGGGGTCTGGGTTCGGGGCGAATGGTAGACAACCCGGGTTGAGCGGTGCCGACGCCAAGCGGGTTGCCGTCCTTGTCGATGGCTCCCTCGCGCCGCCGGATGGCGTTCATAAGCTGTTCGTATTCCTGCTCGTTCAGATCCTCAATTTTCCGATTGATATCCAATCCGGAGAAATCACCGATGTCTTTGGTATAACCCGGCACATCGTTGCCATCCGAGGCGGGGGCATAGATCGGAACCATTTCCTTGATGGTTTTGCCTTTGTAAAGGGAACTTTCCCGCAGCAGATCGGCCTGGGCCTTCCGTCCCGTTTCGAGATCGGGGAAGATGGCGAAGCCGTCCTTATCCTTGCCGATAGCGCCTTTGCCGCCGCGCAGGTTGCCGGGGTTATTGTTGCGCCACATGCGCCCACCCCCGGCGCGTGTTTCCGTTATGTTCCCATTGGGGTCATAGTATTCGGTTGCTGTGCGCCCCTTCTTGGTTCGCACGGATTTCGCAGATTTTGCCATGGCCTGATTCCCTGTCAGCGATTGGTTGGCTCAAAATCGTAGTCGTCAAGGGCGGGGTCCCCACCGGGAAGCCCAAGTTCCTCCTTGAAGGCATTGATGACCGAGCAGTAGGTCTTGGACGCTTTGAACTCCGTCACCTTGATGAAGGCGAATTCGTTTAAAGCCTTATCACTGCCCCGCTCCAGTCGGTACATGGTGAAGGTCACGGGGGCAGGATCGGCGAAGCTCTCGCCAGGGTCTCTGCGTGCCCGAATTAAATAGGTGCTTTGGTCGCTCCCTCCTGGCTTCATTCGACCGATCACCAACCGGTAATCATTCGTCATACAGTCCGCCCCCTGGTAACTGTTGACAGAGAATTCACCAAGAGGGGGGGAGCGATCCGGAAACGATACGGCGTACCAGTGGATTTGCGGTTCGATCAGTTCAATATGATTATCGCCAGGAACGAAAGGCCTTGTTTCCGCCCATATATGAAAAGAATAAAGCGACAGGCTGTGCGGGGTGCTGATGGTAACCCGCGACTTCACCACCAGATCCTTGTGGCCGTCGCCGTTCAGGTCCACCCAGTTGGGGCCGTGAACCAGGGGCACCATGTCCTTAGGATCAAAGCGAGGCAGTTGATCGGCGAGAGCCTGTTGGCCGGACATGAAGACGGCCAACGCGGCGGCAACACCCAACCTAGCCCCTTGGGAAACGATACGATGCCCCATAATCCGCCACCATCAGAACGCAACATCAGGCGCGAACAATATAGGAACACAATCCGCTCGTCAAGATAGTAGCTGGCGCTTTCCAACATCCGCAGCGGTAAGTGCGAGTGCGCGGAGAGCGGGCGCAGTTTGAACCACCGTATCAAACCGTCACCCATACCAAACCTCCTTGAGAAACAAAGAAGGCCGCCCAAAGGCGGCCTATGCACAACATGAGCTAACGAATAGCCCTCTATTCAATTTTCTTCATGGCAAGAACCCCATCCTCAACCCGCACGAAAGCGGGGTTCTCATCAGCGCGGAAGCAGGTCTGCCCCTCCTTGAAACGAACGTGAGCGGTGTACTTGTGGATTGCGGTCACCTTTTCCCCCTTGAAGAACACCACGCCCCAGGCTCCATCGTCCTGGAAGGAATCGCAGATATCTCGGCTCAGGTCGCCGGGGCCGCCGCAATACGGCGTGGCGACGCACACCCGATCCCACCCACTTTCGAGTTCCGCCGCCTTGACCTGTCCGGTCGACACAACCTGATCGTAGAGGGCGCGGACCGCCATCCGATGCTGGATGACCGGGACGAACAAGGCTGTGGCACCAATCCCCGCCAATGCCAAGATCGCAATAACCGTCCAGCGCTCCAGTCGACCGCCCTTGCGACGTCGCCTTGTCGTTCCCGAGAGAAATTGACCCATTCGTGCGCCTTCAATGTCCGGCATGTAGGAATCCTAAGACACGCAAGGCGCGCCTGTGGCGACGATGTCCATAAAGTAGTTCCTTTTTTGTTCCGCATCAAGATCGTCAGTCGTGCCCACGTCCATCCACACCATAGCCTGCGCGAGGGGCTGCCGTCCTCGCACCGAGGGGAACGGCTTCCTCGGGCACCGAAACGGATGGACCGCCCTTCCCGGGCATCCTCGCCCAGGCCCGGTAAACCCGAGCCTTGAACGCGATATCGTGGTCGTCGCGCACCCTGAGGATGACTTCCTCCAACTGGCTGGCCTGGGCGAAATCGCCCACTCTCCGACACCGCTCAGCCATCCGCTCCAATCGGGGGACTACGGCGCCGACGCGCTGAGCATCCCGCAATTGCAGGAGCAGGCCTTCGTTCCTGATCAGAGCCACCTTCAGGCGCGCGGCGTCGACGAGGCGCCGGAGGCGGTCACGGCGAGCTTGGTCAGCATGGTCTCCATGCGGATCTGGCGGGCTTCCATCTGCTGCAGGCGAGAGTCGATCGCCCCCACGGTCTCCAGCAGGATCTCGATCAGGCTCGGTCCCTCGCCGGAAGGCTTCTCGTCCGCCAGCAATTGCAGGATCGCTATCGCGGTGCCCCGGGTCTCGAACACCGGCTCCGCCAAGGGATGCTGGATCGGTTGCACCGGCACCGTCTGGTTCGGCCGCCGCCCCATATCCTCTTGCCAGTCCTCGTCCAGTTCGTCGATCTCCACCGGGATCTCGATGTCGTTGTCGTAGCTCATTGTATTCCTCCATTGTTCGTTCCGGCAGTTGGTCGGTGACCGGTGCCAGCCACTCCCTCAGATCCATTTCGTCCATCTGCAGCTTGCGGGACACCGCCACCGGCAGGCCATCGCCGCCGATGGCCAGGATGCGGCGATCACCCAGCGCCACGGTAATACCCTGCTCAGCGCAGAGATCGACGAACCGCTCCGGCCCCGAAGCCTGCTGGCGCGCCAGGCGCAAGGCATCGACCATGGTGAATGGGTCGCGGCCCTCGGCCAGGGCGACCTGGCGCTCGCGGTCGCTGACGACCTGGGCACCCGAGCCACTGTCGAGCAGCCCAGCTTCCTCCATGGCGTTGGCGATCTCGGGCTTGCCGTTGGCGCGGAACCAATCGGCCACGGTCCGATTGATGTGCAGCGGCGCGCCGGTCATCGGGTGACCGAACTCGAATTCCAATTGACGCGCCACGCGGCAATTTAGAACCTGGTGCCGGTATGGATCGATCTTGGTGAGGTCGCCTCGGACCGTCGGGACGAAGCCATGCTCATGATCCGGCCGGTGATCGTCCTGGCCAGCACCAGCGCGGTGGTCCTTTGCGTGGCGGACACGGGCGAACGGATGGGCATACCGTTGACCGGTAAACACTTTGGACGCCGCCTTGTCGGCCTCGTAGGCGTCGCACAAGACCTCCCACGCCCGCTCCCATTGATCATCTGCAAGCTCGCATCCTGGTGCCGGAGCGATCATCAGGTGCCAGACGCAGCCCTTTGGGTAACCGGCGGCCTTCGCCAGGGCGGCGGCATCCTGAAGCAGGGCGCGCACTTCATCCGGTTCCGGCTCGCCGCCTGAACACGCCATCACCTCGACGCGCTCGTTCGCCTCCCCGTCAAGGACGTGCGCCGCGACCTCGGCCAGGTCCCGCTGATCCCTTCCCCGGCGCGTCGACTTGATGATCATTCGCCCGGCGCCTCCAACGCTTCACGAAGTCGGCCGCGCAGATCCTGCAGGTCTCCCGATGCCGCCCTGATCCCGGGCAGCAGGCGCTCGATCTCGGCGTAGCTGTCGAACTCGCGGCCGATCTTGGTCTTGATGGCGGCCTGCACCATGGCGCCACCGAGTTCGCCGACGGCGGAGCGCAGGGTCGCCACCTCCACCAACAAGGCCGCCAACTGCTGCTGTTCGGGCGATGGCCGCTTCTGACGTAGGCGGCGCGGCCGGGTGATCGTGACTTCCGCCATCGGCGCACCCACCGCTTCGGCGGCTCGCAGGCGAAGCCATGCCGGGACCGTCAGGCCAGCGGTGCGCGCAGCCTTGCCGATGCGCTCGGCCAGTTTGCCATCAAGGCGGACCAATGCCTGCTCAGGCATCCGTCGTTTTTCGCTGCGCTGACTGGCCATTTTTACCCCCCACGGTATTCATCGTCAAATGACTGCGGATATCCACCACAGCAAAGCACAGTCAACAAACTTTCAAAGTACCGGCGGATATCGGCATTGGCTGGCTATATCAGTAAGCTATCGACAACAGCATTTTCGCATTCGCTGCATCCCACAACATTGTTTTCTGCAAGCGACTGTTTGATCCCATTTCTTTCAGAACAGCCCCTTGTCGAAACTCTTGTGCTTCCAGGCGTACCAGAGGTTCGCCAGCGAGACCGCCAGGGCGATCCCTGCCACGGCCGACCAAAATCCAGGCCCGCCATCGGCGCCAATGGCGGTCACCAGAACAAAGGCAGCCGCTCCGGCCGCCGTCAGCCCAAGACCGATGCTGGTAGTGATCCTCCATGCCTTGATGTCGCCCCGCTTCTTATCGAAGATGGCGAACCGGCGCGTCATCGCGCCCAGGAAGATGAGCAACAGGCCGAGCATCCAGGCGTCAGCCTTGTAGAGGGTGGGCAGGAAGTCGAGTGGTGTCATGAGCAGCAATCCTTCATTCAAAGAACGAGACGCCACTCAGCACTCTGATGTCAGCGCCCATGCCGACCAGGATAAACAATGCCGCTTTCAAGCAGATTTAAGGTGACCAACAGAACAAACATGGTGCCACCGACTATGCAAAATCCTCCGATTAGAGAATTTTGCGGCGTCGCCATCGGCGGCATATTGTCAGAGCAAAGTAATATTGCAGAGCACCGCACGCTTTCTCTTGACATTTGATCGAGAATGTGCAAGCTCATAAACAAATTGCCCAGACGTCGACGGCTTGGCTCGACAACCAAGGAGACGGGTACAGGCACAAAGGAGAGGGAAATGTTCACCGATACCGAAGTCGCCTTGATGGCCAACCAGAATGATCTCAAGAAGGCGTTGATCGAGACCCGGAAGCAGCTGGCCGAGGCTAAAGCCACCATCAATGGCAACAACGCCGCTATCGAGGGCCTGACTGCCCAGGTGAACGCCCTCAAGCAGGCCCACCCCAACAGCCCTCTGCTGGCGGCCTCGGGCCAGATATGGCAGCGTGGCCAGAACAAGGGCCAGCAGAAGACCAAGCTCCGCCTCATATTCGAGGCCGCGCACGATGCGGCGTTGAGGATGTTGGGGGTCTCTAACCCCGAGCAGATACGCGGCAACTAATCGCGCGTGGCCAGAAAGCCCGAAAGGCCCGGTGGGATCCCTCTCCCCCACCAGGCCTTTCCTTTAGCCGCCAATCTCTTCGTTCTGACCTGGCTTCGCTTTGGGGCCTTTGTTTACCCCCTCCCCATTGGGCACCGCCTGGCGGACACCGGCCATCTTGGCCATGCCCTCGACGCGGTGAGAAACCTGATTGGCGATGAGGGTCGAACCCTTGTCGGCGTGGTGCTCCTCGCCCAGGTTCTCGCCGTTCGATCCCCACCATCGGCTGATGCGGTCGGGCAGTTGGGTGATCAGCGCGAAGCTGCGCACGGCGATCTGGTAGTTGAGGTAACTGGCGAGCACGACCATGACGATGGTGCCCAGCAACCCAACGGCATGGCCGTCCCCAGCGGCCTGGGCGGCCGGGATAAAGGTCTTGCTCAGGAACCAGGTCATGACGCCGAACAGGCCCATGCTCATGGCGTAGCCGAAGACGGTCATCGGCTGGCGCATGAAGACGTTGAACATCACCTGGTAGCCCGGCGACTGCTTCTGGTCGACGAATTCTTGACCGTCCATGCGGATGTGGAAGAACGCCCACAGGCTGGCGGCAGCCAAGCCTTCAAGCATCAGGATCAGATTCCCCATCACCGCAAACAGCATGTAGACGTAGGGCATCATCGGGATCAGAAAGGCGTGCAGGATGCCGGTGCCGATGATGATCAGCACGCCCATCCAAGCGATGAAGCCCAACTTATCGAACAGGGCGGAGATGATGTCCGGCATGGCGAGTTTCGATGCCATGCCCGCCGCCTTGCCGGTGATCCATCCGGCCGGGGTCTTGCCCCAGAACGCGGCGATGATCTCGGCGCCGATGATGACGCCGAGGATGGTGTAGGCAATATTGAGGATGGCGTGGCCGAAGCCGATCATCGAGCCGACCGGGTTGACCGGATCGGTCTCGGCCAGCAGGGCGAAAGCGGCCTTCAACAGGCGGACGCCGGAAACGCCATCCTCGTTGGCAATACCCGCCGACAGGGCACCCTCGGGAACTTCCAGCTGCTTCACCACGGCCAGCTGGTTGAGGCTGCCGATCTGGATGCCCTCGCTGCTGCCCATCAGCCGGTCGTAGAGTTCGCTGTCGGGCGGGATCATGCCGAGATCCATCGGCACACCAGAATAGCTGACATTGGACAGCGAGTAGGTCATCCCCTGCATGCGCATGATGGTGATGTAGAACATGCCCGCCGACGCCCAGCCACGCTCGTGGGCAACGTCGCTCAACTGCTTGGCCCACATCCGCTTCTGTTCGGCCATACATCAGCTGAGCGAACTCGAAACGGATGACGGGATCGCTTTCGCCGGTCGGTAACGGCATCGACTTTTCGCGGCCAAAGGCTCCGGCAGCCAGCTTCCTGATAGTACGATGGCTGTCCCCGATGCTCGTGACAAAACCGCCCCAGCCTCGCCGGAACGCGCCCGTGCCCAGCATCCAGCTGCGCTTCGACCGCTTCCAGTCCTCACGCCCCAGAAGATCGTCGGCGATGAACTCCCGCATTTCCTTGCCTAGGTCGATCTTCTTCTTGTTTCCGTTCATGTCATGGCGCCCCTGATTCAGATTCTCCTTTGAATCATAGTCAGCGTGGATGCGAGCAACTGTTAAAGATTGTTCCCCTGAGAAAGATCCCAGCTGGCGCCGATTGGTGACCAATCTTGGCACCCAAAGGTGTTCTTAATGACCTGGGAGGGTCCTGCTTGTCGGACGCCCTGCAGCGTTGACAAAAACAGTTTCCGGTTGCACTACGGATCGCCTGCACAAGCACCGGCCAGGGGAGACGATGGCTCTATTCGATAAAGTCCCGGAGAACATCTTCCGGCCGCTCGCTGCCTCCAATCGCCGCTTCTACGCGGCGCTGCTGCTTCATCTGTACGAGCACACCTTCGCCGCCATCGGCGACACCCCGCGCAAGACCGACGTCATCGCCGAGATCGGCGACTTCATGGATCAGTATAAGCTCACCAACGGCCCGCTGGCCGATGACGGGTTCGACTTGTCGCCGCAGGAACTGCGCAGCTTGCAGCGAGAGGCTCAGGGCCAAGACACCGAGCGCTACCGCTATTTCCGCTACCTTGTCGATTGCGGCTGGTTGGTGGAGATGCGCGACCGTTTCCGGAAGCTGGTCGACCTGTCGCCGGAAGGCCGCCTGCTCCTGCGCGAGTTCCAGAAGATCATCCTGGGCGACACCCGCTCTTATGGCGGTGCCGTCCTGAATGTGCTCGGCCAGCTGGACGCCGCCATCGCCCATCCCGACGACCGCTCGGAATCCATCCGCAACGCCTGGGGCTTCGCCCGCGACTTCAGCCATCACCTGCGCACGATCGCTGCCCAGATGCGCCGGGTCGAGGAGCACGTCCTGCAGCAGCAAGGTCTGCGCGCCCTATTCCGGGCCTTCTTCGATGAATTCGTGTCGAAACTGCTGATCGCCGATTACAAAACGCTGAAGACGAAGAACAACCCTTTCCGCTTTCGGCACAAGATCCTCGAACGGGTGGGCGACGTTGAGGCTGATCCGTTGTTGATGACCCGCTTGGCACACGCCTATGTGCGCGAAGGCCGGGCCGACACCGCCATTCAAGCCGAGGAAACTATCCGCCGCGAGTTACAGGATGTTTTCCGGGTGTTCGACACCATCGACCGTCAGTTGGACGTCATCGGCGAGACCCAGGTCCGCATCGAGCGCAAGATTCACACCATCGTCCGCTACATGGACCGGCACGACGGCGGCGCCATCGACCGTGCTACCCGCGCGATCAGGGCGCTCGCCGCCACCGATTTGCCCATGGACGCCGAAGTGGAGATCGAACCGCATCTCCTGCTCCTGGAGCCGCTTCTGGGCGGCGATCTTCTGCACACCCAACGTCAGGGCAAGCGCGAGATCGAGCGCGCCCGGGTGCGCGAGGTGCCAATCGACCCGGCGCTGGAAGCGTTTCGCCTGGCCAAGCTGGAATATGCCCGCCGCGTGGCGGTCTCTCCGCAGCGCATGCGCGAATTCGTGAACCGGATTCTGGACGGCCGCGACACCATCACCGGCAGCGAGATCGAAGTCGTAACCATCGACGACTTCATCCTGTTCCAGCGACTGCGCGACGTGCCGTTCATGTTCGACGCCATGCTGGGCCGAGAATTCGCCGTCACTCCCCTTGGCCAGCGCGCCGAGAACGACTGGCTCGATTTCCCCGATTTCAAGATCGCCCGCGTCCGCAAAGGGGCCTGACAAATGCCGAGTGAACTGAAAGATCTCCAGGACCTGCTGAACAAGGCCGACACCTACCGGCCAGGACGCGGCATTCCGGAGCCGCCGACCGAGGAAGAGGTCACCCGCTGCATCCAGGTTCTAATGTCGCGCCAGTGCATCTATCCGCACCAGCAAAGCCTGGCCCGCACTTACAACATTCTGGCGTGCCACGATTACCAGGAATTCTTCCGCCGCTATTTCGCCGTCATGGGACTGGAATTCCACTTCGACACACGCTCCCGCATGGTCGCGCTACGGTTCCCCGGCGCCGACAAGAAGCGCTACGACTGGCAGGCGCAAAAGCTGAAGAAGGACGAGACCCTGGTGCTCTACGTCCTCAAGCTCGCCTATGAAGAAGGGTTCCGCGCCAATGCCATGGGCGCTCGCGGCGAGGTAGAGATCACCAGCGACGATCTGATCGACAAGCTCGACGTGGTGGCCGGAGTGCAGATCGACGAAACCAGGCTCAATGCCATCCTGGACATGCTCAAGCGCAAGGGCGTTGTGACGGTCGGGGAACGCGACCCCATCGATCGGGTGCGCCCCCTAACCATTCTGCCCGGCATCGAGGTGGCCTGCCCCGAAGCCTACATGCAGGCGGTCGCCGACTGGGCGGCGGGGCAACCGCAGGCTGGTGCGGCGGGACCGGCGGCTGAAGGAAGCGATCCGGCTTCTTCGGAGCCGATCGAGAACGTGGCGGCCGAGGCCGAGGAGAGCAAGCATGTATAAGCTGACCCGAATCAGCCTGATCAATTGGTATTTGGTCTCGACCAAGGATGTCGACATCCGGGAGGCAACCGCCTTCATCGGCCCGACGGGCGCCGGTAAGTCGTCGGTGCAGGACGCCATCCAGACCGTGATCTGCGGCGGCAACCACCACCACATCCACCCGAACGCCTCCGCCAGCGGCAAATCTGAACGCAAGATCATCGACTATTGCCTGGGCTATCTGGTGCCCAAGAAGGACGGTGGTCAGCCTCTGCGCCCGTCCTGCGAGACGGTGCTGGCCCTGGTGTTCAGCGAGGAGCGCGCCGACGGCAGCCGCCACGACATCACCGTGGGTTACGCCATGCGCGCGCACAAAGACGACTCGCGCGAGACTCCGATTACCCGCTTCATCGCCCCCGGCTACGCCTTCTCGGTCGAAGACGCCAAGGAGCGCGACGAACACGGCACCCTGATCAAGGTATGGGAGGATATCGAAAAGGGCATCAAGCAGGCCTGCCCTGGCACGAGATGGTATCGCCACAGCGCCGAAAAGTTCGTCACCGACATGCTGGCCGAGATGCGCAGGCATGGCCGCCAACCCGACACCCGCCATTTCCTCCACACTTTTTCCAACGCGGTGACCTTCCGCCCCATCTTCGATCCCACCGTATTCGTGCGCTCGTACATCCTGGAGCCGGACACGCTCGACGTCGATCGCGTCCGCGACGCCATCGGCCGCTGGCGCTACCTGGCCGACGCGGTGCGCCAAATCGAAGAAAAGCTAAAGCGTTTGGGCGCGGTACGCCGGAAATATGACGAGTGGGGCACCCTGGTGATCGGCCGCGCCGTCGATCAGTGGAGTTTGGCCTGTGCCCGTACCGAACGTGCCCTCGTCGAACTCCGGCGCCTGGGCACCGCCCTGGCCGATGCCAATGCAATACTCAAGGAGAAAGAGGCGCTCGAAAAGCGGCTACAGGCCAATCTCGACGAGGAGGAGGCCGAGCTTCGTCGCCTGCAGGGCACCCTTGCCGAGAAGGGACTCCAGGGCAAATTGGAGCAGATCGCCACTGAGCAGGAGAATGTGCGCCTACGCCTCGGAAAGATCGAGGAAGTTGACCAGTCGGTGCGCCAAGCCCTGCGAGCGGCCACCAATCTGGCCGAAGCCAACGATTTCCTACCCGCCTCGGCGCGAGCCGTTATCGCTAGCGCCCGGGCCGCCCTGGCCCTGATCGACAAGCCGGGCCTGGAATGGCTGCTCCAACATTCTCGCGCAATCGCCGAACATTTGGAGAAGCTCAAGACCCTGGCCGACCTGCCTAACCGCCTGATGCCGCTGCTGGAAGACCGTCAAGCCCAGTTGAGGGATTTGCGAGAGCGCCGCGACACTGCTGAAGAGAACGCCAAGCGGGCGTCGAAGGGCGCCACGCCGCTGTCGTCGCACACCACCGCCTATCTGCGCCTGCTGAGAGACGCCGGTATCGACGCCAAGGTGTTGTGCGATGTGGTTGAGGTGGTCGATGCCGACTGGCAATTTGCAGCCGAATCGCTGCTCGGCCTGTTCCGCGAAGCGGTGATCGTCGACCCACGCTATCTCGACCAAGCCAACGAGATTCTGTTCGTCAACCGCAACCGTCCCGGACAGCAATTGCACAAGGTCCGCCTTGTCAAGACCAGCCGCACAGGCGACGTCGATACCAAACTGGCGCCCGACAGCCTGGCTACGGTACTGAAGACCGATAACCTGCACGCCCGGGCGCTGATTTGCAGCCATCTGGGCGGCGTCAAGATGGTCGAGATCAAAACCGACCTGGAGCGTGCCAACCGCGCCATCATGAAGGATGGCCGCGCCACCTCCGGCCTCGCCTACTCGGTCAACCAGAAGATTATGCTGATCCTGGGGCGCCAGGACGGCTCGATGGCCGACAGTTTGCGCGACGAAGCCAATAACCTGAAGAATGAGATCTCTCGCATCAACAAAGAGGTCAACCTGCTCAACCAGGCGAGTCGTGTGGCCGAGACCTTAGCCAATTTCTCCGCCGACATAGCAGGTGCCGCCTTCCGCTATGATGAGATCCGCCGCCAACAGAACGAGATCGAACGCCGCAAGCAGGCGGTGCTATCGGACGAAGACGCCGAACTGGCGGCCGAAATCGACCAGATGAGATTGGAAATTGAAGAACGGCGGGGCGAGGTCAATGACGCCCACGCCGCCTGGGCTGACGCGACCAAGGCCCAAGCGAAGGTGGACGCAGCCTATCAGAACGCTCGATCCACCCTGCGCCAGGCGGTAAAAGCCAAGCGGCAGGCCTTGGGCATCTTCGGCGATGACAGCCTGCAGACCGCATTGAAATGGGCGCCCCCCGAGATTGCCGGAGCATTTCAGGGAACGGCCAACCCTTATCTCGCCCTTCGGCTGACCGGCGGCACCTTGCTCCGCTACGACGAGCACATCGCCGAGCACGATGCCAATCTGCGCAACATCGACGACCGCATCAGTCGGACCGGCGGCGCGGCGCGCAATGCGCTCGACAATTACCTGCGCGACTACGGCATTGACCGCCCGATGCCTGACGAGCAGCCCTACACCTTCGACTACAACTGGACAGTCTGGCAGCACTCCAAACTGAGCCAGAACGAACTGCGCGAACACAAGGAGATGGCCGAGGCCGCCGAGCGCGAGATGTACCACACGCTCAAAGAGGATCTGCTGATCAATCTCAACGGCCTTTTCGCCAAGCTCGACACTCAGCTGAAAACGCTGAACGGCCACCTGAAACGCCACAAATTCACCGGCCAGTATTACAAATTCGGGAAGAGGCCGGACCCGCGCTTCGACCGGATCCGCCGCCTCGCCCAGGAAGTCGGCAGCAATCCCGATCAGGCGCAGGCCATCATCGAGCGCCGCAGCACCGACCCGGTGCTCCAGCAGGCCATGGACGAACTGAACGAGTACCTGGACAACACGGGCGGCGAGGGCCTGGAGGACTACCGCAACTACTTCACCTTCGATCTCTATATGCGCCCGGCGGCCAGCGAAGATGACGAAGCCCTGGAAGTCGAGGAGAGCGAGATCAAGGAAAAGGGGCTGATCACGCTCAGTTCGCGCGCGACCGTCGGTTCCGGCGGCGAAGGCCAGGCGCCGTTCTACGTCGCCATCGCGGCGTCGATGGCGTTGGCCTACTACCCCGGCGGCCATCCCAATGGCGAGCCGTCGGGCATGGGTCTGGTGCTGTTTGACGAGGCCTTCAACAAGCTCGACATTCCCACCACCCAGTCGCTGATCCGCTTCTACAAGGACCTCGGCCTGCAGCTGATCCTGGCGGCACCGGAGGACAAGCGCCCGACGTTCACCGAGGTGCTCGACTGCATCGTGTCGGTCAACAAGGACGCAGTGAATCAGGTCGTGCATCTGGAGAGCGAATTCCCGACCCCTTACGCCCAGGAGCAGATGTCCAGCATCAATCCCGACCATGTGGGGATCGAGGGCTTCCGTGCACGCATTGAGGAGGCGGCCAATGCCTAGACCGGGCCTCGACTTCGCCGACAGCCTGCTGAACAAGCTGCTGAACCGCGTCGAGGATAAGCCCGACCGGGTGCAAGCGGTGGGAGAGCGGCTGCCGGTGAAGTCCTGGCTGTCCGACGACCGCGATGATCTCAATGCCCGTCTCCGCGCGGCGGAAACCGCCAAAGCGGTTACCCTGGAGATGGGTAAGAACGAAAGCCGCCACCTCATCGAGCGGGTGGTCCTCGCCGACACCGCCAAGCTCTACCAGTTCCTCGGTCGCACGCCGAAGGGCGACGCTGCCGCTGCCGCCATTGCCGACCTGCGCGCCCGCCTGCCTGACCTGCCAGAGGCCATGGCACCGCTGTTCGACGTCCTGGAGACCAACTGGCGCCGGGGGCGTGCCCTCGCCGGTCTCACTCCCGAATCCCTTGATCTGGCCGAACGCTGCTTGCTGGCGGTCGCCGCCCTGGCCGATGGCCGTTTCGACGGCCAGGATCTGAGGACGTTCTCGCGGCGGGCGACCGGCGATTCGAAGTTCGTCGAAGGCAACATGGGGAAAATCATCGACCTTCTCCGCATGGTCGCTGATGTGCCGGAGGAACTGGATGCCGAAGAGGTGCTGGCCAGCCACGGCATCGCCCGTTACCCCCAACCCTGTCTGCTGTCCGGGCCGGTGTCCTACCAGGGCCAGTCGCTGCCGACCAAGCCCTATATCGGCCTGGCGCCGGAGATGATCAGCGGCCTGGGCATCATCGGCGCGCCACAGTGGATCCTGACCATCGAGAACCTGGCCAGCTTCAACCGGCAGGCCCGTGAACGGCCCGGCGACGGCATCCTGCTCTATACCGGCGGCTTCCCCAGCGATGCCACCTTGGCCTGCCTGCTGGCGCTGGCGCGGTCGACCGACTGCCCGATCTACCATTGGGGCGACATCGACGCAGGTGGCATCAAGATCGCCTACCGCATCGAGCGCGCCCTGGCATCCGTTGGACGGCCGCTGCACCTGCACCTGATGGATCCCGATCTGGCCCGTCGGCATGGCCAGCCGGTGGCGGCCAAGGCCGTCTTCCGCATCGACGTTTCGGCCAGCGTGATCGCTGGCTTGGCTGCTTTCCTTGGGTCAATGGAGGCGCATCTGTTGGAGCAGGAAGAATTGGACCCAGCGCTTCCGGCGAAGTCGGAATAGAGCATGATCGACGTCACCTATCACCCGCACCGAGCCTTCCACTTCTTCAACGGCGAGCCGTTTATCTACTGCGTCAAACAGTCCGAGGCGTTGAACGAGGAAGCGCGCGCCGAAGGGCACCCCGGCGCGGGCCTGAGCTATGCCACGGACATGATCCTCGGCCTGTTCGGTGCCGAGCTTGAAAACCAGGCCCTACCCGGCTTGATCGCCTATCTGGCCGATGAAGGACAATCCCTGGAAAGCGCGCTGGAAGGGTTCACTAGGCACGGCAGCAACATCTTCGACGTCTCGCCGCTTGTGGAGATGTTCCGTCAGACCTCGGTCGACGAGATCGCGGTGGCGGACTTGCAGCTTCCCTTCAAGGAATTTTACGTCCACTTCGGCAAGGAGGCAGGCATCCCCTCACCGCACGATGGCGTGGTGGTCGAGGGCTGCTATGTCCGCTTCAGCGACATCCCAGGCGACGAGCACATTATGCTCGACTTCGTGTGCTCATTTCCTGGCGCCGAGCAGATGGAGGCCGTCCCGCCGCTGGACAGGTTCCTGCGGTTTGCCCGAGGCTATGCCTGCATGCTGCCGTTGGAACAGACCATCCCAGAGGCAATCGAACATTCCTCCGACCGCTCATGGTGCGAGTCCGCGCCTTGGTGGCGGAATTACCTCGCCGAACCGATGCGCGCTGCCATCAACGCCCTGTGCTACCTGGGCTACGATGGCCGCGAGATCGAGCAGGTCTGGCCGAAGGGAGCGCCCGCTCGTCTGGTGAAGCAGGCGTCGTCCACAAAGCCGACCGAACAGCGGTGAGCGGTCTCGAAGCTGGCGGCACTGGGCTATTCGGTGATCAACCTCTGTGGTCAGAACCAGGCGATGATATTGCCTGGTGGCGCTAGCGACACCTCACCTCGTGCACATTGGCGCCGTGGGCACTGGCGCCGCCAAGCCATCGGCCCATCGCGCGCGCAGCGACGACTGATATGGATCCGACCGACCATGGTTTCGGCCGGGTCTGCCGCCGCCCCGACGACAGGCGGCCACATCTACCAAACCTAAACTCGCTGTGTTGTCACGCGATGCCCCTAACCGGCACGCATCAGCGGACGACCTGAATTGACGGTCATCAACCACTGTGCTTTATCAACCCGATGACCATCGAAAACCTTCGTCCGGTCCGGGAAATCATCGATCAACTGGCCCCCATAGTCAGGCGCCGGAAGGAACCTGTGATCTCCTTCGATGAAATGCCCGAACCCGATGTAAAGGCCTTTCGCGCCACCTACGGCTTCAGAAAGCCACACCCCGGGATGGCCCGAGCGAAGGAATACTCCGACCTGCTCCGGAACAGAGGATGGTGGCTAGGCTGCACATGCAGAAAAGAGGGCGATAAGTACCCGCTGCTGTCGTTGGTCGAAGGCGGCTTCGTGCGACGGATGGAGACAGGTAATCGGCTTCGCCACAGCGGATACTGCCCGTTCCACCGTGACCAGGACGGCCAGAAGAGATTCAAGACGTCCTACAAGCGGCCCGACGGCCCTATCAGCTTCATTGTCCGGGGCAGCTTCCGGGACCCCGACCCCAATCGCCGGGAAAGCCCAAAGGTGAAGCGGAAGTCGAGACGGCGCTCCGCGACCGACGGCCTGCAGAAGATTCTCTGGTCCCTGCTGACCGAGGCGAGGATCAACGAACTCAACAGCCAAGAACTAAATCTATCCGCAGAGCAGATGGGCGCCAGTCAGCGCTACCGCTTCCAGGCGGTCATCGACGAGCACATCTTCCGCCGCGCCCAAAGCGGGGACCCAGAGATTCAATTGTCCGACGTGATCTGCCTGGATCCCAACGACTTCGGACAGTTCGCAAGGTGGCTTCGCCAACGGCCATGGCCTAAAGATTTCCGACCGCAAGGATTTCTGCTGGGCGTCGTCGATAGAATCCTGGGCCAGGACCTGCATTTCGTCGGCGGCAGGATGATCACCGTAAAAGGGGACATCGCTGTTTTCGGTGAGGACGGCGACGACGGATTTCGCCCGCCCTATCTGGCCCTGCTGTCGCTTGCCCAGGAGACTAGGACATCCAAATTTATCGAACCCATCCGGGCTTACGTTCACCCTATCATGAGCCGAAACAACTGGATGCCGGTCGACAGCGAAAACGAGCGGATTACTGCAGGCTGCCTGAAGGCCGCCATGAAGAGGTGTGTCGATAACGGAATGACGCCACATCTGACGAAACCGCTCTACGACATGTCCCCGGATCAGGCTGATGACGCCGAGGTGCTCATTCCGGACTTCCTTCTTAACGTTGTGGGACCTGGAGTTCAGCCGCCCATGCCCCTGCTGATCGAAACGATGGGGTATGCCGACGAGGACTACCGGCAAGGTAAAGCAGAGATCCACCGCCAGATGGAAACTGTCGGACTGGGCGAAGTGATCGAGTTCGACGCAGTAAAGAGACCAAGGAATGCGACGCCAGGCTGTCCATTCGATAGGGAATTCTTGCGAGGTCTCTACCGCCGGATCGGCATCCCCGAGAACCGATAGGGCCAGGTGACGGTCATCCTGCAACCCGCCTGATCGCGTTCTGCCGCAACCACCTCCAATCCCAGCACCCTTGCCGAGTACGATCTTCGTCCTTGACGGTCGCCTCCCTTAGCACCGCCACGGACACGCCCAGGCGACGGGCGGCGACGTCCATCTCGACCTGATCGCCTTCCATCACGCACATGAATTCGTAGGCGCCACGCAAGGCGGCGTACTCGCCTTCCGGGGTCCCGGGAGCCGACGGCCTCGCCAAGCCCCTGGATGCCTCTAGGGCGCGCGACGACGCGGTGGTGGCTACCTGGGTAGCACCCGGGGGAGGATTCGCGCCCTGAAGCCAATGGCGGCCTCTCAAAGCAGGTTGCTGGAACGGAATCACCTGGGCCGAGGCCTGTGCATCCGTCTTACGCGCGCAACGAACATTATTGGAAAGGGAGTCGACTCCCTTTTCCTTAAAGGAGTCGACTCTCTCTTCATTAGGAAGGACAGATCTCTCCTCTCCCGTCAGGTTAGTACGCGACGCCCACTCCGGACACTCGCTAATCCCCTGATTCCGCTGAATAGCGTCAGCGATCGTCGACTTCCGCATCTCCAAGGCATCGGCGATCTTGCGGATACTCAGGCCCTGCTGGTGGAGACGAACGACCTCGGCATCGCGGTGGTTCCGCTTGGCATCCAATTCGGCCTTGGTCATGCCGGTCGGGATGTGGTTGGGGCGATCGGTCCGAACCTCGGTTCGACGTCGTTGGTTCCAGCGTTCCCGCTTGATGTGCTCCGGCACCAGTCCCTTCAGGCCGAGGCGCATCACTTCGTCGTCGGTGATACCCCAGATCTCGCAGATGCGCTTGATGCTATAGGTATAGCGGGGGTCGACCTCGACGGTGCTGCCGTGATCGTGCGCTTCTTGCCAGCTTCGGCCTCATAGGCCCGGCGCGTGCAGGATCCATGGAACTTGCGCCCGATCCATTCCGTTCGCAGCCAGTTCTCATCGACGATCCACTTGGCGAAGTCGATGACGGCATCCTCCAGCTGGTGAGCAGGAACCTCGTGGGACAGAAGCGCATGCACTGGCACCATCAGCAAATCTCGCAATCCCTCGGGGATACCGTTGGCCTCTGTCCAGGCGGCCCAAGCGGGATCGGTCCGACCGCGCTCAATGCGATCGGCGACCAGGGTCGGAAAGTCCTCCAGCGCCAGGTTGTGCCAGATGCTGAGGCTCGCCTGCTTCTTGGCATCAGGCGAGGTGGCAGCAGCCTTAGCCAACGAGGCCTGGAAGCGGCGCCGGGCGGTTCCGATCAGATGGACCTTGGGTGTCTTCTGCTGGGCGGCCACGGGCACCGGGGCGAATCGGCCGCGAGGCTGGCCGACTGGCGGCTGGGGCGCGGGCACCGTGCGGACATCGGCACCAATTTGTCCACGTAGTGCGCGAACGGCCGCCAGCGCGGCCTCGAAATCGTGCAGCAGGGCACCTCCATCGGCGCCAACAGCCTGATGGATGACCCTGACCGCCGGGCGGTGATCGTATTTGGCATTGATGGAGCCAGGGATACGCAGGACGCGAGCGCGATCCCAGGCGCCTTTGTCGGCGCCCATCGACGCGAAAGCAGCGATGGCGCCCTTGTTGAATTCCTCCAGCAGGTCGCCGTCGAACAACGGAGCGGCCCAGAACCAGATCGCGTAGTGGCCACCGCCCGAGGCGATGATCTGCGTCGGCATGGGCAGGCCGGTGGCGATGCAGCGCTCTTGGATGGCGGCGATAACACCGGCATCATCCAGGCCCTTCAGCGGATCCTCGGCGCCCAGCTTGTTGTGGTCGAGATCAACCCATCCGGCCGGGGCGCAAGCGAAGGCGCCGGCGGTGCGGCCAGTGCCCCGGAAAAACGACATGGAGATGTAGCGGTGCGGCAAGCCTTGGCAGGCGTCGACCATCTTTGCCTGATCGGCCACGGGGTGGGGAATATCCCGCCAGCCCTTTTTGCGAACGGGGAAGCGGCCATGGGGAATCGCAGGACCACTGACCGTGAACATAAGTTCACGGTCATCCGGGATCACGCGACCCAAAGCATCGACAATGAACTCGCTTTGCTTCTTATTCGCCCAAGCCATCGCCGCCACCAAAATATTTGGCGGCGACCTTGACGAATGCTTTGCTCTTGGCTACCATCAGTCTTGCAACCGGGCTGTGGCCCGGACCTCTTGCTGGGGCTTATCTCTTCGTTTTATCCACTGCTGTCTGCGGTCGCCAAAACCAAACTAGCGGTGGAGAACTCGGAAGGTTCGCCCGGTTGCGATCAAAAGCCCCGACCCCGAAAGGCGTCGGGGCTTTTGCCGTTCAATTCAGACGATACCGCGAGATCATGCTTTCGACAAGCAATTAGTCTACGCTCTCTTCCCGCTATACTGTAGGCGCGTTGTACTGTTTGACTGTTGACACGTTCATCCCTTTCTTTCGCCAGACATTGATTGACGCACTTGGCTCGTCCGATGCTGCGCGGTACAGAGGCTTGGTAAACGATGCTGCGGTTGGCAGCATCAGGATTCGACTGATCGACTTTCAGCCCTTCGTCGAAAACAAGATCCCGGCACCCGCCACTCCGGCCCAAGGCGGAGGAGGTCGGTTTCCGTAAAGTCCGAGAACAGATCCGTCACCTCCCAAGAGCCGACGGCAATGCCCACCGCAACAGGGTTGACATGTTGGCTTGTTGACACTAAATCATTGATTTTAAATCATAATTTTGTTGACGGGGTAGCTGCCATATAGCTACATTGCACACATCAACAACGCAGGGATAAACATGGGACATGCCAATACGATCTTCGCAGCCCCGCTGACCGCCGTCCGCGCTGAACTCATGACCGCTTCGGCGGTGACTGGGGAGACGCGATGACATGGGACCCCATCACCCCCACCCGATGATGACCGTGGCAATGGCCGCCGCTGAACTCAGCGTCTCCGACGAGACCATCTACAATTTGATCCGCTCCGGCCGCCTGCGGGCTGGTCGCATCACGCCCGGCGGCGCCTGGCGCATCCGCCGCATCGACTTCGACGCCTACATTGAGGCGATGTTCGAGCCGCAGGAGATCGTGGTCGAGGAGCCGGTGCTGCCGCGCTCAATGGCGACTCCGCAACATCTGAGGCCGAGGCAGCCGGTTCCGGCGCCGAGAACCAAGGATGGCAGGCTCGATGTCGCCGCTTTGGGCAGGGCCGTCTCGCAGCAGCGGATGGCCCGCTGAGGGAATGGGGGAGGCACCGCCTCCCCTTTGTCATTTCCGCCGATTGCGCAGAGGCACGACATTGCGCGCCAGTTGGTCACCGCTCTCCAACTCCTCTCGCGTCGGCTTCGGCGTCGCCGAGCGCACGCCATCAATCAGGCCGTCGATCGCCAGAGCGTCATCGACATCATCGGCGACGCCGGGATGCAGAGCGCTGTAGTGCCTTTGCAGGGTGCCGACCGTGGTGTTCGCCAAATTTGCGATGGCCTCATAGGTCAGCTTGCCGCTCATCACCAACCAGCTGATATATGTGTGTTTGAGGTTGCGCGGCGTCATTTCCTCGCGCCCGATCTCGACCATCAGATCGCCCCAGCCGCTCTTGATGGTGTCGATCGGGCCGCCGCGATACTCGATCACATGATCACAGGTGCGGTTGAGATACGCCGCGTCGAGATAGGGCCGCAGCGTTGACGAGATGCGGACGCGCGGACGCCGCTTTTTGTGGTCTACCCGGCCAAAATCGATGATTCCATTGCCCCAATCGACATCATCCCAGGTCAGACTGAGGATCGCCTCCGTTCGCGCCCCGGTGTTGACCGCGATCATGATGTAGAGCCGCAGATGCGGGCTTTTGCATCTGCGCACCAAGTCGCCGATCTCATCGTGAGTGAACCAGCGGGGTGCCGATTCGCCCTCACGAACCGGCATGGTGAAATCGTTCTTGGCACCGCCCGAGAACCATGTGGCCTTATCGTCATTCCAGGCCCAATTGATCGCTGCCTTTAGGTAGGTCAGTTCGCGGTGGATGGTGCCGTCGCCGACCTTGCCCTCACCCCTGCTTTTCAGGTCCTCGGACCTGCGGGTGTCGCGGTAGTGGATGGCGACGGCGTTGCCGATCATAGCGACGCGGTGTTTGCCGATGATCCGCTTGATGTCGGTGATCGCATAATCCACGGTGCCGAGATGCTTCTTGTCGTCGAACTCCGACACGGCCGCGCCGATCGCCTCCTGCTCGTCATCGCCCGAGCGCCTAGCCTTGGCGATCGCTGTCCGGCGCGCCGACTCTCGCATCTCGTCGCGTTTAACGATGCGATAGGCTGTCATCAAATCGGCGATCGTCGGGTCCGTCGGCGGCGTGAAGCCGGTGGCGGCGAGGATGTATTCCTCCAGCAGCCGCTGTGCCTCGGCCTCGTTGTTGGTCCCCAGGCTGCGGCGGATCCCGGCCGCCCGATGAATCAGCTGCCAGACGCCGTTTCGTTGCTGCAGATAAGGACCTTTTTCGGGGCGCGCCATCGCGTAATCTCCGTCCTCGACCGGCCCGGATCATAATGGGTGCCCGACCACGAATCGAGGGGTTTCCGCACACGAGTCTGCCGACGGGTCAAAAATAACCGCACATGTGTGCGGAAACCACCGAAAAGTGGCGGATTAGCGTGGAGAAAATGGCTAAAACATTGGCGTCAAAGGCGCAGTTTTGCGATAATTCCATCCCTTAACACGGGTGGAGTCACAGGTTCAATCCCTGTCGCGCCCACCATCTGCTCATTGATTTCCCTTATTTTTCTCAAGGTTTGGAACGAGTTTCCGGACAATCATTGTCCGGAAATGGAGCTGCATCGTGTGCGCCGGCGGCGTGCGGGCGGTGTTTGATCGCTGAAGCTACCCGTGGGAGCGGCGGCGCCAGACCGGCCTTCGCTTTCCCGCGAAGGCACGCATCCCTTCGACGGCGTCGGGGGTGGCGGCGGCGCGGGCCGAGACCTCGGCCACATAGGCGTAGGCGTCGGGGACGCTCATGTCCAGTTGGCGGTAGAAGGCCGCCTTGCCGATGGCGATGGTCTCGCTGGAACAGCCGGCGACGCGCCGGGCCAGGTCTTCCACCACGCGGTCCAGGTCGGCGGCGGGAACCACCTCGTTGACCAGGCCGATGCGGGCGGCGAATTCAGCGTCGTGCAGCTTGCCCTCCAGCAGCATCTGGAAGGCCCGCTTGCTTCCCACCGCCCGGCTCAGCGGCACCATGCCTTTCAGGCACCACAGCCCGACATGGACTCCCGGCGTGGCGAAACGGGCGGTATCGGCGGCATAGATCAGGTCGCAGGAAGCGGCCAGGTGCAGCCCGGCGCCGCTGGCCACCCCGCGCACCTTGGCGATCACCGGCTGCGGCAGGGCCATCAGCTTCGAACTCAGCGCGTTGGAGAGTTCGGCCACCCGGCGATAGCCGCCCGCCTGGACCAGATCGGCGCATTCGTGCAGGTCATGGCCGGCACAGAAGGCGCGATCGCCCGCCCCCGACAGGATGACCACGGCGGTCCCTGCGTTTCCGGCGATGTGCTCCAGATGGTCCAGCAGCAGTTCCAGCGCCTCGGACGACAAGGCGTTGGCGACATGCGGGCGGTTCAGGGTCAATTCGGCGATGACGCCGCGATCGGCGCGCAGGACGGGGGCGGTCATCGGCGTGCCTTTCAGGCGGCGGCCTTGCGCCAGCGGAACAACCGGCGTTCCAGCGGTTGCAGCACGCCCAGTTCCAGCAGGGCCATAATGGTGACCAGCACCACCGTCCAGGCGAAGACCTGGCCGATCTGCAGCAGGTCGGCGGCCTGGCGCAGGCGATAGCCGATGCCCGCCGACGACCCCAACGTCTCGGCCACCAGGCTGACGCGCCAGCCGAAGCCGAAGGCCAGCCGGCTGCCGGAAAACAGATAGGGCAGGATGGAGGGCAGGAAGATCTTGGCCAGCACGGCGCTGCGGCGCATGCGCAGCGACCGCGCCACCTCGACCAGGTCGGCGTTGACGTTGTGGGCGCCCTGCCAGACGTTGGTGACGATCAGCGGCAGGGCGGTCATGAACACCACGAAGATGGTGGCGAAGCCCGACAGGCCGAACCACAGGATCGCCAGGATCGCCCAGATGGCCGAGGACACGGTGTTGACGATGGGCAGGATGGGCTCGAACACCGCCCCCAGGAAGCGGCTGGAGCCCAACAGGATACCCAGCGGCGTGCCGATGATCAGCGCCAGGAAGAAGCCGGCGGCCACCCGGCCCAGGGTGATGCCCACATCGGTCAGGAAGGTCGGCGTGCCGGCCAGCCGGACGATCTCGTGCGCCACCTTGTCGGGGGTGGGCATGATGTAGCCCGGCATGCGGGCGGCGAACAGCCACCACGCCGCGATGCCGGCCGCCAGCAGGGCCAGTCGGTAGAACCACAGATGAATGCGGACCGGCGCCGCCGGCGGCCTGGTGCTCATGGCCCGCCTGCCTTACCTGGTGGCCTGCTGGAAGGGACGGCCGTCGTACAGGGAATCGGGGGCCAAGCCTTCGGCGGCGGCGGCGTCGACGAACACCTGGTTCTGCCGCTTCAGCACCTGGATGTCGGATTCGGCCAGCGAGGCGACGTAGATGGTTTCCCACAGCTTGGCGTAGGACAGGGCGTTCTCGGCGTTCAGGTTGGCGCTCTTGACCAGGGTTTCGGCCACCTTGTCCACGTTCCCGGCGCCGTAGTCGATGGCCTTGCGGGTGGCGCGGATGAAGGCGGCGACATCGTCGGCCCGTTCCTCGGCCACCTTCTTGCCGGTCAGCGCCACCGCCAGCACCGGGGCGGTGTCGGACTTGGTCAGGCGCTTCCAGTCGGTGACCACGTCGGCGATGATGCGGACCTTGCCGGCCTCGATCTGGGCCACCGAGACGTTGCGCAGCACGGCGGCGTCGACCTCGCCCTGCAGCAGCAACTGGGTCAGTTGCGCCTCGTTGCCGGAGACGGGGGTGAAGCCGCCGGACTTGATGCCGTACAGGCCGTCGAACAGAGCGACGCTGATGGCGTGGGTCGAACTGCCGGGGCGCGACATGCCGACCTTGCGCCCGGCCAGGGCGGAGACGTCCTTGATCGGGCTGTCGGCGCGCACCACCACCTTGCCTTCCAGCACCTGGGTGGCCAGCACCACCGAGACCGGGGCGCCCTGGCGGCCCAGGTTGAAGGCGACGGCGGCCGGGGCGGCGAAGGCGATGTCCACGTCGCCGGTCAGCAGCGCCCGGCCGGGGGCGTTGACGTCCGAGAACTTGACGTACTGGACCTCGAGCCCCTCCTTTTCCAGGAAGCGGCCTTCCTCGAGGACGGCGCCGAAGCCCAGACTGTAGCCGCTGGTCCAATAGCCGATCTTCAACGGCTCGGCCTGGGCGGCGAGGGAGGCGGAGGCGGTCAGGGCCGCCAGGGCGGCGGCGACGCGGCGGAACAATGCCATCGGTAGTCTCCTTGGGTTGGGGTCAGTTGAGAACGGCGCCCAGCGCCGATTTCAGCCGCCGGATCACCTCGGCCACCGGGGCCGAGGTGGATTCGCGCGGACGCGGCGCAGTCACGGAAAAGCTGTCGATCACCCGGCCCGGGCGCGGGGCCAGCACGGTGATGTCGTCGGCCAGGACGGCCGCTTCCTCCACATCGTGGGTGACGAACAGCACGGTCATGTCGAACAGGCCGCGCAGGCGCAGCACTTCCGCATGCATGGCCTGCCGGGTCTGAGCGTCCAGGCGCGAGAACGGCTCGTCCATCAGCAGGATGCGCGGCTCCAGGGCCAGGCTGCGGGCCAACGCCACCCGGCTGCGCATGCCCCCCGACAATTCGTGCGGGAAGGCGGTTTCGAAATCGACCAGGCCGACCATCGACAGCACCTCGCGGCTGCGCCGCAGCCGCTGGACGCGGGGCAGGCCGGCGGCCTCCAGCGCCAGCGCCACGTTGCCCAGCACCGTCCGCCACGGCAGCAGCCGGTCGTCCTGGAAGGCGTAGCCGATGCGCCGCCAGTCGGTGAAGCGGTCCAGGCCGGTGCCGCCGATCTCGATGCGCCCCTGCTCGAAGGCGGTCAGCCCGGCGATCAGGTGCAGCAAGGTGGACTTGCCGCAGCCCGAGGTGCCCAGGATGGCGTGGATGCTGCCCGGACGGATGTCGATGGAGATGTCGCGCAGCACCTCCAGGTCGCCGCCGTCACGGGTGCGGAAACTCTTGTTGACCCTGTCGATGCGCAAGCCGGCGGACGTCATGGCGCACCCTTCACTTGCCGGCGGCGGTCAGGTAGACGCCGCGCCCGCTGGCCAACAGCCGTCCTTCGGAATCGTGGATGGCGGCCTCGGCCGAGGAGACCTGCGGCCCCAGCTTCAGCACCTTGCCGGTGACCGTCAGGTCGCCCGGCAGGGCGGCGCGGTGATAGTCCACCCGCAGGTCGATGGTAGGGAAAGGGCGGCCCAGGCGGGCGGCCAGGGCGTAGTCGGCGACCACGTCGATCAAGGTGGCCAGGATGCCGCCATGGGTGTAGCGGCCTTCGGGATTGACCACGAACTCCTCGCGCCATTTGGCGGCGACGGTGATGGAGTCCTCGTCCACCGCCTCGACCGTCAGGCCCAGCCATTGGTGGAAGGGGGCGACGCTCAGGCGGGCCTGCAACTGCTCGCGGCTCAGCGGGGCGGGATCGGTCATGGCGTGTCTCCGTGGTCTTGCCCGGCGCGGGCCAGCAGGGCGGCGCGGTCGATCTTGTTGGTTCCGGTCAACGGGATGCCGTCCACGAAATGGATGCGGCGGGGATGGGCGTAGGCGGGGCCGTTGGCCAGGGCGAAGGCCTTGAGGGCCGCTTCGTCGACGCCGCGTCCGGACTGCGGCACGACGAAGGCGACGGGCACCGCCCCCTTGGTCGGGTGCGGCACCGACAGCACGGCGGCCTGGCGGACGTCGGGATGGCGTTCCAGCAGGCCCTCCACCTCTTGCGGATAGACGTTCTCGCCGCCGCAGACGAACATGTCGTCCACCCGGCCCAGGAAGTGGAACCAGCCGTCGGCGTCGCGGCGCAGGATGTCGCTGGTGCGGTACCAGCCGTCCTGGAAGCGCCGGGCGGTGGCCTCCGGCAGGTTCAGGTAGCCATGGGCGATTCCGGGGTTGCGCACCCACAATTCGCCCTGGTCGGGGTCGGGGCCGCCTTCCAGCCGGTATTCGCAGCCGGGAATGGGATAGCCGATGCTGTGCGGCGGGCGCGGCTTGCCTTCGGGGTGGTACCAGCCGAACATGATGGGGCCGCCCTCGGTGCTGCCGTAGTTCAGGTGGATCTCGGCGTTGGGAAAAGCCTGCCCCAGATCGGCCAGCAACTGGTCCGAGGCCGGCGACGAGCCCATGGAGACGACGCGGACGCGGGTGCGGTCGGCGGCGGCCAGGGCGGGGTCGCGCAGCAGCAGGCTCATCATGGTCGGCACTCCGGTGACCATGGTGCAGCCGTGGTCGGCGATGGCGGCGATGGTGGCGGCGGCGTCGAAGCGCGGCAGGATCAGAATGGTCGCGCCGGGGAACAGGGCGGTCTTCAGCGCCACCAGGGCGTTCTTGTGGTAGAACGGCGCCGAGATCAGGATGCGGTCGTCGGCGCGCAGGCGGCGATGCGCCACCAGGGCACGGGTGGCCCACCCCTGGCCACCGTGATGCAGCCGCACGCCCTTGGGCTTGCCGGTGGTGCCCGAGGTGTAGGGCAGCAGGGATTCGTCCCCCGGGGCCACCTCCACCGCCTGGAACGGACCCGGGCGCAGGAAGCCCTCGAACTCCGCCTCCAGGTCGACCACCGGCAGCCGGCCGGCGGCGAAGTGGGCGAAGGCCGGCTCGGCGAACAGCAGCCGCGCCCCGGAATCCGCCAGGATATGGTCGATGGCGTCGCGGCCCAGCTTGACGTTGATCAGCACCGGCACGATGCCGGCGCGCAACGCTCCCAGCAGCAGCGCCAGATATTCCAGCCGGTTCAGTGCGGCGATGGCGAAGCGCTGCCCGCGTTCCAGCCCCAGTTCGGCCAAGCCGCGCGCGGCGGCGTCGGCCAGGCCGTCCAACTGGCCGTAGGTCAGCCGGCGGGGGGTCTGACCACCCAAGTCGAGCACGGCCTCGCGGGCGGGGTCGATGTGGCGGAACAGTTTCCCCAGATTGCCCGGCTCGGGGGCGGCGGCTTCGGTCATGCCGGTTCTCCCTAGGGCTCGACGATGACCTTGCCGATGACGCTGCGGTCCTCGATCAGGCGCAACGCCTCGCGGGATTCGTCCAAGGGAAAGGCGCGGTCGATCAGCGGGTCCAGGCGGCCGGCGGCGACCAGATCCAGCAGGGCGTCCAGGTCCTCGCGCTCCCAGCTGTTGGACCCCAGCACCTGCAGTTCGAAGCTCCACACGTAACGCAGGTCGGTCTGCGGGGCGTGGCCGGCGGTGGCGCCGCAGGTCAGCAGGCGGCCCCGGCGGCGCAACACCCTGAACGACTTCACCCATGTGTCGCCGCCGGTGAAGTTCACCACCACGTCGACACCGCCTTCATGGGTGCGGCGGTGCGGCTTGCCGTACAGCCGGTGGATTTCCTTGACGAAGTCGGTTTCGGCGTAATTGATCAGGTGGTCGGCCCCCAGCGCCTTCAGCCGTTCCAGCTTTTCCGGCGAACTGGCGCAGGCGGTCACCTCGGCCCCGGCCAGCTTGGCCAGCAGCACGGCGGCGGTGCCGACGCCGCCGCTGGCCCCCAGGACCAGCACCTTTTCCCCGGCCGCCACCTTGCCGATGGTGGCCAGCATGCGGTGGGTGGTGGCATAGGCCACCGGCAGCGCCGCCGCCTGGGCGAAGGACACGGATTCGGGCAGGCGGATCACCTGATGGGCGCGCGCCTTGGCGTATTCGGCCAGGCCGCCATCGAAGGTCTCGCCCTGCAATCCGCCTTCGACGCGGTTGCGCGGGTCGACCAGCACACGGTCGCCGACGGCCCAGCCCTCGACGTCGGGACCGATGGCGGCGATCTCGCCGGCCAAGTCCAGGCCCGGCACCACCGGCAGATTCAGGGTGATCCCGGGCATGCCGCGGCGGGTGAAGATGTCGTGGTAATTGAGCGAACTGGCGCGCACGCGGACGACCACGTCGCCGCTGCCGGGCCGGGGCGTCGGCCAGTCGGGCTCGACCACCAGATTTTCCGGCCCGCCATGGGCGTGGATGACGGCGGCTTTCATCAATACGGCTCCTCAGTCCTTGCTGGAGGGTGTGGACCCGCCGCGCTGGGCGGCGAGATCGCGTTCAAGATTGGCGATCATGGTGCCGATGCTGCGGCGCAGGGTGTGGCGGTCCTGTTCCGACAGGCCCTCGGCGGCGACGGCATTGACGGCGTGGGTATTGACGATGGCCCGCTGGGTCAGGTCGACGCCCCGGGGCGTCAGCGCGAACAGGAACTGGCGCTGATCGGCGGTGTCGGGCGTGCGCGAGACCAGGCCGTTGCGTTCCATGCGCTTCAGGGTGGCGGCCATGGTGCCCTGCTCGATCCGCACCACTTCGCACAGCTCCTTCTGGGTGAGGCTCCTGCCGTCCAGCAGCGCCAGGGCGATGGGGAACTGCCCGGGCAGCACGCCGTCCTCGCCGTTGCGCACCTTCATGGCCTGGGCCATCAGCCGGGTCAGCAGGCCGACGTAATAGCCCAGGGTTTCGTGACGAACCGGCACGCGGCCTCCCATTAATCTACAAATCTAGTAGAAATAATATACATAGCATGCAATATAGTCAATGCCGTTCGCCACCCCATCCGATCCGAGGTGACTGTGCCCGCTTTCGCCCCGCCTTTTCCGTCCACCGCCGCCGTGACCCGCAGTCCGGTGATCGCCGCCAACGTGGTCGCCACTTCGCAGCCCTTGGCCGTGCAGGCCGGGCTGGACGCGTTGCGCCAGGGCGGCAACGCCATCGACGCCGCCCTGGCCGCCGCCATCGCCCTGGTGGTGGTCGAGCCTACCGGCAACGGCCTGGGCGGCGACGCCTTCGCCATCGTCTGGGACGGGCGGGAACTGCATGGGCTGAACGCCGCGGGCCGTTCGCCGTCGGCATGGTCGCCCGGGCGTTTCCGGGGGTTGGAGCGCATGCCGCAACGGGGTTGGGACAGCGTTACCGTGCCCGGCGCGGTGGCCGGCTGGGCGGCGTTGTCGCAACGCTTCGGCGCGCTGCCGTTCGAGAACCTGTTCGCCCCGGCCATCGCCTATGCCCGCGACGGCTTTCCGGTGTCGCCCAAGATCGCCGAGATGTGGCGGCGCGGCGGCGAGATCCTGAAGGCCCAGCCGGGTTTCGCCGAGCATTTCCTGCCTGGCGGACGCAGCCCGGCGGCGGGCGAGATCTTCCGCAGCGAGGACTTGGCCCGTTCGCTCGAGGCCATCGCCGCCACCCGGGGTGAAACGCTCTACCGGGGCGAACTGGCCGGGCGCATCGCCGATTTCGCCCGCCGGGGCGGCGGCGCCCTGGCGGCGGACGACCTGGCCGCCCACGCCGTCCAATGGTG
>AGTN01609410.1_pt1 | contig 85343 bp, 72 predicted proteins | sample 314218 | NCBI WGS metagenome assembly AGTN01 (sample SAMN02954264, study PRJNA73603) | bioreactor metagenome | biome: terrestrial; feature: non-aerated bioreactor; material: poplar woody material; isolation source: poplar biomass | place: USA | collected 2006-12 | reverse complement strand
TGTCTGTAACAGCTGCTGAATACTGCTGTGCTGCGGGTCAAACGGCAGGAACCAGTTGCTCATTTCATGAAAGAAGGGTAGGATTTCAGGTTCGAGAATGTGGAATGAAACACATCCGCCCTTCGAGTTGCAGTTCGGAGAACTCCTGTAATTTGTCTGTTAATCCGCTTTCATCCAGCATTTTCTGCCATTCGGGATTTTTTTCATCAAAACCGGTTTCGCCCATCCACTCGTCAAGTTTAATCTTTTTCCCTATCATCGGACTCAGTTTCATCATTTCCGGGAGGATCTCTTCCGTAAGTTTTTTCGTTATTTTCTCTGTTTCGTGGGCCTGAATAAATCCGGTAACGGCTGTAATAAACCTTCGGTTGAAAACCGTATCGTCCGATAACAACTTCAGCCTGTCCCTGCATTCGGGATACAAATGCCATCGGGATCTGTACACCTGAAAAATGGGGATGATACCGATAACGGCACGGGAGGAGAGCTCCGGTTCCGTGCGGCGGCATACATCGAGCAGGAATTCTATTTTGGCGGCATCAAATCGTTGCAGGATGTTCATTGTGAGGGTAGAAATCAACATGCTTTTGTCTTGCACGGGAACCAGTGCGTCGTCCATAAAATTACGGAACGATGCAATGAGATCGGCATTTGCCCTTGGAGAAGCAAATATCGTGTAAAACAAGTCCTGTACGGTGTTTTCGTGAGCCAGCACATTCTGTTTTGTTCGGGAATCTTTTTCGGCACCTTCCTCCAGCAGATCGATAAAAGAAAACGTGTCGGCCTGTTTGGAGATAATCTCCCTATATTCGTCGATGGAAATGGAAGGACGAACGTTCAGTAATCTCGCTTTATCGAAAAAAACCGACGAACAGTTCTGTAAAAGAAGATATTCTGCGGCATCGTCGACAAGGGTGTAGATATCACGAATCAGTTTGTCGTAAATATGTTTTTGTTCGGGATCTTTTTTGCCTTCAATAAGATAGTGAAGCATGTACTGATAATTGGTTTCCAATTCAGATAATTTTTCCGAAACGGCCCAATGCTGCTGTAACATGGCAATATCTTTCACTCCGTCAATCGCGTCTTTCAGTTGCTTTTGCTCGATGAAGGTGTGGATAGTCGCGACTCTTTTCCTTATTTCCGATGGATCCATATTTTTTTTCAGATTGTTTTGTCTTTAATTATAAGGGTAGACGGGAGTGAGCCTGTCCAGAGCAGGGGGGCGTTGATTAATTTTCCCCATCCGTCTATTCCGGTGATGACGAGATCCTGCTGTTTTATGAAATCCTCTTCAATTTTTTTGTCATCGTCCCATAAATAGACTAGCCCGTCGGTTTTTTTCACAATGAACTGGTAGAGTTTCTGCATTCTCGCATCAGAACGAATGATTCCGGCAGCGTCCCAAACCATCACTTTTACGTTCTCTTTCTGAGCAATCTGGTACACATAGGTGAGAATGTGTACATCCGCCTTACTCAGAATCGGGGCGAATATCTTGCCGACCTGTGTTAAGCCATTGTCCATAAACACGCCGATGGCAACCCTATTCTGTTCCAGCAAGGAGGAAACGTTGTCTAACGTCCGGATTTCTTCCGCCTGAAACTGCTCGTGTATGAATGCTTCCTGGTTTGTTGGATTACTCTTTAGTTTGGTGTATTTTTGCCACAGATGCAGGGGAAACGTATTGTTGTCGATTCCTACCAGCACCAGATTGCAATTTTGTTCTTCGCACGTCTGCAGAATGTCTGAAACATAATGGTCGGCGTTCTTAACGAATGTTCGGACGGTGATTTTACTTTTTTCGTCTTTTTCAACGATGTCTGTGAAAATTTGGTTCTCATGCCCGTCTTTATCCTTCAGTTGTTTCGCTTCCTCCTCTTGACCGATGAAGTGAAGAAGCGTGATGGCCGATTTTCCCGGCCTCGAAAGAGCAAAATAGGTCGCCAGGGTACCTAGTGTTTTACCTGTTTCAAGGCTGGAGAAACAAACCACCGCATTCGTAGGTTTCTTTAACTCGGCTTCGCTATCAATGCGATTCAATAAAATATCTACAAAATCCATACCAGAATGTTTTAAAGGTGCATTTAATTGTTCAGTAGTTCGCTGTCGAGCATTGAATCCTTGTATCCAAGAAAATAGAGAATTCCGTCAATTCCCACAGTAGAAAGGGATTGACCTGCGTTTTGTTTTACTTTCGGTTTGGCGTGGAAGGCAATTCCCAAGCCGGCAATACCGAGCATAGGAAGGTCGTTCGCTCCATCACCCACCGCCACGGTCTGCCGAATATCAATTTTTTCTACCTGTGCAATGAGCTTCAGTAGTTCCGCTTTCCTTTTTCCGTCAACAATATCTCCTGTGTAGTTTCCTGTGAGCTTCCCGTTTTTGATTTCAAGATCGTTGGCATACATATAATCGAATCCGTATTTATCTTTCAAATAGTTGCCGAAATAGGTGAATCCTCCCGACAAAATAGCCGTTTTAAATCCTACCTTCTGCAACACTTTCATGAGCCGGCCGAGACCTTCGGTGATGGGCAGATGGTCGGCGATCTCTTTTAGTACGGAGACATCCAACCCTCTCAAAAGCTTTACGCGTTGTCTGAAACTTTCTTCAAAATCTATTTCGCCCTGCATGGCCGATTCTGTAATGGCTTTCACTTTTTCACCCACCCCTGCTTTTTCGGCCAGTTCGTCGATTACTTCCGTTTGAATCAGCGTGGAATCCATATCGAAGCAAATGAGCCGCCGCATACGCCTGAACATGCTTTCTTCCTGAAAAGAGATGTCGAAATTGAGCGACGACGACAGTTCCATAAACGATTCCTGCATTTGTCGACGGTCGTCGGGGGTACCTCTTACCGACAGTTCCACACATGATTTTGCCGCACGCTGTTTCTCATCGAGCGGTATACGCCCGGTCAACCGGACCATATTGTCGATATTGAGATTTTGTTGCGCAATAATCTTTGATACGGCTGCTATTTGTTTGGCTGTAAGTATCCTGCCCAGAAGGGTAATAATATATCTGTTTTTGCCCTGCATACTTACCCAATTGGAGTAGCGCTCTGCCGAAATTGGTGTAAAGCGGATGTTCACCTCCATTTCATAGGCTTTAAACAGCAGGTCTTTCATAATATCTCCCGAGTTGTTGTGCATCGATTTGAACAGGATTCCCAGCGATAGGTTCCTATGGATATCCGATTGGCCAATGTCGAGAATGAAAGCGCCGTGCTTTGCCAGAATTTCCGTTAGTGCGGCTGTTAAGCCCGGTTTGTCTTCTCCGTTGATGTTGAGTAAAATTATTTCCGAATTCTCCATATGTTTTGTCTTCAGAACAAAAGAGCGTTTATGCTACCTATTGGTTTTACCTTCTGCTTTTTTCTTAAATAACCGGCATCGATACCTGCGCATAGATATCTTCAATATCGTACGGCTGAATTTTGTTAAAATCTTCCTCCCTTACGCTAACGATGAGCCCTGCCATATCCAATGCCCCCGGACTGATAAGCAACTGTTTGCTGCCTTTTTCCGAATATTGTTTGGGACGATGGGCTTTGCGGGGAAACACATGCAGTTTATACCTGTTTTGCTCTGTGAATGCAATCACGTTCATCATCGGTTCCTCCTCTTCAGGCTGCCGATGATGCAGATAGTGGTACACATCTTCAAACCGTTCTTCAACCTCGTGTATCCTGTCGCTTTCAATCATCAGGCAAGACCGAAGTTCGTTGTCGCCTTGCAGTAGTAGGGGCGATTTGAGTCCTGCCTGCAAATGGAAATGGTCGGGTGCGGAAGCACCGCATTTGGGCCCATTGTAGAAAATGACATAATCGGGCAGTTGTGCCGCCAGCGAAAGCATGTCGCCCACTTTTTTGCGGATGCGTTGCGGAACATGTGAATGAAGAGGAACGGTAATATGATTTCTGAGGATGGGAAACGGATTGCAAAGGATAGTGTACTTTTTCAGAAACGGAATTCCCTTCTGTTGAACGGGACGATTGGTTTCGCAAAGGAAACAGGGGCGTTTTTCGATCTCTTTTTTTTCGATTTTCGCTCCGGTGGATACCATTCTCGCCGGGTTGAACTGTACCCTCGCACGAAATTCCCTTCCCCACGTAAATTCTTTGTCCCTCACATCATCCAGTTGCCGAACCGCATTTTTTAGTTGCTCCCAATCCTTTTGCTGAATGGAAAATAAATCGCTTATTTGTGCTTGAAGATCCATTGAGTGTCGCTTTTATAAAAGCAAAGATAAGGATATTTTCTTTCATGGTATACGGAAACGTTAAGAAATGAAATGTTGTAAAAATAATGGCATTACTGGTTGGTTATCACCTTTTTTTATACCTTTGTACCAAAATAGATCCCTAGCATACACAACAATGAAAATTATCCGTCTTCTTTTCCCCTGCTTATTTATTTTCCTTCTCATCTCCTGCTCTCAGGGCTCTGGTAAGAAGAAAGCAGAAACGGGCAAAGAAAAGACAGAAAGGGGAACCGGCAGCGCCGATTCGGTGAAAATATCGGCGTCAGGAGAGGAATTCGACCATTTTCTCCAAAAATTCAGCGCACAGGAATCATTCCAGCTTAACCGGATCAAATTCCCGATCAAAGTAATTGTTCCCGACGCGGAGCACGAAGGCATGGCGCCCATGGAAGATACGATTGGAAAATACGATTGGGAACTGCTTGACCTCACGTACGACAGTACCTATTTAACACGGCCTTATGATCAGTATTACCAGGTTGTCCGATTTAGAAACGATACCGCTGTAGTAGAAATCCGGGGTATCAACAATGGTATTTATGCCGATTACTATTTTGCCATGATCGACAAAAAATGGTATTTAGTTACGCTGTATGAAGCCTCTTTTTAGTTGGGGGTGCTTATTTTTTCAGCATTTCATCCCCAAAACTCAGAGGCAACAAATCTTTTATGCTGTTCACCACATAAATACCCTCTGTACTGTACATCATTATTTTCATGGGTGATTTGAACCGGTTTTCTGCCTCAAGCAACACTTGCCGGCAGGCTCCGCAAGGAGTGATGGCATCATCGGTGAATTTTCCCATAGTATAGGCGGCAATGGCGATTGCTTCAATTTTTTGGTCCGGATATGTGGCATTGGCGAAAAAAACAGCCGTCCTTTCGGCACACAATCCCGATGGATAGGCAGCGTTTTCCTGATTATTTCCCGGGATAATTTCACCGTTTTCAAGCAGCACCGCGGCACCCACTCGGAACCCCGAATAGGGGACATAGGCATTTTTTGTGGCGCTTTTTGCCGCTTCTATAAGTTTTTTTTCGACTTCGGAGCACTCCTCTAACAGATAAACACCTATCTTTGTGTTTAAATTGATTTCTTTCATACGATTATTTTTTTATTATGGTGTATGGAACTCGCAATAATCATGTTCTTGTGTGTAACTATTTACATGCTCGTTTCATACGATTATTTTATTTATGGAGCATGGAACGATTGATGATTTATTGATTCACCGATTAAGTGGCACGTGGGCACCATTCGCGCAGTAGTCACATTCGTATATTAGTTACATTGACACATTCGTCACATTAGCACATTAAAATGGTTACATACCCCTTTCATATTGGAATGCAGCATTTATTTCGCAAATATACACATATTTTACCGTTCTTTGCCGTCCTCTTTTTTTATTTGCCAGCACGAATCTTTCAGGGCAAACCGGAGTGAAGACCTATGAAAACTATATCGACAGATACAGTGATCTGGCAATTGAACACATGGAGCGATACAAGATACCCGCTTCCATCACGCTGGCACAAGGAATATTGGAATCGGGAGCGGGAATGAGCGATTTGGCACGGCGCTCCAATAACCATTTTGGAATTAAATGCCACCGCGGATGGACAGGCCCTAAGGTGTACGCGGCGGATGATTCGCCGAATGATTGTTTCCGCAAATATGATCGTGTGGAGGATTCGTATCAGGATCACTCGGAGTTTCTCATTAACGGGGGGCGCTATAGTGCTTTGTTTGCCCTCTCTGTCACCGATTATAAGGGATGGGCCAGGGGGCTGCAGAAATCGGGCTATGCTACGGATAGGGCCTATGCCAACAAACTGATTAAGCTCATTGAGGATTACGAACTGTATCGGTTCGACGATAAAAAATATCGCAGGGGGGTGAGCCGGATAGAGCGTGAAGCGCAGCGGGTGGAAGAAACGGCACAGGTAACATGGACGCATCAGCCGTATATAACCCATAGCCTGGTGTATGTGATTGCGGTCAACGGGGATTCGTTCGGTAGCATTGCGGAGGAGTTCGGATTCAGTGAGAAGGATTTGTTGAAATTCAATGAGGTGCCCGAAGATTTCCCGCTTAGCGAAGGTGATATCGTCTATTTTCAGAAGAAAAAATCGCGTGCCGACAAGCCTTATTACGAGCACACGGTGCAGGTTGGAGAATCGATGTACAGCATTTCACAGAAATACGGTATTCAGTTAAGGAACCTGTACCGATTGAACAAAAAAAGTTACGAGTACATCCCCGAAGAGGGAGACGTGCTTAAATTGAGATAAACAAACAGAAAGACATCCGGATTTCGCACTTCGAATGTCAGAGATAATGATACATAAAAAAGAACAAATGGAATATAACACACAAAAGAAAAAACTGGTGTTGCCGGAATATGGCCGCAATATTCAGAATATGGTAGACCACTGCGTGGTGATAGAAGACCGTGAGGAGCGAAAAAAATGCGCTTACACCGTCATTGATATTATGGGAAATATGTTTCCTCACTTACGTGATGTCAACAATTTCAAGCACATTTTGTGGGATCATCTGGCTATAATGTCCGATTTCAAGCTTGAAATCGATTATCCGTACGAAGTGATAAAGAGGGAAGACCTTTATTCTGCTCCGGGGCATCTGGATTACAGCCGCCCTACGATGCGGTATCGCCATTACGGAAAAATTCTGGAAAAGATGATCAAAATTGCGTCCGATATGGAAGAGGGTGACAAGAAAGATCATTTGAAGAAATTGATCCTGAACCAGATGAAAAAATCGTACGCGCAGTGGAATAAAGAAGTGGATGATGAGAAAATTTTCCATGATATGCATGAGTTGTCGGGAGGGAAAATAAAAATAGACACCGCTGAGTACTCCATTCCTGATATGAGGGTGAATCCCAATCGCGATAAACTTAAAAACATCAAGTTCCAGCGTAGAAAATAATCCGTAATGATTTCCGAGAAAGATATTTTTCTGATAGGGAACACTCAAAAACCGTACGGAATTAAAGGGGAAATAATTCTTCTCTTCCGAAAGACGGAGTATGCCGATGTTGATGCGGAGTATTATTTTCTGCGGATCGACGGTATTTTTGTGCCGTTCTTTGTAGAAGAAGTAACCTTCACAACCGATGTTTCCGCTCGTGTGAAGTTCGAAGATGTGAACGATGAGAAAACAGCATCGCGTTATGTCAACACAGAGGTGTTTCTGCCCCGGGAAGCTGTGAAGTCGGTGAACGGGCAGGACGCGTCCGATTGGGATTTCTTCGTCGGGTATACCGTTGTGGATCAGCATGGGAAAGTGCTCGGAATCATTACCGAGGTGGACCATTCTACCATGAATGTGCTTTTTATCGTGAAAAACGAGGAAAAAGAGCTCCTGATTCCCGCCACCGAAGATTTTATTGTTGCCATCGACGAGAAAAAGAACTTCCTTGAAATGTATCTTCCCGAAGGATTGTTGGATGCGTAACAGAATCGAAACGGTAATTCCTCGGCTTTCAATAGGAAAACCACCCTAATTTTTATTATCTTTGCACGTTTTTACCCCTCAACATCTCCTGAATGGAAGTAAAAAAACGAAACATCGCTATTTTAGGTTCAACCGGCTCCATCGGAACGCAGGCGCTGGATGTTATTTCCAAACATCCGGACCGGTTTGAGGCCTACGCGCTGGTTGCCAATAACAATGTGGAACTGCTTGTTCAACAGGCACGCACGTTCCTTCCCGAGGTGGTTGTAATCGCGAACGAATCCAAATATGAACCGTTGAAATCGGCGTTGAGCGACTTGCCCATAAAAGTGTGGGGCGGAAGCAAGGCAATTGAGGAGGTGGTGCAGGAAGAGAATATTGATATGGTGCTTACGGCAATGGTGGGCTTTTCCGGCTTGAAACCCACCATTAAAGCCATAACTGCCGGAAAAGCCATCGCTTTGGCAAATAAAGAAACACTGGTGGTGGCCGGTGAATTGATTACTTCACTGGCATTGAAACATAAAGCACCGGTTTTCCCTGTAGACTCCGAACATTCCGCCATTTTTCAATGTTTGAACGGAGAGGGAAACAATAAAATAGATAAAATTTTTCTGACAGCGTCGGGAGGTCCTTTCAGAACCTTTTCCAGGGAGCAGTTAAACAGCGTCACCAAAGCGCAGGCGCTATGCCATCCCAACTGGAACATGGGAGAAAAAGTAACCATCGATTCTTCCACGCTCATTAACAAAGGATTTGAGGTGATTGAGGCCAAATGGCTTTTCGGATTGGAACCGTCGCAGATTGAGGTACTTGTGCATCCGCAATCCATTATTCATTCCATGGTGCAGTTCGAAGATACTTCCGTAATCGCTCAACTCGGGCAACCCGATATGCGCGTACCTATCCAGTACGCTTTTTCCTACCCGGAGAGATTGAAGTCCGATGTCAAACCGCTGAACTTTCTCGAAACATCACTTCTGACATTCGAGGAACCGGACAGGGAGAAATTCCCGAACCTAACGTTCGCGTATGAAGCTATTGAAGCCGGCGGAAATATGCCCTGTATCCTGAACGCAGCCAACGAAGTGGCTGTATCCCTGTTTTTGCAGGATCGTATAGGATTCATGCAAATGAGCCGCTTAATAGAGAAAACATTGATAAAGGCATCGTTTGTGAAGACGCCGTCGCTTGACGACTATTTATACACCGATGCCGAAACAAGAAATATAGCAGAAACGATTTCGTTTGGCTGAAACCTGTGAAATTGAGTGACTTTAGTAATATAATAATAATTAAACAAAAAAGCACACGAACAGCGTGTGATAATATAACAGAATGGAGACATTTTTAATTAAAGCGTTGCAGCTCATTTTGAGTTTATCAATCTTGGTAATCATACACGAATTTGGGCATTATATTTTTGCGCGGATGTTTAAGATCAGAGTGGAGAAATTCTATCTCTTCTTTGATGCCGGATTTGCGCTTTTCAGATACAAACCTAAAAACAGCGAAACGGAATACGGTATCGGCTGGCTGCCCTTGGGCGGATATGTGAAGATTGCCGGAATGATCGACGAGTCGATGGACAGGGAACAGATGGCGCAACCCGCAAAACCCTGGGAATTTCGTTCAAAACCCGCCTGGCAGCGTTTTCTGGTGATGATAGCCGGAGTAATGTTCAACCTGTTACTGGCGTTTTTCATCTACTCTATGGTGCTTTTCACCTGGAACGACACCTATCTCCCGTTGAAAAACGTGAAGCAGGGTATGGAGTTTAGCGAGGCGGCACATCGTGCGGGCTTTCAGGATGGCGATATCCTGCTGATGGCCGATGACAAAGAACTGGATCGTTTTGGCGTGCGCACATTGCTTGACGTAGCCGATGCCAGGGAGGTTACTGTGTTACGTAACGGAGAAGAGACGGTGCTGGCCATTCAGGAAGGATTGATGCAGGATTTGTTGAGAGACAAGGAAGGATTTGCTACGTACCGGATACCGGCTGTGGTATATCAACCAATGGAAGGAAGTGCTGCCGACCGGGCCGGCTTGATGGCCGGAGACAGCATAGTAGGTGTGAACGGCATACCCACACCGGTCTTTGGTGATTTACGGGCGGTACTCGAGAGCAACCGCCATCAACAGGTTTCGTTGGATTATTATCGGAACGGGACGCTGTATACGACTGCCATACAAGTGGATTCTGCCGGGACTTTGGGTTTCTACGCACAAACCGCTCCGCAAATATATGAAATAGTTACGCGTGAATATGGGTTCTTCGAGTCTTTCCCCGCAGGGATAGAATTGGGGATTCAAACACTGAGGGATTACGTAGCGCAATTCAAGTATGTGTTCACCAAAGAAGGGGCTTCTTCGCTTGGCGGATTCGGGGCCATAGGTAATTTGTTCCCTGCGCAATGGAACTGGCAGGCGTTCTGGATGATGACGGCATTCCTGTCGGTCATTCTTGCGTTTATGAATATTCTTCCTATTCCGGGCCTGGACGGCGGCCATGTGATGTTCCTCCTCTATGAAGCGATAACAAGGAGGAAACCGAACGAAAAATTTATGGAATACGCGCAGATTGCCGGGATGGTATTGCTCTTAGGCTTGGTGTTGTATGCCAACGGAATGGACATTGTGAGGGCCATATTTCAATAAGAACGGAAGGGGACGTTACTTTTATGATTCTTAAAGGATATAGTTAAAGAGGAATTAAGGAAATGAAGGTTTCGGAATTAATCGACAAAGGACAAAAAACAGCTTTTTCATTCGAACTGCTGCCCCCTTTGAAAGGCAATAGTATTCAGCAAGTATTTAATGCGATAGACCGATTGAAAGAGTTCGATCCAAAATATATCAACATTACTACGCATCACAGCGAAAATATTTACAAGGAGGATGAGAACGGCGTTTATTATAAAGTGAATGTGAGAAAACGCCCCGGGTCGGTTGCCATTGCAGCTGCCATTCAAAACAGATATGGGATAAGGGCTGTTCCTCATATGATTTCACAAGGTTTCTCGAAAGAGGAAACAGAATACGCGCTGATCGATCTTTCCTTTTTAGGGGTAACCGATCTGTTGCTGTTGCGCGGCGACACGAAAAAGCTGGATGTACAACAGCGGAGCATGGATTGTCATTTGCATGCCACGGGTTTACAGGAGCAGGTGAATAACTACAATAGGGGGATGGCATACGACGGGACGAAGTTCACTCCACCCGAAGAGCCGTTTACCTACGGAATGGCATGTTATCCGGAGAAACACGAGGAATCTCCCAATATGGAGTCGGAACTATTTTACACGAAAATGAAAGTGGATAATGGCGCCGATTACCTGGTGACCCAAATGTTTTTTGATAACCGCAAATATTTTGAGTTTGTAGACCGTTGCCGTGCCGCGGGGATTACCGTTCCGATTATTCCCGGAATAAAACCGATTTGTCTAAAGAGCCAACTGACAGTGCTGCCGCGTGTATTCCGTTCCGAGATTCCGGAAGAACTGGAAAAAGAGCTTCGTAAATGCAAAAATGATGACGATGCGAAGGAAGTGGGGGTGGAATGGTGTTTGAAGCAGAGCAGAGAGCTGATTCAAAATCATGTTCCCTGTATTCATTTTTATTCACTCATGGCTACGGAGAGTGTCTACCGGGTTGCAAAGGAGATTTATTAATTAATACCACCTGAATTAACTCCGCATTGAAGACGGAGATGGGTTATATGTATTTTCGCAATGTCATAGGGCTTCTTGATCTGAAACAGCACCTCATCGATTCTGTGCAGCGGGGATTTATTCCTCATGCCCGTATTTTTTACGGTCCGGAAGGAGTGGGGAAATTACCGTTGGCCATCGCCTACGCACGATACCTGAATTGCTCGCGGCGCGGCGCGGAAGATGCGTGCGGCGAATGCCCCTCATGCCATAAATTCGATAAGCTGGCGCACCCCGATTTGCATTTCGTGTTTCCTGTCGTTAAATCGAAGGTGAGCGATGAATATTTGCCTCAATGGCGTGAGTTTTTATCGAAGAATGCTTATTTTAACCTCAATCACTGGCTTAATTTCATTGATGCGCAAAATGCACAGGGGATCATCTACTCGAAAGAGAGCGATGAAATTATCCGGAAACTCAACCTCAAGGTGTACGAAGCGCCCTACAAGATAATGATTGTGTGGCTGCCTGAAAAGATGCACGATGCCTGCGCCAACAAATTGCTGAAAATGGTGGAGGAACCGCCCGAAAATACAATCTTTCTATTAGTCTCGGAAGATAAAGAGAATGTGTTGCAGACCATCTGGTCGAGATGCCAGCCGCTCCACATCCGCGCCATCGAAAATGAAGAAATGACTGTCGCCATACAGCAGCATTTCGGATTGGAGCGTGAAGATGCCAAATCGTTCGCACACATCGCAAACGGCAGTTTTACCAAAGCCATTGAGATTATTCGTTCATCGGACGATACAAAATATTTCTTCGACCTGTTCGTGAAAATGATGCGCGCTTCGGTAGCGCGAAACATCAAGGCCATAAAGGAAGTAGCAAATGAAATTGCGGGCATCGGACGGGAAATGCAAAAAAGCTTTCTTCTTTATTCGTTGAGAACGTTCAGGGAATATTTCGTGAGCAACCTTAACGAGCCCGAAATGGTATACCTTAACGAGGAGGAATGGTATTTCGGCGAACGGTTTGCCCCATTCATCAATGAAAAAAACATTGAAGCGTTCAACGATGAATTTTCGCTTGCTTACCGTCAAATTGAGCAGAACGGTAACGCGAAAATCATTTTTCTCGATCTTTGTTTGAAAGTGACGGTGTTATTAAGAAAATAATTTTGTAACTTGCATATTATTTTATCATCAAAAAGCCTCGCACATCGGTTTTGATAGAGCGATTTAACATATGGACAAAGAACAATTATCAGACAAACTAGCGGATATCGTTCCTGAAAAAACGATAACCGTACGAAATACAAAATGTTGCAAGGGTTGCCCCCGGCACATAAATAAACTCCACGTTTACGATTGGTTGCACGACTTCCCGGAACTGCAGGCAGCCACGAAAATGGTGGAAGTACAGTTTAAAAATACCCGAAAAGGCTACTACATCAACAGCAACGATTTGGAACTTCATCAAGGCGATTTGGTCGCCGTGGAAGCTATACCCGGCCACGATATCGGCACGGTTACACTGACCGGAAAACTGGTTGAATTGCAGATGAAGAAGAACAATTTCCGGGATGACGCCAACGGCGGCTTGAAACGAGTGTACCGTATTGCGCGGCCCGCAGATTTGGAAAAATACGAACAGGCAAAAGCACGTGAACAGTCTACGATGATCCGTTCCCGGGAGATTGCGGAGGAGCTGGGCTTGCAGATGAAGATTGGTGATGTGGAATACCAGGGTGATGGGAACAAAGCTATTTTTTACTATATAGCCGATGAGAGGGTGGATTTCCGCCAGTTGATAAAAGTGCTGGCAGGCGAATTCAGGGTGAAAATTGAGATGAAGCAAATTGGTGCACGTCAGGAAGCCGGGCGCATAGGAGGGCTGGGAGCTTGCGGTCGCGAAATGTGCTGTAGCAGTTGGATGTCTAGCTTCATCTCTGTATCCACATCAGCAGCCCGGTGCCAGGATATCTCTATCAATCCCCAAAAATTGGCCGGCCAGTGCGGTAAACTGAAGTGCTGTATGAATTACGAAGTGGATCAATACGTGGAGGCGCAGCGCGGTTTGCCTTCCCGGGAGATTGTGTTGGAAACAAAAGACTCCGATTATTATCATTTTAAGACGGATATTTTTGCCGGTATGATTACCTATTCTACCGATAAGTACAACGGCGCCAATTTGGAAACTATTTCCAAAGAACGTGTTTTCGAGATTATCACGATGAATAAAAAAGGGAAGAAACCGCTGAAACTAGCTCCCGAATCGGAAACGAAGGCTGGGAAAGAAGGCGCTTTCATTGGGGATGTACTCGAGGACCAAAGCATTACCCGTTTCGATGGTAACCTCCAAAACCAAACAAAAAAAGAAGAAAACCCCGTAAAAGGCGTCCTGATATATCGGGAAACAGAGGTCCGCGAAATAACAGATCTTCCGGTGAGAACAAAGCATAAAATCTCTTTTTTCTTTATCGGGGTGGCTCTTTCGTTCCTCATTTCGTGTTCTGAAGGAGAGGTATATTACCGTTTTCACCACATCGATAAAGGGAAATGGTATCGTGACAGTTTCCTCGTTTTCAAGACGGATTCGGCGGATTTTCGCTCAGGGAAAAAATACGATATTTCCGTTGAGGTATCTATAAACCACGTATATCCTTATCGTGATCTATGGATTCATATCGATCACAACCTAGTTGATTCTATTTTCCGGCGCGATACCCTGCAATGCTATTTAGCCGATGAGTACGGAAAATGGCTTGGAAGTGGAGTAGGAGGGTTGAATCAGTTATCGTTTCCGTATCTTTCCTCTGTTTCGCTGGATACGACGCGCCGGTATGAACTCACTATCGGGCATGCAATGAGCGATGATCCGTTAATCGGAATTGAAAAGGTGGGATTGAAAGTGATTGAGGTGAATGTCGGGAAGTTATAAGCCCAAAAGAAGCATAATGAAGATTGTTGTCATAGGATCCGGAAATCTGGCTACTCATTTGTCCAAGGCGTTAAAAGCTTCGGAGAATGAGATTGTCCAGGTGTACAGCCGTACACTTGAAAATGCGAAGATGCTTGCCGGACAAGTGGGGGCGGAACCTATCGATAAGATAGAGTCCGTTCTTTGTTCTGCCGACCTGTATATCTTTTCCGTGAAAGATGATGCTCTTCCTGAAATCATTCACCGAATGCCGCAAACTACGGGCGTATGGGCGCATACTGCAGGCAGCGTCTCTATGAGCCTGTTTGCGCCTCGCATAGAAAAATACGGGGTAATTTATCCATTACAAACATTCAGTAAGGCCAGGAACGTAACCTTTTCGGATATTCCCCTATTTATAGAGGGCAATACACCTGGGGTGGCCCATCTGCTGGGGAATCTGGCAAAAAGTATTTCGGGAAAAGTGTCGTACCTGTCGGGCGATAAGCGATGCTATCTGCATTTGGCGGCCGTTTTCGCATGCAATTTTGCCAATCATATGTATACGCTGGCATCGGAGATAATCGGGAACCAGCATATTCCTTTCGATGTACTAAAGCCGCTTATTGCCGAAACCGCAGCCAAAGTGATGGAAATGGATCCGGAAGCGGCCCAAACCGGGCCGGCTGTTCGTTTCGATGAAGGAGTGATGCAGCATCATTTAAAGTTGATAGACGACACGCAAATAAAAGAAATTTATTCCCTTTTAAGCAAAAGTATTCACACCCATTCTATATGAGCGCGATAAATTATGATCTTAAAAAAATAAAAGCATTTATTTTTGATATAGACGGAGTCCTCTCTTGTCAGACCATTCCCATATCTTCGCAGGGAGAGCCTTTGAGAACAGCGAACATCCACGATGGATATGCGTTGAATTTAGCCGTGAAATGCGGCTATGGCGTAGCTATCATCACCGGAGGGAATACGCAGTCGGTCCGCGTGCGGTACGAATCGCTGGGGATAAAAGATATTTACATGAAATCGGGGATAAAAATAAACGATTTTCAGCATTACATCAATAAAACCGGTTATAAGCCCGAGGAAATCATCTACGTTGGAGACGATATCCCGGACTATAAAGTGATGAGCGAGGTTGGATTACCCGTTGCACCGATGGATGCGACCCCCGAAATAAAAGAAATCGCGAAATACATTTCACCGAAAACAGGAGGATGCGGTGTTGCCCGGGATGTGATTGAGCAGGTGCTGAAAGTGCAGGGCAACTGGATGAGTGAAGAAGCGTTCGGATGGTAGAAATGGTAGGATACTACAAGTAAAAACTTATAAATCCGCAGAAATAAATACCAATCGATATTTGATTGAAATAAAAAGTTTTCATTTCATATTTATTTCGTATTAAAAGTAGTAAAAATAGTATAATCAGGTATTTCTCAAAACAATAGGTGCATATCGGCAATTAAAAATTAACATTGAAAAATTGAGTTCTTGCAAAACAACAACTATATTTGTAACAATCAATAAAAAAACCACTTCAAATAATGGCTAAAGTTAAGGGTTATGTAGAGGTAAACATTGAGCGGTGTAAAGGTTGCAACCTTTGCGTTGTGTCTTGCCCCACAGACACGCTAGAATTACAACCGCGCGAGGTAAATGATCGGGGATACCACTATGTATATATGAAAAATCCCGATGAGTGCATCGGTTGTGCAAACTGCGGATATATTTGTCCGGACGGATGTTTGACGGTGTATCGGAAGAAAGTGGTGTAATCATTTTATCCGCAAAAATCATATACTAAAAGAAGCATTATGTCAGAAGAAATATCTTTGATGAAAGGAAATGAAGCCATCGCTTACGCGGCTATCCGCTATGGAGTGGATGGTTATTTCGGTTATCCCATCACCCCTCAGTCCGAAATTATAGAAACCCTCATGGAGGCCGCACCCTGGAAAACGACGGGAATGGTGGTTTTGCAAGCTGAAAGCGAAGTGGCGGCCATTAATATGGTATATGGGGGGGCAGCGTGCGGCAAATATGCCATGACCAGTTCGTCCAGCCCAGGTGTGAGCCTGAAGCAGGAAGGAATTTCCTATATGGCGGGAGCGGAATTGCCCTGCCTTATAGTGAATGTGCAACGAGGCGGTCCCGGATTGGGAACGATTCAACCTTCTCAGGCCGACTATTTTCAGACCGTGAAAGGAGGAGGACACGGCGATTACCGTTTAATTACACTGGCTCCCAACTCCGTTCAGGAAATGGCTGATTTTGTGGCGTTGGGATTCGACCTTGCTTTTAAATACCGCAATCCGGCCATAATATTGACCGATGGGGTCATCGGGCAGATGATGGAAAAAGTGAAACTCCCTGAGTACCGCCGCAGAAGAACCGAGCCGGAGATAAGAGAACAATGCCCGTGGGCAACGCTCGGTAAGACGCCCGACAGGGAACCGAATATCATCACTTCACTCGAACTCGATTCGGCGGTGATGGAGAAGAACAACGAGCGTTTTCAGGCCAAATACCGCAAGGTGGAAGAAAACGAAGTCCTTTATGAAGAAGTGGCATGCGAGGATGCTGATTATCTTCTGGTAGCTTTCGGGTCGGCAGCGCGCATCTGCTTAAAAACCATTGAATTTGCGCGGGAAGAAGGGATTAAAGTAGGACTCCTTCGTCCGATTACATTATGGCCGTTCCCCACTAAAATTCTGAACGAATATGCCGATAAGGTGAATGGTATGCTTACGGTGGAATTAAACGCCGGACAAATGGTGGAAGACGTTCGCCTTGCCGTGAACGGAAAAATTCCTGTGGAACACTACGGACGCTTAGGCGGCATTGTTCCTACTCCCGATGGAGTGCTCGATGCATTGAAAGAAAAATTAATCAGATAAAAATAACGCAGTGTGAATACAAAAAAAGAAATATATTCCTGCTTCTTTTCCTGTTGGCATCTATAGGAACGCTTATCATCTATTTCTCCTCCAACAAGGATATGGAGCTCACGTGGTATTTTGGTGGGGCTGCACTGGTTTTTTATTTTATATACAGATTTACTAAAAGATAGAAGAGGAACAGTTACCGGTAAACAGTGATAAGAGTAGATATCGAAATTGGGAACCGGGAACATGAAATCTCAATCGTTCCACATACCTGAATGAAAACAATAAAATAATCGTATGGATATAAACAATATAGTAAGTCCTGAAAATCTGGTTTATGCGAAACCTGAACTGATGAACAACAATCATATGCATTATTGTCCCGGTTGTTCTCATGGAGTGGTGCATAAAGTGATAGCCGAAGTGATAAAAGAGCTGGGCCTGGAGGAAAAAACCATCGGTATCGCTCCGGTGGGATGTGCCGTCTTCGCGTATAAATACCTCGATATCGACTGGCAGGAAGCGGCTCACGGTCGCGCACCTGCGCTGGCTACAGCCGTTAAACGCCTGCTGCCCGATAAGATGGTGTTCACTTATCAGGGCGACGGCGACCTTGCTGCTATCGGTACGGCAGAAACCATTCACGCCGCCAACCGTGGTGAAAATATCGCTATTATCTTTATCAATAATGGAATTTACGGGATGACCGGCGGCCAAATGGCTCCCACAACATTGAGCAAGATGGTAACATCTACCAGCCCCGACGGCAGGGATGTGCAAACCATGGGTTCCCCCCTGAAAATTCTTGATATGCTGGCATTGCTTAACGGTGTTTGTTTAGCTACGCGTACAAGCGTACATACAGCTGCGGCGGTCAAAAAGACAAAGCGGATGATTAAGCGGGCCTTTGAAAATTCCATGGCGGGAAAAGGAACATCCATCGTGGAAGTTGTATCGACCTGCAATGCGGGATGGAAGATGACTCCGGCCGCGGCAAACGATTGGATGGTGGAGAATATGTTCCCGGAATTTCCGATGGGTGATTTGAAAAATATTTAATATTAAAAGAGATAATGCTGCAGGAAATAGTGATTTCAGGTTTCGGAGGGCAGGGAGTACTGTCTATGGGAAAAATCCTCGCCTATTCGGGTATTATGGAAAACAAAGAGGTGTCTTGGTTTCCGGCATACGGACCGGAACAGCGAGGCGGCACGGCAAATGTTACGGTGATCATTTCCGATGATCCCATCAGTTCCCCCGTAGTAAATAAGTACGATATTGCCATTGTGCTGAATCAGCCTTCGCTTGATAAATTTGAAGGAAAGGTGAAACCAGGCGGAGTGCTTCTTTACGATGGATATGGCATTCACAAAAAAGTAGAACGCAATGATATCAATGTGTACCGAATCAATGCCATGGATGAATCTATGAAGATGAACAATACCAAGGTATTCAACATGATAGTTTTGGGAGGATTGCTCAAGATCTCGCCTATGGTAGAGATTGGAAATGTGATGAAGGGCCTGAAAGAGTCCCTTCCCGAGCGGCATCATAAACTTTTACCGATGAATGAAGAAGCCATTCTGAGAGGAATGGAAGTGGTTCAATTGGAGCAGAAAGCGGAGTAACCGGTAAACCACCTGTTATTTTCGACCAAAAGGCCACCAGTTCCACTTCTTCGACTTGCCTGTTTTTTCGCTCTGTTCCGGAGCAGTATGAGATGCCTGTTTAGCCGGTAATTTTTTTTCATCCGAAGAACTCCGCATAACTGCTCTTTTCTTTGCATTATCCGGAGCGGATGTATGTTGACCATGTGGTCCTTTTTGTTCTTGTCTCTCCCGAGGCGCTCTTTGATCCCTTGGAGTTTGTTTTTCGCGTGGTGCTCTTTGTTCGCCCGAAGCCTGCTTTTCCCCGGGTACTCCTTGTTCCTTTGGAGTTCGTTTCTCCCTGTGTGCTCTGCGTTCCCTCGGGTCTTGTTTTTCCTGAGAGGCAGTGTGTTCCCCCGGGCCTTGTTGTGCCTGAGGCGTGTGTGCCTCCTTAAAGGGTCGTTGTTCCCCCGGACTTTTTTGTTCCCTTAGAGATTGTTTTTCCCGGGGTACTCTTTGTTCTGCTCCAACCTGCTTTTCCCTTGAGGATCTTTGTCCCCGTGAAGCTTTTTGTTCTCTTGGAGCCTGTTTTTCCTTTGGAACTCTCTGCTCCCCCGAAGCTTCCTTTTCCCTTGATGTTCTTTGATCTCTCGACGTTTGTATTTCCTGTGGGGCTTTTTGTTCCAGAAAACTCCCGACTTCTCCTGATGATTCCTCTTTCCGGCTTACTCCAAGTACTTCGGTTTTTTCAGATTTTCCTGATTCCTCTGATCTTCCTGATCTTTCGGACCTTCCTGACCTCTCAGATCTTTCGAAAGGCTTTGCACCTTTCTTCCCGCCTTTCGAAGAACGCTTGAAGCCTCCTCTCTGTCTGCTCTCACGGGTTGGGTTAAATTCAGGCGCTTTGCCTAATTCCGCTGGAACGGGAATCCTGTAAATCTCTTTCTGAAGAAACTGCTCTATTTGTAAGAAGCGATACTGTTCGTCAGGCGAAACAAAGGTAATGGCCATGCCCGAATCTCCGGCACGCGCCGTACGCCCGATACGGTGTACGTAATCTTCTACATCGTATGGCACCTCAAAATTGATGATAAGAGTAATATCATCTATATCGATTCCTCTTGCTACAATGTCGGTCGCCACGAGAATATCCACCCTTTCGTTCTTGAATTCGTGCATCACATGATCGCGCTGCGACTGGTCGAGATCGGAGTGCATTTCACCCGCTGAAAGCCCCATCGTTCGCAGTGTCTTGGCGATATCCTTCACCTTCTGTTTGGATCCGGAGAAGAGAATCACTTTATTCGGTTTTTTCTCTTTGAAAAGGTGCTTCACGATCTCCATTTTCTGCGCGTCATAGCAGATGTAGGCCGATTGCAGAATGGTTTCGGGTGGTCGTGTAATAGCAATCGAGATCTCTTCGGGATTGCGTAGAATGGTTTTAGCCAGCTGCTGAATTTTGGGCGGCATCGTGGCCGAAAACATGATGGTTTGTCGTTCTTTCGGCAGCAGTTTTTCGATCTTCATGATGTCATCGAAGAATCCCATATCCAGCATTCTATCGGCTTCATCCAGAATAAAATACTTTACTTTCGAAAAATCGATTTTGTACAGGTTGATGTGCGACAGCAGACGTCCCGGGGTAGCGACTACCACATCGGCTCCGCTCAATAAGCCCCTTTTCTGGACATCCCACGCTTCCCCGTCATTGCCGCCGTACACCGCAACCGATGAAAAGGGGGTGAAATAGGAAAAGCCTTCCATCTGCTGGTCGATCTGTTGTGCCAACTCGCGCGTAGGCGCCATTATGATGGCGTTTACCTTGCTCTCATCGTGCGATTCCGTTTGCAGGTTATTGAGTAAGGGAAGCAAAAATGCGGCTGTTTTGCCTGTCCCGGTTTGGGCACAAGCAATCACATCTTTTTTGTTGAGGATCACAGGAATAGCCTGTTCTTGTACAGGTGTGGTCTCTTTAAAATTCATTGCCTGCAAGCCTTCTTGTAATGCTTCGCAGAGTGGGAGGTCGGTAAATAACATCAATTAGTTCTAGTTTCTACAAATAATAGTTCGGTAGATTTTTACTTAATACGCCTATAATCAGAGGATTATGGTGCGTGTTTTGAAAAGTATATTTATATTAATAATCAAGTAGTTATGAATACTCCCTTGAAAAAATACAGAACTATTTTACAAAGATACGACGAATTATTGATTTTCGGAGAATTGCGAAAAAATAAAATGAGATGAATATTTTTTCTTTCCGAAATTAATCATACCTTTGCACTCGCATTTTCAAAAAATGCAGGGAGAGATGGCAGAGTGGTCGATCGCGGCGGTCTTGAAAACCGTTGAAGTGCGAGCTTCCGGGGGTTCGAATCCCTCTCTCTCCGCAAACAAGGCTGAAAATCAGCGAGTTGAAAAACAGACACCCGATTTCACACCCAAGAATGTGAAGTTGGGTGTTTTGCTTTTCAAATATCCTTTGCTACTTTGAATAGTTCTCTAAATCCTTCTGACCATTTTTTATGGATCAACCAATCTTGGAAGTTCAGGTCGTGATTATGCTTTTCTAAAACATGTATGGTTAAGGTGTTTGTTTTATTGTAAACTTCAAATCGTCCTTGCAAGTCATAAACACTTTCTACAGGCACATTTGCATCTTCTGTGCCATGAAAAATATGTATGGGTATGTTTAACCTTAACAGCCTCGTTTTGTTTGGTTCAAGTGCAAAATGTTCTTTAAACCACTGAGGAGTTATATTAAAATAATTATTTCTAATCCACATCCAATCATTGTTGGCTACTCTTTTCATTAATTCATCATGGAATGGCATTCGCATTTTTTCAATATCTTGGATGTCGATAAACCCGTTTTTTACTATGTCTAAAGATTCGAAAGGTGCATTCTGAAATAAATTGGCTTTACATTGAGTAACTTTCTCCTCTTCTGCTTCGTATTCTTCCTTACTGATGGCTTTGTCTTCATCTTTATCAAAAACGGCATTCACCATAGTCATAACACCATATCCCTTGTTTTGCCACAAGATAATATCATACATATTATCATTTGCATATCCATGTAGCAACAGAGCATCTACATCCACGATCTTTCGTTCTGCAATGAGCGAAGCAATAATAGTCCCCTCACTTATCCCATAAAGAAGTATCTTACATCCTGCAAACCGTTGATCTTTCCGAAGAAAGGAAATCATTGTTTCCACATCTTCGGCTTCCTGAATAGGAGTATATTTTGCATATTTGGCAGAATCCACTTCGACAAATAAAGGTGGAATTTCATTTGTTTCGCATCCCCGCCGATTGTAAGTAAAAAAAGCTGTCCCTTCATTACAAAAGCCGTTTGCAAGTTCATCGAAGTAATTGAATGTAGGTCTTTTAGTCAAATAGGTAGTTGGCCCCGTTCCAGCAATACAAAAGACCATTGTTTTCACTTCATTGTCTGGCAAGCAGAGTCGAGCTTCAATTATTTCTCCGTCATTTAATGGGATTGTTTTAATTTCCGGAATAAAGGCAAATGTGCTGATACTTGTCAGAAGTATTGACAGACTAATAATAATTCGTTTCATGAGCGTATATTTATTCGTTTGATTCTTCAAATTGTTTGTATAACTCTTTTAATTCACGGAGGGCTTTTTGGTAATTCCGGTTTAGGGAACGTCTTACTATCAAAAGGTAAATGATAAGTCCGAGTGGAATAAGGATAACAGTTAGTATGTTGGGAGTTATATTTGCCACTATTTGATATAAGGCATAGAAACCTATCCCTAAAAGAAAAGAACAGGCATATATGACCAAATCATATTTTACATTAAACTTTATACTTTTCTCAATTTCTTTTATCCGATATTCCAACCATTCCTTTACAGACTTATCGTTGGTATATTTCCACATTTTGTACGCAGAATGTTCCCATATGAAATAAGAAACAGATAATACAATTAAAGCACTTATATCTATGAACATCCCTTCCATACTCTGTTTTCTCATAAACAAATTTGCAATAAGATAAACGATTACAGCAATAATGACGAGCCGAAAAATAGTTCCGGGATATACTGCTTTGATCGATTTTCTTGCAGACTTAACAACTATTTCGTTTAGTTCTTCTTCGGAATATGGGTTGACATTCATCTCTACCCCCTTTTTCCAAATATCTTTAATATTGTTTGTTTCCATAGGGCTTGTTTTTAAAATTGTTTCTGTAACTGACTTTTAAGCCGATGAATCTTTACACCGATGTTGGAGCTGCTCATTCCGACGATTTCAGCAATCTCTTCGTAACTGTAATCCTCCATGTAAAGCAGCATGATAGATCTATCTATTTCATTCAGTTTATAGAGAGCGTTTAAAAGTCTTTGGTAGTTTTCGTTTTGTTCCTGTTGCTCATAGGGATCAACTATTTCAATATCGGGTACGGAATCGCTAAATTCAAGGCGACTGTCTTTTCTGATCTTCGAAATGGACGTGTTTATCGCTACTGCATAAATCCATGAGGCTGGCTTCTCTTTGCTTTGCAGCGATTGGAAAGAACGCCAAAGCTGATAGATTACTTCTTGAAAATTGTCCTCTTTGTCAGCTTTCGACTTAAAATATATCTGATTAACCTTATGGATAATACTTTGGTAAGCAGACAATATTTTTAGAAATTCTTTCTGATTTGACTTCATTTATATGGACTTTATTATATAGTCGATGAAAAGATCTTTTTATTACAAAGTTGATGAAAAAAACTGTATTTCACAGTATATTTGTATATACTGACAAAGGTATTACCTCCCCAAACCTCTACCCATTTCCTGTTTCTGCTTAGGATTTATACCCAATGCCTCCTGAAACTCTCTGTATTTCTGCTTGAACCATTGAGATAAACCTATTCTGTCAATTAGTAACCGGAAAGCACCATGTGATTCTGTTCCTCTTTCAAGCCGGACTTCCACATCATTCGCTTTGAAACGCTGGCTATGCTCGTTAGAGTATAATTCTCCCGAGAACCGGACAGGTTTCATGTTTATTATATCTTTAGCCTGATTTTTGGAAAAACCTATTTTCTCACAATATTCGCCCCATTTGATAAGTGTCGGAGTCTCCGGCAACCAGTCATGGATTTTGATGATTTCAGCTTTTAGTCCCAATGTTTCTTTTTTATGTTCACTCCGCTCCCTGCTGATTGTTTGGGTAAGTCCGTCAATATCTTGTTGTAGTTCACGTTTTTCAAATTTCAGGTTCTCAATCTCCTGTTGTTGGCGTTTGACTTTGGAAGTGCCAACAATAGAACCTAAGCCGTCAATGATATTGGAGCCAACATCAGCGGCTTTACTTTTCAGTTCTTCTGTTTTCAGTTGCCTTTTTACCTGATTGAGGCTTTCTTCCGTCTTTTTCAGTTCCGTTTCCTTCTGCTGTTTGAGTATTTCCGCTTGTGTAGATTGTTGTTTAACTTCCTGTTCCTGTCGTCTGAGTTCTTCAATACTTAACCGCTTGGCATACTCTACAGCTAACAACAATCCTATATTTTCCTGTAAGTTCTTGCATTCTACCGCTTGGTTACGATAGAACTCAGTTAGTGTAATATGCCGCGCATCTGACCCCTTCACACCTCGCCCTAATCCGTATTTATTCATGGCTTCTCCATAACTATCCTGATATTCAATCAATTTAGCTTTTGCCATTACATCATCACAACATAAGCGAACTCGATTCGGGTCTTTCTTCCTATATTTCCGTTTGGGCTTGTCTGCTTGCTCCTGCTCCTGTTTTCTCTTCTTTGAGTCTTTCTGCCTGCGTTCGCCCTGAACAATAGGCACAACAGAAGCGTGAATGTGAGGAGTGGTTTCATCCATGTGTAGAGTTGCTGCGACTACATTTTTTGCTCCGTATGTCTTTTTCAGCCAGTCTATATTATCCTGACACCATTCGTCCAATCTGCCTTCATCTTGGATACGTTTCATATCTTCCGGTGTACCGGAAAGCATAATGCGGATTACCTGTACCTGATTCTTGCCGACTTGTCGTGTTAGTCCTGCCGTTTCTAGTCTATGCTGAATAGCTTCAGTTCGGTCTTTTACTCCTTCGGGAAATTCTATTAATTCTTTATTCAAATGTATCCGATTAGGATCTACATTCTGGTGTATTTTATTTCGCTCGATATGGTCTGTCATGGCGGACTCATTGCCGGACGATTTATCTAAATGGAGAACAGCATATCCCATAATTATTATCTTTAAATTTGTTCGAAATTTGGTTGATTGTGAATCAGTCCTGCCGATAATTTAATACCGGCAGAACATGATTTACTCTTTAAATAGTCGCCTAAAGCGACTGCGGTTGAAGACCGCTCAGGGAGATTCCAAAGGGGGAAAACCTTTGGCTTATTAGGGAATTTTTAGTGGTAGTGAAACGAGAGCGTAAAGAAAATTCCCTAATAAGCTATGGCTTTTTTGAAAAACATATCCCGGTAGTTGCGGCAGATTACATTTTTCGACCTCTGCCCGGCTTCTTCATCACAGCTTGCTTTGGAACAGAACGATTACATAAATAGTCGTTCAGGTCTTTATGCTTTCCGTAATGCGTGGACATATCAAGCACCTCTTTACAAACCGAGCGTAAATTCTGAACAGCTCGCTTTCCGGCTTCATCGTTATCAAGGAAGAGGGCAACGGATTTATATCCGGCAAGTGTTTTCTCTACTTTTGATAGGTTTGCCAACGAGTTCAGAACGATTACATCTACCGGCGAGCGTTGCCAATTCTTCATCGTCAGAAATGAAAGGTAATCCATAAAGCCCTCGAATAGTTGGCAACTACTCTGTCTGAATGTGCGAGAGGTAACAGCCTTAGAAGTACATCCCTTGAAATATTTACTTCTCAGCTCATAGCCTCTGGTATCGTTGCGAAATCCAATAGCGAAATAAGGCTTACCATTTACGGAATAATTAATCTCTTTACAGTGGAGCTTAGCAATGTCTGTATCAATTTTTCGTTCACGGAGATAGTCAATTAAAGGTGGGCTACTTAGTGGAGCTACACCTGTTATCTGTATCGTTGGCTCCGGTTTTACCTCTTTTTCTTCAAGGGGATTATTCCTCTGAAAAGAAAAGGAAGGCGTTCCTGATATTCGTTGTTCCAATATCTGCATTGCTCTACCATTGGAACAGTTCTCTATCCGCATTACAAGGTCGATAAGTGTCCCACCTTCGTTCGTGCCATAGTCAATCCAAAGGTTCTTATTATAATCCACTTTCATACTGGCATCGTTATCTTCTCTGAATGGAGAATGATACATAGCATAATAACCTCTGTCTTTTGCAGGATGAATATTTAAGCCTGCAAGGTATTCCCGAATTGAGAATGTATTTATTGTTTTTGCATCCATTTTGTTGAAAATTAAATTGATGAATAATTTTTTCTCTTTCACCGGAAAGGTTCAGAATAGTTCATTATATATACGCCCAAACCGAACCGAACCTGTGAAAGGGATTGTTTAATAGTAGAAATCTTGATTATAACGATAGAGTTTGTCTTCACCCTGAATAACCATGCGTTTATTGACAAGGAATTGTTTCAGTTTCTTTGTTTTACCAATTCCACATTCACACCCAGCAGTGGCATAGCAAGATTGAAGTCGTTCTATTAGACTACCATAGGAAAGAGAGTCACCGATAGAGAATACCGCTTCCAATGCTTCCCTGTGTTTTTCTTCTGAAACTTCTTTGTAATCGAAAGCCTTCTTCTTTGTTAGCGGTTGCGGTTGGTAGTTTTCAATCTGTTCGGGCAGACTTTCACTATTGATGCGGAAAGCGAACGGCTCAAAATCCTTATCCCGGATATACATAGATTTGACAGAGCTGATGTCTTTATCAAACTCATTTTTGGTGACTTGTAATACCGTTTCGGCTTTATTGTTCAATTCCGTACCTAAATGTCCTCTGGTATTCTCATCTCCTTTGTTCAGATGCAGGACCACATGGATATGGATTTGCTGCTCATCTGTCCATTGCATCAGCTTTGTGATTAGGTCGGTAGATTCCCCCGGACTATTGATGTCGTGGGCTAAATCCCGAATACCATCAATAATAACCAGTCCTAATCCTTCCGTATCATAAATAGCTTCTTCAATCTTCTTTAACCGTTCCTTTGTGGCATAACGTCTAAGTCCGAGAAAGACCAGTTGTTCTGGATGCGTATCAGTCGGCAGATTGGATAGTCTTAGAATCCGTTTCATTAACCGTAAGCAGTGGAAAGGACTTTGTTCGGTATCCACATATAGGATTCTGCGTTTATCTGGTGCTAGAGATATGGAATAGCTTAAAACTGTGCTGTTGGTTAATGCTACGGCAACAATAGCACAAACATTAAATGTCTTTTTGCTCTTTACCTTACCTGTGGATGCACTGAAATTACCTAATGTACCGACAATGGAATCATCTATCCGTAAGATTACAGGCGGAGAATCAAACTCGTCCGTAGTAAATAGTCGCGCAGATTTCCACGTCTCTATTGTTTCCGTGGGAGCCGGAATGTTTTCTTTATTTGCATCCATAGCTTATTTTCTCCCTCCGGTTTTACGTCCTGCCAGCTCAAGGGCAAGTTCAGCATCTACAATGATCTTACGGCCTATCTGTGTGATAGCCTTATCAATCTTTCCGCTTTGCTTAATACGGTTAGCGGTCGGAATACTACATCCGAACAACCGGGCAATACCGGCTATCCCATATACATGTTTCTTAGAGGTACTATTTACAATGGTTGGCTGTACCTCTCTTTGCTCTGAGTTTTGTTGTAGGTAAAGAAATTCTTCTCCTGTCATCTGCCAAGAGCGGTTTACTTTTCAAATCGTCTATCTTCATGACGTACAAAAATTATTTGTTTATGCAGTCCGATAGCCGGCCGGTCTATCATCATGCGATGCCACGAAGATAAATGGAATGCGAGGGGTAGAACTGATGTCGTAGTTGGATGAAAATCAGCCTAATGATAGTGAATGATTTACGATTATACTCTCTGATACGATTTCGTAGTACGGTCGTAGTGGGTGAGGTTAAAATGAATAGTCATAAGCTCTATTTCCATTCAGTAAGATAGGGTTGGAACTAATTTTTATGTAAAATCTTGTGCTTAATGATTTGCAGGAGTATGGGGAATAGCATTATCAATGTTCCTCCTCCTAAAGTAATTAACAGGAAAGATATAGATAATAACCCTTTTTTAGCAGCAATTGTATAAGCCCATGTGCAAATGGGTATAAATAATACAATTGAGGTTATTAATCCCGGAGAAAACTTCCGTTTTATAATTGTTGTTCCAATATGAGCAAATAACGCGTTAACGACGGCTAATCCAATGAACATATATGAGAAAATCGGACAATCAAAACCAACAACTGAACAACTAATTCCCAAAATGATAACAGCAAAGTTTGCAACAAAAAATTCAGACCATTCCAATGCTAGCTTTGATGTGTCTTGCGCCCATTTCCGCCAATCTAATATATACTCTTCTAAAATATGTCCTGCATATGCAACTGTTAGCAGCCAGAATGGTAAGTTATCCATGATATTAGTTTTAATAGGTTTTTCTAGAATTGATACTCAAAGAATACTACTTTATACTCATTTTGTAGTGGTTCACGTCTCTTTCTCTCGAAATTTTGTCCGATTGAGATATGGTAGCGATTTTCAAAGAAAGCTTTTATTTTGGAGTCTTTACCCGGTAGGAAATATTTGTTTTCCATTAAGGCAACAAGGAATATTACAAGTCGTTTTATGTCTGGTTTCCCATTTTCATGCGAGGAAATCCAATGAAGTTCTGTGTTTAGGTATTTATCGGCAATAAGTTTTTGTTCCAAAGCGAGAAGCTTTTCATACATTCTTGTTCTGAAAATCATATCTGGCTCTGATGTGACGAATTCTTCTTCGGTAGTAGCTTGGGGCGTAAGTATGTTTTCTTTTTCAATAGGGAAATAGCTATTGATGATAGATAGAAAAAATATGCTAAGTTTTTTATTTTAGAATAATAGTTTTCGGTCATCCAGCTATTGGAGCGAAGATAATCACTTTGTTCATTGCGCAGTTGATTGATTTCTTGCTGATTCTCTTTGAGAAGCATTGTTCTTTCTTGTTCTGTCGGATAAGGATAGCCTTGAATCTCTTCCCTGTCTTTCTTTAATATTTCGAGCCTGTTAGCAAACAGGGATTCTTCATCCAAAGCGTAAAGAGCATGAAAATCAACATCATTAAAATCTGTTTGGCGACTTTCGTAAATTTGGATATTGGTTTCTATCAGCGATTTTAGGTGAACAAGTATTTTGTAGCTGAGTGATGTATTCAGGACTTCAATAATAAGCTGTTCAAAATTAACCTTTTCCAGTTGTAGGAATAGTTTGTAATACTCTTTTTGTCTGAATGTTTGGTATAAATCTGTAGAACAGCGGTCTTTTGTCCAATGGTTGTTTATCTCATCATACAAAGTCGTCAATTCAACAATGGCAGTATTTATATCATGTGTTTCCATTGACTGATATTCCTAAGAGTTTCTAAACTCTATTAATTCTATCGGAGCTCCATTATGCTCAATCATTGCTACCCTCACTCTCTTAGATGGTGGATTAGGCGCTGTTAATATATTGAAATTATGGTTCTTCAATTCAAAGTCTAAGTCTTCTACTTCAAAAGCAATATGTGGTATTTTTTGTACTAACGGATGAATCGGACTATCTTCCTCAAATCTCATCCACTCAACACCATAAGGACTTGTAGAGAATCCTGAAACATAAAACTTCAAATGAGGTATATATTTTTCATTTGGGAAAATATTAGTTGTAGGTATTCCTATATGATGATATTTCCATCCCCACTTTTCTATACATTCTGCTGCTTCATTGTCTAATCTTATGTTTTTCATAATTTACTGAATAACATTTACTTAATCAAATGATTCGTTTAATTCTCGTTTTAACTCTGTCAATAATTGTTTCTCTGTCGGTAGGTAAAGTTGATATTTACTTGCCATTATTGCTTTGTTTTCTTCTGGCAACGAATATTTTACAACCGCATTGTTCTTATCTGCACAAAGAAGAATACCGATTGTAGGATTCTCATCTGCTAATTTTTCATTCCTATCGTAATAATTCACATACATTTGTAACTGTCCGATGTCAGCATGTGTGATTTTATGAGTTTTTATTTCGATGATTACGAAAGACCGCAATAAGCGATTGTAAAAAACCAAATCAATAAAAAATTCATCATCTTCCAGTAGGATTCGCTTTTGTCGTGCAACAAATGAAAACCCATTGCCCAACTCTAACAGGAAGAGTTGTAGGTTGGTTATCAATGCACTTTCTAAATCTTTTTCATAATACGTTGCATCACGCTTCAACCCTAAAAACTCCAATACCATCGGATCTTTTATAATCTCTGTTGGTTGTTCCGGTATCCTTTGCTGGCGTGCAACTTCTAAAACAGCCTTTTTGTCATTACTCAATAATAGCCTTTCATATAACCCTGAATTTATTTGCCTTTCCAGTTCCCGTCCTGTCCATCCGTTATTTGTGGCTTCCAACTCGTAATACTCTCTTTTGTCCTCATTATCAATCTGAATCAAAAGGCGATATTGATACCAGTTTAATTGCGAACGCAGTGCGTTCGTAATTGGATATGTACGATAAAACTGGCGACACTGCTCCAATATTCGAATAGAAAAACCATTGCCAAACTCTGGGGTTATACTGGCCGAGAGATTACGTATTAAGTAGCTACCGTATTCGGCACGGTCTTTTCCGTCCTGTTCTTCAACAAAAATACGTTCTCCTAATTTCCAATACATTTTTACTCGTTCAAAGTCAACACTTCTTATTGCTGAATCTCTGGCAGATGAAATAATGTGTTTTATATCGGATATAAACTCATGACGTAGCTCAATGCCTTTATTGCTCATATAATAATCTGTTTTACGATTCGACAAAGATAATCACAATTGGTCGAACTTGCTCATTGCGTTCGCCTTAATATCATCAGCGATGTCGATGTACGGTTTCATAGCTTTATAGTCACTATGCCCTGTCCATTTCATCACAACCTGAGCCGGAATACCTAAAGAAAGAGCGTTGCAGATAAATGTTCTTCGTCCAGCATGTGTTCCTAAAAGTGCATATTTAGGTGTTTCTTCATCTATCCGTTGGTTGCCTTTATAGTATGTTTCCCGTACAACTTCGTTTATTTCGGCTAATTCGGCAAGCTCTTTGAGATAATCGTTCATTTTTTGATTGGTTATGACTGGAAGTACTTTGTTATTTTCAAAAGGAATATCCTTATACTTGTCAAGAATTGCTTTACTATGACTGTTCAGCTCAATTATTAGGCTATCTGCGGTTTTGACAGTTGTAACTTCAATGTGATTTTCCTTTACACTACTCCGTTTCAGATTAAATACATCCGAATACCTAAGCCCAGTAAAACATTGAAACAGGAATACATCACGTACGCGATCAAGATATTTCTTTGTTTCCGGTATTTCATATTCCCGGAGTTTAGTAAGCTCCGTCCATGTAAGGAATATCACTTTCTTTTGAGTGGTTTTTAACTTGGGTTTGAATGTTTCAAAAGCAATGTTGCTATTGTATCCCTTCTTTTTGCTCCAACGCATAAACCATTTAAGAAATCCCATTTGCTTCCCGATGGTACTATTTCGTAGATTTTTGGTGTCTCGTAAAAATGTTACATAATCGGTGAGCTTGCTTTCATTCAATGCCTCAAACGTCAGATTTATATCAAAATCCTCCAGATGTTTCTTTGTCGCTGCAAATTTCTCGTATGTGGCATTTGTCCAATTATTCTGCGTTCCACATTCTCTGACAAACTCATTGAATATATCCCAAAAGGAGACTACTTGTTCTTCTGGTTCCGGCTCTTGTGGCATATCCTTTTTTAGCCGATTATTAAACGATGTTTTTAGCTGCTCGGGGGTAGGAATGGTGTCTATAACCTCAAACCCTTTGAAAATATCTTGAATTTCAGTAGAATACTTCTGCAAATCGGAGTTGATATCTGCAGCTGTTTGCTTCAACTTGTTTGTGCATCCATTTTTTACCCGCTGTTTATCTTCATCCCATTTTGTGACATCAATGCGATATCCGGTAGTAAATTCTATCCGATTATGGTTGTAGATGACGCGCATGCGGATAGGCACGTTCTCAACAACAGGCTTACCGTCTTTCTTTCTCTTTTCAAGGGAAAAGACTATGTTTCGTTTTATATTCATTTGGATGCAGTTAAAAGTTACACCCAAAAGTACACCCAATTTTTGATATATGCAATGATGTTATATAATTCTTGGTTTGAGACATAAAATAATGTATTAACTGATTAACAGTATTTTGAATATACATGATTGTCTATGAGGGTTCAGGAGAAAGAGCCTCCGCAAAGAGCGAGAATAAGTGAAATACTGCTTGTTTTCGCTCTTTTTTGTTTTTGTAACCTATCTTTTTATTTATTTAAACGACTGCCTAAATTCCAAAGGCGACATTTCGGTTTTGCTTTTGAACAATTTGGTGAATGATTGCGGATGCTCAAAACCTAATCCATAAGCGATTTCACTAATGGACAAATCGGTAGTGGATAATTTTTCTTTTGCTTTTTCAAGCAACTTATCGTGGATGTGTTGTTGGGTATTTTGCCCTGTCAATACTCGCAATAGATTACTTAGATACTTTGGCGATACGTTTAATTGTTCTGCAATGTATTGAACTGTTGGTAACCCTTTTTTTATTAAATTCTCGCTATTGAAATAATTTGTAAGTAATTCTTCTAAGCGGTTTAAAATTTGATGATTCGTTTTTTTGCGTGTAACGAATTGACGTTGATAAAAGCGGTCTGCATAAGTGAGCAATAATTCAAACTGGGCAAGAATTACAGGTTGGCTGAATTTGTCAATATTGGCATGATACTCGTGTGCCATATTTTGCATTATGCTTACAATGGTTGTTTCTTCTTTATCTGAAAGAAATAGGGCTTCATTGATTGAATAATCAAAAAATCCGTATTGATTAATAGTTTTTGCTAACGGCGTATTCCACAAAAAATCGGGATGAATAAGCAACAACCATCCCGAACGATTTACCATTTCCTGCACATCAACTTCAAACACTTGTTTCGGCGACATTAAAAACAAAACACCTTCATCAAAATCGCATTGTTGTTGCCCATATTTCATTTTGCCTTTAAAATTTCGGTCAAGTAAAATAGTATAAAAATCAAAAACAAAACGGATCTGTGCTTTGCAAGGCAATTTAATAGTATCATAATCTATGACACTGATTAATGGATGTTCGGGCTTAGGCAAGCCCATTACTTTATGATATTCACTAATTGTCTCTATCCTATGAAGTACTTTATTTGTCATATTGTATTGAATATTTTAATGGATTTGTTCCTTCAAAACCTGCTCTAATTTTTTTACTAAATTTTCCGGCTGTTCACGCATAGGGTAATGTCCTCCCTCAAAAGTATAAATTTCCCAATTTCTCGCTTTTGCCCTGCTTAATCCCATTTGGTCGTTGGCACTATTGCTTCTGCCATCTTTTGTCATTTGTATAAAAGCGGTTGGAATTTTCTTAACTAATGGATTGCTTATTTTTAGTGGCTCGGTAAAGGTTTTTAATGGTTGAGGAACATCGGTTGGATATGTGTTTTTTGTTGTACCGAATGGATATAACATAACACTATCTTTTATGAAAGGAACCATTAGTTTATCCCATAATTCGCCACAAACATCTTTGGCACTTTCACCGTCGTTTGGAACCATTGCATCTAAATAAATGAGTTGGCTAATACGATCCGGCACTTGTTCTGCTACACCCGAAATAACCATTCCACCGAAGCTATGCCCTACCAAAATAATGTTATGCAGACTTTCAAATTTTATTACGTTCACAACATCTGTAACGTAGGTGCTAAGATTGATATTTGCATTAGATAAATGGACTCGTTCGCCAAGCCCTGTAAGTGTAGGGCGGTAAACAATATTGTCTTTTGTTCTTAAAATGGAATCTACTTTAGCGTAATCCCAGCCGCCATCCCAAGCGCCGGGTACAAATAAAAAAACTCGTGGTTGATGCGTTTGCCCGAAGCTTACAGCAGAAAACATAATACTTATCAAGAGAAAAATTGTTACTTTCATACTTTTCTGTTTTTTAAAATGAATGATTGATTTTACAATTGCAAAATTATACAACAATCATCAAACAGATTTAGCCTGATTGCCCTTTGTTTTAGTCAAAATGCGAGTTAATTTTGTCAATCGTCGGACTGTAAATCTGAACGGTTGTCTATCTACTTTACTTCTTTATTGGTATCATGACCGAGTTTCGAAGAAGCAAATATAATTGCCTTATAGCAAATAGGATAAAAATTATTTTGGCTTTGATGCAAAGAAATGAAAACGTTAATTTTCAATATTAAGAATTGAATTGTCAAAAGTTTTTGTATCCCTCTCGTAATATCATTTTATCCCATCCAAAAATATCAAAAGCGCTATCAAGTGTTTGACTGTAATACCTTTTAGCCCGCTGAAAGGTTAAGCCAAATGGCGCCTAAACCAAGACAAACCCTACAAGTTCAATGACTTGTGGGGTTTTTTTATGTCTTCTTGTCCGGGCTTCAAAGTCAAAAATAAGCCAAAAAGGGACATACTTTGCGCTCTAAATCGTACCCCTTTTGGTGAAATTTGAAAAGGGGTACGATGCTTTTTCATAACACCTGTTTATAGTTCTACCGCAGATAATTCAGCAAAAGCCTTCTGATAATCCCTTTCGGCTTCCAGTGCCTGATTTACGGTGGTGTAGTACAATCCTATTTCAAGGATATAATCCAACAAGGATATTTCTCCCGCATCAAGTGCCTTTTTAAGCAAATCTGTACTGTTAGCCGTCATTAATGATTTACGGTATGTATCTGCTGTTGTTTTTAATCCCCAAACCCGGCTGTACTGTATTTGAAGCTGACTGTAAAACTGTTGTTTACTATCAGCCTCACGCGATTCGGCTGCCCTAACAGCAGCTTTTGCCTGTTTTACCCGATTTTTGTTTTCCCATAACGGGATAGAGATACCAACAGAAACTCCCTGATAACGTTGACCTACTACTTTTTCGCTCATATAGCCTGTTGAAAATGTGGGCAATCCCCTCGCTTTACTTAGCGATACCTGTTTTTTACTGACTTCAATTTCATTTTTCACATACGCCAGTACAGGATTCTTTTGTTCAGCCAGTGCATACCACTCATTAAAGTTTAAAGGAAGTTCTACCTGGTTAAATTGATAATCTTCCAACAAAATATCCTTTCCCCCATTCAACCGTTTCAGTTGTTCCGTCAAAGCATTGCGTTCGACTTCAATCCGGGATATTTCACCCTGAACTGTTGATAGGTTTAACATCACTTTATTATACTCCAATACATTGGCATCACCTTTATCCATACGTTCTTTATAACCTGCTGCAATAGTTTCGGCATGATGTAAACGTAAATCCAACTCTTTTTTCAAAGCATTGTAGTATATCAGTTCAATGCAATACTGCTTTGCTTCCAACAGTATATTTATTCTATCCGCTTTGTATTGCCATTCCACCAGATTATTTTGCTCATTCGCGTATCTACTTTTCATTCCGGTAATTGTGGGAATGTCAAACGTTTGAGAGACACTGAAATCGGAACGGTTGCCAATATTATTCGGACTGCCCCAGAGATAATTGAAGCCTACTTCGGGATTGGATAAATAAATACCCGTGGTATTCTCCAACTTTTGTGCTTCGGCTGTTTCCCGCAGCGACTTTAATGTGGTATTATTCTCTTCGATCGAAGCCAATACCGAGTTGACACTGCTTTGTGCAAAAAGTGAAATACTGGCAAAAAGTGCCCATATGCTTATGATTATTGTTTTCATTTTATTATTATTTATTCAGTTTCTACTATCTCTTTTGTGACCTCTTTTCTATCTGTAATCAGATACATAATCGGGACAATGAATCCATTCAAAAGTGTAGATGTCAACAATCCTCCAAGTATAACCTTAGCCATAGGACTTTGTATCTCGTTGCCGGGCAAATCGCCGGCGATGGCCAAAGGAATAAGAGCCAATGCCGAACATAAGGCTGTCATTAAAATAGGGTTTAAACGGTCTAATGAACCACGCATAACACACTCTAATTTAGAGTAACCTTCATTCATCAAATCGTTATAACGGGATAAAAGCAACATTCCGTTTCGTGTAGCAATACCAAAGAGTGATATGAAACCGATTATTGCAGGTATGCTGATTATGCCACTTGTGAAATAAATAGAAAACACTCCTCCAATCAAAGCCAATGGTAAGTTTAAGAGTATTACGAGAGATTGATTTATACTTTTAAATTGAGCAAACAACAATCCGAATATCACAAATAGTGACATTATGGAGGTGATAAGTAATATGCGTGAAGCCGCCTGTTCGCTTTCAAATTGTCCGCCATACTCAATATGGTAGCCTTCGGGGAGGGTAATATTATCTCCAACTGCTTTTTGAATATCATTAACAACACCTCTCAAATCACGCCCTGCCACATTCGCCGAGATAACAATCTTACGTGCTGCATTTTCTCTGTTAATGGTATTGGGGCCGGTTGATGAAGTAATTTCGGCTATATTCGCTAAAGGAATCTTACGTCCGTTGGCATCAACAATCAAATTCTTTATTTTGTCGGCAGTTTCTCTGCTTTCATCATTTACTTTCAGGGTTAAATCAAACGAACGATTCCCTTCATACACTTGTGAAACGACTTCACCTGCAAGCATTACATTAATGATTTCGGCAAATTCAGGCGGGGTAATGCCATACTTGGCCATAATCTCCCGCTTCGGCTCTATCTTTAGTTGCGGACGCTCTACCTGTTGTTCTACATTCAGGTCGGCAATGCCTTCTATCCCTTCGATGCTCGATTTAATTTCATTACCCAATTCAAACATCTTATTCAAGTCGGTACCGAAAAGTTTAATAGCAATATTGGCTCTTGTTCCTGACAGCATAGCGTCAATACGGTGTGAAATGGGTTGCCCGATTTCGATATTTACGCCCGGAAGAACTTTTAATCTCTCACGTATTTCGGCTAATACCTCATCTTTTGAGCGTTTTGTGAGAATAAACGGCGCTTCAATTTCCGATACGTTTACTCCTAAAGCATGTTCATCTAATTCGGCTCGTCCTGTTTTGCGACCCACAGTTTGAATTTCAGGAATAGATAGCAAGATATCCTCGGCGATGCGTCCCATTTTGTCCGATTCATCAATTGAAATTCCCGGAAGCGTACTGATATTAATGGTAAATGAACCTTCGTTAAAAGGAGGAAGAAAACTACGACCTAATGTAAAGAACGCAAAAATGGTAATAACTAACACTCCAGCAGTGGCTCCAAGCACCCATTTTCTGTGGTTTAACGTCCATTTTAAGGCTTTCTCATAAAGCACTTTTAATTTACGTGCTACATACGGTTCTTTTTCAGGTTTATCTCCTTTTCTCGGTTTCCCTAACAAATAACTACACAACACAGGGGTCAAGGTTAATGCAACAAGCGTTGATACAAGCATTGCTACAATAAATGCTATTCCGAGCGGAGCTAACATGCGTCCTTCCATCCCCGACAAGAAAAACAGGGGTACAAAAGTTGCGATGATGATAAGAGTTGAGTTCAGTATAGGCATACGTACTTCTTTCGAGGCCTCGAAAACTACTGTTATCACACTTTTTTGTTCTTCTTTTGGTTTTTGCCGGTTTTCCCGAAGTCGTTTAAATACATTTTCCACATCCACAATGGCATCATCCACCAACGAACCAATAGAAATAGCCATACCTCCCAAACTCATGGTATTAATAGTTAATCCCATAAATTTAAGAGCTAAAATAGAGCCAACTAATGATAATGGAATAGTAACAAGTGAAATAATGGTTGTTCGCGCATTCATCAAGAAGATAATCAAAATGATAACAACAAAAATCCCTCCCTCATACAACGCTTTTTGTACGTTACTGATTGAATTGTTAATAAAACGGGATTGACGGAATATATCGGTTGAGATTTTCACGTCACCAGGAAGTGATTGTTGCAATTCTGCAAGGGATTGATCTAATTTGTCCGTCAATTCCAATGTGCTTGTAGCAGGCTGTTTGGTAATGGTCATTAATACAGCCGGTTTACCATCGTTTGCTGCAAGACCCAGTTTAGGAGCCTTATCTCCAATTTGTACATCTGCAATATTTTCAAGTAAAATAGGCACGTCGTTGACGGTTTTTATAACCGTTTTACCCAATAATGACACCTTGTTGGTGGAGAGAATTCCCCGGATAATATATTCGTTACCATATTCATACAGCACTCCTCCGGCAGCATTCTGGTTCATCGCTGTTACCACATTGATCACTTCATCCAAACCTACCGAATAGTGTTTCATTTTTTCGGGATTCAGTAAAATCTGATATTCCTTAATCTCACCTCCTATAACAGTAACTTGTGCAACACCTCCTGTTGATAGTAAACGAGGGCGTATCGTCCAGTCAGCCAATGTGCGCAAGTCTTGTAACGAAGTCGTATCGGCAGTTAGTCCGACAATTAATACTTCACCCAAAATAGAAGATTGCGGGCCTAAAGTCGGATTACCTACATTGGACGGTAAATTGTCTTTAACCACCGCCAACTTTTCAGATACAATTTGCCGGGCAATATAAATATCGGTTCCCCAATCGAATTCAACCCATACAATTGAAAATCCTGTTGTTGACGATGAGCGCACACGGCGTACATCAGTAGCCCCGTTCAATGCTGTTTCTACCGGAAAAGTTACCAAACGCTCTACTTCTTCGGGAGCCATTCCCTTAGCCTCTGTCATTACCACAACTGTAGGCGCATTCAGGTCGGGAAATACGTCAACCTCCATATTTGTTGCGGTATACGTTCCCGCTAACATCAATAATACGGAAGCTATCAGAATAACCATTCGATTATTCAGCGAAAATTTTATTATTTTATTCAGCATGACATTTCGTATTAAAGATTAATGACTGTGACCTTCAGGCATAACCGACGATGTAGCTGCCAGTTTTACCTGATATACGCCTTGGGTCACTACTTTATCTCCAATACTTATTCCGGTAAGTATTTGTACTCTTTCGCCGTTATTTTGGCCAAGTGTTACTTCTTGCTTTTTATATTCTTCGTCATGTACCTGCAGGTAAACGAAGTATAATCCCTGTTCTTCGATTATTGATGGCACAGGAATTGAGATGACATTATTTTGAGGACTTGTTAATAGAAATACTTCAGTAAACGAGCCGGGAATAATGTCCCCCACATTATCAAACTCGAATGTAACGGGGATAAAAAACGATTGTCCGCCGGATGCTTTGCCGAATGACAGCAAACGACCGTTTAAGTCCGATAGTTTATAAACCACATTATCGTATCCGGGCTTGAAGTTTGCACTACTTATAGCTTTAAGGTTTTTATAATAGTTCTCTGAAACTTCAGCTCTCAATTGCAATCGTTTGTTTTGTGATACAGTGGCAATCGGTTGCCCTACCGAAACATATTCACCTTGACTAACTAACCTGCTTTTAATAAATCCGTTGATAGGCGATGTAACTTTTACACCATTGGCTGTCATATTGGACGCCTGTGCTTCATAGATATTTTTGGTTGTCTCGTAACGCAAGCGGCTTTGCTCATACTCTTTTGCAGATATAATGTTGTCTTTAACAAGCGCTTCTGCTCGTTGAAACTCTTTTAATGCTGTTTCATATTCTGCTTTAGCTCTTACGGTCGGATCTCCATCCAATATTTTTTTTGCAGAGACCGTAACAACCGTTTCGCCGGCTCTTATAGACGCCCCTTCGGTAATGGATGGATTGGCAAAAGACACAATCCCGTTTGAAGTAGCTACAATAATGGCTTCATCTCCTTGTGATGCCTGTATCTGTCCGCTTGTTTTTATCACATTTTGAAATACACCTAAAGCAACTGTTTCTGTGGTCAAACCAACCGATTCGGCTTGTTCTTTTGTAAAGGATATTTCATCTGAATGTTCATTCTTTTCTCCGTTTCCGTGATTAGGACCGTCATCAGCAGAATGGTTATCGTGGTTATGTCCGTCTCCTTCTGTATGATCATGCCCTTCATGGTTGTCATGCCCATCACCGTATACATGTTCATATTTCTCACCTGATGACTCATTATCTTTTTTTTGCTTTGGATTGCATCCTGCAAATAATAGTACTATTACTATAATTAATAAACTTGTTATGGATGTTTTCATTTTTTTAATATTGAATAGAAAAGAAAAGTCCACCTGTTACTATAATAATTTCAGTTCGAACATCATCGCTATCAACATAAGCATTATATGCCGAAAGAAGAAAAACTGAAAGAAAAGTAAAACTTAAAGCTTTCCTTGATTTCAAAATTATATTTATTGATGAATTGATTATCTAATAATTATGTCTTTTGTATGAGACATATTATTCCTATGTGTCAGATAATATCCGGTACATAAAAACAATAATATAGACTTTAATCTAAGGTCTATTTATTAAGATAATATAACGGGAGGTGCGCGTAAGCTATTAAATTGGTTGGCTTCCGTAGATTTATAGCATGAAAAATAGTCTCCGTATCCCATTTTAGATACAGAATCTTTTTCATGAAAGATAAAAAGGTCTGCAATGAGAAAGAATATCGGGAATGAATGTGTATCGCAAGATGAGACCTTACTTTTTATTTCATTTGACGATCGAGGAATTGTATATTCGTTTTCAGCAAAACATGATTGATTACGAGTTGCGTCTTCTGCCGAATGATTATGCTTGGTATGTTCATCATTAATATTACCATCTTGCTCGCAACGTTCCATAACCCAACAAGCAACCCCATCATGATGATGATGGGGAATAATTACAAGTATCAACAAAATGAATGTGGATACTGCAATGAATGATATGGATATTATTCGTTTCACTAAACGATTATTTTTATTTTACAAATATATGACAAAATTTTTGCAACCAAGTTGCAAATCTATTACATCTTCCGCAAAATCCTTTTATTCCTAAATTTACACTTTGTATCTGAATGATCGGCTTCTTACCGGAGGCCTTTCATGGGGTATAATTCCTATTTTTTATTCGAAAAGAAGTCCTATGCAATTTAAGATGAGAAATTATGATGACTCTTTTAGTATCTCTTATTTGCGAATAAACATAGATAAGTTTTTGCATTTCAAGCCGCAAAACTATTTGGCGGTTTGAGTGTTCTGTATTGTAACAAAATAAAGAATCTGTTTTAATCGGGATAAAAATTAAATTTTCTAAATTAATTAGCATGAAACGAGCATGAACATCGTTACACTTATGAACATGATTCTCGCGAGTTTCATACACATACCAGAAATAAATAATATAATCGTATGAAAAAAACAATAAAACAAATTGCAGTTTTTCTGGTTTCAACTGTTACAATGCTCACTTTACCCCAAAAGTCAGAAGCATGTACCAGAGTTGTTTATAAAGGTTCTGATAATACTGTTATTACGGCACGTTCAATGGATTGGAAAGATGAAATTGATGCCAATATCTGGATTTTTCCCAGAGGATTGGAAAGAGACGGAAATGTAGGTAAAAACTCAGTTAAATGGACTTCTAAATACGGAAGTGTGATTACCAGTGCCTGGGACATCGCTACAACAGATGGTATTAATGAAAAAGGCCTTGTCGCAAATGTCCTGTGGCTGGTTGAAAGTGAATATCCAAAATACGATCCTCAGGGTTCCGCAAAAGGAATCACGATCTCTGCTTGGGCACAATATGTGTTGGATAACTTCGCCACGGTTAAAGAGGCGGTAGATGATTTAAAGAAAGAAGATTTCGTTATCGTATCTGATTATATACCCGGTACAACAAAGTTTACGACTTTACACCTTTCCGTTTCCGATGCCTCCGGTGATAATGCTATTTTTGAGTACATGGAAGGAAAATTAAAAATCCATCACGATCCATCCTATACGGTGATGACTAATTCCCCGGTATTTGAAGAACAGTTAGCTATCAATAGATACTGGCAGGGCATTCCGGGTACCATTATGCTGCCTGGAACAAACAGGGCTGCCGACAGGTATGTAAGAGCCTCTTATTATATCAATGCAATCCCTCAAACTTCTGAGATTCGTACATCCATTGCAAGTGTTTTCAGTGTGATCAGGAACTGTTCCGTTCCTTTCGGAATTTCTTCGGAGACAGAACCTAACATTTCTTCGACAAGGTGGAGATCAGTTGCCGATCAAAAAAATCTGACTTATTACTTTGAAACAGTTAAAACACCCAATACATTTTGGGTTGATTTAAAAAAAATAGATTTTAGCAAAAATGCTCAGTCTAAAAGGTTGAGCGTAAGCAAAAACGAAGTGTACGCAGGCGAGGCTTCTCAAAATTTTGTACCAATGAGGCCATTTACGTTCATCGGAATATAAATTAGCATAAAATCAAAGAGGATTTCAATTTCAGGGATTGAAATCCTCTTTTTTATTAGCCGTTCGGTTGTTGGCCTTATTTCAGGCACCTCAAACTCTTTAAATATACTTTATTTCATTTGCCCGATGAACCATGCTACCACTAGCTAGTTCATACGCATAATTCCTGTATCACTATCGGTATTATTGATTCGTTTATCTTCGCTCTTAGCTTTTCGTCCGAAATCGAAATTCCAGGAGAAGTTGACCATTACCATTCGGGACAGATTGTTTATATACCCATAGGATTCGTACGGAGAATATACGTTCCTGTTTTCCGTTCTGCGTTTATACGTATTTGAAAATGGTGACATAATGCCTGTTCCAACTGAGAATTTTTCATGATTATACGTTACTAAAAATTGTTGAGTATTTTCTCCACCCAAAAGAGTTTCGCCCCATAGATTATTATAAGCATTGCTTGAAGAAAAATAAGCGATGAATTTTTTATACATGAACATGAGTGTCGCTCTGTAGTAAAAGTTAGTATGATTATGAGTGTAAGTATTACCTTGACTCCAGTAACGATTGACTCCGCCTGTTAAGGAGAAAGTCAGCATATTTCTAATTGGTTTCATTTTCAAAGTCAGTTCATTGTTTAATTTTCGCCAGTTTTTTTGATTATCATATGTGCTGATAAACAAATCGTTTTCTCTGAATATCTCTTCCATAATAGCACCAGGGTTATAGAGATAAGAGGCATCATAATGGATTCCGAAGAATTCTTTTTCCCAACCGAAAGTCCATCCTGATTGATAATTCATAGTAGCTTTCAGATTAGGATTCCCTCTGGTTATTCGTAAAGTATCCATATATTGTTCTACAGCACTTAGATTCGCCAAAGAAGGAGTTGTATTGTATATTTCTCCTTTCAGTCTTAAAAACAATTCCGGCTTGAAGTTATATTGAAGAGTCATCTTAGGTCTGAAGAGGTAATCGGTATGCGATTTTTCTCCTTCCTGTTTTGTCCAAGAGCGAGATAAGCCTACACCTCCCATATAACTGAACTTGTTTACTTTACCTGTATATTCGACAAATATATAACTTTCACTCTGATTCATTTTAGCCAGACTATTTACAGTGCCTTTATATTCATTATTGGCAAATGCCTGGCTATGCTTCAACCCTGCCGTAAAACGGTTACTATTTTCAAATATTTTCTCATAAATACCTTCACCTATGATTGAATATTTTTCTCCGTCTACATCGGAAACAATATCAGTAATAAGTTCTTCTTCTTTAGTTTCTTCGTAAATCTGATTAACATCAGAATGGATATATGTGCCTACAGCATTGAGTATTAGGGTCTGTTTATCGTTAAATGAATGTGAATAGTATAAATCTACCGAAGGAAGATGTTGAAATGTCTTAGCCCCCTGATGCACTGAGGTAACTCTTGATAGGTCTAGTGATGTATGTTGATTGGTATAGGTCATCTTATTCTGGTCTGTGATACCATATCTGAAGGTTGAATTAAAATAGTTTTTCTCATCCAGAAGATTGTAGTTCAGGGTGAACTGATGAGCATTTTCTTTCCACTCTCCGGGGATTCCTTCGTCAAAACGGGTCATTTTTTTATCTGTAAAGTTAAAATCGCTGACTTTGTCATTCCACACTTCATCCATTTCTCTGAATCGTCCTGAATAAATAAATCCAAACTCAGATTTTTTATGATTCATTTTGAAAGCAACCTGTTCATTCCCAAAAATATTTGTTACTGCATTCATCAGGTTCACGCTTCCGGATCCTCCTGTAGTAGCTCTTTTTAAGATATAGTTGATTACCACCTCTGCATTTCCATAGCGCACGCCCGGATTATTAATATATTCAATGCGGATAATCTCGTTAGGTTGCAGAGCTTTAATATCAGTTTCATCCACCATTGCTCCATTAATGCAAAGTTGAATCTCTTCATCTCCCGGCAGAGAGATGGTATTCATCAACGGGTTTACTATCAAACGAGGCAGCTGCATGGTAGCCAGGAGATTAATGCCATTGTTGGAGTGTTCCTTTTGCTGATCTGTGACAAAGACAATCATCCGATCTGTTTTATTCGTAATGTTGGATGCTGTAACTGTAACGGCATCCAAAAGTGTGCTTTCTTCCTTTACAATAATGTCTCCCAAGTCAATAGATCCGGACAAGCCTGCTAATGCGATTTTCCCGGGTGTATAACCCAAAAAGGCTGTTGTAATATAATAATCACCTGATGGGATATTTTTCAATTTAAATTTCCCACTCTGATCACTTGTTGTTCCTGTTGCGAATACTGAATCTTGAGTGCTCAAGACAATGTTTACAAATTCCAAAGGTTTATTATCTTGTTGCAATATCCTTCCCGAAATTTCATTTTGTCCGTTGATTTGGATAGACCATAAAAGAAGACTAATAAATAATATGATTCCATTCTGTTTCATAAAGCATATATTTTAATGATTCATTTTGTACTTATCGACATAAGCAAAATTAGTCCTTATATGCCCTGAACGTGTTTCTTTAGTATTGACAAAGGAGGACAAGTGAAATATTCAAATAGCTATAAGACAGCGTTTTGAATATTAAAAAATCCGTTTATGCGGACATTTGGTTTCAGTTATAGTTCCAGAGGTAAACTTCCAATGATTTTTCCTTATCCGACTCAACTGATTTATACTGATTTATTTTTTCTTTGATGCGTTGTTTTCGCTTTGTTACAGAGGATGGTGAAATTCCCATCAAAGATGAGATTGCTGAGTTTGATAATCGTAATTTAAATAAATAACAATAACGGATGTCTTCTTCTGTTAGTGTCGGATAGTCTATATGGAGGCGAACTGAAAAAGAATCGAATAATTGATCTATGGTATAAGTTATTTCATGCCATTGCGACTCCTCAATATATCGAGGATTTTTATTCAAGTCATTCAAAATAGGAGTCTTCTTGATTAGCTGGGCGGTCAGAAATTGATCACGTTCAATTAGTTTGGCATTTCGGAACGATAAATCCTCAAGAAAGTCCTGTTCTTTATCTTTTTCTGAAATAGAGTTTGAGAAAGATTGAATGTCTTTCTGCAATAGTCTGTTCTTTTCTTTTATTTTTTCATTCTCTGTAATAAGCTGTTCCAGTTCCTGCCTGATATCGTTATTTTCACCGACTTGAGAATTCAGGGAATGGATAAGTTGTTCATTCCGACTGATGACAAATTCGTTTTCTGCAATTTGTATGGACTTTGTACGTAACTGCTCCTTAACCCTTTGCAGACTACGCTCCTTTTTCAATAGGGTTCGTTGGTAAATAAAAACAAGTACTGCTATGATCACGACAATAGCAATTGTCCCCCATAATAAATGCTGCTGAAGCTTTCCTTTTTCTATCTCAAGATTTAACTTATCTCTTTGAAGTTTGTTCTGAGCATAGATTCTTTCTTTTTCCGCTTGTAGGCTTGCTCTTCCGTTATCTACTATCTGATTGACGGACACCAAATCATGAGTACTGAATACCCCTCCTTGTCTTGAATGAATAATCGCTTCAAATATGTCCAGGATTGATTTTATAACATGAATTTCGGTAGGAGAAGTAACCAGTTTGGCCTGCTCTAGTAATGGATCAAAATAATCCACATACACTCGTGCAGAATCATACTCTCCAAGAGCAATCCAGGTTGTAATATAATTAAACATAATTTCAGAACCTACTATTCCATCGCCAATAGGCATTTTATGTTCTATTTCGCGTAATACATTTAATGCTTTTTTCGATTGTCCTGACTGATTAAGATACTCAGCATAACTTCGGGTCATTTGGTATTCCTCTCTAGGTTTATTCTCTTTTATGGCAGTTTTAATCCCCAGGGAACTGTACTTCGCAATAGAATCAAGTTTGTTTAACTTATTATACAGCCGCGTCAGGGCTAAATAAGTGTCTGTATTCCAATAGGCATATTCTTTAGTAATTCGTATCAGATTATTTATTTTTTCTTCATCTTTATCTTTTTCGTACAGGTATCCCAATTTGGAGCAAAGCTCAATCACCGCCGTTGTATCCTGTTTTTCTCTTGCCACATTTAGCGCTTCGTTTAGCAAAGCTTCTTCTTTTATAGTTTTTCCTTCTGATTTTGCTTGCTCAGCAGCTAACAGATAGGTTGAAAGCAAAAGAGGAGCGTCTGTCTGTTTATGGTAAGCCAAAACCTCGTGAATTAACGAATCATTTATGAGGCTTCTATGTTGTTTGCTATGCGTTTTAACAAGCCACCAGGCATAATTTATTTTATCATTTTCTGAGAGTAAATCCGGGTTTATCGTCTCTTCAAGTATATAAGCTAAACTATCAGGGTTTTCTGCCAACAAATCCTGCATTACTGTTTCATCAGGCAATTTATTCGGTTCTTTACAGGATAGTGTAAGTGTTAGTAATACGATAAAAGAGTATATAAATGATTTCATTATCTTTTCTATTTTGGCTTAATGGATGTCCAAAGTTAAGAAAAATAATAATGGAGTATTGATTTCCTTCAACCATTCCAACCTCAGGTCGGCAATTTCCATATTGTTCAGATCGGAAAACGGGAAGTGCGTATTGCCTTTGATGCCTATATCCGGCAGGTGAACAACGGTAACATCTCCGCCACCCATCGTCCGGCATTTCCTCTTCGTGGCTGGTCGATAAGATAAACCGGGCATTCCTTTGTCAATCAGGTTTTTGTATCTCCCTAAGCAAACTGAAACCCCGTGGTTGTCCTTCCAACAACGACGGGGTACAGTGATTGCGTGCAGCGGCAGAATTTTTCGTTAATTAGTTATACGCCGTTTCTCCATGCTCATAGACATCCAAACCTTCTTCTTCTATCCGCGGAGATACCCTGATCCCTACTAATTTATCGACAACAAAGAATATGATAAATGTCAGAATGGCACTGTACACAATAGTAGCTAAGGTTGCGACGATTTGTATCCATAACTGATTCCAGTCGCCATATAATGCTCCTTGCGCTCCGCCGTCTCCGGTAATAGCCTGAGTTGCAAAGACACCGGTCAGCACAGATCCCACGATGCCTCCGATACCATGCACCCCGAAAGCATCTAATGAATCATCATATTTCAATTTGGTTTTTACATAAGAAACCATAAAGAAACAAACTAGGGATGATACTCCTCCGATAATGATCGCACCAAGAATATCCACACTCCCTGCTGCCGGCGTTATTGCAACCAATCCGGCAATTGCAGCTGTACATGCACCGACAACCGTAGGTTTTTTGTGAAGAATCCAATCAATCGCCATCCAGATAACAACGGCAACACAGGTAGCCAGATGGGTCACAAGAAAAGCGTTGGCGGCCAATCCGTCAGCAGCCAATCCGCTGCCGGCGTTAAATCCGAACCATCCTAACCACAGCATGGCGGCTCCGATAAAAACAAACGGGACATTATGGGGAGTAGTGGGATGGCCGGGTTTGTAATCTCTTCTTTTTCCTAACATTATTGCCATAACAAGAGCGGAGATTCCGGCGTTAATATGTACAACAGTGCCTCCGGCAAAATCGAGGGCACCCATCTCTTGTATCCATCCGCCTCCCCATACCCAATGAGCCATTGGATTGTACACAAGAACAGCCCAAAGTATACTGAAAATTAAAAATCCCGAGAACTTGATCCTTTCCGCGAATGCACCAATGATCAAAGCAGGGGTGATAATTGCGAACATACATTGAAACAACGCAAAAATAATCTCGGGAATATTCACATCCGGAAGCAGTGTGTCTATTGTTATTCCTTTTAAGAAGATTTTATCAAATCCTCCTATAATTGCACCTAATGGGTTTCCTGATTCCATGAAACCGGTCCCAAATACCCAACTATATCCAAAAGAAAACCAAAGGATGCTAATAACGCCAACTAAGACAAGGCATTGCATGATCACACTCAATACGTTTTTTTGACGAACCAGGCCTCCATAGAACAACGCTAATCCGGGTATTGTCATCAACAGGACAAGTACCGATGCTACAATAATCCAGGCAGTATTCCCTGAATCTAAAACCGCGGTTTCTTCCACAACCTCAATAACTTTTTCTGTAACTATTGTATTTGCTTCAGCAGCTTCTGTTATAACGGAATCCTGCGCCATTGTGAGCAGAGGTGTAATGAACGTCATCAATAATAATATCGCAATATATTTTTTTAATACGCTTTTCATAACTTTTTTTATTTATATGTTAAGACTCTTTTTATTTAGCATCATACAAAGAGATGTCTCCTCGTTCTCCGGTCCGGATACGAATCGCATCATCCACAGGAGAAATAAAAATCCTTCCGTCTCCAATCTCTCCGGTTTGTGCATTTTTTTGTATGGCTTGAACTGTTTTCTCAACATTCATATTCCGTACCACAATAGTAAGCATGGTTCTTTCTATATAACTGGTATCATAAACAACACCTCTGTAAATTCTTTCCTCATGAGTTTTCCCTACTCCGCGAACATCGTAATATGAAAACCATTCAATATCAACATTTAAAAGGGCTTCTTTCACATCCTCGAATTTTGATTTTCGAATAATTGCTTCTATCTTTTTCATTTTTTCATTTTTTAAACTGCCAACCCCTAAAAAGAAATCGGCAAATTATGTTTTATTAAATTTTTCAATACCCTATTAACAGGCTCTGTTAAACAGGAGCCGACAGGGATAAAATATTCAGAGGCTGACCCCGAATACAAAGAAGATATCTTCTGAACGTGGATTTAGGATTACCTGCCCAAAGACCGGCAAAGAGAAACTTTCCGTGATCTTAATCTCTTTGGAGGCTTTCAGGCTGATATCAACAACAGAGAATTTGGATGCATACAAACTTTCCCAGGGTGTAAGACCCAAGGCTGCTTCCAGGGAAATATCCTTGACAGAGAACGGATAAGCTGCAGTAATATACGTTGAATAAGCCCTGTCCCCTTCTTCCGTTCTGATATCTGCACCGGCAAACATGGTGTTCCAACTAAGACTTAACGGAAACCTTTCAACCGGCAAGATATAAGCAAGAGAAAATTCAAAAAGATGATCGGTTCTATTGCTGTTATAGACAAGATACCTCCCGGTGGATTCCCCTTCCCACCAATAGTCGGTAATAGCCAGAGAAAAATCCCCGATGCTGTATGCAGCAGTAAAATCCACCTCCTTATAATTTCCGCCATAGATATCCACACTGCCCCAGGCAGCCAGTGAGAAGCCTCCGACTTCCAGGCCCATAGCAGGCTGAATACTGGTGCCTGCACCTAAGGCACCACGCCATACATAAGAACTCACAATATCCGCACCCACAGAGAAATCCACTTCCTGTGCTTTAATATCATTTAATGATATTACAACTACGATCATTGATACAATGCATTTTTTCATTTTTTCTTCTAATAACGATTTAACTTCTTTTAGGAATCAATCACGACGCAAAGATAAACACTTTGTTTTAAATATTAATATAAATATGACAAAATGTTTATAATTTTTTTATGAAAAAATCATAATGATGTAATATCATCTATTTATAATCATTATGACAATAGGCTTTATTGGATTGCAACGTAATTTTTATCATTGCTGTCCCTTAAAATAAGCTAAGTATAGCTGGCTATTATATCGGTCCTTGATATTATTGTCATCTTTTTTACTAAACAGCTATTTAACAGGAACCTTATCAAGAAGAGATATTCCCAAATTATTAAATCTCGTAAGTTGAGCGTTCTAGTTTCAACCCATAACGAATTATTGCTACTAAACGGTAGGTTAGGATTGTGGTGGCTGAGCAAATCTGGATACGAACAGCATTTTCGGTAGTTCCCCAAAAGGATTTTATTTTAAGATGCCGTTTACTCCATTGGAAGAAAAGTTCGATTTTTTTAGTGGACACTAATGACCGAAATTAGGGATAATAAAAGTGCAGAAAACATGATATGAATAAGATTTTAACTTACTGAGCGTACTTGTCCGGTGGAATCTCGGAAGGAGGTTCATATTGGCGTTCTTGCATTACAAGCCAAACCCGAAAAATCCAATGAAATTTCAGGTCTCATGATTACCGCAGTTGCCGGCGGCGGAATAGTTACCCCTGTGATGGGTTTTGTAACCTCTTATCTGGGGGTTATCGGAGGCATTCTTGTCATTTTGGTCTGTATGTTTTATTTAGCATACTGTGCATTCACGGTAAAAAGAATATAACTCTCTACTTAGGATGGAAAAGCTTTTGAGAATTCATAAATTTTAAAAGGTCATCCTGAACACTGTCCATTCATGGTGGGTGAAATGGGATAGATTTCCTCCGTGTAAGCGCATTATGTATCGTGATACGCTTAACCCGATTCCGGTACCGGTATTTTTAGTCGTAAAAAACGGGACAAAAATGTTGGGAAGAACATTCTCGGCTATCGGTTGCCCGTTATTACACACATCCAGATGAAGTTTCTCTTTTTCTTCCGACATTTCAATTTTTATCAGGCCACCTTTTCCCGAAATTGCCTCGGACGCATTCTTCAGTAAATTGACCAATACCTGCATGATCTGCGACTCGTCCAATTGTTTTACTATTTGCACACGGGTCAAATTCATTACAACCGATATCCCTTTTTCTTCAAGAACACCGGCTTCTAATACACCGGCTTGCTCAATGATACTATTTAATGAAACCGGTCTCAGTTGAGGTTTGGGAATTCCTGTGAATTTACGATACGAATTAACGAAATTTATCAGACCTCTGGCTGTTGTATTGATGGTTTGCAATGCTTCAAAACTCTCCTGTATCAGTTGATTATCTTCGATGGGGTCTTTTTGTTTAAAGGCAGAAAGTAACGTGTCGGTAAGCGACGTGATGGGGGCGATGGAATTCATGATTTCGTGTGTCATTACACGGATTAGGCGTATCCATGAATCCATCTCTTTGTAATCCAGTTCGCTCCCGATATTGTTAAGGGTAATAATTTTCAGTTTTCCCTGTTTCATAGTGATTTGTGAAGCCCTCAGACTGATTTGCATTTCTTCCCGTTCATTGGCTATTTTAATGGTTTTAGTGTCGGATATCTCCAGATTGCGAAATAAGTCGGGGAAAGATTTGTCGATATTAGCCAATTGATTGATGTGAGTAAAAACCGGAAGTCCCAGCAACTGATTTGCGGTGCGGTTTATTTGCATCACATTATTGTTTTCATTTAAAATAATGATACCGGTAGAGACACTTTCCATGATAAGGCTTAAGAATTTCTCGTTTTCAATGACCTCTTTTCGTGCCTTTGATAAGATATCTTTGATACGGTTCATTATCTGATTCAGTTCTCTTTCTCTTCGCGAGAGTTTGTTTTCCGTAAAGTTGAAGGAATAATCACCGTTGTCCAACGCGTTGAGTAGAAAAATAATATTCTTGTTGAACTGGTTGTAACTCCGGCGAAGTTTATGCAACGATAAAAAGACAAGAAACACAAACAACAGCATGTAAACATATTCCGCCTTTAGTGCAAAATACGTACTTATTACTACCGATCCGATCAACAAAATAGTGTGGAGGTAGAGTTTGTATTCGATCGATTTAAACATAACCGCGATTTTTAAAGTCCGTACTTTTTTATTTTACTGTAAAGAGTCGGCCGGGAGATACCTAATTCTTTGGCTATCGCTGACATGTTGTTCTCATTGTTGCGAATGGCCCTTTCTATCAGAATTTGTTCCATTTCATCCAGCGTGATATTTTCAAAGTCTTTCATTTTTTCACTTTGCGGTCGCAGGAACAGGTCGGACGAATCAATCACCCGGTTGTCCGACAAAATAAGCGCTTTCTCTATGGTATGTTCCAGTTCGCGCACATTGCCCGGCCAGGCGTATTCCTGCATTTTTGCAATAGCTCCTTTGCTGAGTGTTATCCCTTTCCTGTTGTATTTCCCGGCAAAACGGTGGAGGAAGAACGACGCCAGTCCGGGAATATCCTCTTTTCTGTTACGCAAGGGTGGCACTTCAATCTGAATGGTGTTGATCCGGTAAAGCAAATCTTCCCTGAAAAGGCCGTTCTCCACATCGTCGAACAGGTTGTGGTTCGTAGCGCAAATCAATCGTATATCAACAGCAACCGGCCGGTTACTACCCACACGGATGATCTGCCGCGACTGCAGGGCGTTCAGCAGTTTTGCCTGAAGTGGGTAACTGAGGTTCCCGATCTCATCGAGGAAGAGCGTCCCTTTGTCCGCCGCCTCGATTTTCCCGGCCCGGTCGGTACGTGCATCGGTGAATGCGCCTTTCACATGGCCGAAAAACTCGCTCTCGAACAGCGTTTCGGTAACCGCTCCCATATCCACCGTAACAATCGATTCATTCGACCGTGGCGAGAGTTGATGGATCTTGCGTGCAATCACCTCTTTCCCGGTTCCGTTTTCGCCGGTGATCAACACATTGGCATCCGTTTTTGCCACTTTCTCTACCAGGCGCAACAGCTCCCGCATCGCGTGGGAATCTCCCCAATAAATATCGCTATCCCTGTTCAACTGGGAGTTGAGGACACTCTGTTTCTCTTTCAGTTTGGTAACCTCCTTCCGAGAGAGCCGCAATTCCAACGCCGACTGCAACGTAGCCAGCAGTTTGGCATTGTCCCAAGGCTTTACGACGAAATCGGAAGCTCCTTTTTTCAGGGCGGTTACTGCCAGATCGATATCCGCGTAAGCTGTGAAAAGCACTACCGGTAAATCGGGATTTACCCTCTTTACTTCCGAAAGCCAGAACAGGCCCTCGTTCCCGGTATTGATTCCCGTCGAATAGTTCATGTCGAGCAAAACCACGTCGGGGTTTTTTTCCCTCATAGTAGCCAGCAATGTGTTGGGCGAAGAGAGTAGAATCACCTCTCCGAAATGGGCGTTCAGCAAAATTTTAAGCGCGCTGAGCACATTTTTGTTGTCGTCAACGACAAGAATACGTCCTTGCTTCATCTTATATACGATTATTTCACTCTTTTATTTCGGTGTATGGAACTTTTTAGAACTAAGAATTCAGAACTCGTAAGAAGTGAGAAGTGTGGTAATTTGACAATTGATAATTATTAATTACTTTCCAATTCTAACCTCTCAAATTTTTCACTTTGAACTTTTAGTTTATCCAGAATCTTGAATTTTCACAACATTCCCGGATACAAATGTAGGTAAAATATTGTCAAATTATCAACACCTGTGTAAAATAATTTTACAAATTCAATCATAGACGAAGAACATAATACTCTAACATACAAATATTTATTGCTTTTGGCACGGTATTCGTTTCTATTTTTTATAAATATTGACTATAAATATGAATCGATTTTTATCCATATTACTGTTATTATTCGTTTCGGGTGCAACGTTGCAGGCGCAGGAGAAGCAATGGTCACTGGACGATTGCATACGATACGCGGTGGAGAATAGTCCGAAAGTCAACAAGCAAAAAGCGCAGAACACCATTCATCAGCAGGATTACCTGAATGCCATCGGCAGACTGCTCCCCTCGCTGAACGCCGGTACGAACGTATACTTCAATTTCGGCCGCGGGATGGATCCCGAAACGAACACCTACACCAACATTAACTCATTCAGTAATTCCTACTCCGTCTATTCCAACTTAACGATCTTCGACGGCTTCTCGAATATCTACAGGATAAAAATGCAAAAAGCAAATAAGCTCGCCGGGAAACAGCAGTTGGAACAAGAACGGGAGATGGTGGCTTACGAGACCATGGAAACGTTTTTCAACGTGTTGTACTATAAGCGGATGGTTCAGTTGGCGCAGGAACAGGCGGAGGAAAGCGCCAATAACATGAAACAGGCAAGACGGATGGAAGAGCTGGGCATGAAAGCCAAACCCGACGTAGCGGAAATGGCGGCAAAGGAAGCGGCGGACATCTACAACCTTACACGGCAAAAAAACCTGCATACCATCGGTATTATCCTGCTCAAGGAAAAGATGAATTTTCCGGTAGATGAAGAACTGGATATCATAGATGAACACTCCGGCGCATTGATCGTCAAATCGGGTGAAACGGTGCCGGCGATTTATGAAACGGCCAAAATGATTAATCCAAGGGCACTGTCTGCCGAATCCGCACTGAAGGTGCAGGAAATGAACAGACGTTCCGCCATCGGCGGTTTTTCTCCGGTCATCTCAATGGAAGCGGGTCTGTCTTCAGGATTTGCAAGATACCTCGACGGAAGCGATTATGAACCTTTTTCCGAACAGCTCAGGAACAAACGGGGAACCTATGTCGGATTCACGTTGTCTGTTCCCCTGTTTAACGGTTTCTCAAAATCTACCTCCTACAAACGGAGCAAAGCGCAGGTGGTCATCGCCAAAAACGAGTTTCAGGAAACGCTCCGCACCCTCTACAGCGAGATCGAGCAGGCGGTGGCGGATATGAACGGGCAAGCCGACGCTTACCAGCAGGCCGTGAAACAGCGGGAAGCGATGGAAACCGCTCACGAGGCGAACCAAAGGAGATATGAAGAGGGATTGATCAGTCCGCTCGAACTGCATACGAGCGCCAACCGTGTAGTAGAGGCAAAAGCCGAAGAACTGAACGCCGAATTGCAATACCGGCTGAAAGCACGCCTGGTGCGCTATTACAAGGGGGAATCTTTTATAGAAGGAGGACAGGTGATGGGACAATGGGATGAATCAGTAAAATTAATAAATCAGTAAATTATATGACGGATATCTTAATTGAAAAGAAAAAAGGATTGAAAAAGAAACATATTCCTTTTGTCATTGGCGGGGCAATATTTGTGGTAGCTGTTATATGGCTTATCTTCGGCAATCACGCCTCAAAACTGAATGTGGAGGCTAACCGCATCTCCATTCAATCCGCAACCCGGGGCGAATTTAACGATTACATACGCGTCAGCGGACAGGTACAACCTATCAGCACCATACAACTGAGCGCCATCGAGGGCGGCATGGTGGAAGCAAAATTGGTGGAAGAGGGCGCCAGTGTGAAAAAAGGCGATATCATCGTCCGTCTGAGTAATGCGATGCTGAGCCTGAACATATTGGACAGCGAAGCACAACTGGCTGAAAAACAGAATTTCCTGCGCAATACGCAGGTAGCGATGGAGCAGGACAGGCTGACACTGAAAAAGGAAAAATTACAACTCGACCTCGACGTTACCCGCAAACAGCGCAAGTACGAACAGTATAAAAAATTGTACGAAGAGGAGTTGGCTTCCAAAGAAGACTACCTGCAGGCAAAAGAGGATTACGAATTTGCCGTGGATGGGCGGCAATTGGTTGTCGAACGCCAGAAGCAGGACTCCCTTTACCGCAGCGTACAAATCGACCAAATGGAGGAGAGCCTCCACAATATGCGCAAAAATCTGATGCTGATACGGCAACGGAGCGAGAACCTGAACGTCAAAGCGCCGGTGGAAGGCCAGTTAGGCCTGCTGGATGTGGAGATCGGGCAAAATATCCCCACCGGCGGACGTATCGGGCAGGTCAGCGTGCTGTCCGACTACAAGGTAGAAGCCATGATCGACGAACATTATATCGACCGGGTGAGAACCGGGCTGGATGCCACGTTTGAACGGCAGGACAAAAACTTCGCGCTGCGTGTGCGTAAAGTATTCCCCGAAGTACGCGACAAACAATTCAGAACCGAATTTATGTTCGAAGGTGAACGTCCCGACAACATCCGTGCCGGGCAGACCTATTACATCAGCCTGCAACTCGGCCAGCCGGTAGAAGCGGTTTTGATACCCCGCGGGCCGTTCTATCAAACCACCGGCGGGCAATGGATATTCGTCGTTACCGCAGACGGAAACAAGGCCGTAAAACGCAGGATCACCATCGGGCGGCAAAACCCCAACTATTACGAAGTTACCGGCGGACTCGAAGCGGGAGAAAAAGTCATCACTTCCAGCTACGAAACATTCGGAACAGCCGAAGAGTTGATTTTGAAGTAATCTCACTGCATTATAAACTCCGGAAAAATAATCATACAAATTATATCAATAAATGAAAGCGGTTTTTAGAAACTTCCTGTTTGTCCTCAAGCGATTCAAAATTGCCACATTTCTGAATATACTGGGACTATCGATGGCTTTTGCTGCCTTTATCGTTATGATGATCCAGGTAAGGTTTGAATACCGTTTTGATCGTTGTCATCCGAATGCCGAACAGATTTTCAGGGTGGATCTGGTCAGGGAGAACACACCAAATCCTATTTTGCCGAGAGCGTTTGCCGATGCCGTTATTGCGTCATCGCCCCATATTAAGGAAGGAAGCATCATCACTCCTATAAACAAATGGATGGAAGATAGATATGTTGCGATAGGCGACGGAGAACAAAGCAATGGATTCAAAGTACCCTTTATGACGTGCTATTCAAATATCACACATATCTTCGGCTTTCAATTTACGGAAGGCGACCCGGATTGCCTGAAAGACCCGGAAAAAGCCATTATTCCCCGAAGCATGGCGCAACGTATGTTCGGGAACGAATCTGCGATCGGAAAACAACTGCACCTGAAAGAATACATATGGACGAAAGGCAATAAGGACCTGACGATCGGCGGGGTATATAAAGACTTTCCCGGCAACACACAAATAGAAAACGTCATATATACTCAAATAGACAATTCCCAGGTTAACGACTGGATGTCCCAGAATTATATCTGTTATTTGTTGTTCGATAACAAAGACGAGGCTGCAAAATTTGAGGTGAATTTTAATAAAACCTTTGACTTTTCTCCTCTCGGCAATAATCAGAAAACAAGTATAAACCTGATGCCGCTTACTGACATCTACTTCAGCCAAACGGGTTTCAGGGCGGGGAATTTAAATACCGTACGTATTCTTTTTGCGATTGCGTGGTTAGTGGTCATCATAGCAGCCATTAATTATATGAATTTCAGTGTTGCGATGACACCAATGCGCATCCGTAGCCTTAATACGCAGAAAATACTGGGAAGTTCCGTCCCCGCACTTCGGGCATCATTGGTCAGCGAAGCCATGATGATAGCCTTTGTATCGTGGGGCATTGCATTGCTCTGGGTATTTGTTTTAGTTGAGCAAAACTTTCTTTCATTTTTCGGAGCCGATCTACATTTGCAGAAGAATCTTTCTTTAGTGGCTATCACCGGATTGATAGCTTTATTGGTGGGATTGGCGGCCGGTTTATATCCTGCTTTTTATGCGACATCATTCCAGCCGGCCCTGGTGTTAAAGGGCAATTATGGGCTTCTGCCTGCCGGACGTAAACTACGCATTGTTCTTATAGGATTCCAGTTTATTATTTCCATTTCGTTGATCATCGCTGCGATTTTTATACAGAAGCAGAATTATTATTTACAGAATTTCGATCAGGGATTCGATAAAGAACACATTGCGATAGTTAGTCTGGACGGCAATATGTATCATAAAAACCGGGATTTATATGTAAATCAGATGAAAACCTATCCCGGTATCGAAGATGTGGCGTTTTCCAAGCAAAAGTTAGGGGCGTCCGATGGGTATACCCAATACGGCTTTAAATATAAGGACAGGGTATTTGGCGGATATACTCTTGAAGTAAGCGACAATTTCTTAAGTGTCATGCGTATTCCTATCCGTGAAGGAAGGGATTTTCTGCCTTCTGATACCGTAGGCCGGAGCATGGCATTCATTTTAAATAACTCTTTACAACAAAAAATCGGAATAAACGCCGGAGAAACCATAGAAATGACGTCGTGGAGTATGCCTCTTTGTATGGTTGCAGGAATTACCGGAGAGGTTAAATTTACATCGTTACGGAAAGAGAGCGACGACATTCTGTTTTTATTCGGTTCCAACACTGCACTTCCCGTTTCATACATCCGGCTAAAAGCAGGGATAAATCTTTTTGAAGCGGTAAAACACATTCGCCGTACCGTAGCGGATATCGATCCCACATATCCTGTTGAAGTGGAGTTTTATGATCAGATATTGAATAATTTATATCAAAAGGAAGAAACCCTGAATAAAAACATCTTATTCCTCAGCATATTGGCAATTTTTATTTCCATTGCCGGCATATTCGGATTGGTAATGTTTGAGACACAATACCGCCGCAAAGAGATAGGTATTCGCAAAGTTTTCGGTTCTTCTATAGAAGAAATTCTTTTACATTTTAATAAAACCTACCTCTTCATTTTATGTGTCTCTTTTTTGTTAGCTGTCCCTGTTGCATATTACGCGATAATCCGCTGGCTGGAAAACTTTGCATATAAAACCCCGGTGAGTTGGTGGGGATTTGTTTTGGCAGGAGTATTGGTTTTTATTATTACGGTTATTACCGTTTCCATGCAAAGTTACAAAGCCGCCACCGCCAATCCCGTGGATTCGCTGAAAACGGAATGATCAAAAAATAAAATAATCATATGAAACAAATTGTAAAAAGTCTGACACATGCATTCCGCCGTTTTAAAATGGCGAGTGTCTTGAATATTTTAGGTTTATCGGTTGCCTTTGCCTCCTTTATCGTGATTATGATGCAGGTCAGTTACGACTACAATTTTGATAAAGGGATAAAAGGCTACGACCATATCTACCGTGTGGATATCGTCCATGAAGGTGGAGGGAAACAAGCCGTCGTATCCCGTCCGTTCGCCGAGCTTTTATTCAAATCGTCACCGCATATCGAAGCCGGAGCAATAAGCAATCCTTTTTTTGGGGGACAGTTGTTTTTCGGTATTGATAAAGCCGGAGTTGTTTCATACTACAAGGAAAAGAGTACATTCGTCTCTCCTTCTTTTACCAACGTCTTTCATTTCGATATATTAGAGGGAAAAGAGAATGTCTTGTATGAGCCGGATAAAGTGCTGATACCCGAAAGTATGGCACGGAAACTTTTCGGCAACGAAACGGCTTTAGACAAGCAATTGAAACGGTCCGGCAATAATGATTACACGATAGGCGGGGTGTACAGGGATTTCCCCCGTAATTCTTCCTTGCAGAACTGCATATACATTGCCATGCCTGAAAACGAGAATATAAATAACTGGAGTAATTGGAATTATAATGTATATATCCGTCTTGATGCGCATGGCGTTGTGGATAGCACGCTGCTCAATGATAATTTCAGACAAAGCCTTCCGAAAGATCTTAACATTGATTTCAGCAAAGGTTCGCTTCAATTCACACAATTACCCGATTTGCATTATACGACCGACGTATTGTACGACAATTCACCGAAATCAAGTCGGCAAACCGTCGCGGTACTCTTTGCCATTGCTTTTGTGATTGTGATTATCGCGGGAGTCAACTTCACGAATTTCAGCATGGCGCAGACGCCCATGCGTATCAAAAGCATCAATACGCAAAAGGTATTGGGTGCTACCGAGACCGGATTGCGGTTGGCCTTGCTGGCCGAGGCTGTCCTAATCAGCGTATTCGCTTATTTGTTGTCGCTGGCGCTTGTCTTTTTTGTTTCACGGTCTCCTATTGCCAACATGGTCGATATGGACATCACATTACAATCATATCCTGTCCTGATCGGTTTAACGGCGGCGCTGTCCGTCTTTACCGGTATTTTGTCGGGGCTTTACCCGGCTTATTATATTACTTCTTTCCAACCGGCAGTGGTACTTAAAGGAAATTTCGGCTTATCGCCTAAAGGTAGAAAACTGAGAAATATGCTGATTGGCTTTCAGTTCGTCGTTTCGCTGGTATTGATGATGGTTGCAGGTTTCATGTACCTCCAGAACCGGTTCATGCAAAATTCTCCTTTGGGTTACGATAAGGACGCGCTCATTGTAACCGATATAAACAATAATATCAACCAAAGCCGTGAGGTTTTTACCGACAAGTTAAATTCCTTTTCGGGCATAGACGGTGTTACCTGCGCCCAATTTTTACTGTCGAGTTCGGAGCAATACATGGGCTGGGGGCGTGAATACCGCGGCAGGGACATTCAATACCAATGTCTTCCCGTTGATCCGGGCTTTCTCGAGGTGATGGGAATTGAGGTTGTCGAAGGCAGAGGGTTCAGGGAAAGCGATAAGGATACGGAAAACGGCGTATATGTCTTCAACGAGAAAGCCCGCAGGGAATATGACCTGGAATTGAATAACCGGATAGACGGCGCGGAGATAGTAGGGTTTATTCCCGACATAAAATTCGCATCTTTCCGTACCGAAATGGCCCCGATGGCTTTTTATGTCTGGGGAACGCAAAACTGGGGTTCAGCCAATTATGCTTATGTCAGGGTGAAGGCCGGAAGCGATTTCGGTGCAGCCCTACAGCATGTAAAGGGGGCTCTGAGCGCCATCGACCCTGACTATCCGTTCCATGTGCGTTTTTACGACGTGGTATTGAATCAATTGTATGAAAAAGAGCAGAAACTCAGTTCGTTGATCACATTGTTCAGCCTGATTGCCATTATTATCTCTATGGTGGGCGTATTCGGTTTGGTGATCTTCGAAAATGAATATCGCCGTAAAGAGACCAGTATCCGGAAGGTATTGGGTTCATCCGTCGGGGAAATACTTGTGTTATTTAACAAGACATACCTCATCACACTTTTTGTCTGCTTTATCATCGCTATTCCGATAGCCTGTTTTGCGGTGATCAAGTGGCTTGAAAATTTTGCTTACCGCACGCCAATCCATTGGTGGGTATTTGCATTGGCAGGCTTGGCGGTTTTATTGATCACGCTTACTACCGTAAGCTGGCAAAGTTGGCGGGCGGCTACGGCCAATCCGGTGGATGCATTGAAAACGGAATAAAAATAAAAATTGAACTGGTATGAATATCTTTAAAAACTTTTTCGGTCTGCTAAAAGCTTTCAAATCATCCTCCCTGATCAATATTGTGGGATTGACCGTAGCGTTGATCGTGTTCTTTATTGTTGCCATACAGGTATATTATGATTTCACCTATGACAGGTCATATAAGAACGCGGATAAACTGCTTCAATTCAACCAATACAATGTAAACACGGGAGGAGCGGGTACAAACATAAACTTTCAGATCCCGGCACGGATCGCTCAGGCTGTTCCCGAGATTGAAAAATATTGTATGGCAGCGTTTTGGGGAGAGCAGAAATTCGATATCGACAAAGGCGGCACGTCGCCGGAAACCTATTCAATATATCTCTCCCGCACAACACCCGGATTCTTTGACGTATTCACCCCTGAGATTCTATCCGGCGACACAACAGCCCTTTTCTCGCAACCCGGCAAGGCAATGATTTCCGAAAAAACGGCCCTGCGCGTATTCGGAGATGAAAATCCGGTCGGAAAAACCATACGCTTCCGTTATAGTAAGGATGAACTGATAATCTCGGCCGTCTATAAAGATTTTTCCGACAACAGCAGCCTGTCGAACGGGCTATTAACCCACCTTCCTGAATTTGATGAGACGGAATGGAGTTTCAAATCTTATTTTCTGGTAAGCAAGGAGAATCATACGGCCATTCAGGAGAAGTTAAATAAGAAAGAGATCCTCGGCGAAGAACGGGCCAAATACAATGAAGAGAACCCCGGCGAGAGAATGGAATTCCGGCTGACTCCTCCTGGCGACCTGTATCTGAACAATGCCGGAAAAGGAGGCAGCAAACGCATCAACACCACCTATACGTTGCTGGCGATAGGCATACTTACGGTTTTTATCGCATTTGTAAACTTTGTGAACCTGTCGGTAGCGATGGCGCCCGCCCGTGTACGCAGCATCAATATCCGTAAGATTCTGGGGGTTGACAAAACGAAGTTGAAATTAACGGTGGCAACGGAAAGCGTGTTCTTTACCCTGATTTCAATCGTTATCGCCCTGATCGCGATATTCTATCTCCGCACCACCACATTCGCGAAAGAAATATTCGCTGCCGATCTGTCGTTTGGCCACCATCTCCCGTTGCTAATAGCCGTATCCCTGGTTTTACTCATCGCATCCTTTCTTGTAGGACTTTATACGATGCGTTACTGCACTTCGGTTGACGAATCGGAAGCGCTGAAAGGATCTTTTTCGTTGAACAAGCGAAGCGTGAAACTGCGCAATGCTCTGATTGTTTTCCAGTTCGCCTCGGCCATCAGCCTGATCGGCGTAACCACGTTCATAAAGCAACAAAACGACTATATGCTGCGCTACGACTGGGGAATACCCAAAGAGAACGTGGTATATGTACCCCTTTACGGGCTTGGCCGTGAAGCGCAGACGTTCGGGCAGGAGCTGCTGCGCGATTCACGCGTGAAGGACTATACCATTACGCGCGACATCCCCGGAAGAATAGGTATGTCATGGGGAAGGGAGTTTGAGGGGAAACAGATCAGCCTCAGGGTATGGTCGGTAGATGACAGGTTTTTCGATTTTTTCGACATCAAGATTCTTGAAGGGCGCAAGCCGGAAGCAATGGATTCGGTGGTGACACAGATCGTAGTCAACGAAACGTTCCTAAAAGAATATGAATTTACAAGTGATATTGTGGGGAAAGATTTCGACGCGTTCGGACCGGGGCGCATACAGGCAATTGCCCAAGACATCAATTTCGAGACGCTGCACGAAAGCATCTCTCCAATGGCTTTCGGCGTACTTAGCAGATGGCAGAATTTCAATACTTTTATGATTAAATTTTCGGGCAATGACGTGAAAGGAAGCCTGGATTACGTTGAAAGCACCTGGAAAAAATTCAGCAAAGACCCGTTTGAGGTGCATTTTCTGGATGCGGAGATGGATAAGCTATACCAGACCGAAACAAATATGGCCTCCTTGATCGCTATTTTCGGATTAGTCATCGTGGCGATAGCCGTTATGGGTGTTTACGGCCTGATACTGTTTGACGCGAAATCAAAATCGAAGGAAATAGCCATCCGGAAAATCAACGGATCGACTGAAAAAGAGATCCTACTTATGCTGAACCGTACGGTTTTATTACAACTCTGCATCGCGTTTCTCATCGCGACACCAGTGGCGTACTATGCGATAATGAAATGGTTGGAGAACTTTTCATATAAAGCGCCTTTGCATTGGTGGATTTTCCCGTTGTCCGGAATTATCGTCTTGTTTATCGTGGTATTGACCGTGAGCGGGCAAAGCTGGCGTGCCGCAACGGTCAATCCGGTGGATTCACTGAAAACAGAATAAATTGATGTGATAATGTGATGATTTATTGATGTGATGATAGACTAAATGGGACAATATGCCAATGTGAATAATGTGATCAATGGTGAAAAGGTGGACTTTCACTTCTCGGACTTCTCCACTTCCCATTTCTAAGTTCTGAGTTCTAAGTTCAAAAAGAATAAATTGATGTGATAATGTGAATGATGTAAAAAGTGAAGAATGAAAAGTGAAAAATCTTGACTTTCATGTCTTGATTCTTGGTTCTTGGCTCTTGATTCTTGAAAAAAACAATATGAACAACCTGAAGTTAGCATATCGCAACCTGTTCCGGAAAAAGCAAAACAACCTGATCAAGATACTCTCTTTGGGTACGGGATTGGCAGTCGGACTGGTACTTCTCTCAAAAGTAAGTTTTGAGCGCAATTATGACGATTTCTATCCCGATGCAGAGCGCATTTATCAGATATGGTCAACCTTATCAGGGACTACAAATGAGACAGGACTGGATCAATGGGGGCAAGTCAGTGGTGCAATAGCTCCCGGGATGAAAGCAGAAATACCGGAAGTTGAAATGGCAATGCGGTTTACACCTTTGACCTGGGAGAATGTCCGTTTTTTCTACGCCGGAATAAAAAAGGTACAAAGGGAATTTTATCATGGCTGACAGTTGTTTCTTCGATCTGCTCCCCCGTCCGATGGTTACAGGTAATGCAAAAGAGGTATTGTCTCAACCAATGTACGCTATGATTTCTCGGTCTATAGCCGAAAAGATGGGAGGCAATGTAATAGGGAAACAGATTCAATTAGAAACCTTTCCCGGCAGAGAACTGACAATAGGCGGGATATTCAGCGATGTTCCTGAAAACTCCCATCAACGATACGATGTGATTGTTTCACTCAACTCGCTGCCCTCTTTTTTCAGTCTTGACGGACGGGATAATTGGCTGGGAAACGACCGTTATCGGGGCTATGTAAAATTGTATCCGGGAACCGATCCTGCAAAACTGGCTTCTGGCGTCCGCCGTATGCAGGTAAAGCATCAGGATATAGAGAAGATAGAGGCTAAAAACGGTTGGATTCTCAGTTATGCCTTCCTTCCTTTAAAATCAATACACAGTGATTCCCCCGAGGTCAAAAGGATGACCCTACTGCTTACAATTATTGCTTTCGCACTGCTTCTTACCGCCATATTAAATTATGTACTGATTGTTATCACAACATTGGTAGGCCGTTCGAAAGAGATAGCCGTGTATAAGTGCTATGGAGCACAAAACCGAAATGTGAGCAGATTAATAATGACCGAAACGTTACTTCACTTTATCTTGTCTCTACTGCTTGCCGGTTTACTTGTCTTTAGTTTCAGGGGAATCATTGAAAACATGCTTTCTGCTTCATTAGGAATATTATTCAGACTCCGATCCTCCCTCTACTTATCGGCAATTTGCGTTGTTATCTTTCTTATTACGGCATTCGCACCTTCGTATATATTATCCCGCATTCCGGTGGCGAATATTTTTCGCAGTTCCGGGCAATTTCGGGCAAAATGGAAATTGATATTGCTATCCGTGCAATTTGCCGCAGCGGCATTTCTTTTTTCACTGTTGGTTATTGTCAGTAAACAATACAATTTGATGACCAACGATGATCCGGGTTACACTTACGGGAACGTTTTACATGCAGGTACTTCCGGCGTACCGCGAAGTACTGTCCAGACGGCAGTCGACCGCTTGCGTCAACTGCCTCAGGTGGCAGCAGTGGCAACGGCGAGCTTCCTTCCGTTCGAAAGTATGGGGGGTAACAACGTGATTATACCCGGAGAAGAGCGTGAACTGTTCAATATTGCCGATATGTACTGGGCGGATGAGCATTACATTCCATTGATGGAGATACCCATTGTCGAAGGAAGAACATTCCACGTTAACAGCAGCCCCAATGAGGTCCTCGTCAGCCAGTCATTCAAAGAAAAAATGAAAGCGATAGCCGGATGGGAAGGTGTGGTTGGGAAGGATATAAACATTACTGAGCACGGACTGAGCCGAATCGTGGGGATATATCCCGACATCCGGTTAGGCTCAATTTCCGACCAGGATACGCGCCCATCGGTACTGTTTTACAGAAATACCCCAAATAGCAATATTATCATTAAGCTCAATACAATGACAGGCGAAAATATCGAACAAGTGTATGACATCTTGCAGGAAACCATGCCCGAAAAAGAAATCGCACTTTCGCCTTACAGTGATAGCATTGTGAAGATGTATTCGGGTGAGCGCCGGTTTCGTGATGCTATTTTCATCGGCGGATTAATTACTGTACTAATTACTCTTATAGGGCTGATTGGTTACATCAGCAGCGAAATGTTACGGCGCAGGTCTGAAATTGCTATCCGAAAAATCAACGGAGCAAGCCTGGGCGAGATATTAAGGCTATTCATGAAAAATATCCTGTTTATCGCTTTGTTCGCCTGTATAGTAGGTGAAGTTGTAGCAGCTACGGTTGCATCTAAATGGATGGAAAATTTCAGTGAAAAAACCGGTTTGTCTCCACTTTTATTTATCGGATGCGGACTAATTGTACTGCTGTTCATCGAACTGATCGTGGTAGCTAATTGTCTGAAAGCAGCCAATCAGAATCCTGTCGACTCGCTGAAAAAGGAATAAATTGATTTGATAATGTGCTGATTTATTAAATGTGCCAATGAAATTAATAAACCAATTTGCCAATTAAAATATAAAAAATGAATAATTAACTATTTACAATCATGATTCAAATTAATAACTTAAGAAAAGTGTTCCGTACGGAAGAAGTGGAAACCATCGCGTTGAACAACATCGCAATGGAGGTAAAGGAAAGCGAATTCGTTGCCATCATGGGGCCGTCGGGTTGCGGAAAATCCACGTTGCTGAATATTCTCGGACTGTTAGACAATCCTTCATCGGGCGAATATTACCTGGACAGCAAAGAGGTCGGCCACCTGAGGGAAAAGGAGCGCACGCAAACGCGCAAGGGAAAGATCGGTTTCGTGTTCCAAAGCTTCAACCTGATCGAAGAAATGACGGTTTATGAAAACGTGGAACTGCCATTGACGTATCTCAAGGTAAAAGCGTCGGAACGTAAGAAACGCGTGGAAGAAGTCCTTCGCCGCATGAACATCAGCCACCGTTCGGGGCATTTCCCCAACCAGCTTTCGGGTGGGCAGCAACAACGTGTGGCCATTGCACGGGCGGTGATCGCCAACCCGAAACTGATCCTTGCCGACGAACCGACGGGTAACCTCGACTCTAAAAACGGGAAGGACGTGATGGATCTGCTTACCGAACTGAACCGGGAAGGCACGACCATCGTGATGGTGACGCACTCGCAACACGACGCTTCGTTCGCGCACCGTGTAGTAAACCTGTTCGACGGACAGATCGTAACGGAGGTAGAACTGTAGATATAAACTGTTCGCTGACAACAGATAAGTAAGCGCACCCAATGAAGCAATTTCTCATAAATTTCAGAAAACAGAAAACCGTAGGGATACTCAATATCTGCGGATTGAGTCTGGGAGTGATGGCCTCGATCATGATCGGGTTGTGGGCGATGAATGAATTACAGTTCGACAATTTCCACAAGCGAGGAGACCGGATGTACCGGGTGGTACAGACATTCGAGCTGAACAACAAGCCGGTTAGGGCCGCAACCTCTTTTAAGCCTTTGGGTGAAATTGCCGCAGCGCAGATTCCCGGTATCGAAGAGATGTGCCGGATAGTAAAGGAGACGCAGGGAGTAACGATCAACAACAGGGTTAATTTCGGCGTTACCACGTTAGTGACCGATCATAACTTTTTTTCGTTTTTCACCTTCCCTTTAAAAGAAGGAGATATGAACACCGCTTTTTCGGCGCCCGACAACGTAATCATCACCGAATCGGCGGCAAAAAAATATTTTCCGGATGAAGATCCTATAGGTCGGCAGATTATTTCCCATGGATATCATTTTTCCGTTTCGGCCGTCATGTACGATATGCCGGTCAATTCCCATATCCAGGCCGAGATGGTTTTTCCGTTGTTCGGCCATTTCAAAACATGGGAGTGGGATAGCGGGTTCAAATATGACACCTATTTTATCCTTACCCAGAATGCGGACATACCGTCCATTGAAAAGCAACTTGCGTTGATCAGCAAGACAGGAGCTGCATCGTTTTTGAAGGATACGGAGAATAAGGCGGAACTCGAGCCGCTCAGAGAAGTCCATTTCAGTAAGACCGATTCCACATTCGATAGTGCCGTCAAAGGCGACAGGAGTTTTCTCCGTACATTTATCCTTACTGCCATGGTCATCCTGGTCATTGCCTGTATCAATTTCGCCAACCTGTTTGTTTCCACCTCTTTTATCCGGGCGAAAACCATTGGCATCAAGAAAGCGCACGGCGCCGGACGGGCATCACTTATCCGGGAATTTTACAAAGAGACAGGTATGTATGTCCTGATCTCGATCATGGCAGGCATGTTGTTGGCAATGCTGACACTTCCCTTTTTCAATGCTTATACACGATCGGATACAAGGATAGACTTTGCCGATCCCCGGTTATACCTGTTCCTTACCGGCCTGGCAGCGACAACGATTATCATGGCCGGTTCGTTGCCCGCCTTCAGGCTGACCGGTTTCGGAATCATCGAGACCCTCGGCGGCAAATTCCGCGGGAAAAAAATATCCGTCTTCCAGAAGATACTTATCATCATACAATTCACATCTTCCATCAGCCTGTTGATCATCGTGTTGTTCTTCGGCCGGCAGATTGACCGGATTTTGTCGCAAGACCTTGGTTTTGACAACAGGAATGTGCTGTATGTTTACGGATGGAGGGATTTCGGCGCCGACTATAAAGCTTTGCGCGACGAGCTGACACGGGAACCGTCTATTGCCGACGTAGCCATGAAACAATACGATCTGCCTTTATACTTTGGTAATGGAATAGGCGCCAGAAAGCGGGACGGCGGTGAAAGTATCCTGCTTGACCTTTCGGAAGTCAGTCCCAATTATTTCGACTTCTTCGGAATGGAATTCGTCGCAGGCGAAAATCCGCTCTTTCTTGAAAGTACATCCGCTTCAAGATACTGTGTCATCAATGAACGCGCAGCAGAGGTGCTCGGGTTCGACAATCCGGTCGATGCTACTTTTCTTCTTGCATCCATCGGAGGCAAACTCAGTGAAGACGACGGACAAATATATACCGTGAAAGGAGTTGTGCGTGACTCGTATGTAAAATCCCTGCACCAGAATCCCGACCCGCAGATGTATCTTCATTTATCCCGCCAGGATCATAATCCCATCTTTTTTAAAATCACCGGTAATCCGGAGGACGCAGTAAAAGCGATCGAAAAAAAGTGGAAGGAGACTGTTACGGATGCCCCTTTTGAATACCGGTTCCTTGATGAGACTTACAATGCACAGTACCAGATGGAAGAAAATGCGAGGAATGTGCTCGGATATGCTCTTTTCATCACTTTTATCATTACGGTGGCAGGCCTTTTCTCAATGGCTTTTTATTCCACCCAACGAAGGGTAAAAGAAATAGGCATCCGCAAAATAAACGGGGCTACACTTACCGATCTGCTCTTGTTGCTGAATAAGGATGTTATCACATGGTTGCTTATATCATTCCTTATAGCTTGTCTCGTATCCTTCTTTTTTGTACGCAACTGGCTGGACGGTTTTGTCGTGAAAACGCCTCTGAGCTGGTGGGTATTCCTGTTGGCGGGATTATTGGCATGCGCTGTGGCGTTGCTGACCGTTAGTTACCAGACCTGGCGGGCGGCAACGGCTAACCCGGTGGATTCGTTGAAAACGGAATAAATACTTTAATATGATAATGTGCCAATATGCCAATATGAAAATGAATTGCGAGGTTGCAGGATTCGGGTTACGATTTATGTAACAACTTCACTCATTACGCCATTACGATTTTATAAACTAAAATAAACTCAACCAGCCCAAAATCCCCAGGAGATTTAGGGGGCTAAAACTAAACAATATGAACAACCTGAAATTAGCTTACCGTAACCTGTTCCGGAAAAAACAGAACAACCTGATCAAGATACTCTCCCTGGGTACGGGACTGGCGGTTGGACTGGTGCTACTCTCAAAAGTGAGTTTCGAGCGCAACTACGATGATTCCTATCCCGATAACGAGCGTATTTACTGCATAGAAACCCGGATTATACGGAACAATGAACCCAAAGAATTAGGTCAGGTGAGCGGCGCTATCGCCCCGGGCATGAAAGCCGAAGTCCCCGGCGTGGAAACCGCTACACGCTATACTTGGCTGGCTCGGGAAGGCGTATTCTATACACAGGAGAGAAGCCGGTATAAAGGCAGTTTTATCATGGCGGACGAATACCTTTTCGATATCTTTCCCCGCCCGATGATTGCCGGCAATGCCAAAGAAACGCTGTCACGTTCCATGTACGCTATAATCTCACATTCGCTGGCGAAGAAAATGGGCGGCGACGTCAGGGGTAAAGTCATTCAACTGGAAGCATTTCCCGGCAGGGAAATCATCATCGGAGGTATTTTCGAGGATATTCCCGAAAACAGTTATAACCGTTACGATGCCATTGTTTCGTTGGAATCCATTGAACAATTTATGTGGGACGGACGCGATAACTGGAACGGTAACGACCGTTATCTGAGTTACGTAAAATTGCAAACAGGCCTCACGCCCGAAAGTTTAGAATCAGCCATCCGCCAAATGCAGGAGAAAAACCAACCGCTGGAAGAAATGAGAAAATCCGGGCTGGAACTTTCCTATGCACTGGTTCCGCTAACCACGCTGCACAGCAACTCGAAAGAGGTAAAAAATATTACGCTGGTATTGAGTATCATCGCCTTCGCGCTGCTGCTGACTACAATGCTCAATTACCTGCTTATCGTCATCACCGCCCTGATGCAGCGGGGCAAAGAAGTAGCCGTGAACAAATGCTACGGCGCATCCGGCTGGAACATTGTGAGGCTTATTTCGGCCGAGACGTTGTTACATTTCGTTCTGGCGCTGTTGCTGGGGGCGCTTTTGCTATTCTTTTTCAAACCCACTGCCGAAGAAATTCTGGGCGCTTCCCTCACCTCTCTGTTTTCACAGAAATCGCTTGTATTCCTGTTAGGGGTGCTCGCCGTTATATTTATCGTCTCCGTCATTATTCCGGCAAACACCTTACAGCGTATTCCGTTAGCCACTGTTTTCCGCAATAACAAGCGATTGAAACAAAGCTGGAAACTGGTTTTACTATTTGTACAGTTCGGGGCGGCGGCCTTCCTGCTTACGCTCACCGCATCCGTCAGCAAGCAGTACCATTTTATGGTGAACGACCATCCCGGTTATGATTACCGCAATGTAGCGTATGTAAGCCTGTCGGGCGTTGACAGCACCCGTAAGCAAACCTTGGGAACCGCCTTAAGCCAGCTTCCGGAAGTTGAACTCACTTCGTTTACAACCACATTGCCCCTCTATGGCATGTCGGGAAATAATGTCTATGTGGAGGGAAGCGAGCAGGAACTGTTCAATATCGCAGATATGTATTATGCCGATGAAAATTTCTTTCCGTTGATGAATATTTCCGTCATAGCCGGAAAAATTTTTGGTGAAGGAGATGACATCCGGAGCGCTCTGGTAAGTGAGTCATTCCGGAAAAAAATGAAAACCTTGGTCGGTTGGGATGATGTGGTAGGGAAAGCCGTGAGTATAACGGAACGCAATTATCACGGATTGTCAAGCATTGTCGGCGTTTTTCCGGACATCCGTATCAGCTCTTTCGGTAATCAGGATACACGTCCTGCGGTGCTGCATTTTTCAGCGCATCGCCCGGATATTCTCCATTATTTTCAAAACTACCTGTTAGTGAAACTGAAAAATTTCGATGCGGCCAATATAGAAGCTGTCAACCAAACGGCAAGCCGCATTTTACCGGAGCGTGAAATCTCCTTTATTCCTTATGCCGAAAGTGTGGTAAAGACCTACGATAAAGAACGGCTGTTCAGAAACACCATTCTGATAGGCGCCCTCATCACGCTGGTAATCTCCCTGATCGGACTGGTCGGTTATATCAATAACGAGATTTCATACCGCACCGCCGAGATCGCCATCCGCAAAATCAACGGAGCCACGCTCACCGATATTCTGAAACTTTTTGCAAAAAACATACTCTATATCGCCCTGCCTGCAGTAATCGCCGGATGCATCGCCACACGTTTTGTCAGCGCAAAATGGCTGGAAAACTTCAGCGAACAATGGGGTTTCGCATTCTGGGAATATCTCGTCTGCGCGTTGCTGTTGCTGATACTGATTGAGGTGGTGGTTACCGTCAACTGTATAAAGACAGCCAATCAGAATCCGATAGACTCGATCAAAAAAGATTAAACCAATGTGATGATTTACCAATGTGCGAATGAGTTAATGAATTGCGGGTGCGAATTTGAGGCTTCACATCATTGCAAGGAGGCACGACGACGCAATCCAGACTGATACTAACTAATTTGAAAATATAAATTAAAACTAAAATAAATTCAACTATCCCGAAAGTCCCCCTTTGGAGGATTCAGAGGGCTTTTAAAACATCAACTTATGATTAAAATTAATGATCTGAAGAAAGTGTTCCGTACGGAAGAAGTGGAAACCATCGCGTTGAACAACATCGCAATGGAGGTAAAGGAAAGTGAATTCGTGGCTATTATGGGGCCATCGGGTTGTGGAAAATCGACTCTGTTGAATATCCTCGGATTGCTCGATAATCCCACTTCGGGTGAGTATTATCTGGACGGTAAAGAGGTCGGCCACCTGAAGGAAAAGGAACGCACCCAGACACGCAAGGGAAGAATCGGCTTCGTGTTCCAGAGCTTCAACCTAATCGAGGAAATGACGGTCTACGAAAACGTGGAACTGCCGTTGACGTATCTCAAAGTAAAGGCGTCGGAACGCAAGAAACGGGTAGAGGAAGTGCTTCGCCGTATGAACATCAGCCACCGCTCGGGACATTTCCCCAACCAGCTTTCGGGAGGTCAGCAACAGCGTGTGGCCATTGCCCGCGCGGTGATCGCCAACCCGAAACTGATCCTTGCCGACGAACCTACCGGTAACCTCGATTCCAAAAACGGAAAAGACGTGATGGATCTGCTGACCGAACTGAACAGGGAAGGAACGACCATCGTCATGGTAACGCACTCGCAACACGACGCCTCGTTCGCGCACCGTATCGTTAATTTGTTCGACGGGCAAATCGTCACCGAGGTACAGATGTAAAGCATCGTTTTTATTACGGAGAAAAGCAGGCACCCCAAACCAGGTAAAGAGTAACAACTATTTCGTTAAGCTATATGAACAGAGACCAAACTTGTTTGGGCTATGCTGTAGCGAGTACTTTTTCGTTAAGTGAACACATAGGCAAAACCTGTTTTGACTATGTAGAACACAGAAAAAGTCTGAAAGAAATAGTCTAATGTAATTGAATATATATAATCAACAAATATGATCAACTTAAAAACCTATCTGAAATTCCTTTCGCGCAACAGACTCTATACGTTTGTTTCGGTATTCGGTTTTTCCGTTTCGCTGATGTTCGTCATTATCCTGGGAGTGTACGTAAAGCAGGAATTGTCGGTGGACGATTTTCAGGAAAACAAAGACCGCATTTTCCTGATAACGCACGATAACCATACCTCTTTCGGCAACCCGGTGGCGCAATATGTCAAGGACAACACGCCCGAAGTGGAATCTTTCGTACGGGTACATTCGCGCAGCGTAGCGTTGGGGCAGAAGGGCAACGACAAGGTAGAGGCCAGGGCGCTGTTTGCCGACTCCACCTTTTTCCGCATTTTCTCCTTTCCCCTGATCGAGGGAAATCCCGCGCAGGTACTGGAAGCACGTAAAAGCGTGGTAGTAACCCGCAGTTTCGCCGCCAAAACGTTCGGGGCGGAAAACCCGGTGGGAAAAAGCCTTTTTATCGAAAACGACGAACATACCGTTACGGGCATTATGGAAGATATGCCGCAAAACAGCATCCTGCCTGCTGCTGACTTTGTGGTCAACTATCATGCTATCATGCTGTTCTGGGGTACCCAAATCCTTGAAACGGCCAACAATTTCGGGTTTACGATGTTCTTTCTGGCAAGGCAGGGGACCGATCTACCCTCGAAAGCCCCGATGCTGCTCGATCTATTCAAAAAAGAATTTTGGTATTTCCAACGAGGCTTTTCCGACGATCTGGAATTTATGCCGCTCAAGCAAGCGTATTTTAAAGCAGAGAGGTCCGGTTACGGTGAACTGAATCACAATAGCAGAACCGCCATCACGGTGTATCTGGCAATCGCTATTTTAATATTGGTGATCGCCCTGTTGAATTATATTAACCTCACGGTAGCGCAGGCGGGATTCCGCGGCAAAGAGTCGGCCATCAAAAAACTGCTGGGAAGCAGCAAAGCCAAACTGGTTTCGCAACTGCTCGCCGAGTCGCTGCTGATAACCGCCATCACTTTCCTTACCGGGTTGCTGTTGGCATTTCTTGCTGAACCGTTCTTTAATAATGCGCTGAATACCACACTTAACCTGGCGTATCAGTCCACACCCGCTATGATCGGGTTCTGCATCCTGTTCGTACTCATTATTTCATTCCTTGCAGGCATCATTCCCGCCCTTATCATTTCCAACTTCAATCCGCTTGAAGTGGTGAAAGGAACCTTCTCACGAAAAGTGAAATCTTCCTATTCCAAAGTGTTGATCATATTCCAATATACGGTGGTGACGACGTTGCTTATATGCGCTGTCTTTATCCAGCGTCAGTCCGATTTTTTGATCAATTACGATGTGGGTTATAACCGCGAAGGTATTCTGGAAATAGACAATACCGGATTGGATACAACGCAGTTAGACGGATTTAAAGCCAAACTTCTGGGAATCCCGGGTGTGGAACTGGTATCGTTCTCGTGCGGAACGCCCCTCAATGGCGGTAACAACAGATCATATGAACAGGACGGCGAACAGTTCAGTTTTCAGGAATTTTATGTGGATTCGGTATTTTTTCAAATATACGGCATCACGATTGAGCCGACCGGTATTTCGCCGTCAAAAGATACCTGGTGGTTGAGCGAAAGGGCGTACAAAGCCGTACATGTGGATCAGGCAACGCAAACATTCCGTCCTTGGGGTGGGGAAGATAAAGGGCAGATTGCAGGTATTTTCAGCGATTTCAAGATACGGAATCTCTATCGTGATTACAACCAGCTGCGGATACGTTGGCGAAGGAGCAACGAATACCCCTGGGATATCATCGTGAAAATGACATCTGGAACCGATTATTACGGCACGGCGGAACGCATCGAAAGGGAATATACCGAATACACCGGCGGGGAACTGTTCGAAGCCCGGTTTGTGGACGACGGGATTCAACAGAACTACGAAAGCGTGCGGAAAACATCCTCCATCATGAGCGCCTTTACGATACTGACCATTGTCATTATGGTGATGGGCGTATTTGCCATGTCGCTCTACCTGATCCGTCAGAAGGAAAAAGAGATCGCTTTGCGGAAAATAAACGGTGCTACGGTGAAAGAAATATTGCTCCTGCTCAATAGAGATTCGCTGAAAAGAGTGCTTATTGCGTTTGTTATTGCTTGTCCGATAGCTTATTACGCTATGACTAAATGGTTCGAGAACTTTCCTTATAAAATCGGACTTTCGTGGTGGGTATTTGTCGTTGCCGGACTGGCGGTGCTTTTCCTTACACTGGTTTCGGTAAGCTATATGACATGGAAAGCGGCACGCGCCAACCCGGTGAATTCGCTGAAAGGGGAGTAAATTAGAATAATAGTTGAACTAAAAGGAATTGTTTTTTAAGATACAAGGGGTTGTTTCTTCTGTATTTTCCATTAAATTTGCACAATGGAAAAAGTGTTCACATCTGACCAATTGGAGGTGTATAAACCGGAGTTTTCGGAGGTGGAGATTCCCTTGGTAGGATATGTTGCTGCCGGCCCGTTCAGCAGTGTGGATGATTTTGTGAGCGAACGCATCGATCTGAACAGGCATCTCATCAAGCATGCGGAAGCCACATTCTATGTGAGGGTGAAGGGAAACTCTATGAATGGCGACTTTGAGGATGGGGATATGCTGGTGGTGGATAAGGCCGAGGAGTGGTCGCACGGAAAAATAGCATTGTGCTATATGGACGGAGAGTTCACGGTAAAACGGATACAGATTGAGAACGGCGTTTGCACGTTGATGCCTTCAAACCCAAAATACAGGCCCATTACGATTACTTCGGAAAATACCCTTATCGTATGGGGGATTATACTGTTTTCCATACGTAAGCATTAATGACGACATTGACTGAAAATATTGGTAAAAGGAATACCGTGTTATTTTCCATACGGAAACATTGATATCTTTTCGCGACGCGGTCTTGGGAGATGTAGACACGCAACCTCTAAGGGTTGAGTAGGATAGGATTGAGTGGAGTCCCGATAGCGGCATTGACTGAAAATATTCTGATGATAGCACTGATAGACTGCAATAATTTTTATGCTTCGTGCGAAAGGGTGTTCAACCCTTCGCTGAACGGTCACCCCGTGGTTGTTCTCTCCAATAACGACGGGTGTGTGATTGCGCGCAGCAATGAGGCTAAAAAAGCAGGTATTGAAATGGGCATTCCAGCGTTTAAAGCTGAGGATCTGTTTAAAAGACGCGATGTGGCGGTATATTCGGCCAATTTTGCTTTGTATGGCGATATGAGCCGAAGGGTCATGAGCATTTTATCGGGGTACACTCCTAAACAGGAGGTATATTCCGTGGATGAATGTTTTCTTGATTTGTCGGGTGTTCAGGGCAATCTGAAAGAGTATGGCCTGCGCATCAAAAGGCACGTGGAGAGATGGACGGGGATATCCATCAGTATCGGCATCGCGCCTACAAAGGCGCTGGCAAAAATAGCCAACCGAATCGCTAAAAAGTATACTTCTCAAACCCACGGATGCCACGTAATGGATTCGGAAGAAAAACGCCTGAAAGCGTTGAAGTGGCTGCCGGTAGAGGATGTTTGGGGCATAGGCAGAGGAAACGCTGTGAAACTGTATGAGGCAGGAGTCACCAAAGCGATTGATTTTGCGCAGATGCCGGAATCGTGGGTGCGCAAGAATATGACAATTACAGGCGTGAATTTACAGCGCGAGCTTAATGGCATTCCCTCCATAGCGTTTGTGGAACCCGAAAAAAGCCAAAGCTTCTCCATTACCCGCACCTTCGAAAAAGAGTATGATACATGGGATGAGGTGAAGGAACGTGTGGTTACCTTTACCTCGATGGCTGCCGCCAAAGCGCGGCAACAGCGTTCGCTCTGCCGTCGGTTATCCCTGTTTGTGCAAACCAACTATTTCAAAGATGCGGAAGAAGCCTTTTCACGCAGTGTGGAGATACGGCTTCCGTTTCCCACTTCGTCTACCTTGGAGATTGTCGATTTCGTCGTGTCGGGGCTCAAACAGATCTACGAACCCCACCGCCATTACAAAAGAGCGGGCGTAACGCTGTACGATTTTATAGATCCGGAAAATTGCCAGCCATCCCTTTTCCCCGAAATGAGTTCTAACCCACGCCACGGGAAACTGATGGAGGCTATCGATAAGATCAATCTCAAATCGGAGGGTGGGGTGCGCCTTGCATCGCAAGATGCCCGAATGTTTAAAATGCACCGTGAACATCTTTCGAAAGAATATACCACCAACATACACGATATCCTGGAAGTAAAATGTGATTAAACTTTTCTTCTTTCTCTTTGAATTTTAATAAATTGGCATTACATTTGTTACCGTGAACCGCAAGATAATCCATATCGATATGGATGCCTTTTATGCCTCCATCGAACAGCGCGACAATCCTGAATATCGCGGTAAGCCGGTCGCTGTGGGGTATGGTGAAAAACGAGGTGTGGTTGCGGCGGCGAGCTACGAAGCACGTCAATACGGTGTTCACTCCGCGATGCCATCGGTCACGGCATTGCGAAAATGCCCGCACATTATTTTTGTAATGCCCCGGTTCGATGTGTACAGGACTATCTCGAATCAGATTATGCAAATATTTCTCGAATATACCGAAAAAGTGGAGCCGTTGTCGCTCGACGAGGCGTTCCTCGATGTTACCGTGAATCACAAGGGCGTTCGTTCCGCCACGCTCATCGCAAAAGAGATCAAACAAAAAATATACAATCGGACACGGCTTACGGCATCGGCCGGGGTATCGTACAATAAATTCCTGGCAAAAATTGCTTCGGACTACAAAAAACCGAACGGATTATTCGTGATTGAACCCGAAAAATCCGAGGCTTTTGTGGAGAAATTGCCCGTTAGCAAGTTCTTCGGCGTGGGGAAAGTGACGGCCAAACGTATGACGGAATTAGGTATCAAAACAGGATATGATCTGAAGCAATGGTCTGAAATGGACCTTGTGCGCGAGTTTGGTAAGGCCGGAATTTCCTATTATAATTTCGCAAGAGGCATTGACGAGAGGGAGGTGGAGTCGGAGAGGGTTCGTAAATCGCTGGGTGCCGAAGAGACTTTCTTAGAGGATCTGGACGAGATTGTGGATATCCTGAGTTCTCTCGATCAGCTTGCCCGGGAAGTACACCGGAGAGCCGAAAAACGAAAATTTCTTGCAAAAACACTCACACTGAAAATAAAATATGCCGATTTCACGGTGATTACCCGAAGCAAAACGGTGGGCTATTCTATTAAAACATACGAACAACTGTTTGAATTGGGCAAGGAATTGCTGCTGCAAGTAGACGATTTTGAGGAGAGGAAAATCCGTTTAATGGGGCTTTCCCTGAAAAAATCCGATGCCGAACACGCTGTTTTACCCACGGAAGGTATTCAGTTGTCGTTTGATTTTGAGGAATAAAAAGGGGATTTTTATTTCAAATCACAAAGTTCTCCGGATTTTTTCCCTGAATATCTTTGTAATAGGATTTGATTTTCACGATATCGCTCTTGTAATCGCCCGAAGGATAGAAAAGATCGAGGAATACCGCTTCTTTCTTGCCGTAATCCAGCCCGATGAGCAAAATGGGAACGTTGGCTTTTACAGCAATAAAATAAAACCCTTTTTTCCATTCCTTCACCCGTTTTCGGGTTCCTTCGGGAGTAATGCCGAGCTGCATGGTGTCTCGTTTTTTAAACTCCGCGGCCAGGGTGTCGGTAAGAGTAGCGCTTCTGCCTCTTTTTACGGGAATACCGCCTATGCTTTTGAAAAAGAGATTAAAAGGAAAAACAAACCATTCCTCTTTTATCAAAAAGTTGGCTGTTTTGCCGACAGAGGAATAGGCGAGTTTGGCTACGATAAAATCCCAGTTGCTGGTGTGCGGCGCAACTGCAATCACACATTTGGGCACATCGGGGTGCACACCTACGACGTGCCAGCCGAGGAACTTATTAAGGATGAATTGACTTAAATTTCTCATTCGTTCTATAAAAACAAAGTTTAGCGTTTAAAGTTTTCCAATTCTATTGTTAAACGCTCCCAATTATTCATGATGCGGTCCAACAGGGTTTTGCTATCCAGGTACTTTTGCAGCATCTGAGTGTTCGATGCGCCTTCGGGCGTAGCCAGTACTGTTTCCATTTCCGCGATAGTTTCTTCGAGTGATCCGATTTTGTTTTCCGCCTCTTCAATTTGCTTTTCGAGTTTGCGAAGTTGACGGTTGAATTCTTTCTGCTCCTGATAGGAAAGCTTGTTTTCCGATAACTGTTCCTGTTTTTCTTCCGGTTCCGCGGCAGTTGATGTGGAAAGCTCCAGTTGCTGTAGATTCTCGAGTTTCTTTTTCGATAGAAAATCGTAAATACCACCCAAATGTTCCGTCACTTTTCCACCACCGAATTCATAGACTTTGCTTACCAAACCATTCAGAAAATCACGGTCGTGCGACACGATAATTGCCGTGCCGTCGAACTCCCGGATTGCTTTTTTCAACACGTCTTTCGATGCCATATCCAGATGGTTGGTAGGCTCATCCAGAATAAGCAGATTCACGGGTTCCAGAAGGAGGCGAATCATTGCCAGCCGGCTGCGCTCACCGCCCGACAGTACCTTCACTTTCTTATCCGATGCTTCGCCGCCAAACATAAACGCACCCAGGATATCACGAATTTTTGTGCGGATATCACCCACGGCAACGTAATCGATGGTATCGAAGACCGTCAGGTTCTCGTCCAGCAACTGCGCCTGATTTTTGCGCAAAGTATCCAATCTTCACATTGTGCCCTAACTCCAGCTTTCCTTTATGATCGATCTCGGTCATAATACACTTCACCAGCGTGGATTTCCCTTCTCCGTTCTTTCCCACGAACGCTACTTTCTCTCCTCTTTCAATGGTAAGTGTCACATCCTTAAAAACAAGATGAGCATCGTATCTTTTCGACACGTCTTCCATGATGACAGGGTAAGAACCCGATCGGGGCGCAGGAGGAAACTTCAGATGGAGTCTGGATGTATCTACTTCGTCTACTTCAATCCGGTCAATTTTTTCCAATTGTTTGATGCGCGACTGCACCTGATTGGATTTGGTGGCTTTGTAGCGGAACCGTTCAATAAAATCTTCCGTATCTTTTATCTGTTTCTGTTGATTCTCGTAGGCCCGTAGTTGTTGTTCACGGCGTTCTTTGCGCAGTCCCACGTATTTAGTGTAGTTTACCTTGTAATCGTGAATATTGCCCAGCAGTATTTCGATGGTGCGGTTGGTGACGGCATCCAGAAAGGCGCGGTCGTGCGACACCAGCATGACGGCATTGGCGCGGGTGGCCAGAAAATTCTCCAACCATTGGATGGACTCTATGTCTAAGTGGTTCGTCGGCTCATCCAACAGCAACACATCGGGTGCCTGCAAAAGAATTTTTGCCAGTTCGATACGCATGCGCCAACCGCCGCTGAATTCCCGGGTAGGCCGGTTGAAATCTTCGCGCAGGAATCCCAACCCCATCAGTGTTTTTTCTACCTCGGCTTCGAAATTGTGGATCCCCGACATTTGAAGCAACTCCTGCAGATCAGTGGCCCGTTCGATGATTTTATGATATGCTTCCGATTCGTAATCGGTGCGCTCTGCGAGTTCCGTATGCAACTGATCCAGTTCTTTTTCCATCTTTTTCAGATGCTCGAATGCCATAGCCGTTTCCTCTATCACGGTGCGGCTGTCGTTAAGTCTCATTTGCTGCGGCAGATATCCGATGGAAACCTCTTTGGGATAGGAAATATTCCCGCGCGAGGGTTGCTGCAGTCCGGCCATGATTTTCAGCAACGTAGATTTTCCCGCCCCGTTTTTTCCCACAAGCGCCACGCGCTCATTCTTATTCAGGACGAACGATATTTGGTCGAGCAAAGTGAATCCGCCGAATTCAACGGTGAGATTTTCGATAGATACCATGGGGGAAATTTTTTGCAAAGGAAATGCTTTTTAAGGTACAATGAAAATAAATTTTGTAAACATGCGACGTTTAACGCTTCAGGATTCGGATAGGGATGATGTTTCAGATTTAATGGTTCAGGGTTTACGTGGTCAATTGTCTCCAAAGAATAACTTTTCACCTGTTGGACCTCTTCCTCCCCGGATATGATAAAATGGGGATAAACGGAAGCACTTTCTCAGATAATTCGTGCATGTCTCGATAAAATGAGAAATTTTGATTACCTTTGCGGCGTTATAACATAGTGTGTTGGTTCTAATCAATCGGTTCTTCCCCCACCATTTGTTAAATCACAAAAAAACAACCGCTGCGTCAACGTGGTGCAGCTTAATCTTATTAGATGACATTTAAAGAATTAGAGATTATTGAGCCGATATTGATGGCTCTCAACGAAAAAGGATATATAACTCCTACACCCATACAACAAAAAGCCATTCTTCCGGCGCTTCACAATCGTGATATCCTGGGCTTGGCACAAACGGGAACAGGAAAAACCGCCGCATTTGCACTCCCCATCATACAACAACTGTATCTGAACAAAACCCATGGAAAGAGAAGGGAAATCAAAGCATTGATTTTAACTCCTACCCGTGAATTGGCTATCCAGATTAACGACAGCCTTGCCGAGTATACGCTGTATACAGGCTTACGCCATTGTGTAATCTATGGCGGAGTGAAACAAAATGCCCAGGTAAGCACCCTGAAAGCGGGAGTAGACATATTGGTCGCGACCCCGGGACGATTGCTCGATTTGATGAATCAGCGGTATATCAGCCTGCATGCCATCCGCCATTTTGTACTGGATGAAGCGGACAGGATGCTGGATATGGGTTTTATACACGATATTAAACGCCTGCTGCCCGTACTTCCGAAGGAAAAACAGACGCTTTTCTTTTCGGCTACCATGCCTTCGTCCATTGCCGTTCTTTCGCGTTCCATCCTGCATAACCCCGTGAGGGTGGAGGTTGATCCCACATCATCTGTCGTGGAAACCATAGAGCAATATATTTATTTTGTGGAGAAACCGGAAAAGAAAGATCTGCTGATCAACCTGCTCAAAAAAGACAATAAGAAATCGGTATTGGTGTTTTCCAGGACAAAGCACGGAGCGGACAAAATAGCCCGATCGCTTACCAAAGCCGGAATCGGTAGTGAAGCTATACACGGGAACAAATCGCAGAATGCCAGACAACGGGCGCTTTCCAATTTTAAATCGCACGAAACGCGTGTACTGATCGCCACGGATATTGCCGCCAGAGGGATCGATATCGATCAGTTGGATTTGGTGATAAACTATGATTTGCCGGACGTTGCCGAAACATATGTACATCGCATCGGCCGCACCGGTAGGGCCGGAAATAAGGGGACAGCCCTGACCTTTTGCGCACAGGATGAGCAGCTGATGTTGAAAGATATTCAGAAATTAACAGGAAGAATTTTATCGGTCGCACGCAATTAATTTTAGTGAAATTTTAATTTAACATAAGAATAAATAGTATTTAATGGCAAAATCGAATTCATTCAACAAAAAAGAAGTAGAGAAAAACAAAAGACAGAAGAAGAAAGAGAAGCAACAGAGAAGAGAGGATCGGAAACAACACCAGGCAAGTTCCTTTGAGGATATGATAGCCTACGTAGATGAAAACGGTGTTATTACGGATGTTCCTCCCAAACCGACCAGCAAAAAGGATGAGATAGAACTGGAAGATATTGAGATTTCAACTCCCAAAAAAGGAGAGGTGGAAAAAGCAGGCGATCCGACAGGAAGAGTGGACTTTTTTGATGAAACCCGTGGTTTTGGGTTTATTAAAGAAAAAGACAGCATAAACAAATATTTCTTTCATAAAAGCAATGCTGAGATAGGGATTAAAGAAGACCACATCGTTACCTTCAGGTTGGAGCGTGGTCCCAAAGGGATGAACGCGGTAGATGTGAAGGTCTTAAAATAAGAGGATTATTTGTTAACCGCTTCCGTTATTTCTTGCACGGAAAGGCTTTTTTGTTCCCCCGACTGCATATCCTTTAATGTAATTTTCCCTTCCTTTATTTCATTTTCACCCACTATGGCAACGTAGGGAATATGGTTACTGTCGGCATACGACATCTGTTTCTTCATCTTAGCCGCTTCCGGATAAAGTTCGCAGCAAATGCCTTCGCGCCGCAGTTGCATAACAATGGGCAAGAGGTGATCCGCTTCTTTTTCACCGAAATTGACGAACAACAGATCGGTGGCGTGCGTAAAGTTCAGAGGGAAGAGATTGAGATGACTGAGTACATCGTAAATGCGGTCCGCGCCAAACGAAATGCCTACGCCGGACACGCCGGGAAGCCCGAAGATGCCCGTGAGGTTGTCGTATCTGCCGCCGCCGGCGATACTTCCGATTTGGGCATCCGACGCTTTTACCTCGATGATGACACCTGTGTAGTAGTTGAGTCCGCGAGCGAGCGTGAGGTCGAGCATTGCCTCATTCTTTAGGGTAAGCGTCTCCGTTTTATTGAAAATATACTCCATTTCTTCTACGCCTTTCAATCCTGTTTCGGACGATGCAAGCACGCTTCTCAACGTGTCGAGTTTTTCGCGGGTGCTGCCGCTCAGCAAAATAATGGGTTGCAGTTTTTGGATGGCCGTTTGTGCAATCCCTTTCGATGCCAGTTCTTCGTTCACTTTCTCCAGCCCGATTTTATCCAATTTATCGATGGCAACGGTGATATCCGTAATTTTATCGGCCTCACCGATAATTTCGGCCATGCCCGAGAGGATCTTGCGGTTGTTCAGCTTCACGGAAACACGGATGCCGAGGTGCGAAAACACCTCATCGATAATTTGCACCAATTCCACTTCGTTGAGAAGGGAGTCGGAACCTACGATATCGGCATCGCATTGGAAGAACTCGCGGTAGCGCCCTTTTTGAGGACGGTCGGCACGCCAGACGGGTTGAATCTGGTAGCGTTTGAAAGGGAAGGAGATATCGTTGCGATGCATCACCACGTAGCGTGCAAACGGTACGGTAAGGTCGTAACGAAGCCCCTTCTCTGAAATCTTATTGGCGGTTTTCACCGAATTGCCCTCGATGATATCTTCCGTGCCCATATCCGCCAGAAAATGACCCGAATTGAGTATTTTGAACAGCAATTTATCGCCCTCTTCGCCATATTTACCCATAAGTGTGGAAAGGTTTTCCATCGCGGGCGTCTCAATCTGGCGAAAACCATAGAGGCGGTAGACTTCTTTGATGGTGTCGAAAATATAGTTGCGTTTCGCCATCTCTTCGGGCGAAAAATCACGCGTACCTTTGGGTATGGAGGGTTTTTGCATCGTAGTTTGAATGTTTGAAGTGCAAAGATAAGTAAACTAAAAGTGAATAGTGAAAAACTAAAAACTTTTCACTATTTACTTTCCATTTTTCACTTTTAGCTTTTCACTTTACAATAGATTGCTGGCCAGTTCCGATAGCTCGCTACGTTCGCCTTTTACCAGATTCACATGTCCGAAAAGATGCTGACCGCGCATTTTATCGATCATATAAGCCAATCCGTTGGACTGCATATCGAGATAAGGTGAGTCTATTTGCTGAAGGTCGCCTGTAAACACCATTTTCGTTCCTTCCCCGGCGCGGGTGATAATGGTTTTCACCTCATGGGGAGTGAGATTCTGCGCTTCATCAATGATACAGAATGTTTCGGTAAGGCTTCTTCCGCGAATAAATGCCAGCGCCTCTATCTCCAATCGCTCTGTTTTTTGCAGTTCGTCAATCAGCCGGAGGTCGGAGCTGTTTGCCCCCAAGTTGGATTTGATCACGTTCAGGTTGTCGAAAAGCGGTTGCATGTAAGGAGCAATTTTCTGCTTTTCATCCCCGGGCAGATAGCCCAAATCTTTATTGGAAAGAGAAACAATCGGGCGGGCCAACAGTATCTGGTTGTATATTTTGTTTTGTTTCAGAGCCGAAGCCAGTGCCAGCAGCGTTTTTCCCGTACCGGCTTTCCCCGTAAGGGCTACGAGTTTTATTTCGGGGTCGTTGAGTATCTCGAATGCGAATGTTTGTTCCGCGTTTCGGGGCTGGATGCCGAAGTTGGTCTCTTTATCAACCTTTTTTATTTTTTGAGTAAAAGGATTATAACGCGCCAGTACACTGTTTCTTTCGCTTTTGAGAATAAAGCACTGATTGGGATCCAGCGGGATTTCAAAATTAAATTCCTCCAGGTCTACACCGGAGGGTACTGAATAAATTTTATCGATCAGGGCGGGATCGATGGACTCAATCACCTCTTCACCCTGCGAAAACACATCGATATTAGTGACCTTATCGTTGATATAATCTTCCGCCAGGATGCCCAGAGAACGTGCTTTCATTCGCAGATTTATATCCTTGGAAACCAGAATGGTTTTCATCTCCGGTTGTTTGTCGGTAATTTCCGACACTACCGATAGAATACG